>JGI12210J13797_10040886_pt1 | contig 12490 bp, 10 predicted proteins | sample ElkSlonscriptome_3_FD_13797 | JGI IMG/M metagenome (IMG submission 13797) | reverse complement strand
GCGAAGGGCTTGGTGGACGAGAACGCGGGCCGACCCCTCGGTGCTGTCGAGGGCGGCCGCGATCTCGCGGTAGTCGAGGCCGGCGTCGAGCCGGAGGAGGGCGGCCTGACGTCGCTTTTGGGGCATCGCGAGGATCACCTCTCGAATGCGTCGTGCCGCCTGGGCTCCGGAGAGCTCGGCCTCGGGGGTCACGGGGCTCTCGGCGACCGGGGCCCGGTCCTGGCGCTTGGCGCGGCGGCGTTCACCGCGGGCCAAGGTGTGGGCGCGCCGAGCGGCAATGGCCGCGAGGTAGGCCTTGAAGGAGGTGTCGGGTTGATACCGGTCGAGTCGCTCGTAGGCGAGGGTGAGGGTCTCCTGAACCGCGTCATCGGCCAGGGAAGGGCTCACCCGGGCGGCGATGCGATGGAGCATCGCGAGGTGGGGCTCGACCAGCCGGCGAAAGGCGAGACCATCTCCCGCCCGTGCGGCATCCACCACGGCGCGCTCGTCTCCCGACGCAGCGGGGGCTGGGTCCCGGTCGAGGAGCGTCATGCCGAAGGGGAACGAGAACACGTCGTCGCTTCCATGCCGAGCGCCGCGTTCGTGTTAACCCGATTGTCGGGCTTCCCGGCGCCCGGGCCAAGCTCGCGGGGACGGGACACCCTCGCATCTGGCTGAAATTACGCGGGCTCGACCTTCCCGCAGCGACATCGCTAGAAAGCGAGAATCTCTTCGGCCTGATGATCGACCTCGTCGTTGGTGCTGCCCATCGCCGGGCTCTGCACGCCGTGCGATCCCGGGGCGACGGCGAGACGCTCGGTGGTGGGTTGGACGACCACCGAGGGCTCATCGGTGTCGGCGAGGCGATCGTAGGCCCCGAGCGCGAGCGCGATGACGCAGAGCAGCAGGCTCTGACGTAGCTTTCGTCGGGGGGTCATGGGAGGTCAACGCCCGACCCCGGCCATTTCTTTCACCTCGAAGGTCAGCTGCTGCGCGCTTCTTCTTCGCGGGGCAGCTCCAGAGCGAGGCGGTCTCCGCTCAGCATGTTCGTCTTGTAGAGCGTGTGCGCCAGCATTTGGGGCGCGTGCCACAGGACCACGGGGGCCAGTTTCACCAGCGCGCGAAGCGCGTTGACCGCCTCTGCGACGGCCGTACCGTCTTCGAGCTCGAGTTCGTGAAAGTCGAGCTGGATGGTCTCACCCTCTTCGGCCAACGCCGCGACGTCGAGCGGGAGCGAGCGGGCGAATGCCAGAGCCGACCCGCTGTCGATGTGCCCGCCTACGGCGATCCCTTCCGCGTGGTGAGTGATGGTCCACTCGGGCTGGAGGGAAAACGACGCGCCTTGGTGGTGCTGAAGGTGGTTCACTGGCCTCTATTTCGGCGTTCTGGGCCCCACAGAGCAAACTTTCCGTGGGTCGGGGCAAGTGCAACACTTCTACCCGGGACGCAATTGTAAAGGCAGATTCCGGTGGGAGCGGAATCCTGGTTTCACGCGCCGATAGGGCTCAGACACCTCAACCGATGGAAACGGCTCACCTTCGTCCGTTGAGCGAACGAAGCGTCGAGGTGGTCGGATGTAGGTCCGGCTAAAAAATGAGCGACGCGACCCAACCGAAGCCGACGTAGGCCCCGAGCGCGGAGCCGAGCGTGGCCGCGATGGCCACGATGAGGATGCGCGACAGGGGGTTCTTGCGCATGCCGGCGAAGGTGGTGGTGTCTTCGGCGAGGCGCTCGCAGTCCTCGACCGTGGGTCGGCGCAGGAAGGCTTCGACCAGCCCCACCGGGATGCCGGCTCCGATGAGTGGATTGAGCGAGGTGATGGGGGACGCGATAATCGCCGTGACCACGCTGAGGAGCTTGCCCCCCGCGACGAGGGTGAACACGCCGGCGGAGACGGCGTTGGGAATGACCCACGCCTTCAGCATCTCCATCAGGCCCGTACCCTGGTGTTTGTAGTAGCCGTAGCCGAAGGCCATCAGGATGAGGACCGGGATGATCCACTTGATGAGCCGCGAGCCCAGCGAAGGTTCGGGGATCTCACACAGCTCGTCGCGGTCGACATCCTTGCCGAGCCAGGTCGTCATGCCCGAGACGTGACCCGCGCCGACCACGGCCACCACCGTCTGGCCGGGGCTGTCTTCGATGCGACTCATGAGATACGCGTCGCGCTCGTCGATGAGCGGCCGCTTCACGCTTGGGACGTGCTGCGCGAACTGGCTCATCGCATCCTGGAAGTGCTCGCGATCCTTGAGCGCCTCGACATCGGCCTCGCTGATCTCGTCGCCGGCGAACATCGAGCCGAAGAGCATCGCGCTCAGCTTCATCTTCTCGACGAAGCCCAGGGCCGCCCAAGTGCGTCGCAGCGTGGCCTGAACGTTGCGGTCCGCGAGCACCACCTCGGCCCCGATCGCCTCGGCGGCCTCGACGGCGGCCACCAGCTCGGCCCCCGGCTTCACGCCCAGCTGGTCGCCGAGGCGCTTCTGGAAGGCCTGGAGAGCCAGATTGGCCATCAAGAAGAGCATCTTGCCCTGCTTGATGACGTCGAAGATGTCGAGGCGACGCCAGCGGGTCTCGTCGGTGAGCGCCTCGTAGCGCATGGGATCGAGCTCGACGCAGACGGTGTCGGGCTTCACTTCCGCGATGACCCGTCGGACCTCGTCGACGCTCTGACGCGAGACGTGGGCCGTACCGATGATGTGGATGGTCCGCTCTCCGTCGGGGCCGCGTCGCTTGAGGGTGACGTTGCTGGCCGACGTGCCCACGGGGGGGCCGTCGGTCGTCAGCTCGCTCACCCGGGGGGCGGCGTCGGCGCTGGCGGCTGGCTCGGTCATGAGGGTGCTTGGGCTAGACGAAGCGCGCGCGACGGGCAACCCGCCGGGGTGGTATCCTGTAGCGCGAAGCTGACGGCATGTCCCCACTCGAGCTCGCCCCCGACGACATCGTCGCCGATCGCTATCGGATCGAGCGCAAGCTGGGTGAAGGCGGGATGGGTCAGGTCTACCTCGTCCAGCACACCAAGACGGAGGAGCGCTTTGCGCTGAAGATCCTCAACCCGGCGGTGGCGGAGACCGACAAGGCTCGGGAGCGGTTTCGGCGTGAGGCACGGACCCCGGCGCGCATCGACTCCGACCACGTGTGCCGGGTGGTCGACTCCGATTTGGCGCCCGACCTCGACGACGCGCCCTTTCTCGTCCTCGAGTACCTGCGCGGCGAGGACCTCGGCGAGATAAGCCGTCGCGTGGGCCCCCTGCCCCCGAGCGAAGTCGCGCTCTATCTGGGTCAAGTCGCGCGGACCCTCGACAAGGCCCACGCCCTCGGGATCGTGCACCGTGACCTCAAGCCGGAGAATCTCTTCCTCACCATGCGCGAGGACGGCACGCCGTGCGTGAAGGTCCTCGACTTCGGCATCGCCAAGCTCACCGGCGCGAGCAGCGACATCCCGGAGATGAAGGCGACCGCGACCGGCGACGTCTTCGGGACGCCGCTCTTCATGTCGCCAGAGCAGTGCAAGTCGGAGTCGGAGAAGATCTCTCCCCAGACGGACGTTTGGGCGCTCGGTCTCATCACCTTTCGCCTCCTCACGGGCGAGGATTTCTGGACCGCCACCACCCTCACCCACCTCATCGCGCAGGTGGCCTACGAAGACATACCCACACCGAGCGACCGCGGGGCCGAGCTCGGCTCCGGGTACGACGCTTGGTTCGCCCGCTGCTGCCACCGCGACGTAGAGGCCCGCTTCCGCAGCGCGGGTGAGGCCATCGACGGCCTATGGGGGGCGCTCGACCTCTCACCCGACACCGCCGAACCCGTCGACCTCCTCGGCGTGAACGTGGCGCGGGAGGCCTTTGCCTCCCTCGCAGACCCGCCGTCGACGAATGTCGCCGTCGGTGACGCCGACGACGCGTCGATCAGCAAGACGACGCCCGCCATCACCGTGGAACGGACCGACCCGGGAAGGGGGCGGCGCTGGGTTCCGGTGGCGGCGATCGGGGCGCTGCTCGTCGGCGGCTCAGCCGGCCTCTGGTTCGGCCCCGATCCTTCTTCCCCGACCGTCCCGGCGGCGTCGTCGCCCGACGAGGTCCTGGCCGCTCCGTCCGTCGGCATGGAGGTCGAGCAGCCCGTGCCGTCGGCCATGCCGTCCGCCGTGCGGCCGAGTCGATCCGCCCGGCCGACGCCGACCGCTTCGTCTACCGCGCCGCTTCCGGCGACGCCTCCGCCGCCACGCCCCGTGCCGGTGCAGCAGCGTACTTGGCCGCGTCCGCCTCCCCCGGTGGCCCCCACGCCACCTCCGCCTCCGCCGCCCGTCGACCCTTTGGACTCGCGGCGCTGAGCATCGAGCCTCTGGTCGGGCGGCGGCGGTGGTGTAGGATCCGGCCGATGATGGCCCACAGACGCCAGTCCGGAGGCAGCGCTTGAGCGACGGCGGACCCATCGCTGGGGCGCCCGACGCGCGCCCGAGCCGCACCAAGTTGATGCCGCTCGAGGTGCGCCGGATCGAGAAGCTCCAGGTCACGGTGCTCGAGTCGCCCGACGAGTCGGTGGTGGGACAGCAGCAGGTCTTCGCCAAGGGAGAGCTGCGCATCGGCTCCGACGCTGGGCTCGACCTCACCGTCCGCGACCCCATGGTCTCGCGCGAGCACGTCGCGATCTGGGGCACCGATCGCGGGTGGCGCATTCGCGACCTCGACTCGACCAACGGGACCTACCTCGGCGCCATCCGGCTCAATAGCGCCACCGTCTACGACGCCGTCGAGGTGCGCCTCGGCACCACGCGGCTCCGCATCGAGCCGCTCGGCGAGCACGTAGAGCACGAGATGTCGGCCGAGCACAGCTTCGGCCGGATGATCGGCCCTTCGGCCGGATGATCGGCCACAGCCCGGCCATGCGCGAGATGTTCGCCGTGCTCCAGAAGGTGGCCGCCACCGACATGACGGTACTCATCGAGGGTGAGACCGGTACCGGCAAGGAGCTGGCTGCCGAGGGCGTACACGAGGCGAGCGGCCGCACCGGCGATTTCGTCACCCTCAACTGCGGCGCCATCCCGCGCGAGCTCATCGAGAGCGAGCTCATGGGTCACGTGAAGGGCGCCTACACCGGCGCGGTGAGCGATCGTCCCGGCGCCTTTACGTCCGCCAGCGGCGGGACCCTCTTCCTCGACGAGGTGGGCGAGCTCCCGCTCGACATGCAGGCCAAGCTGTTGCGCGTTCTCGAGCGACGAGAGGTCAAGCCCGTGGGCTCCGACCGTACCCACCCCGTCGACGTGCGCGTGGTCGCGGCCACCAACCGCAACCTCAACGCCGAATCCGATCGCGGCGAGTTCCGCCAGGACCTCTACTATCGGCTCGCGGTGGTCGTGGTTCGGATCCCTCCGCTTCGAACCCGCCCCGAGGACATCGACAACCTCATCGAGCACATTCAGGGGGAGCTGAACCGCCGTCGGGTGGCGGCGGGCCAGCCGTCGCTCCCGCCGCTCGGCGATCAGGCGGTGAGCATGCTCGAGCGGTACGAGTTTCCGGGCAACGTGCGTGAGCTCCGCAACATCGTCGAGCGGTGGTCGGTCCTCGGCCCCCAGCCGTCCCCGGGCAATCCGGCGGTGCGGTCGGGCGTGACCGGCAGCGGCGAGGGGGTAGATGCCGACGGCGAGGTCGACAGCTCGCTCCTCGCCGTGCCCTACCATGAGGCCAAAGAAGCCTGGCTCGAGCGCTTCGAACGGGCCTATGTCACCGCGGCCCTCGAGGAGGCAGGGGGCAACGTTTCGCAGGCCGCCCGCGACGCCAAGGTCGACCGCCGTCACCTGCAGCGCCTGATGGCTCGCTACGACATCAAGCGGACCTAGCCGTCTACGAACGCGACCGCCGCCGGACGCCTATGCCCACCCCGAGGGCGAGGCCCACCAAACCGAGCAGCCCCAACGGATCGGCCTGCCCCGGCGCGTCGACCGTACAGGACAGGTCGACGGACTGCGGGGCTTCGATGTCGAACATCACGTCATAGGTGCGGTTGAGAAAGCGGTTGCACGCCGGAAGGTTGTCGGCGGCGATGTACTGCCCGTCGCAGAAGAGCGCGCCGTCCTCCTGGCCGCAGTCCTCTCGGCAAGCGTTCCGCAGCTCGCCGCTGCACCCCACGAGGCACTCGCGCTGGGCGGTGACCGCGCAGGCGACGGCGTAGCCCGCGTTGCACTGGCTCTCGCAGTTCGCGTTGATCTTGTCGAGGCACGTGTTGCGACAGAGCACGTCACAATTGGCGACCAGGGCTTCGCAGTCGCCGTCATCGCCGACGCTGCAGCTCACGCGTTCGAGGCACTCCGCCTCGCAGTAGTCGATGCAGGCAAACGCCGCGCTTCCACCCGAGCCGCCTGCGCCTCCGCTGCACTCGCTGGCGCACTCGCTCTCGCCGGCGGTGATGCAGGCCAGGTCTGACGGGCCGTCGCACCGTCCGTTGCAGGCGGCGACGAGATTGGGGGCAGCACAGTCGGCCTGGCAGCCGCTCTCGAGGTCGCAAGATTCGATCGACTCGAGCTCGATGCCTCCACAGTCGTTGTCCCCGGCGTGGGCCGGCAGGGCGAGAAGCGAAAGCGCGACGCCCAGGGTGAGGCAGGACCGAATCATCGAAAGACTCCTAGGAGGCTAGCGTAGCGAAGCAAGGCGGGCACGAGAAGGCCGACCCCTCGCCAAAGGTACCGAGCCGCGCCGCGCCCCACCGTGGTCGAGCAAAGTCACGACGAGTCGGCAAGCACCTGGTTCCTCGAAGCGGGACCGCGGTATAGGCTCCCCGCGAGCCGATGAACTTCCAAGACATCATCCTCACCCTGCAGCGCTTCTGGGCCGACCGGGGCTGCGTCGTGGTCCAGCCCTACAACTCCGAGGTGGGGGCCGGAACCTTCAACCCCGCGACCTTCTTGCGGTCGTTGGGCCCCGAGCCGTGGAACGTGGCGTACGTGGAGCCGAGCCGGCGCCCTGCTGACGGACGATACGGCGACAACCCCAACCGGCTGCAGCAGTTTCACCAGTTCCAGGTCATCCTCAAGCCCAGCCCCATCGACATCCAGGAGCAGTATCTCGCGTCGCTGGAAGCGCTGGGCACCAACCCGATGGATCACGACGTGCGCTTCATCGAGGACGACTGGGAGTCGCCGACGCTCGGCGCGTGGGGGCTCGGGTGGCAGGTGTGGCTCGACGGACTCGAAATCTCGCAGTTCACCTACTTCCAGCAGGTGGGCGGTTTCGACTGCAAGCCCGTCTCGGGGGAGCTGACCTACGGCGTCGAGCGGATCGCCATGTACCTGCAGGACGTCGATGACGTCTACGACCTCGAGTACGGCGGCGGCATCAAGTACGGCGACATTTACAAGCGCTCCGAGTGGGAGTGGTCGACCTACAACTTCGAGGAGGCACCCATCGAGGAGCACTTCGCCGCCTTCGACCACCTCGAGGCCGAGGTGAAGCGGTTGGTGATGCGCGGCGCCAAGACCGAAGAGGTGAAGACCAAGAAGGGCAAGAAGACCCGAGAGCTGGTCGACCCCGAGCAAAGCTTGGTCCTGCCCGCCTACGACGCGCTCATCAAGGCCTCCCACCGCTTCAACGTGCTCGACGCGCGGGGTGCCATCGGTGTGACCGAGCGCCAGCGTTTCATCGGCCGCGTGCGCGCCCTCGCCCGGATGGTCGCCGGAGCCCACCTGGCCCAGCGCAAGGCGGCGGGCTTCCCGCTGTTACCCAAAGGCGAGACGGAGGCAGCCCAATAGCTGGCTCGTCAACCCAGCCCCCGGCCGGGATCGAGCTGACCTGGCCGGGTAAGCGCGACCCCGGCTGGCTGGAGGGGGTGGTCGCCTCGGACCTCGAGCCCGTCGAGGAGGTCCGTCCCCACGGCGCGGACGGAACGGCCAACCTGCTCGTCTGCGGCGACAATCTGGTCGCGATGAGCGCGCTCCGAGAGCAGCTCGCGGGACAGATCGACCTCGTGTACATCGACCCGCCCTTCTTCACCGGTCTCAGCTACTACAGCCAGACGGGGGTCGGCGCGGGCAAGGGGAAGGTCACGCGCCGAGCGTATCGCGACAACCGCGCCCGCGGCATGGCCGGCTACCTCGACGTGCTGCACGTACGACTCTGGGCCCTGCGCGAGCTCCTGAGCGATGAGGGCAAGCTCTTCGTCCACTGCGATTGGCGCGCCAACAGCATGCTTCGGATCGTGCTCGACGAGCTCTTCGGACCCGATTGCCTACGCAACGAGATCGTCTGGCGGCGGGCCCCCAACCTCGGGCGGCAGGCGGCGAGCAAGCAGCTCGGCCGCACCGTCGACACCATCTTCGTCTACTCCAAGACACCGGGGTCGACCTTTGCCGGTTCGGTGCCCAAGCGCCGCACCGCGGCTCCTCTCGACAGCAAGGGCAAGCCGAAGAGCGCCCGCTGGGACGAGCAAGCCCAGGCCTACTTCACCACCGCGCCGCGCGGGGACTACACCGACAAATCCATCGCCGCCTTGCGCCAGCAGAACCGCGTCTACGATTCGCCCACGGGTACCGTCTACATCAAGTACTTCCTCACCAAGGGGGCTGATGGCCGCTGGTACAAGGAGCAGCCGGTCGACACCCTCTGGGACGACTACGAGGTGCGGCCGTTGCGTCATCGTCCCAAACGGGAGGAGCAGGGCTACGACACCCAGAAGCCGGAGGGGCTGCTCGAACGGATCATCGGCTGGGCGACCCAGCCCGGTGATTGCGTGCTCGACGTCTACGGAGGTTCGGGGACCACGGCGGCGGTGGCCGAGGCCATGGGTCGGCGCTGGGTCGCTTGCGACATCGGGGCCACTGCGGTGTCGATTCACCGACGGCGCCTGCTCGACTTGGCCGAGCGTCAGACCGTGGCGCCCATCGACCTGCTGTCGGTAGAAGGCGCCGAGCGCCGGCAGTGGGCCCGCGACATCGACGATGTGGCAGCGGTGCTGCGCGCTTTTGGCGCCGAACCCGACCACGGCCGGTGGGGGCTTCGGGAGGGTTTGCCCACCTACGTCGGCGGCGTCGACGAGGTCATGACCGACCATCGCGTGGCCGCGCTCTGCCGTGAGGTGGGGGCCGAGGCCGTGGTCGTGCTGGCCTGGCGGTGGGCGCCGAGCGATGCGGCTGCCCTGCGCGAGCGTATGCGGAAGGAAGGCGTGGAGCTCGCGCAGCACAGCATCCCCATGGAGATTTGCCGTCTACGCAAGAAGCGGAAGCTGATCTTCCCCGTGCGCGCGGAGATCGGGCTCGAGCTGGAGCCGACCGAAGACGCGCGCACGCTCCGGGTGTGCCTCACCGACGTGCAGTGTGGAGCCGACGACGACCTCGACTGGGCCGAGCGCGTCGACGGCTGGGCCGTCGATCTGTCCGGGGGCGCCGTCTTCCGCGCCACCTGGCGTAGCTACCGTAGCCATGGCGATCGTGCGCTGCAGCTGGCGGCCCCCGCCCATCGCTTTTCCCGCGGAGAGCATCGGGTTCGGGTGGAGGTGACCACCATCTACGGCGACGTCATCGAGCGGACGTTGAGGGTGACCTCGTGAGGCGCGTCGTCGCGCTCTTGCCTCTGTTGGTAGGACTCGCGAGCGGCTGTGACGCCTGTGGGAAGGGCGGAACCGGGCCGTCGTCCTCGGCGAACGCGCCCCTGCCTCCCGCGCCGGCTCCGGCCGATCTCAGCGCGGAGGTGCAACTGCCGCGCCCCCACGATCTCCTGCGCGATCTTCGCGCCGCAGCCGGAGGGCCGGCGCTCTTCTTGCCGCGTTCGGTCGGGGCCCTGGTCGTCAACGCGGTGGGCTTTCCCATCACCGCCGCCGAGGTCGTCGACGAGCAGGTTCCACTGGTCGCGGCGATGTCGGGAACGGGGGGCGAGCGGCGCCTGGCGGTGGCGGTGCACGTGCTCGACCGTGAGAAGCTCGTCACCATCGTCGGGGGAGGCAAGGACGCCTTCTTCGCCTTCGAGCGCGACGGAGAGCGCGTGTGGTTCGAGCCGCGGCCTTCGGCCCGGCCAGCCGAGCTCACGGGGACGGTGGCGTTGGTCGACAACTACCTCGTGCTCGGGACCGATCGGGCGGCGGTGGAGCACCTCGGCCCCTACCTCGCGCGGACGCTCGGGCCCCGGGCCAAGCGCGAGGGGCCCGACGTCACGGTCGAGCTGAAGGCCCCGCTGGTACCTCCGGGGGCGTCGTTGCGTTCGCTGGCCGCGGAGCTGCCGCTTCCCCCGGAGCTCGGCGCTGTGGTCGATCTACCGGCCCTCGCCGATGAGCTCGTGGCGCGCCTGGGGGCGACGAAGGGGGGACGCGTCACCTTCGACATGACGCCTGAGCGCATCGAGCTCACGGCCCGTCTCGAGTCCGCCCAAGGCCTCCCGCCGCAGCCCGTGGTCCCCCGGACCCAGCTGCTCAACTTGCCCGACGACGTCGTGGTCGCCCTCGCCTGGGCCGACCAGGCCCAGACCCGACAGGACTCGGCGGTGCGGCGCGCCGAGCAGCTGAAGACGCTCCTCGGCAAGCCCCCGGCAGAGAAGCCCGACGCGCATCCAGACCCGGCGCCGGCCATGGCGGCAGTGGCCCGGGGAATGGGGGATCGCCACACGCTTGCCCTGCGGTGCACCGGCGTCGGCCTCACCGGCGTGGCCCGCGGCGAGGTGAAGGACGCCGAAGCGCTCGTCGGAGGACTGTCCGCGCTCACCGCGCTGCGTGCTCATCCCGCGGTGGAGGCCCACCTCGCCGAGGAAAAGCTCAGCCTCTCCTTCGAGACCCGGCGGCTCGAGCACGTGCCCTTCGACGTGAGCCGAGTGCGCCTCACGCCGGAGACGCCCCCCGCGCCGGGCGAGCGCGGTGAGGTCGACCTTCTCTTCGGGGTCGCGCCCGACCACTACCTCGCCGCGGCGGGCATGCAGACGGTGGAGACGCTGCAGCGGCTCGAGAAGCGCGACCCGGACCGTGAGCTGTCTGGGCAGCCAGCGCTCGCGGCCGCGGTGGGACGTCTTCCCGAGGGGGTCTGGGCTGGGCTCGTCCTCGATGCCCAGAACCTCCACGGCTGCCTGCAGGGCAAGCCGGGCGGCCTTGCGCTCCCCGTCGCGGCCGCGGTGGGACCAGACCAGGCGGCGGTGGTGGTGCGGATCGAGGCGGCGCGGTCCCTGGTCGAGGTCATCCTCGACCTGGCCACGCGCTGACCCGCTCTACTTGATGAAGAAGGACTTGCTGACCGTGACGGGGCTGCCGGTGAAGGGCGGGACCCGCGCGGACTTGAAGGCGCCCGCAGCGCAGCTTCCGACCGAGGTGCCGGCGAAGGGAGGACCGACCGTGGCCTGGGTGGCGCGCCCGCTCGGGGCAAAGGTGACCGTCACGCGACCTCGGCCCGTGGGACCACCCTTCTTCTTGCAGCCAGACGCCGCGCCGGCGGCAGCGCCGAGCGCGGAGCGTGCCGCGTCGGGGCTGAACTTGCCCGGCGCCTTGGCCTCTTCCTTCTTCTTCTTTTTCTTCTTCTTCTTTTTCGTCGCGGGCTCGGGGTCCTTCTTGTCGGCGCCCGAGCTCACGCTCGAAGGGGACGTGGTCGAGCTGTTCGAGGCGACCTTCTCGTCTTCTTCCTCGTCCTCGTCGTCGCCCTCGTCCTCGTCGTCGCCCTCGTCCTCGTCGTCGCCCTCGTCCTCGGCCTTGTCGTCTTCGTCGCCCTCATCGGTGGTCGCGGTGGGCGTCTCGTCCTCGGGCTCGTCTTCCTTCGTCTCTTCGGGCTTCTTCTCGTCGGCGGGCTTGGCGTCGTTCGCCGCCATCTCGTCCTCGGTGGGCTCGTCGCCACCGCCGAAGGCCATGAAGGCACCCACTCCGGCCACGAGCAGGAAAATGGCCGCCGCGGCGCCGATGATGAGCCCCTTGTTGCTCTTCTGCTGCGGCGCCTGGCTCATGGGCATGGGCGCCATCGACGCGTGAGCCTGGGCCGGTGCCAGCGAAGGGTAGGCCCCCGGGGGGGGCGCAGACGGGATGGGGGCCGGCTCTGGCTTGGGCGGCGGCGGCGGCGGCGCCGGGGCGTGGACGGGGGGCGGAGCGAAGGCTTGTCCGAAACCGCCGCCCGAGGGCGCCGACATGATCGCGGCGAGCGGATCGTCGTCCTCGGCGGGCTTCTTGGCGCCTCGGCGCGAGACGCGCTCGTCGGCCTGCTTCTTGAGGTCGTCGAGCGAGAAGAGGGTGCTGGCCTCGTTCCGTTCGCCGACGAGGCGGTCCTCGGGTTCGGATTCGGCCGCGGCGGGGCGGGCAGCGGCGAAGGGATCGTCGTCGCCTGGGTGCTCCTCCCCCGACAACATCATCGTGCCCGCGAAGGGGGACTCGGCCGTCCCGGGGACGTCGGCGATCTGGGTGGAGCCGAAGTCGTCCTCGTCGAAGCCGCCGGCATCGGAAGGTCCAGTCTGAACCCCTTGCACCGTGGCGATGACCGTTTGCAGCTCTTCGGCTTGGCCGAGCGGAACCCAGTCGCCCATCCCGTCCCGCCAGACGTAGGTGTCCTCCGCGCTGAGCTGGCCCTGGA
>JGI12210J13797_10008104_pt1 | contig 12490 bp, 6 predicted proteins | sample ElkSlonscriptome_3_FD_13797 | JGI IMG/M metagenome (IMG submission 13797) | reverse complement strand
GCCTCGCACTCCGCGTCGGTCCAGTCGTTGGCCCTGTCGTGGGCCTTCATCTTCGCCAGGCCGTCCTTGTAGGCGCTCTGGGCGGCCTTGTTGATGGCATTGCCCTGGCTGTCGGTGGGCCCACCCGCAGTGCCGGCGCCCCCGCCCGCGGTCTGGGAGCCACCGCACGCGGTGGTGCTCCCCCCGAGGAGGAGGGCGACGGACGCCACGAGGAAGGCGCTTCGGAATCCGTATCGCTTCGTGATCTGCATGGTTCGGTTCCTCCGGATGCTCACTTGGCGTCCTTGTCCTTCTTGTCGGTCTTCTCGGCCTTGGCCTCGGCCTCACGGGTGTCTTCGACGACGGGGGTGCCATCGATGTTGAGGGCCTGCGGGCGCTCGTCGAGACCGGAGTTGACCCGCGTCGGCGAGCCTCGGAACTCGTCGATGAGGTGGAACTCGTTCGGGTAGTTCTTCGAGAGCCACTCCTCGCAGCTGCGGCTGTCCTGGTCGAAGTACTGGTACTTCACGGAGTACTGCAGACACGTGAGGTAAGCGCCCTTGGCCTGCCGCTTCCAAGGCTCGGAAGCGGCGTCGAGGCTCGCGAGGTAGGTCGAGCGCAGCTCGGCCCACATCAGGGGGGGCTCGGTGCCGGGGATGAAGCCGTCGCGGTCCCACTCCTTCGGGTAAGGAGCAGCGCGGAACTGCGCGACGAAGTCACCCCACATCTTACCGACGGCGGCGCCGGCGGAGATGACCCACCGCGGGGGCGGTGCGGGCCGGAGCTTCACGATCTCGAGGTAAGCCTTCGAGGCTTCCTTGATGGCCGGACCCTTCTTGTCCATCCAGGTCTTGATGTCGTTCTTGACGAACTTGTCGACATCGGCGCGCTCACCCTTGCCCTTGTACTCGGGCATCGTGATCGCGTCGGCCTTGGCGCGCTCCTTCTCCGCGAAGTAGAAGAGCGCCTCGCCGACCGCGGTCAGGGTCTTGCCGAGACGACGCTCGTTGGCCGCCTGGCCCCCGGGGATGGCCATGATGGCCTGCTGCGTCTTGTCGGCATCCTTCCAGGAGTTCTTGACGGTGCCGAACTCCTTGTCGGCGTTGCGCGAGTTGCCCTGCTCGGCGTAGATGCGACCGAGGAGCGCGTGGGCCTGGATCTTCACGTCGGGGGTCGCGTTCTGATCGATCTGCCGCATGGCGTTGCGGCCGAGCGCGTCGAGCGCGTCCTTGTACTCACCCTTCTCGACGTAGTGCGCGCCGATGGCGAAGGCGATCTGGGCCGCCTTGGTCGCCTGCTTGCGGTCGCGGCCGTAGCGCGTGTTGAAGTTGCGCGCATCCTCGATGGCCTTGGCGTTCTGACCGAGACCGAGGCGGAGAACGACGGCATCGCTGAGCGCATCGGGCGCCTTCTCGTGCTTCGGGTTCTCGTTCGCGAACTTCTCGTACCACTGGGCCGCGAGGTCGTAGACCGCGATGGCCTGGTAGTTTCCGCCGATCTCGAAGACCGCCTCGATGGCCGGCGTCGAGCCGTCTTCGGCCTTGGCGTCGGTCAGGTGGTAGCGGGGGTCGATGAGGATCTTGCGGACGGCGATGGCCTTGGCGATGAGTCGGGCGGCCTGGAAAGCGCGCGCGGCGTTGTAGAGGATGGCTGCGTTCTTCTTGCAGTCACCTTCCTCGCGCGCCTTCTTGTCGTCGAGGAGACAGGTCTCCTTGCCGTAGGTCTTCCACAGATCGAGGTAGAGTTCGGCGCCCTTCTCGTAGAGGGGGATGGGGCTCTCGTTGCCCGCATCGGCGACCTTGTCCGCCTTCTTGATGTACTCGGCGGCCTGGAGGGCCTTGATGTCACGCTCGATGCGCAGGAAGACGCGGCACTGGTCCTCGTTCTCCTCCTGCTGCTCCTTCGAAGCGCAGAAGCTCTTGACGAACTTCGGCACGTCGTCGGCCATCATGTCCAAGCACTGCGGCTTGGTGGGCTGCATGACGCTGCCCATGACGTTGAGCGACTCGAGATAGAGCTGCGCCGCGTAGAGCGAAGCGTCCAGCTTGGGGTGGTTGATGGCGATATCGCGGAAGGCGAGCGCCGCCTCTTCCCAATGCTGGTTCTCGAAGTAGGTGCGCGCGCGGGCGTACTTGACCTCGACGTACTGCTCCGACGCCTCGCTGTCGCCCTCGGGGGGCTTGATGTAGCAGACGTACCGGTTGAAGGCGGTGATCATGCCCTCTTGTTCCTTGGTGAACTCCTTGGGCTTGAGCTTGTCCGTCTGGGTCTTGTCGCCGGCGTCCTCGTCGAGGAGACCGCCGCCCTCGCGATCGGAGCCGTCGGCGTGGCGCTTGGCGTAGATGTTCTGGTAACAGAGCACCGACGCGAAGGCGGCCTCGGCCGCGTTGCGACCATTCGGATCCTCCGCGACGACCGCGTCGAAGGCAGGACCGCACTTCTCCCAGTCCTTCTGGTAGTAGAGCAGGTCCGCCATGGCGTAGCGGATCTTGGCGACGCTCGGCCAGTCCTCCCGCACGATGCGCGGGAACTTGAACTGCTTGAACTGCTCCGAGGTGAAGTTGTCGACGACCAGCTGGTACAGGTCGGCGCTCAGCTTCATGGTCTTGTCGTCGTTGGTACCGCGGACGCCACCGGAACCGACCGCCTCGAGGTGCCAGGCCATGGCCGTCTCGGTCATGAGCGCGGCGGTCGTGTTGGCGCAGGTGAGCTTGTCGCCCCCGCGGTGCTTGGCCTTCATGAAGGTCGAGTAGACGTCGAGCTGCTTCTTGAGCTCGGCGACGATCGGGTCCTTCTTGCCCGACTTGAGCGCCATCGTCGCCTCGGTGATCTGAGCCTGGTAGAAGCAGGCCTTTCCACCGCGCGGCTGGCGATTGATGAGGTCCTTGTACAGGACGATGGCCTCGGCGTAGTGACCGGTGTCGAGCAGGTTCTGCCCGAGGTCCTCCATCATCTCGTAGGTGCTGCCGTCGTCGCCCTTGGCGCTCAGCGGCTTGAAGAAGGTGTAGGCCTTGGCCGGGTCGCCGGCGAGGGCGTACACGGGGATGATGTCGCGTCGGGCGCTCCTGGCGAGCCCCGAGGCGTTGGGAAGGCTGGAGTACTTCTTGCCGAACTCGATGACCTGACTGAACTCATCGATGGCGTCGCCGTACTCGCCCTGGTTCCACATGACGTAGCCGAGCTTGTAGGTGGCGTAGCCCCACAGCTTGTTGCCCGGCGGATCGTAGGTCTTCACCCGCTTGTAGAAGTTGGCCGCGACCGCCCACTGGCTCGGGTTGCCCTGAGCCTCGTTGAAGTAGAGTTCGCCGAAAGCGAGGTAGGCGTTGGGAACAAAGCGCGAGTCCTTCCAGTTCTCGGTCAGCTCGAGGTAGACGTCGCGCGCCTTGTCGAGGTCACCGGCCTGCTCGTACTCGTAGGCGAGGTAGTAGAGCACCTCGTCGATGCAGCCGCGGCTCCCCTTCTTCTGGTTGGGGAACTGGCACCACTTCGGGTAGCTCTTCTTGAGCCTGCGGTAGTACTTGATGGCGGCTTTGCGGGCGGCCTTGATGACCTTGACCGCCTTCTGCGACTTCTTCTTGTAGGCCGCCGCCTTCTTCGGGTTCTTCTTGCGCCACTTCTGGGCGTTGACCTCGGCGGTGACCTTGTCGCGGAAGGCACTGGCTTCGAGCTCGACGTAACCCTCGGCGAGACGCCGCATGAGTCGAGGACGATCCTTGTCCTTTTTCGGCGTCGACCGGTAGAGCCGCTCGACGTTCGCGATCTCGGTGATGAGGAGCTTGCGGACCTTCGGCTTCAGGCGCGCCTGGCGCTCGTCGCGCTCGGCGATCTTCTCGAGCGCCTTGGCCGACGGCGGCTTGATTTCGTCGACCCGGTTCTTCTTCTTCTGGCCCTGTGGAGCCGTGGTGAAGCTGACCTGCGGACGCTTGGTGACGTTGGCCTTGAACTTCCCGCCCGGGCAGGTGTTCAGCGCCTTTTCCGCTGCCGGCGAGATGCACTGCTGCGCCTGCGCTTCGCCGCTCGCGGCGGTGAGAGCGAGGGCGAGGAATGCGATGACGGTCGGCAAGGTGGCGACGCGTCGTCGGAGTTGTTTGTTGCTCCTCATGTGTGCTTTTCCTGAAGTCCGAAATGGTCGAGGGGCCGCGCACAGGCGAGTGAACTTTCGTTCGCTGTGCCTGCTGTGCCGCCCCTCGGTTGGAAACTCATCGTGGTCGGCGGGATTCTTTCGTCGTCACTGTGCGATCGGGGTCACTCTACGCTGAAGGTCACTGAGCGCCGCCGCACTGCGACTCGACGACCTGGCGGTAGGAACCCAACTCGTCGCGCCAGTACTCGCCGTTGAAGGGCCAGATGTGGTGCTCGGAGTCGGCGGGAACCTGGCCGAACTCGTACGCGTCCTCGGCCGTCCACTGGCCGGTCGCGATCTCCTCGTCGATCTTCTTTCGCTGCGCGTTGGTGATGTCGACGATGATCTTCTGTGCGCTACGGAGGTGTTCCTTGAGCTCGTCCACGTTCCGCTTGTAACGCTTGCGGGCGAGGATGCCGGTCTGGCGCACCGCCGCTGTCTTCGCGATCGCGATGTTGTCCTCGACGTCGGCGCCGACCGGAGAGTTCTTGAACGATGCCGGAGCCTTGTTGAAGCGCGCGAGCTCCTCGTCGAGCACGCGAACGTACTCGATGTTGCGGAGCAGCTGACGGTCGCTGAGCGCGGCCTCGACGATGGGGGTTACGGGGGCAGAGAGCTTGGCCTCGCCATCGCGCACCTTGATGAGGAACTCGTAGAACTTCTGTTCGCCACCCTCACCCTCGAAGCGCTTGAGCACGCTCTCGAGCTCCTTGGCGATGGGCTCGTATCGCTTCTGGAACTGCGCCACGAGGACGGTCGCATCCTCGTACTGGCAAATGGTGAAGTAGATGACCATCCGGATGATGTCGGATTCCGGATAGAAGGCGTTGGGGAAGTACGGCGACTGGATCGTGTGGATGTTGCCGAGCGCGCGAGGGTAGTCACCCGCCATGTAGTAGGCCCAGGCCTCCTCGAAGAGCGCGTCGAGCCAGTACTCGCTCGAGACGTCCACCAGGTTCCAGTATTTCACGGAAGCGCTCAACCGGCGCTCGTCGATCTTCGGCACGTTGTTCTGATCGAGCCGAATCGAGGCCGAGTAGAACGTCCGCGCCATCGAGAGGTTGGCGAGGTCGCGCATACGCTGCTCGTCGTCGACCCCTTCCACCCCTTCGTCGAGCGCGTCGATGATGCGCTGGAAGGACTTGACCGCGGGCACCGACTTTCGGAGCTGGACGTAGCTGACGCCCTGGAAGAATTGCGACCGCACGAAGTAGGGGCTGCTCTTGCTGACGTCGCCGAAGAGCGAAATGGCCTGCTCGAACTTTCGGCTGCGGTACATGTAACGACCCAGCATGTAGTTGAGCTGCCAGTAGAGCTCCTGCTGCTGGGGGTTGTCGAAGCGCTTGACCTGAGCCCGGCTGTACTTGCCGATGGAGCCGATGATGTCGGCCGGCTCCGGGAGCTGCGTGGCGAGCTTGGCCAGCCACAGCAAAGTCTCCTTGAACTTCAGGTGGTTAGGCTTGAGCGCAACCCGCCGGAAGATGTCGTAGCTAGCCTGATAAAACTGCAGGCGGTAGAGCGAGATCGCGAGGTGGTACTCGGCGATCTGCTTGTTGCCGGCATCATCCTCGGTCTCGCCGTCGACGACGCGCTTGAGGAGGAGCGAGGCCTCCGCCCATCGCTCGTTGTCGAAGAGCCGCTTCGCTTGCGCGGCCTCCTCGGTCATCTCGCCGGCGGTAACGGGGCCCTCGTCCTGGGCGCCATCGTCATCGTCGTCGTCGTCGTCGTCGTCCTCGTCCAGATCGACGACCTCTTGGCCGCCCTTTTCGTTCTGTGCGCTCGCGACGTTGGGGACCGTAGCGGTGAATGAAACCGCCAGGGCGAGCGTGAACCAACGCGAAATGTTCGCCATGCCTCGATATTCCTCGCTTGAGCCGAAGGACCTGAAAATCCAGCCTTCGGGGCGGCAAAATCCTAGTTTTCCGCCCCTTCGCTTGTCAACGCGCCAATCCAGGCATCGACATGGGTTTCAGGTGTCGAAGCGACTGCAGCTGCGGTCTCGATCGCTTTCTAGCGAGAAAAGACCGCGAGGTACGCCGTTTGTTGGATGACAGGTTCGTCGGGTCGCGCGGCCCAAAGGCTTGCTCGGCCCGTCCGTCGTCAGTGCATACGTCCAATGAGACGCTTCGATCTGAGAAGGCGGCTCACGAACTGCCGTGGGTCATCCGTCTCACGAACGTAACATCGACGAAGACCCACCCATCCGTCAACGGTAGGACAACGTGGGATAGTGTCGATTTTTCCCCCGGCGATCCGTTGCAGAATCCCCAGTGACTGTACTAGCTTCCGAGAGCCCTCGAGGAGACGCACTGGCGTACCCGGGGCTACAAGGAGCTCTTTGCGGATGACGCTTGCAAAAAAGGTATGGCGCACGTCGTTGAAGGCCGGCAGCGCCCTGACCCTTCTGGGAGGAATCGCTTCGGTCACCCTCATCGGCTGCCCGAGCGGTGGTGTAGGCGATCCCTGCATCCCGGAGGACGAGTACCGGGAAAACTTCGCGGGGTTCCAGCTCCAAGAAGAGAACATCGAGTCCCGGTCGTTCCAGTGCCAGACGCGAATCTGCCTGGTGAATCACTTCCAGGGACGGGTCAGCTGCCCGGGCGGTCAGGACCAGCCGAAGATCTGCAGCAACGGCGAAACGTGCGACAACGGTGAGACCTGCGAGCCAGCGGGGGTCATCATCACGGACTGCGACCCCACGTCCTGCGACGAGGAAGGCGCCAACCCGAACAACTGCAACGCGGGCGACGGCAGCAACGCGGCCTGTGGTGGCAACGTCTGTGACCAAGAAGGACGCTTCTGTCGCTGCAGCTCCGGGCAGTGCCCCGACAACTACTTCTGTCAGGGGGACGAGAGCGAGCCGAACGCATTCCTGTGCAACATCTCGGTCTGCAGCCCCGGACCCAACGAGAACCCGGACGAAGAAGAAAATTGCTTCATCCCAGGCACTGAAATCCCGGTCGCCGTCGAGGTGTGCTCCCAGTGTGCGACCGACTCGAACCGCAACGCCGACAACTCGGTGTACTGCTCCTGCCGCTGCGGCCCGCCTTCGGTCGGCGCCAGCGAGGCGGACGACAGCTTCAACTTCTGCGAATGCCCGGAGGGCTTCGCATGTTCGGAGATTCGTCCTAGCCTCGGCCTCGGGGACCCGAACATCGCCGGCTCCTACTGCATCAGGGTGGGCACCGAGTTCGACGATACCCAGGCCACCGCGCAGTGCGGCGAGGTCCAGGGTCACTGGAACACTCAGTGTGGCGGCAACCCCAGCGCCGCTGGCGGCTGATCCGCAAACGAGCTGATGCCCCGCCGCTCGGGCGGGCGCGTCGACGACGAAGGCTCGGCTCTCATGGGTCGGGCCTTCGGGCATTTTGTCGAGCGCCGCACTGCCGCAGAGCGAAGACTACAGAGCGCCGTGCCGCCGAGCACGGGGTGGCCGACCAACGTGGCCCCGCTGGCCCGTTTTCTCGGGCGGAAGCCGCGGAACCCGTGGCCCCCTCGAGCGTCTGTACTAGGACTGTGCAGACGATGAGGTGGCTGCTCGCCCTGCTGACGGCCGTGATGGTGTTGACTACGCCCACGGCGGCGCACGCCCGCAAGGTGCGGATCCGTGGTGGCGCCAAGCTCCTGGCCCAGGCCACTTTCGTCCGTGACCGCTCGGTGCTCGAGTTGCGCGGCCAGCTCACCGACGACGCTCGGGCGCCCCTTGCGCAGCAGTGGGTCGAGCTGTCCGTAGAGGGTGGGTTGGTGCTGACGGATGCACGGGCGTGCCCAGAGCCGCAAGTCAACGTGGCGCCGCTCGAAGGAGAGCCGGGCAAGCAGGTCGAGACGGCCGCGGGCGGCGTATTTTGCCTGCGCTGGGCGCAGCCTCCGGCCAAGGGCTCGATCACCCTCTCCTACCGCGGCGACAAGTACCACGGCGGAACGGAGCTCCAGGTGAGCTTCGATCGCTCCAAGCCGCAGCGCTTGGCCACGACGTTGCGATTCGACCCGCGCCCCCTCGTGATGGATCTCGACAAGGACCAGCTCGTGGTGAGTGGGGTGCTCGACCTCGCCCTCACGACCGTGCACGCAAGCCGAAGGGACCGAGCGGTGCGGTTGCTGGACGAGGACGGCAAGGCCATCGCGGACGGCAAAACCGCCGGTGACGGTCGAGTCCGCCTTCTCGTCGACCCCAACGCTCTCGGGGAACCCGGCTCGGGCAAGCTGAAGCTGGAGTTCGCCGGCGACGACGCGCTGGCCCCCTCGTCCGACGAGCAGCCCGTCACCCGACGCACGACGGTTCGCATGCGCCTCGCCGGAGACGTCGAGCCCGCCGATGCGGGTGACACCGCCGAGGTTGCGCTCGAACTCGACACCAAGCGCGGACCGGTCAAGGACGGGGTGGTAGAAGCGCTGCTCGGGGGCAATAGCCTCGGCAGCGCCACCGTGGTCGATGGCAAAGCCAACCTCGTGGTCCTCCTCGACCCGAAGCTCGAGGAGGAGGCGATCCTCAGCGTGCGGTATCTCCCCGCCTCGCCATTCTACAAGCCGGGCTCGGTGCTCACGGTCGAAGTCCCCATCGCGCCACCGAGTCTGGCCCTCCGCATCGCGCTCAGCCTCGTGGTTCTGGCCGCAGCCGTGTGGATCACGCTCAGCTGGCGACGATCCAAACACACGCCCACGCTCCGCGGCGACCGCCCTGCCCTCACCCCCGGGGTCCACGTCGTCAAGGCCAGCGACGGCGGCCGCACCTGGATTGGCGCCGTGCTCGACGCCCACGACGGCCGGCCGATCGCCGATGCTATGGTGCGCGTTCGCGCCCCCACCCTCGAGGTCGACGACACGGTCCTCGAGCTCCGCACCGACGCTCACGGTGCGTTTTCCTTCGAGCTCGAAGCCCGTCCCGATGGCGCGGAGCTCGCCGCCGAAGCCCAGTACCACGCCGAGGAACGCAGGCCCCTGCCCCCGGCCGGAGAGCTTCGCATCGCGCTCATCACCCGGCGACGCGCGCTGCTACGACGCTTCGTACAGTGGGCGCAGTTCCGCGGCGTTCCCTACGACCGCAAGCCCGAGCCCACGCCCGAGCAGGTGGTCGCGGTGGCCCGCCAACAACAGCGCCCCGAGGTCGTGGATTGGGCTCGTGCGGTCGAGGAAGTCGCTTTCGGGCCCGACCAGGTCGACGCGGGACGAGACGCCGAGCTTCGCGACCTAGAGCCTGGGCCGTGACGCCGCGCTGCTCGCCGAGGTGTCGCCCAGGCTCTTTGGTGGTCACCACCGATTGACGACGATCCGCGCGGCCAGTAGACCGGCCCAGCGAGGTACTCCCGGTGAACCCCATCATTTACGTCGTCATCGCGGTGGTCGTCATCGCCGCCCTCTACTTCCTCTTCGGCCGCAAGTCGGAGACGCGGGAGCTGCCGGAAGAGCCGGAGAAGCTCCCCAAGAAGCCCGCGAGCAAGCCCGCTGCGAAGAAGAGGCCGGCGCCCGAGAAGGCCGCCAAACCCGCTGCAAAGCCTGCGCCAGCTGCTTCGGAGGCCGAGCCGTCCGAAGAAGACGACGAGGACGACGAGGATGTCGCGCCCGTCGAGGACGAGGAGGAGGTCGAGCCATCCAAGGGCCCGCCCCCACCTCCGGTATCCCGTCGCAAGCGAGACGTGAAGGGACTCCGCCGTGGCCTCAAGAAGGTCCGTGGCGAAGGTGGTCTCTTCGGCCGTCTCAAGGCACTCTTCACCGGGAAGAAAGAGATCGACCCCGGGATCGTCGATGACATCGAGGAGATCCTCCTCACGAGCGACGTGGGCATGAAGACCACGCAGATGCTTCTCGAGGAGATCCGAGAAGGCCTCGAGAAGAATGAGCTCGACGATACCGACCGGGTCTGGGAGCTGCTTCGCGAGCGCGCCCACGGCCTGCTCGACATCGACGGCGACGGTCCCATCCGCAACCACGGGACGCCCACGGTCGTCCTTTTGGTGGGCGTGAACGGCACCGGAAAGACCACGACCATCGGCAAGCTCGCAACGCAGTTCGCCAATGAGGACAAGAAGCTCCTGCTCGTCGCCGGAGACACATTCCGCGCCGCGGCGGTCCAGCAGCTCCAGGCCTGGGGCCAGCGCGTCGGCTGCGAAGTTTTCGCCGGCGAGGACGAGGCCGACCCGGCATCGGTCGTCTTCGACGCCATCAAGAAGGGCGAGGAGGAGGGTGTCGACCTCATTCTCGTCGACACCGCCGGACGCCTTCACACCAAGAGCAACCTCATGGATGAGCTCAAGAAGGTGGTGAAGGTGTGTGGCAAGGCCCTCGACGGAGCCCCGCACGAGACGCTTCTCGTGCTGGACGGCACCACCGGCCAGAATGCCCTGCAACAAGCCAAGGAGTTCGGCGATGCGCTCGACCTCACTGGTCTGGTGCTCACCAAGCTCGACGGGACGGCAAAGGGCGGCATCGTGCTGGCCATCGCCCACGAGCAAGGGCTTCCCGTGCGGTACATCGGCGTCGGAGAGCGGCGTCAGGACCTACGGGACTTCGACCCCGAGGAGTTCGTGGAAGCGATGCTCGGGACTGGAGACGGGTCGCAGCGCGCGGCCTAACACACAAACCGGACAGTTGCGGGGTTGCTTCCAAGAATTTCCGCATGATATAGTCCGACGACTTTCGTGATACCCCTTATTTATCTAACAATCTCAGGCACTTAAGGGCTACACGAGGGAGCTACACCACATGGCGATCAAGCACGCTGGCCTTCAGGCGTTTCTCGTAGCGTTGTCGCTGTTGTTCGCTCCCATCACCGCGTTCGCGCAGCCGGCCGATGACGAAGAGGAAGAGGCCGACGACGATGACGACGATGATGACGACGACGACGACGACGACGATGGCGACGACGATGACGATGACGACGATGACGACGACGACGACGACGANGATGATGACGGCGGGCTAACGGGTCTCGACGCGCTCTGCGAGATCGATCCGGACAACTGCGTCCGCATCGACTTCGACGCCGAGGCGCAGAAGGAAGTCACGGCGGAGATGTACGCGGTCCAGCAGATCTGGGCCCTCCGTACCAACCGCGTGGAGGTCGGCGTCTACGGTGCCGCGACCCTCAACGACCAGTTCGTCGCTCACCCGGCCATCGGCCTGAGCGCGAACTACTACATCATCCAGGACCTCGCGGTCGGCGTGAATGGCAACATCTACGCCGGGTTCAACACGGAGTCGGACTTCAACTTCGAGACCAGCCGAGCTGCACGTATCGGTCAGCCGATCACGGAGTACCAGTGGAACGCGAACCTGAACCTCACGTACGTACCGGCCTACGGTAAGTTCGCGGCGTTCCAGGACTTCATCTTCCACTACGACTTCTACGTGCTGGTCGGCGGTGGCGTGGTCTCCACGCGCCCCATCGCAGTCATCGACCCCGACAACCGCACGTTCGACTTCACGATTCGTCCGACCTGGGGCTTCGGTGGCGGTCTACGGATCTTCTTTACGCGCTGGCTCTCCGCCACGCTGGAGGTCCGCGACTACATGTTCCTCGACGATCTCGAGAACCCGAACATCGCCACGGGTCTCGATGAGAACGGACGTCCCAACGCCCAGAACGAAGAGACTTGGTTGTCCGACGACCAGTCGTTCACAAACAACGTCCAGGCCCAGTTCGGGCTCTCGATGTTCCTCCCCTTCACCTTCGATTACGAGTTGCCGAAATGAGGGGACACCGCATGAATACGAACACGACCAAGAAGAGCTGGGTCAAGTTTGGCCTTGCTGCCCTCGCCGCGGTTTCTGCCCTCGTCGTCGAAGCGCCCGAGGCCCAAGCTCAGGAGATCCAGCTGACGGGCCCCCTGGCGGGGGCAGAGGCCGTCCGTCGCCTGCGCTTGCACCGCGACGGACGTTTCGACATCGGCGTGCACGGCACGTTCTCACTGCTGGACGAGTTCCGGCGCGGGATCATGCCAGGCCTGCGGGTCAACTATCACTTCTTCGACTGGCTCGGCGTCGGCGTGTTCGGTGGCTACAACGTCACCTACAACACCGGCCTGAGCGAGGAGCTTCAGGAGAAGGCGATCGACAATCGCGCCTGCGACACCAACCCCAACTCGACGGCCTGTCGGCTCAGCGCCACCAACCTTTGCCGGGGAGCCGGGTGCCTCGCTGCCGACCAACTCGGTCGGCAGCAGTGGTACGTGGCGCCTCAGGTCACGGTCGTTCCCTTCCGCGGCAAGCTGTCTCTCTTCGGGGCGGCCTTCCTCGACGCCGACATCAGCATCTTCGCCGGTGCTGCCATCGTGGGCCTTCAGGAGCGCGCCGAATGCGGCCCCGCCTCGGGCGCAGGGGTCCAGTGTGGTGACCCGAATAGCTTCGAGCTCGCCTCACGCGTCACGGCAGGGCCCACCTTCGGGCTCGGCT
>JGI12210J13797_10017336_pt1 | contig 12494 bp, 7 predicted proteins | sample ElkSlonscriptome_3_FD_13797 | JGI IMG/M metagenome (IMG submission 13797) | reverse complement strand
CGGGTAAATTTTAAATCCGCTCATTTGGGACAGGCTCTAAAATAGGAAGTCTATGATTCATTCTTTTCAATCTGCGCATCCGTTCAACTTCTCGTTGAAATACAATCCCAACGATCGACTCATCACAAAGGAACCTATATGCAATAGTTCAGGGTTTGTCCGCGGTTCCATTCCCCACCGATGGTCAAATGGTGCGGATCGGCATAGCCGCCTAATTCGCCCTTTTGTACACGCCCGACCAGAATTTCCATGGCCAGCTCCCCACTCTTTCGGGTGCTTTCATCAATACCGCTGATCTTGCCACCCATTTCAGCGGTTCCTATGGCCACCACACCAACATCCTGCGGCACGTTCAAATTCAAGCGTTTCAACCATTCAATCACCGTGGGGGGGGGTGAACGCAAATAATGCCCCCCGGCTGTTCCGCCTCAAACCATGTGGAAAAGCTTTCGAAGTTGGGTTCCGGATCCAACCAGGGTTTAAGCGGTTTAATCTGTTTTTGATTCTGCTTCATCAGGTAGGCGGCCAACCAGCGATTATCCCGCGTGTAGGGAAATGGCTTATCCATCACAAAACCAATTTGGTTCATATTTTGAGCGAGAAGTATATCCAGCGTTTTTTCCATATTTCCATAGAAGTCGGCCGAAATCCAGTCCGTCGTCGCTGCAAGGTTCCGAGCACCAAAAATTACGGTCGCCACTTCATGCCATTTGTGATCCAGCTTTTCACCCCAAACCCCTTGCGGCATCAGGACAGCACCGCAGATCCCCCGGTTGATAAAAATATCGTTCAGACGTCGGGCGGACATGTTTTCATCCCCGAGCCAAAAAAACTCCGGCCGAATACCCAAACGCTCAGCCACATCGGAACAGCCTTCGACAAACCGCTTAAGATGATAGAATGTATTCCGATCCTCCTCATTTTCGGTCGCTGTAACCAATGCAATGACCGGGATCTTTGGGGGATTCTTCCCATGACGGCGTGATGCCATCAATGCCGATACATAAGGGTTGGTGTGATATCCCAGTTCCTCAGCTGTAGCCAGTACCTTTTCGCGAGTGACTGCGGAAACTTTGGGAGAGTTGTTCAACGCCAATGAAACCGTTGATTTACTCACGCCCATCTTCTGGGCAATATCGCCCATCGTAACCATCATGAAATAACCTCCTCGTCACAGGAAAGACCCGCAACACCTCGCAACTCAAACTCTATTCATACTAATTTTAAAACGAATAAAAGCAAGGGTGGTCATTCCATCGAGATCGGAATTAAGGCTGAACCATTTTCCAAACCTCGGAACCGGCGCTGATGAATGTGCCCATGGAGAACACGGTCGTGGAATCCGGGTCAAAGGGCGTCGGATAACCCCCTACAGGTTGTGAGTTAATCAGCCGCCCATCCTCGTTCTGCCGTTCGCAAAGCGCTTTCCACCCTTTTCTAGTTGCGGGCTCATACGTCGCCCGATCCAGCAGTCCCTGGTTAATGCCCCATGCAAATCCGTACACAAAAAATACAGAACCGCTGGTATCATCCTGCGCCGGGTCGGTCGGGTCCAACAGGTTCGGTGCCCAGGTTCCATTGTCCTTCTGAATTTCAAGCAACTTAACCGCCATCCGATGATAAATATCCACAAAATAGCCGCGCTCCGGATGATCCTCCGGCAACAGCTGCAGAATTTCCACCAGCGCACCGAAAACCCATCCGTCGCCGCGCGCCCAGAACACCCGTTTCCCACCTTTGGAAACTTTTTTGATATCGCGCTTATCATGGAAATAGAGGTCGTGCTCCTCAGAGAAATACCAAGCATGCGCCTGTTTCCATTCCTGCACCATGTAGTCGAAATATTTATCCTCACCGGTCACATGTCCCATTCCCGCCCAAACCGGTGCGGCCATGTAGAGCGCATCGCACCAGTTCCAGCGTTCGCGGTTATACGTTTCCCGCATCTTCCCATTTGCACCCATAATGGTTTTCGCCGGCGGATTCGCCAGAATCCAATCAAATTCCTTTTGAATGCCCGCGATCATTTCAGGGTTTTTATCTAACTGATAAAGCTTGATATAGGACAGGCCGATCGCGTGATCGTCGGCGTGATACGGACGGCGACCGAACTTCCAGTGATGTTCCTCACCGGTTTTCTTAACTTCATTCACCCATTTCCGGTTGCCCGTGGTTTCCGACAAGTCAGACAAGCCCATATAAAATGGGGCCCAATGCCATTCCAGCACATCAAATTTTGCCGGATGATCAAGCTGCCACTGCGCAGCCATTTCCATACGGTTTACGATTTCATCGGGCTCGAAAACATCGGCCGTCGAAGACAACGCAACAGCGCATAACAGGGACATAAAAAAATTCTTAACAAAACTCTTCATCATATATTATCAACTTTAAATTTTATATTCGTTCTACTTTTTCACCGCGTGTTCGCTCAAATAAGCATTCCACTCTTTGGCCGATTTGATTTCGCCCGCCTTTTCCCATCCGTATCCTGCGCGGTAGGTCACCTGCCCCTTCGCATCCGCTGCAGTGATCAAGAGCGCATGACTCTCGTCCTTCTCTTCGGACTCAACCAATTTAAATTCCTGAATCCGGGCGGGATCCATCATGACGCCCGTGCCCAATCCGAAGTCATCGATTTTTTCCCAGCAGGCCATCCACCCGGCCGCCACATTTTCCGAAACAGAAGCCTTCCCGTCGTGCGTGGTCAGACCAACGGCCAGCGGCAACCCGGCCGCCGGTGAGCCATCTTTCCAGAACGTGGAAACCGCACTGAAAAAGCGGTCCCCCATTTTGATCGAGATCTGCTTTTCCTCGCGATAATCCGCACCGTTGAAACTCCATTCATAGGTGAGCACAAAAACGGTTTCCTGCGGCTCACTCTTAATGATCTTCCAATCGGTGTACGTGTCGGAAGTGACCATACGCCCGTCAATCCATAATCCCAGTCCGCCGCAGCCCCGCGACCCTCCAACATGATAGGGATCGTATCCCTCGCCATGATCCACATGATACGACTTCTTATTCACATTCCCGATATACCACCGATCAATCACCGGATAATCGACCCGCTTGAGCCAGCAGTCGATTCCGCTGTCTTCCGGCCGCTTGCGCAATGCAGGCCCATAGACCCGGAAAGCCACTTTATCGTTTTCCCATGCAAAATCATCCGCGCGCTCGGGAACAAACCGGGCAAAGGTCCGAGGTTCCTGCACCGCCGGGATCGGCTCTGCGGCCGTCGCCGACCGATCCGCCCCGAATACCCCCATCAATAAAAGCAGCCCCACATACTTCACGTTCATAATTCCCTTCCTTCCACAATATATATACTTTACCCGCGCCATCACTTGACCTCCAGCAGCTGCAGGTCGCCGGTCAGATCCACGAACGGATACGGCCTGTAATCTTTCTGCTCTTTGTAATTCGGATTGCGGACCGGCAGGTACCGCGGAGCCACATTCGCCTTCAGCCAGGACCGCAGCTGAACCATTAACTGATCCCGCTTTTCCGGCATGGATTCAGACAGGTCATTTGCTTCGTAGGGATCTTTTTCAATGTCATACAGCGACAGCTTTCCATGCCAATCCCAAAGCAGCTTATAGTCGCCCACGCGGATGCCGGAGTGCGGCGTCAGCGGAAGGCCGTCATCCGGATGCTTAACTCCCACATTAAAGGGATAGTGCCAGTAAAACGTGCGCGGCGGAGTCTTTTCCGCAGGCGCTTCAAGCAACGGAACCAGACTGATTCCATCAACGTCTTTCGGAATTTCATTGCCGGTTAATGCGGCCAGCGTCGGAAGCTGATCGATACAGTTCGCGGGCGTGTCACACCACACCCCGCCCTCAAAGCGGCCGGGCTGCCAGTAGATCAGTGGCACACGGACCCCGCCTTCATGCAGGCAGGCCTTCCCTCCCTTGAACGGATAGTTGTCGGTCGCCGCCGGTTTCGAATATTCCACTCCACCATTATCGGAGGTCAAAACCACAAGCGTATCCTTATCCACATCGCATTTTTCCAATGTCTGGAGAATGCGACCCACTGAATCATCGAGATGTTTCACCATCGCCGCATAGGTGGCATTCTCATGCCCCAACGTTCCCTTCTGCGATTTCCCTTCAAAATGAGCAATCGTTTCTTCTGGAGCCTGAAGCGGCGTATGTACAGCAAAGTGATTAAAATAGAGAAAGAACGGCCGATCATCCTTCCCGGCTTTCTGATCCGCAACCGCGTCTTCGATATAGCGAACCGCACGATCCGTCAGATCATCCGTCAAATACTCCGCATAAGGCGCGGGGCCGGCACGGCCCATTTTCGATTCTTTTTGCGGCATCTTTGAATAGGGAAGTTTTTTACTGTTCCAATGCTGCGCCCAATTAAAATAGGTCGATCCTCCGGCATCGAACCAGGCCGGAGCTTCATCAAACCCCTGGTCCAAAGGCTGGAAACCTTCAGCGCCATGGCCGCCCAAATGCCATTTCCCGATAAATGCCGACCGATGCGATTTAAGAACCTTAGGCAGCGTAGACAGTGCTGGATCAAGTCCGGTATTCGAGCGTCCGTTCGTCCAGGCCTGCTGTTTATTTTTATTCTTCTTATGCCCCAATATATCATGTGGACTGGACCCTTCGGGCGTATCCATCCCCTGATTGTAATAGGTCGGGAGAAGTGGCGTGGCTGTCGTGAACCCATGCCGCGCGGCATACTGCCCGGTCATCAGCGCCGCCCGCGTAGGCGAACAAAGCTGATTGGCGTAATACTGAGAAAACACAATCCCCTTTCCAACCAACCGGTCCATATGCGGCGTTTCATAAAACAGCTCATCCATGGGCTTACCGGTATAATGATTCGCATAGGCCGCGATATCCGTAATCCCCAGATCATCGGCCAAAATAAATACCACATTCAACGGTTTGGCCGGTACAACGGCAGTCAAAACCATCAAACCACATACGGTTAACATCGCTTTTTTCATCCCATCACCCTTTGGTTTTCTCCTGCTAAATTGTAAAAAATGTACAATACTGCAATCAGTATCTTCGAATAGAATTTGGTTTTATTTTTGCACTGGAACTTTGCGGATCGCCTGAACCCTTACCGGTCCGGCCAGTCCAGACGGCTGAAGAGCCCGATTGGCTTTCACTCTTCTATCCGACAACCAGAACGGAGTAAAGGTCTGCTTTTCTTTTCCAGGAAACCCGTCGGGATACTTGAGTTCTCCCACCAGTCGGTTGCTCCAAAGATTAGTCACATCCACGCGCAGCTCATTTTTTCCGGGCTTCAGATGCTCCGTCACATCAATCACAAAGGGGGGCTTCCACAACAGGCCCAGATCCTTGCCATTCAAATAGACCCGGGCCATGGGTTCCACTCTACCGAGATCCAATTCAAATCGAAGATCTCGCTGCGCGAAACTCTTTTCCGGCATATCAAATGAAGTCAGATAACCGCCCGTTCCGGAATAATGAACGATCGAGGCCTCATCCAATTCCGTCCAATAAAGCAATGTATCGAGTTGAATAGATTCCGGCATATCCAGATCCGGCATAAAGGCCAATCGCCAGGATTTTTCATCCAGCTCGACCGGTTCTGGCAGCGGAGCTTCATCCAGCTCAAGCAATGTGCCGTCAGCCAACTGAAGCGAATAAGGACCTGCGATTTTCACATAGGCAAACCGTTTATCTCCTTCGGCATGCACTTTCGGCACTTCCGGACCTTGGATATGTACAATAGATGGAGCCGCCGGATCTGATGATTTCTTAAACACCACAAAAACAGAACCCGCTGGCCCCAGTGAAACCGGAACACGAATTCCTTTTTCCAGCACTTCATAATGTGCCGTTTTCACCATACGCCCCGTGTCCGCGTGCCATAGTTCAGGCGCGCGGTCCTTCGGCACCCGGAAAACCGGATCCAACTGCACCGATGCTAATTGCTGATTCGACAGAAAATAAATATCCGCATCATCCAACTGGCGATGGGTCCAGAGCGTTTTTTCAGGATTAATATTCGTCACATCAGCAGGTAGCGCGAGTGACTGCACGACATCGTTCAATTCCAACCCCTGGATAATTTTACCCTTTCCGAATACTTTAATTCCGGACTCACCTATCGTCATACCCTGCCACATGGTCGCTGCAATGTTGCGAATCTGTTCATCCGCCTGTACCGCATGCTGGAGACTGGGCGATTGTTCCGGAGCTTCGCCATACAGCACACCGCCAGCCTCAACCGCCGCGCGCAGTTTTTCGAGTACCGCGGGCCGCATGGTTTTTAATGGAGGCAGAACTAAAACCGAATAACTCTTCCCATCCGGCAGTGTCCACCGTCCGTTTTGAATGGTCATCCGCTCCAGCAGCACCTCGGCATTAATGAAATCAAAATCATAGCCGATGGGCTGTTCCGGATGTCGCGTACCGGTCATGATCGGCGTGTCCTCGCCAATAAAATAGGCAAAATCAGCCACATGCAGTCCCTGTTGAAGCATCACATGGCATCGCCGCAGATAGTCGATCCAGTCCCGTCCTTCATAGAACCAGGTGCTGTGCCGATTAAATTCAGTTCCAAACCAGGCATTGATTCCCGGCCGCCGTTCATCCGGCTGTTGAATATAGAGATGCAGCACAAAATGGTTAATGCCCTCCGTAAAGGCCCAGTCGCCGCGTGCCTTCATTTTATAGGGCGTCAGCTCCCAGTTGCTGCCTGAAGTCAGTGCTTCTGCATAACACACTTTTTTTCCATAAGCATGAGCCGTCGAAGCCGATGCACGACACTCGATATTGCCGAGCGTTCCGGTTGCCCAGAACTCGCCCGCCACCAAATCGCATGCGCCGCCATAGCGCATGAATTCTCCAGGGAAGCCCCAATGGCCATAGTTTTCCAACCAGGTTTTTAATCCATGCTCATTACTGCGCTCCCGTAAACCGGTCGCATACACATCCGCCAGCTGATCCGCCACCAGCCGACGCAGATCCCATAAAAAACGGTCCGAGGATTCCGGATCTTTAACCACGCGCCCGCTCAAAACCGGAAGATAGGGAAGCGGATCGTAGCCATACGTTTCCTGAAATACAGGGGCCAGGTCATCGGTCCAGTTTTGCGAACCTTTTTCATAGCTGTCCGCCACCACATATTTCAGTGCGGTTTTTTCATCCGGAGCGAGGCGTTTAAGCAACTCACCGACAAAGGCATCAAAATGAGCATCGAGATGTTTTCTGCTCATTTTATCCACTTCGGGTCCCGTTGCATTCGGAGCGGCCGGACTGTTCACCGTCCCTGTAGGGAGCATACCGATCCGTTGGATCACCCAATCACCCGCCGGAATTTTGCATTGCAACCGACCATCCTGATCCATCCGATCCGTTAAATCATAAACCTGTTCCGGATCAACATACGCCGAAGACGCATCACTCTGCGGAGCGGCCGGCCAATGATAATCTCCCCATTGCGGAGCGGGCGTCGGGTGCATTTTTCCGAGCTGTTTTTCGACCGCATACTCGACCCGCGGTGCGGACAGGATTTCAATTTCTGCCAGCGCATGCCCCCCCTTCCCGCGTGCGGCGCTTTTCGAATTAAACCGAAGGCGGAACCGATTCGATGCAGTCGGCGGAACGGAGATATACACGGGGCCACGCGGCATCGGGCCGACATCCGCACTGTTTTTTCTGCGGTCATAGTTGCCCTCGCGCAGTACGCGATACGCACCATCCACCCATGCCTCAATCGTAACCTTCGAAAGAAAGTAAGCATCACCAGGAGTCAGAATAAAGGTTCGCGCTTCAAACGAACGGTCCACCCTGAGCTCTATCGACTGCTCCCCGCCCTTGCTCAAATTAAGGGAGGCCGACGTGTCCGGATCTCCATCTACAAGCTTCTCGACATTTCCAATGGTTGGAACGGCCGTGATTTTAGGGTGTCTCGATGATAACGATTTTTCAGCAGCTTTTGATACCGGCACGGCCAAAACGGCTACATCCTGAAAATCGCCGTCAGGTTTCGGCAGCACCTGATCCCAGTTTCGCGGGCCGGTCACACGGGTTTCCGTTGAAACGATATAGCGCATCGCTTGCTCCGGCTTGACCCAGGGGCCGCCCGACTGACTCCAACCCGGAGAATTAAACAGGCCGATATCAACACCCAATCGCTTCCCTTCCCGAACGGCGTGAACGGTGATATCCCACCACGCCTCACTCAGCATGGAAACCGGCCCTTCCTGCCCGGCAAAATATTGATTCCCAATCAGCGCCGTACCGATACCGACTTCCGCCATCGCCTCCAGATCTTTGGTTACCCCTTCTTTCGAGATATGATTACTGATCCAATACCAGTAGCACCACGGACGGCTTTGCTCCGGCGGATTTTTAAATTGATGCTCCAACGACTCTGCCCCGATCCGGAGCACCAAAAATAGAGCCAGAATCAAACCCACACTCAAACGTTTCATATATGCCTTCTCATCAAAAATTTGGTCTTCCACCTTCACCGACCCAATAAACGATCTCAACGGTGGAGACCTGACAATTACATTATTTTGATATACATCAAAAAACAAAACAGGAATCGAGTCCGTTCGCGTAGAAGTGCGAGGGCCTATTCTCCTGAACGGTATTCGATAAGCCGAGGCTGGAAGTTAAGTAAAAGATAGGTAGGTTGAAGTGAGCACTCTAAGGGTCGGCTTTGTAAAACTCGCTAATACTTGGGCACAGCCTTGCAGCATTCCGGTCTCACCCTTTTCATTTATCAAAAAAACCTCGAAGGCCGAGACCGGAAGAAAAGAGGAGGGAAACTTCTGGTCAGCGGACCTTCGAGGCGAAATTAACATTCGTTCTCTTAGGATATTTTCAGCCCTAGCTGTTAATTCCCGTTTACTGCTCCCGGCCCGCGGCTGTCCTCTGTCGGGCGCGCAGGAATCGTTCGCTTGCACTCCCTGTCAAAGTGGTTGTTCGGCTTGAGTTTTTCGAAATCTGCGAGGTTTTCATAGAAAAACTCATGCGATGCATCATAGGCGATAATATGGCCTCGTTCATCCTTTACCGTGACCAGATACCCGCCATATTTCGTGCCGCGCACAGGAGCTGAATCACGATAGGCAATTTTCATCAGCCTTACCGGATCGCCCATAATTTCATGCGATTTTTTGTTTTCTGCCGTCAGCATAAACTCTGAACTTTGACGATCCAGGAGGACAAAGTTATCACCCTCTAGCTCTTCACCCACCGCCGTAAATTCAACGACCAATTTGCGGTTATAGTCCCCGGATGATGCCTGCTTGACGCGCGCCCCAAAGGTAAAATCGAAGATTTGCAATGGACGCTGGTTAGGATTAACCCATGGAGATACCGGAGGATTTGGAACCTGGTTACTTTTCTTGAAAAAGTTGAGGTCCAGCGTAGGCGGCGATGCAAATTCGATAAACTCACGATCGGCTTCAGATAATTGATCCAACGGTAGTTTCTGTTGCTTACCTTTCAGATTTTCCACAATCACCTGTTGTCCCATGACCGTGCGATATTTTGCTTCGATCGTCTTTCCGTCGAGATTCGTCCAGACCCGTATGTCTGAATAATCTTTCGTCGGTGATTCCTTGAGCTCGATCTGCGGTTCCGGCCCAGTCGATGCCACCGCATCGGAGGGGCCGACCGAAGCAAAGTCGTTAAAGATCGGGCCGTTGGTGAGGCATGTATCTCCGGGATAAAGGTTCGAGTAGATTACATCCTGCATATCGCGAGGAATCTCGGCGGTCCGGAAGACGGGGAACGTTGGACCTCCACCGCCGCGGTCCAAGGGGTAATCCACGCCTTCCACTTCAACACTCAACATATGGTAAACCAAACCGCCATTGGTATCGCCCAGGAAAACCTCAATATCCTTGGGCACCCCGGCCTTCAGTTCAATCCAGTCGCTGGGCCGAGCGCGATGCTCACCAAAATAGTAGATGTTGTCTTTTGAATCACTGGTCGACCAAACCGTGGCAAATGTGGCCCGGTCATCATTTTTATACGCACAGATCAACACCGTTTCTCCGTCTACGTTCACACCCAAGATCTTGTCGCCCACTCCCCAGAAACGGAAGCGGATATCCTCGGGATAGACGATTTGACCGGTGTAATGTACCCCCCAGCAATAGCCTTCGGCATCTTTCATTCCAAACGCCTCCGGAGCAATTTCTGACATCGTGGTTGGAACACAAATGGTCGGTGTATACAACGTTTCCGGCGACCGGAAATAGCGCGATAAAACCGACTTGTTCCAGCCCTTTTTCATAAACTCATAGACAAGCTCGACCATCTCACCTGGAGACATCGAAACACCGGTCCCCCTACGGTTCCGATTGAAGTTATAGAACGTCCCCTGCAGCTCACTGCCCGTGTTCAATTTTGCACCGAATGGCGTTAGCGCTCCAAGATCCGGTGTGATGTCAAATCCGGCAATATCTCCTTCGCCGAAGCCTCCGCCCATTCCGCTCATCTCCGGAAGTTGAATATCGGGCATATTCGGTTGCTGCACTTTGGTCACGATGCGGGAAGTTGATTTAGGCTTGGCACTTTTCTTTACCTTTACCTTCGGCTTTTTCAGCTTCATTTTCGGACGGTCAACGGGCTTGGGTGGAACAAACTTCTTTTCTTCCTTTTGACTCACGGTGAAAACGACAAAAGCACCCGCCAAAACGAAGGCGGCCGCGTGTACCATCAGGCTGATCACAAAACCACTAGGAGCGCCTTTAGAGACACGATTTTCTTTTTTAAAAGGTTTTTTCATCCGAATTCTCCTCCACCTTTCTTTTCAAAACGTTAGCATATATCCAACAACTGTAACCAGTATCATGTTATTTCATTTTTAAATCCATGCGCAAAATATTCACATCGTTGACCTCGGTCGAATTCAGCCATTTATTAATGGTAAATCGGCACCACAACCCACCTTGAGTCTTACGATTCATGAACCAAAAATGTATCTTATCTTCAACAGGCCGAATACTACGCGATTTCGTAGTCTGGTCTGCGTGAGCTTTCCGAAATAGAAAACTGAATTTTCCTGAAATGAAAGCGCACCTGACATTTCCGGCTAACCCGCATGTTGCATGAACGGGTTTATTAACCGCAAAGGAACGCAAAGCACGCTATAGATGCTTGGCGACGGTGCTTTTTCTGGGTGCCACTGGTGGATTTCCTGGATTTTGACACAGCTCCGCCATCGTCCTCCGTTGTTTTTCCGGTGCCGGGGACAGCACACTTCCGGAGTTATTGAAGGCGTGCGGCGACGAGGACTAAGAGTTCCTGTCGGGGATAGGCGGTACTCAGGTGAAAGCGGATGCGTCGCGTGTTCCGGACGATGACTGCTCCGATGCGAATGAGCTTATTTCGAATGGTGGCGCTTGTGGCGTGGGCCAGGCGGGTATTTCGCAGGGCGGTGCGCCGGATGTGATCGAAGAGCACATAGGCGAATGAACTGAGCATGAGCCGAAGCTGGTTAGGCCACCAGTTGTGGCAACTGGTGCGATCAGCGTAGAGGTCGAGCTGCTGTTCCTTGATCCGGTTCTCCATATCACCGCGGGCGCAGTAGACTTCATCGTAGAGTGCTTGGGGATCGCCTTCAAGCGAGGTAAGGATGAAGCGGGTGTTTGCACCTTGGCTTGTATGCTCGGCTTTGATGATGACGCGGCGCTCGCGATCCCATGTCGCGGCGGCGTAGTTGAACTCGCCGAAGAGCCGTTGCTTCTCCGCAGTCTGTTCGTAGGCCTCTTCGGATTGCTCAATCAGTGCGGCTCCGAATTGCTTGAGCCGTTTGTTTCCGCCGATGCCGACGACATATTCGACTCCATACGATTCGCACCACCGCAGCATTTTCCGCCGGCAGAAGCCGCTGTCGCCCCTGAAGATGATTTGCACATCAGGCCAGGTCTGGCGTATGCGCTTGGTCAGCAGGGCGAGGATCGCCCACGCGTGTTTTGCTCCATCGATCTTCGAAGGCCGCAAATAGGCACAGAGCAGGTGCGATCCACAGAAGACATAGAGGGGAAGGAAACAGTAGTGGTCATAGTAGCCGTGAAAGAAGCGTCCCTCCTGGTTGCCATGCACCGCATCATCGGTCGCGTCAAAGTCGAGGATGATTTCTTTCGGAGCCGTTGCGTGCGTTTCGATGAAACGATCAACAAGCAACGCGTTCATATCAGCCACAGCCTTGCGCTGTGCCTGGTTTTCAAAACGGCAGAGCGTCGAGGGGCTGGCCAGCGGCCTGTCGCAACCGACCGCCGTTTGCAGTGCGATGTCATGGCGGAGTTCATCGTGATCGTTGAGATCTTCTTCACCGCAACCGATGGCATAGACTCGCTGCCGAAACATCTGCTCAATGGAATGCTTCACGCTCGACTTGCGGCGGTTATCCGGAATCAGCCGAGCTGCCGAGCGAGTGAGTCCCAGCTTCGAGTCTGCCTGTTTGAGCAGCAAAACCCCTGCGTTCGAGGTGATGTGGCCACCCGAGAAATCGACGGAAATCTT
>JGI12210J13797_10596412_pt1 | contig 12495 bp, 10 predicted proteins | sample ElkSlonscriptome_3_FD_13797 | JGI IMG/M metagenome (IMG submission 13797) | reverse complement strand
AAAAAGGTTTCACATTAATAGAGGTTATTGCCGTATTGATTATCCTCGGAATTTTAGCGGCGGTTGCAGTACCCAAATATTTTGATATTTCCGAGCAGGCAAAAGAAAAAGCATTCGACAGTGCATTGTCCCAGGGTATGTCTTTATGCTCCCTTGCTTATGGAAAGGCCGCTTTAGATTTAAGCGGTGAACCAGAGGCGCAGGATGTATTGGATGCACTGAACGGAATTGACCTTAAAACCAGAGACGAAAGCACCAGCTCCGGGGCAGATAATGATACCACGATTCCTTCTATCGAAGGTGATTTTGTTTTCACCTTTGAGTTAAATAGTGGGGGCGGCGATGGCACGAATGGAGATCAACCACCTTCAGATAAAGATTTTATCAAAATAACGGCTACAGGAGCTGAAAAAAGCCCCTTCCCTGGAGATGAAAGAATCGCTTATTGGATATTGCCATAAAGGTATTCCTCCCGAATAAAGGGCTGATACGATCTTCGGGCAGCAATTAAAATCGGGAAAATTAATTTTAAAAAATCTGATAGCAATGGAGTCTGGGCCTTCATTGCTATTTCCGGTTGTTCAATCTGTAGTCAAAATCGAAAAACTTCGATCCACAACTTAACAAGCATCAGGAAGTAATCTCAGGTAGCTTAATTTCATGACATGAGTAGCCGGGCGTTATTTTCTTCAATTTGTCCTCTCCACTTTTATCTGGTCTTTGGGTTATAATTTATATTCTATTTAACGATAATAGAGTACTCTATCCCCCCCTCCTTCTCTCCGGCAAGTTATCGTTTTCCGGGCGAAAACATTTCAAAACTAAACAACCCAAACCCAAGGATATTGGGATGAACAATGAAACCCGTAAATTCCCTATTTTTTTCAGATGGGTTGGAGTTCAAGATGGATTTTCATTTTTTGAACTTATAGCGATATTGTTGCTGATTTCCGTTCTCATCCTGGTCGTATTGAGCCGGCAGAACATGGATAATAAAGATTTGGTTTATGAAACGAATGTTTTAAAATCCAATATTCGGTATGTACAGCAGCTTTCATTATTGAAGGATCAAAGCGATTTGCGAATCAGTTTTGCATCCGGTACTTACACGCTTTCCGATATTAATGCGGATGTCACCTATGTACTTCCAAATGAGAACAATTCGACCCACCGGATCCATTCGGATGTTGAAATTGCGATTGTTGCAGCGGGGGGAGAGAATATTTTTCATTTGGATTTTGACAAATGGGGTGGAATCAGTAAAGATAGCGATTACACGGTGACCCTGACGGACAGAAGAACGGCTCAAGCCGAATCCTTCCAAATTATCAAAAACACAGGTTATATCCAAGATGTTACGGGTTGATCGGCAATCTGGTTTTACACTGCTGGAAGCCATTATTACTTTGATCGTCGCTTCTTTGCTCGGGTCCATGTTGTTTTCTTATTTTGCCGTTGTAAAACAGGCGGTTCTGCCGATCGGATCCTACCAGAAATCCCTGGATCTGCAACGGGTTATGGAGAATATTACCTCCGATTATCATAATATTGTCGGGAGTGCAGCTTACCCCCGATGGGAACCTCTGAAAGCCTATTCCGAGAATGAAATAATAACATCCAGATCGATTCCCTTTGGACATCTTTTCATTTGCGTTTCAGGAGGGATCAGCGGCGAAGCCGAGCCGCAATGGTCTACTGATAAAAACAACGCCATTGAAGACGGTGGTGTCATCTGGAGAGAGTCTAAAGGGGAGCTTGAACCGCTTATTTCCGATCTGACTCAACAATCGGGAGAGGGATCAGACGTTTCCTCGTATGGGAAATATGATATTAAAGAACTCACATTTATTAGATTCGAAGATAATTTGGAAATTCCCATTTCGGCGGGTGAACCTGAAAACCTGCTCAAATTGACCATCCAGAACGATCAGGGCGAGTCGATCACTTCTTTATTCACCACATCCTATTGATGGGTTCAAGAATGTTTTTCCCTAAAATGAAACAGAACGGGTTTACCCTGATCGAGGTGGTCGTCTCTCTGATCATCATGGGGTTCATCGGGTCTATTGCGGGGATGGGAATCGTTCACTTGGTCGACGGATATGTGCTTGCCAAAGAAAGCTCCGCAGCGGTTCAAAAAAGTAAAATCGCCATCTCCCGCATTACGAAGGAGTTCCACTCTCTTACTAAAATTGTCGATCTACCTGCGCCGACGAATTCCGGCATTTCTTATTTTCGGGGTAATCAAAATCATACATTGAACTTTAAAGCGGACCAGGGCCAAATCTTTATAAACGATGATTTGCTGTTGGACAATGTAAAAACTTTTTCCCTGGCCTACTATGATCGATATGATGACCCGAAACCGGATCCATCCGATCTTACAGGGGGATTTTCCGAAGATACCCAATTGGTGGATATTCGGTTAGAGTTGAACGGCCCCCAAGGCACTACCTATCAGTTGGAAACTCGGGTATTCCTGAGAGGATTGGTGGAAGGCCAATGAAGGGGCAAGTGAGAGAAGCGAGTGGGTCGATTCTAATAACTCTACTCGTGACCATAACCTTGCTGTCGGCTTTAACAGCGGGGATACTGTCCTTCTCCGCGAGTTCATCCCTCACCACCGTCAATGTGAGCAATATTAATCGTGCCCACCATCTCGCTGAATCGGGGATGCGGTATTCCAAACTGGTCAATCTGTCCGAGAATAGTTATTTAACCGTTTTGCAGAATGGAAACGGCCTTTTTCAAATTTTTGATGACAGTTCCTCACCGAGTGATCCACAACCCATTTCCACATCCGGTTTTCGAATTGCGTATGATGACTGTAGGCTCCAATCCACCGGCATTATCGGGGAGGGCACTCTGTTTGAGGTTTCGAGGACCCTGGAGTATTCCTATTCAGCTTCGCTTCCATGCTATTGGTCTTTCAACCTTTCTTCGCCCAATCCGGTTCTTCCGCTGAAAGATGAATACAGCGGGAATTTGGCCTTCTTGAAAGGAGCAATTCAGACCTGCGAAGGCAAAATAGGAAGGGGTATTTTTTTGGATGGAGGAGATTACGGCGAAACCGACTTCCAGCCGTTCTGCGGAATCGGCAACGGCAATTCCTTTACGGTCGCTTTTTGGGCTAACCCTGATCCTGGATCTGAGGGCACGGTGCTTGGTGTGAACGACGGCGAAAGCCGATTCAGTTTTGGAATTAAAGGGAATAATTGGATGTGGGCGTATGGAGATCAGGAAGGGGCCGGTGCTTCTGTGGATTTCGGGCAGTGGCAATTTGTATCGGTGTCCTTTGATGCTTTTACCAAAATCCTAAAGATTTCCATGGATAATTGTTCTGCCAGTGATGTGAATCCAAACGAATCTGAAAACGAATATGATGGATCGGAAATACTTCCAGAAGGTGTAAAAAACATTTTTCTGGGGGCGGAAAATAAGAATGGAAATCCTAATGATTTTTTCAATGGAATGATAGATGAAGTTCGTATTTACCAAGGAGTAGTTAATTTTGAGGATCGGTTCTGCCCAAAATATCATACAGTCGCTTACTATCCATTTTCTGGTAATGCCGATGATGAAAGTCTAAATGGAGAAACTTTTGATGGGGAAGTGGTAGGGGCTGAATTCGATGGTGACCGTTTTGGATGCCCTGGCAAGTCCTCTTATTTAGATGGATATAGTTCTATTAAGGTTAATCAAACTAGTGCCACGCAAGATATATATGTAGGAGGTTATCCTTTCTCAATCAGTGCATGGTTTAAGGCTCAACCAACCGGCAGTTCAAATCGGGTGGTTGTAGGCATTGCAGATGAAAATGCTGAAATTTTATATGGCATTTACCTGTCTGCGGAAGAGGACGGAAGAGTTTGTCTACGTGCAGGGGATGTCCTTGAAAATTCCAGATGCAGTCTTTTGCCTGTGGATGATGATAAATGGCATTTTGTTGCCGGTGTATTCGCAGACGAAGACGAGATGACACTTTATTTGGATGGAGAAGAGATAGATTCAGATCCACTCTCCTTAGGCTTTCCTTTTGCTAATTTGAGCAGATTAACTATTGGGAAGTGGGATAGTGATATTGAATTTGAGGATGATCCTGGTTTTCGAGGCAGTATTGATGAAGTCGCTATTTATGATGAAGTCCTTTCTTCCGAAAATATTTCACAGCTTTCCCGGCAGCGCCTACCCGAATAATCATCCCCATGACATCCGAAACCGAAAAATTTAACCCGCCTCTGATTCTTGCGCCCGCCGGAAACAAAGATTCTTTTTTAGCTGCTCTGGCCGCCGGTGCCGATGCCGTTTATTGCGGGCTCAAGGAATTTTCCGCCCGGATGGAAGCACCGAATTTTTCGCTGGAGGAGATGGCTTCCCTGGTGGAATTGGCCCATGATCGGAAAACCGAGGTTTATATCACCCTCAATTCTTTATTGAAGCCGGCAGACATCGAATCCGCCGGTAAATTCCTGGATCAATTGAACCGATGGGTCCGGCCGGACGCCCTCATCATCCAGGATCTTTCCTTGATCCGACTGGCGCGGCAGATCGGGTTTACAGGAAAACTCCACCTGTCCACACTGGCCAATGTCAGCTTTTCGGCCGCTTTGGACAAGATTCATCAGGAGTTCGGACCCGAAATCAATCGGGTGGTGCTCCCGCGGGAATTGAATATCGATGAAATCAAACAGACCGCCGACGCCTGTCCGGATGATCTTGATCTGGAAGTCTTTGTGCATGGCGCCCTTTGCTACGGCATATCCGGAAGGTGTTACTGGAGCAGTTATATGGGCGGGAAAAGCGGAATTCGAGGCCGGTGCGTCCAACCCTGCCGACGTTTTTATACCCAAAAGAAGGAGACGAAACGGTTCTTTTCCTGTCAGGATTTGAGTCTGGATGTTCTGGCAAAAGTCCTGCTGTCGATTCCCAAGATTCGGGTCTGGAAAATCGAAGGTCGTAAAAAGGGGCCGCACTATGTCTACTACACCGTTTCGGCCTACAAAATGTTTCGGGATCATGCCGGTGACCCGCAGATGAAGAAGGGGGCCCTGGGAATGCTTGAACAGGCCCTCGGCCGACCCGGCACCCATTACCATTTTCTGCCCCAGCGGCCGCAAAATCCGATCAACACCGAGGACCAGACCGGGTCCGGCAGGTTGATTGCACGGATGAAGGGCGGCGGAGCACAGCCCTTTATCGTCCCTCATGAGGAACTGCTTCCGGGAGACCTGCTTCGGGTCGGATATGAGGATGAAGCCGGCCACACGGTGTTTCGAGCGGTCAAATACGTGCCCAAAAAAGGACGTTTATACATCAATCGCAAGTTTCGGAAAACTCCGCCCAAGAATACCCCGGTTTTCCTGATCGACCGGCGTGAAAAAGCCCTTCAGGACCTATTGACGGATTTGGACGAAGAGCTGAATACATTTAAAAATCCGAAGGTGGGGACTTCCCGTTTCCGTGCCGACATGTCCCCCCGGACGCCTGTAACCTTTCCGCAATTGGATTTGCCGGTGTGGCGGTATCCGGAATCGGGGTTTTCCGGCAGTCCCTTCGGGCTTTGGCTCTCCTCAGGTATTGAATTGGAGTCGCTCCCAATAGATGTTTCCGCTGTCTGGTGGTGGCTACCACCGGTGATCTGGCCTTCGGAGGAAGACCGTTGGACGTCTCTGATCCATGATTTACTGAAAAAAGGCGCCCGGGTGTTCGTACTCAATGCACCCTGGCAACCGGCGCTTTTTCCTTCAAAAGACCGAGAAATATCCTTCTGGGCCGGACCTTTTTGCAATACCGCCAATGGGTGGGCGATTGATGTCCTGGCGGACATGGGATTTGACGGCGTCATCGTCAGCCCCGAACTGGGGAGTCGGGATTATCCGGGCCTCCCGGAACAGAGCCGACTCCCCCTGGGGATTGTCCTGTCCGGCAACTGGCCGTTGTCGATCTCCAGAGTCCGCCCGGATGATCTGAAGACTGAATTCGGGTTCGCCAGCCCCAAAGGGGAGCAGGCCTGGTTGCAACAGCATGGCTCCGAGTATTGGGTATACCCCAACTGGAAACTGGATTTGAGCACCAAAAAAGAACTGCTTCAAGCCTCGGGCTACTCTCTCTTTGTATCCTTACAGGAACCGCTGCCCAAGCCGATTCATCTGAAACAGAGGAAGGGGTTGTGGAACTGGGATATTGATCTTACCTGATCGGCTTATAAAATCACTTCTTTTTTTCTCTTTTCTTTCTCCCATTATCTTCCATTTAAACCTCCCGGCTCAAAGATTTCCTTTTATGTTGAAATTCATTCATAAACTTATTACAGTACAGGCCGCTTCCCGGTAAATTTCAGAAGGCGTCGGCGATAAATCGTGTTAGAGGGGCATCGGCCCTTTCTTCCTGGATAAGGGGGCATCTTCATGATCGTCAGTTGCGACCAGTGCGGAACCAGCTTCAATATCGATGACCAACTCATCAAAAAAGGGAGAACCAAATTACGGTGCGCCAGTTGCAAGCACGTTTTTCAGGTGATCCCCCCATCGGAACCGAGCGATCCACCCATAAAAGAACCCCGCTCCCCTGATGTCGGCGGAAACGGCGGGGGGAATGGCGAGGATGACACCAAGATCAATTTTTCCGAAGAGGTGTTCGACCGCTTCGGGAAAATGGAAGCCCGGTATCTCGATATGGGCAGCATCGGCGAAGGGGGAATGGGTGAGGTTAAACTGGCCAAAGACACCCAGTTGCTGCGCAAGGTCGCGGTCAAGGTGCTGAAAAAGGAAGCCGCGGCATCCCCGGCCGCTTTAAGCTATTTTTTGAGAGAAGCCCAGATCACCGCCCAGCTGGATCATCCCAATATCGTTCCCCTTTATACCGTCAAAGAGCCGGATACGGATGAAAAAAACGTCTCCTTTGTGATGAAGCTCATCAAGGGCCAGACCTTGACCGACATCATCACCCGGGCGAGACAGGTTTTCAAAGAAGACCCCAAAGCCGAACTTCCCTCCGAACTGGATCTCAATGCCCGTCTGGGTTATTTTCTCAAGGCCTGTGACGGCGTGATCTATGCCCACAGCAAGGAGGTGATTCATCGGGACCTGAAACCCTCCAATGTCATGGTGGGGGATTACGGCGAGGTCTATGTCATGGACTGGGGCATCGCCAAACGGGTCAAGGAAATGCCCGAGACCCTGTTCGGGATTCAGAAGGTGGCGGCCCGGAAATCGGAATTGTATGTCGGCGGCACCGAACTGGGTAGTGTCGTCGGAACCCCGGGATACATTTCTCCGGAACAGGTCAAAGGTCTTCCGGATGTGGGGCAGGTCAGCGACCAGTTTTCACTGGGGGTCATGCTGTATGAATTGGTGACCCTGAAGCCGGCCCGGCCCGGTGACATGAACAAAAAGCTGGCATGGGCCGAAGAAGGAGAGATCAATCAGCTGACCCACATGCTTCCGGAAAAGAAGATCGCGCCTGAACTCAAAGCCATTATTCGGAAGGCCACCGCCTTTGATCCGGAGGAGCGGTATCCGAGTGTGTCCATTTTGGCCGACGATGTACGCCGATTTCTTCGAGGAGACGAGGTGTCCCAGCTGCCGGACAATCTCCCCCGAAAGATGTGGCGATGGATGAACAAACACCGCCACCTCACCGCCATCGTGGTGCTGTCGTTTTTGCTGATCTCTTCCGGGGTGACCATCTGGAACCTGGTCAGCAAACAGGTGGCCATGAAAAATGGACGAATTCGGGAGAAAAAGCTGACCCACCTGTTGACCAAGGTATCGGCCCAGGCGCACTATATCGACAGCCGGTTTATGCGGCTGGAGGATCAGTTGGCCAATCTGGTGGATGATGCCATCTACCTGATTGAAAACGGACCCGAAAACCAGGAGCGGCTTTATTGGCAGTCCGACTTCCTGAATCCCGGGCGAGCCCCCTCGGATCTGGCTCCTTCCCCTTTGTACGGTCAGCCGGTGAGCGTCGATTATCCGGTGGTCAAGCTGGCCCCGGGGGTAACCCCTGAGCAGGTGCGTCCGCTGATGCAGCGGCTGGCCCCTTTGCGGCACCACTTTCGGCAAATGCTGCTGAACAGCCGGGGCAATTCGGCACCCTTATCGGAAGAGGAGGCCCGGCGTCGCATTACCATTCATGGTCTGCCGGTGAGCTGGGTCTTTCTCGGCCTGGAAGCCGGGGTGATGTATTCCTATCCGGGCAAGGGGCGCTACCCGGAAGGCTATGACCCGAGGCTTCGGCCCTGGTACCGTTTCGGCGCCCACAAGGAAGTGGTGTCCTGGGGAAACCCGTATATCGATGTCCAGGGGCTGGGCCGGGTGTTGCCCTGTGCCACCGCGATTTATGACAAAAACGGGACTATGCTCGGGGTGGCGGGGATGGACGTCACCTATACCACCATCATTCAGGATGCACTGACCCGAAGCGGCGCCGTGGGCGTGGTGGAAAGCTTTCTGCTGGATGAAAAGGGGCGGGTGGTGGTCAGTTCCAGGCAGTTGGGGATGCCGCTGGAGGCGTTTTCCACCGATTCGGCGCTTCAGTTGGAACTCTTTCCGGTTCAGGCGGTGGTGGATAAGGTTTTACGAAAAGAATCCGGGCTGGAGGAAGTAAAAAGAGAAGGGGAACCCCGCATCATTTTCTTTCACGGGATTCCCTCTCTGAACTGGTATTACGCGGAGGAGGTTCGGACCCATGCCGTTCTCGGACCGGATCTGATGTAATCCGTTATTGGACGGGGGGACCCAGGTTTTTGAAGGTCAAGGTGTAGAGATTGGTTTTTTTATAAAAAATCTGCTCCACACTGTATTTTTTATCCGGTGAAAGATCGATCACCACTCTGACCTTTTCTTCGGGGGATTGATGATACCCGATTCGAATTTTCCGCACCAGGTCCCCTCCGACCGCAATGGAATTTCCAAGGTTCGGGCCCAGGCGGGTATTGATGAAATCGCAAACCACCTTGGGCACCTCTTCATCCAGGGCAAAGGTTTTGGGCGGATAAAACCCGTTGAGCGAAAAAATGATCTTTTCTTCACCCGCCGGGCCGTCTTCAAATCGAATCGCCTCGATTTTCTTGGCTTCATTTTCTCCCGCATCCAGACTGAACAGGCTCTGGTGGGCCCAGCCGAATGGACCGCCGTCCAGCCGAATGAAATACCAGCCGTCGCGGGTGTCCTCCACCGAAACGGTGTCGCCTTTCTGAAGCCCGAATTTGATTTGCGAGTCGGTGGTGGGGGCTTCCCGAACCCGCCCGGAATCCACCTTGACCCGGGCCCTGAAAAGAGGATCCCCGGCAGTCACCGGGGGTTCTTCCGATTCGGTCACCGGTTCCATTTTCGTTTCGCCCGATACCACGGCGGAAGTTCCTTCAGGCGGCGGATAGAACAGGGTGTGATAGGCCCATCCGGATTCCCCGTTTCGGGTTTGGATAAAATACCATCCGTCCCGCATGTCCATCACGGAGACGGTGTCCCCTTTTTGCAGCCCGAATTTGACGCCGGAGTTGGTGGTGGGGAGTGTTCGAACTATTCCGGAATCCACCTTCAATCTTGCCTCGAATAGGGGGGATTCCGAATCGGAGGGTGTGGATTCCTCCGGGGATGGGGTCTGAACCGGCTCCGGGACCGAAACCTGTGTCGTATCTTCAACCGGCCGAAACAGGTCCTGATAGGCCCACCCGTTTCTGCCGTCGTCGAGCCGAATATAGTACCACCCCTCCATGGTATCCACTACGAAAACGACATCCCCCTTGCTGAGCGCGAACTTGGCTTCTGCTTGGGAGGACGGTGCTTCTCGAACCCACCCGCTGTCCACCCGGAGTGCCAGGCGGGGCAGGATTTCGGTGTCGGCCGGTTCTGCCGGGGGGGGCGGTGCCGCCGTATCGGTTGAGGCCGTGACCGGTTCAGGCTTCGTAAACAGGCGCTGATGCACCCACCCCAGGCGCTGATCCGGAAGCTTGGCCATGTACCAGTCCCCTTCCTTTGCCAGAATGGTGACCTGGTCTCCGGCCTGAAGGGTATCGATCACCGAAGCCGTTTCAAGGGGCCGAGAAAAGAGGTTCCCGACATTCACTTGGACCGTTCGGGATTTTCCAATGAACTCGGTATCGGCTGCGGAAAGCGGAAGAGGACCCATCAGGAAAAAGGCGGCCGTCAGGACGGCGGGCAGAGGTGTTCGAAGGCAGGCGGCGAAAAGCGATCGTAATCCGGAGAAAAAATTGTCGTTCATATCCTTTTCCGAGTCTGTTCTGTCGATCGTTAATAATGAGGGCGAACAGCGGCGGACACCATTTCATTCCGCCGCTGTTACGGGTAATCTATTCCTGTTCGCGAATGGCTTCCACGCTGACCGTAACTTGAACCATCTCCGCCACGCTGTCGGGTGAGCCGGTGACGCCGAAGTCGGTCCGGTCGACCGAGAAGGTGGATTCGAAGCCGATCCGTCGTCCGCCCCAGGGATCTTCACCCGAGCCGGTATAACGGGCGGTCACCGTCATCGGTTTGGTGACTCCGTGAAGGGTCAGATCTCCGGAGACTTCGTAGAGATCCGGTTCGATTTTTTTGAAAGATTTGCTTTTAAAGGAAATGTACGGGTATTTGATCACATGGAAAAAATCTTCGCTTTGAAGATGTTTGTCCCGTTTGGAATTGTCGGTATCGACATTGACCGCTTCAACGGACATGTCGACGGCGTTGCTTGCCGCATTCTCGGGATCGAACCGGAGGGTTCCGGAAGGCGTGTTGAAACGCCCGTAGACATAGGTGATATCGAGATGCTTGATTCGAAAAATCACCGAAGAATGGACCGGATCGATTTTATAGGTTTGTGCGGCGTCCGCCGGCAAAGAAAGCGCAAGAATCATCAGAAAGCCGATCATTCCGAAAAAAGGAACTGCTCGTAATGTTTTCATGACCTATTCCTTTCGTTAGGGAGTAAGAGCCAGCCAATCAGGTGGGACTGATGAAGAAAGGTCCCTTTGCTGGAAAAGAAATCTTTCGAGAATTGGCAATTTACAGCGCTTAAACTAGTACCCGTTTGGAATAAATCAACTCTCCGTGGACTCACTCCCGGTTTTTTCAATCTCCTTTTTGATGGTCTCTCCGTGCAGGGTCGATTTCGGCTCAATAATCATGAGATGAACTTCCTGGGCCGCCAGCAGTCGATGGCCTCGGTTCCGAAGCACCACGAACAGATCTCCCTCATCCAGCACTACGGAATCATCCTCGAGTTCGACGTTGAGCTGCCCTTTCAAAACCAGGTAAAATTCATCTTCGGTCTTATGGTGATGCCATTCAAATTCGCCCTTCAATTTCACCAATTTCACCGACTGATTGTTGAAATCGGTGACCTGCTTGGATTGCCAATACTTGTCAAAGGTGCGAAGTTTTTCCGAAATATTGATTTTTTCCATCTCGCCTCCTGATCCGAATGCTGTGTACTCCGGCGGTCCCGCAGCAAGCCCGTCATTCCCGCCTCGTAATTCCCGCTCCCGTTATTTCCTCAATGATCCGAAAAAATTATGCTTTATGGATCGAATAAATATTTCCTGTAATTTCAAATGAATTGATACACAAAGGGGGATCAATGGTCAAGGGACAATTTCACAGGTCCACCTCCAACAGGAATTCCAAAAAACCGGCGGCATCCCGCACGCCCGCATCAATACCGGTCCTTTGGGTGAAATCGGGATCCGCCCGGAAAAGCGGTCCGCCGGCCACGATTCGGGTGCGGATCGGGACCTCTTTTCGAATCCGTTTCAGCGCATCTTCGGAATCGAATTGAAGCACCGTCAAGCCGAGGAGGTCCGGTCGATGGAATCGGCATTCCTCAATAATCCTTTCAGGATTGAGAAGCAGCCCGAGGGGGGTGCACTCCAAACCCACTGCTTCGGCGAACCGATGAATGACTTCCAGTCCGTGTCCCCATCCGTCGTCTATCGTGGCGGTCAGCATGAGCGGGGGGTGCTCCCAAAGGCCGGGGATTTCCTGCTGAACTCGTCTTTCCCGAATTGTATCGGCCGCGGCCAAATAGGCATTCCGGGAGGCGGGGCCTGATTCCCGTAAATCGTGAATGCATTCGGTAATAAATTCTCGAAACAGTTGAATGGATTTCTTCACCTCTCCTCCGGATCAAAAGAAAATATGCCACTGCACGGCGGTTTCCAAAACATCCTGATCATATGCTTTCTCCCAGTTTAAGTCCAGTTCCAAGGCATGATTCCGAGACAGTCGAAAGCGTTGAGAACAGAAAACTTCCGAATGTTGATGATCATCACCCGCAGGAAAATAGGTGTGCCGGAAATACACCAGGGATTTCCACCCCTTCGCAACAGGGGTTAAAAGCCCGGCGGAAACCCCGATTCCCGCTGCGTATCCTTCATCCAGCGTTTCACCCGCCTGGAGTCTGGGTTCCAGGAACCCGAATACGGTTCCGGAGAATCCGGCGGAAAAGGCCATTCCGCCGCCGGTATTGAGTTCAAAAACCGACGATTCATTC
>JGI12210J13797_10532898_pt1 | contig 12498 bp, 10 predicted proteins | sample ElkSlonscriptome_3_FD_13797 | JGI IMG/M metagenome (IMG submission 13797) | reverse complement strand
GAGTTGGAGGCCGCCTTGATGTCCATTACAAACAACGGCGACATCCCGGTGTTATGCGATATGAGCCCCTGCCTGCACCATATGAAGGAGACGCTTGATTCCCGCCTTCAACTTTTTGAGCCGATTGAATTCACCCTGAGGCATCTGGCCCCCGGACTCACCTTTTCAAAAATTCCGGAAACAGTGGCCATCCACACGGTATGCAGCGCCAAAAAAATGGGATTGGAAGGAAAATTGAAACAACTTGCGGAAATGTGTGCTGAAAAGGTCGTCACGCCGGAAGTGACCTGCTGCGGGTTCGCCGGAGACCGGGGCTTCACCCACCCGGAACTGAACGCCTTCGGTCTGCGGCGCCTGAAAGAGCAGATCCCCGACCACTGCACACAGGGATATTCCACCAGCCGCACCTGCGAAATCGGGCTTTCCCACCACGGCGGGATTCCCTATCAGTCGATTCTGTATCTGGTGGATCGGTGCACGGAGGCAAGGCATTGATCGGAAAGTTTCATTTAATGTATTCCATCAATGTCGGCGGTGAGGGCACATAGCCGTAGAGCGGTTTCCAGTCGCACTGGGCGGTCAGCTCCATTCCGCCCTGGATGACCGATGCGGGACGGTCGGCGGAGACCACGATGGTGAGCAGGTCCGGGTGCTGGGCCGTGAAGCGGAGCGCCGAATTGAACCGGGCCCCTCGGGCCCGGTTTTCTCCGGGCACGGCCTGGCCGTCCAGAAGGCAGGCGAACCCGTGAAGGTGGAGGTCCCGGCCGATGTGAAGGGCGCCGTCCACCCGGGACAGGGATTTAGCCAATTCCAGCATATAATCCTGTCGAAGATCGAGCGGTTTTTCCAGGTGCTGACCGGCGGTCTCGATCGGGGTTTTGTTGAGGTCCACCACCAGGGTACAGCCGAACCGCCGCTCCTGGGCGTAATGGACGATGGATGCGAGTAATTTAAACAGGGCGCTTCCGTCGTCGGGGTCCATATCGGTTTCCAAAAGGGTTTCCTCCACCTGAACCAGCTTCGCCTTTCGAGTGGAAGAATGAAACCGCCCGTCAAAAAAGCTGCACACCAGCGTACCGTCCAGACAGACAAACCCATGACCGCCTCGAAAATCGGCCACGATGGAGGCCTTCGGAATCGCCCCCACCGCGATGCCGAGAATGGTTTTCCCGTCTGAAATCAGTTTTCTGCCGGAGTCTTCCACGGAGAGCAACAGTTTCCGGACGTGTTTGTAATCCTTCACATTGGGCTGCTCCATATAGGGAAACCGGGCGATAAAACCGACCCGGTGCACGGCGCCGGGCTCCACGAAAACCAGTTCACCCCGCGGCCAGGACCCTTCTTCGAAGGTTTCGGATATTCCCAACACCGAATCCAGAGTGGGATACACTCGGATCTGGGTATCCCATCCGATGACGGCGCTTCGGGAATCGACGATGTGATCCCGAACCGCATGAGCGGTATACTCCCGCAGCACATACTCCGAGGTGCCGAGGCAGGGAACATCGATGTTGGCCATGTCCTGGGACAGAAGCCAGACCGCATGCTCCAGCCACCGCTCGGTGGGCCCGGTGGAGCACATATCCGGATGCTGTTCGGTGAACCACATCTGATAGGCCAGAGAACGGGACCGCCCGCCGTAAGAGATCAGCCCGGTCAGTTGAAGGTTCGACTCATTGTGTACCTCGAAGCGCCGCATGTCCTCCGCCGGCACATCGGTCCAACGCCACGCCCGGGTATCGAGATACAATTTTTTGAGCATCGGTTCATGGCCGCGAAGCAGGTATTGCGGATCATAGATGTACACCGGGTCGTCCGGTTCGATGGTGTAGACCAGGGCCACCCGGCTGGGCTGGGAAAAATGGGTGAGCCCTTCGCGCAGGCCGTCGAAGACATGGAAGAGGCATCGGTTTTGTCGTGAGGTCGTAGTCATCAATCCAAACTCCGAGGGTCGAATTCCGCAGATTTCCGGCTTGGTTCCGCAAGCCGTATTGAAAAAAGGAACCATATCAAAATAATTCATTCAAGTCATGGCCTTTTGCAAGCCGGACACGGCTTTGATCCTCTTTTCGGCCTATTCTGAATGATAACCCGGGGTGGCCGACACGGTGATTATGGCTGCCGGACACGAACCGCATTCATTTTGAAAGTTTGTATACAAGACAGACAACACTTTGAAATTTCTTTGATTAAGGATGAACAATCCTTGAAAATTTCCCGCGGTGTGATATGCATGTTTTTTCATATTACCCTTTTCCCATGGGGAAGGATCATGTATCTTCGAGAAAAACATCCTCATCATATGCGAATGGCCGAGCTTCCGGCGGAGGAACGCCCTCGGGAAAAGCTGAAAANCAAGGGCGCCCATACCCTCTCGGATCGGGAACTGCTGGCCATTCTTCTGGGCATGGGAAGAAAGGGCGAGGATGTGATTTCTCTGGCCGACAAGATCCTGAATGTGCTGGATCGAAACGGCGGGTTTCCCGACCTGGAAGCCCTGCAGAAGGTCAAGGGGGTGGGGCCGGCCAAGGCCTCGGTCATTACCGCGGCCCTGGAATTCGCCCGCCGTCGGATTCGGCCCGAGGGAACCAAAATTTCTTCTCCCGAGGATGTTCTTCCGCTGATCCGTCACTACGCGGATCGCAAACAGGAGCACCTGCTCTGCATCACCTTGAACGGTGCCAACGAAGTCATCGCCACCCGGGTGATCACCATCGGGCTGCTGAACCGAACCCAGATCCATCCCCGGGAGGTGTTCGCCGACGCGGTCACCGATCGGGCGGCCGCCGTCATTCTGGCCCACAATCATCCCTCGGGCAGCGTTCACCCCAGCGGGGAAGACGGCGCGGTCACCCGTCGCATCAAAGAATCCGGGGAGGTGTTGGGCATTCAGTTGCTGGATCATCTGGTGTTCACCACCAAGGGGTATTATAGTTTCAAGGAACACGGCGAATTGTAGCCGGGGAGGCGAAACACGCCTTCCATTTCCTTTCACCTGCGGAAAAGGAGTATCAGACGTGCTGAAACTAAAATCCCTCGACCTGAAAACAGAAAAGGTCCCGACCCTGATCATACCGGTCTGCGAAGATGAGCGGATCCATGAAAATAAACCCCTTATACCTCTGATCGAAAAAGCCCTGGAGTTATCCGAATTCAAAGGCGAATCGGACGATGAGGTGGTCTTCTATTCCCCCCCGGACACGGCTGTGGAACGGGTGGTTCTGATGGGGCTCGGCAAACGTGAAAAACTCGATGCCGAATCTTTTCGAAAGCTCTGCGGCAAAGCGGTCAAACAGGCCATTAAAAAGGACCTGAAGGAGGTCCTTTTCGCCGTTCCGGCGGACGGAAAAACCGGTCTGTATTTCGCCGACCTGCTGAAAGCCATGCTGGAAGGCGCCTGTCTGGGCAACCACATCTTCGATCGATACAAAGAAGAAAAAAAGAAAAAACCTCTTGAGACCATCGGATTTCAACTCGATTCAGAAATCGCCGGCACCCATTCGGCCCTGCCGGAACACGTCAGGGCCGAATGCAAGGGGACCCTGCTGGCCCGAGACTGGGTCACGCTGCCCGCCAACGACAAACGGCCGGAGATGTATGCGGATTCGGTTAAACAGGCGGCGGAGGCGGCCGGTCTTTCGGTCACGGTGTTGGATGAAGCCGCCCTGGCGGAAAAAGGATTCGGTGCCATGCTGGCGGTGGCCCAGGGCAGCGAAGCCAAGCCCCGGCTGGTGATCCTGGAGTATCGGGCCGAAGGGGCAGGAAAAACCGTCGCCCTGGTCGGAAAGGGCGTGACCTTCGACACCGGCGGCCTCAACCTCAAGATCAGCGGGTCCATGACCGATATGAAAACGGATATGGCCGGATCGGCGGCGGTGGCCGGGGCACTGATTGCGGTGGCCGACCTCAAGCCCGACTGTAACGTCATCGGTCTGCTGCCTCTGGTGGAGAATATGCCGTCGGGAACGGCCATTCGGCCGGGCGACATCATCCGCTCCTATTCCGGCAAAACCGTCGAAATCGGCAATACCGACGCCGAAGGACGGCTGATTCTCATCGACACCCTGGCCTATGCCGTCGACACCTATCAGCCGGATACGATTATCGACCTGGCCACCCTCACCGGTGCCTGCCTCATGGCCCTGGGGGAGAAGTTCGCCGCGGTGTTCAGCCATGACGACGCCTTGGCAGAGGCCATTGTGGCCGCCGGGGTTCAAACCCATGAGCGGTGCTGGCGAATGCCCCTGCCCGAAGATTACAAGGAGCTGCTCAAGAGCGAGTTCGCCGACATCGGCAACATGCCGAGCACCCGGTGGGGCGGGGCCATTACCGCCGCTCTGTTCTTGTCCGAATTCGTCAAAGACGCTCGATGGGCCCATATCGATACGGCCGGCCCGGTTTACGATAAAAAAGGAAACGCCTACAGTCCGCCCGGCGGCACCGGTTTCGGGGTTCGGCTCATCTGCAACCTGCTGGACAGGCTCTGATTCCGTAGTTCTTCGATATTCACCCGCTGTCCGAATGGACCGATTCCGCTTTCGGCCGAATTCACCCTCACTTTTTTCAGGGATACCGAGATGACCGATCACCTGCTGTTTCTCAAGAATCTCAATTTACTTCGCTCTCTGTCGAATGCGGATATTCAAAAGATTGCGGCGGTGTGTCGGGAAGTCCAATTGGACGAAGGGCAAACGATATTTGCGGAGGGGTCTCTGGGACGCCACTTTTATATCATCCTGAAGGGGGCCGTGGAAATCTGGAAAAGCCACGGCACCCAGGAACAGGACCTGATCGTGGTCAATCGAGAGGGAGAATCTTTCGGGGAGCTGGCACTCATCGACGATGTTCCCCGCAGCGCCACGGTCATCACCCAAACCCCGGTCACCCTCCTCACCATTCATCGAGATGATTTCCACGAGGTCCTCAAAGGATCGGCGGTCATCTCGTTTTCCATGCTCCAATCCCTTACCGCCATGGTTCGGGAAGGGACTGAACGGTTCGTGGACGACCTCAGGGAGCGAAACCGCACGCTTGAGAAGGCCTATGCCCAGTTGAAGCAGGAAATCGAAGATCGGCGGCAGGCCCAGGAACAGTTGCATCACCAGGCGTTTCATGACCACCTGACCGGGCTGCCCAACCGGGCTCAGTTTCTGAAACGCCTGGACGCCGTCATCGCCGATGCCCGGGAAAAGCGCCGATACAATTATGCGGTTCTTTATATGGACATCGACCGGTTCAGCGTCATCAATGAAAGTTTCGGCCACCTGGCCGCGGACCAAATTCTCAAAGCAGCGGCCGACCGCTTAAAAGTCTGTCTTCGCCGGTCCGAGGTGCTGGCCCGTTTCAGCGGCGACGAGTTTGCGCTGCTGGTGGAGGACCTGTCGGAACCGGAAGACGCCGTCCGGGTGGCGGAGCGGGTTCACCGGGAACTGAGCATTCCGTTCATCATTCGAGGAAAGGATATTTTTTTGACCGTGTCCATCGGCATCGTGCCGGGCATTCCCCAGTACGCCTCCACGGTGGACATCCTTCGGGATGCGGATATCGCCATGTACGGCGCCAAGGCCCTGGGTCAGGGGCAGTACCAGGTGTACGACAAAACCCTCCACGAAAAAACCATGAGCCTCTTGCAGCTGGAGACCGACCTTCGGGGGGCGGTGGAACGGCGGGAGTTTCTGCTCAAGTATCAACCCATCGTGGCTCTCGATACCTGCCGGGTGGCGGGGTTCGAGGCATTGGTCCGATGGCGCCATCCGGATCGGGGGATGATTTCACCGGAGGTGTTCATCCCCATCGCGGAACGGGCCGGGGTTATCCTTCCGCTGGGCAAATGGATTCTGACCGAGGCCTGCACCCGGATGAAGGCCTGGATCGAGAAAATGCCCCCCGGCCGGGACCTGTTCATGAACGTCAATATTTCGGCCAAGCAGTTCATGCAGCCCGATTTCGCCCGCCTGCTCGGTGAGGTTCTGAAAGAGACCGGAATGCCGGGCAGTCTGCTGAAGATTGAAATGACCGAAAGCGCGTTGATTCGAAATGTCGACCACCTGGCGGCGCTGCTGGCTGAAATCAAGAGACTCGGTGTGCGGCTGGCCATCGATGACTTCGGCACCGGCTACTCTTCCCTGTCTTACCTGCACCGGTTTCCTATCGACGTGCTGAAGATCGACCGCTCCTTTGTCTTCCAGATGGGGGGCCGGGAGGAAAAAGACCTGGTCTCCATCATCGTTTCCATCGCCCGGAACATGAAAATGAAGGTGGTGGCCGAGGGGATCGAAACCTTTGAACAGCTGCGGAAACTGAGGGAATACGGCTGCGAATACGGCCAGGGATATCTGTTTTCCAGGCCCCTGGTGGCGGCCTATGTGCCGCGGCTCATTACCGGCCCGGAGGAGCGGCTGTGCCTGTTGTCTCCCGAAACCGGAGAATAAGATGTTATTCCAGAGATTTGAGCGCCAGGGTTTCGGCGATTTCATCCGAGACCCGGCGGATAAACCGCTGAAAGTCTTCACCCACCAGCGGTTTTCCCGGCGCCGGCACCTTTTCCAGGTCCGGGGGATGCATCAGAACCGGCCGGTTGATCAGTTCCGGATCAGGCACCACCCCGAACTCCGAGGGGAACCGATCTTCGAAGTACATCTCCTGAAAACCGGCGAATTTCAGGGCATGGGCCGTGGAATCGACCACCGCCACATCCTCCTTATTCACGATTCCGGCGGCCATGGCCCGAACCAGCCCGGCCAGAGATTCTCCGCCGTGGGTGCATGCGATGTGACCGTTGTGGTTGGCGGTCAGTTCCCAGTCCATGATCTCCTGTTCGGTCACCTCCATGACAAAGACCCGGCGCTCCCCGGCGGTATCGTTGTACCGCTCCGCCAGATGGACCACCCGGGGCATCGAAACCGGGTTGCCGATCATGGCGGCCTGAGCCACGCTGGCCTGAACGGTGACCGGCTCGAACTTGCGTTTTTCGGGGTCGGGTTCGAGGTAATAGCGGTAGACCGGATTGGCGTGCTCCGACTGAACCCCGATGATTTTGGGCAGGGCGTCGATCACGCCGATTTCGTGAAATTTCAGAAATCCGCTCATGATCGCGGTGATGTTCCCCGCATTGCCGATAGGAACGACAACCACCATTTCCCCCAGATCATAGTCAAAATCCTGAGCGATTTCATAGGAGTAGGACTCCTGCCCCAGAATCCGCCAGGCGTTTTTGGAGTTGAGCAGGGCCACATTGTAGTGGTCGGCCAGGTATTCGACCACCTTCATGCAGTCGTCAAAGACCCCCGGTATTTCAAAAACAGCGGCCCCGCTTCCCAGAGGCTGAGACAGCTGCTGCGGGGTCACTTTTTTATGGGGAAGCAGCACCGCCGATTTGATGTGGGGCTTCAGATAGGCCCCGTACAGGGCCGCCGCCGCCGAGGTATCCCCGGTGGAGGCGCAGATGGCCAAAACGTCCGAGACCAGGCCGCTGTCGACCAGAAAATGAATATAGCTCAGGGCGCTGGCCATCCCCCGGTCCTTGAAAGAGGCACTGGGGTTTTGCCCGTCGTTTTTAAAATAGAATCGAAGCCCCACCTGCTCCTGGAGCCCGGCATTGGCCTCCACCACCGGGGTATGCGCTTCTCCGAGATAAACCACCGCCTCCAGGGGAATGACCGGGCCGAGAAATTCGTGATACCGATAGATTCCCTTCAAGGCCGGGACCTTGAGCATGCGACGGTAATCGAACAGTCGCCGCCAGGTCTCCCCCGGGACCTCCTTTAATCGATCAAAATCCCGGTCCTCGATCAGAAGCACCTGGCCGCAGTCGGGACAGGTGTAGAGGAGCTTTTCGATGGGATGGACCTCCCTGCAGCCGAGACAGCGGTAGATCAGACCGGAGCGGGGCCCCGGAATCAGAAGGCCTTGTATATCTTGGGGAAATTCTTCTATCTTCAATGTATTATGCCCATATGCCTGGTGTGCTTTTGAATGCGGCCGGTCGAAGCCGATTATTAAAGGGCTGAAATCTTTTCCATCCCGCCCATGTAGGGCCTCAATGCCTCGGGAATGAGAACGGACCCGTCCTCCTGCTGAAAATTTTCCAGAAGGGCTGCAAAGGTCCTTCCCACGGCCATTCCGGAACCGTTCAGGGTATGGACCAGTTCGGTCCCTTTTTTTCCCTTACGCCTGAACCGGATATTGGCCCGGCGGGCCTGAAAATCCTCGAAGTTGCTGCAGGATGAAATTTCCCGGTAGGTGCCTTGGGCCGGCATCCAGACCTCGATGTCATAGGTTTTGGCCGCCGAAAACCCGAGATCGCCGGTGCACAGGGTGATCACCCGGTAGGGCAGTTCCAGCCGTCGAAGAATCGTTTCGGCATTATCCAGAAGGCTTTCCAGCTCTTCGTAAGAGGTTTCCGGAAGGGCGAATTTGACCAGCTCCACCTTGTTGAACTGGTGCTGGCGAATGAGCCCCCGGGTGTCTTTGCCGTAAGAGCCCGCCTCGGAGCGAAAACAGGGGGTGTAGGCGGTAAAAAAGACCGGCAGCGTCTCCTCGTCCAGGACCTCGTCTTGATAGATATTGGTTACCGGCACCTCCGCCGTGGGAATCAGAAAATAGTCCCACCCCTCTATCTTGAACAGGTCCTCCTGAAACTTGGGCAGCTGTCCGGTTCCGGTCATGGTCTTTCGGTTCACCATAAAGGGAGGCAGCACCTCCCGGTAGCCGTGTTCGGTGGTGTGGATATCCAGCATGAAGTTGATCAGGGCCCGTTCCAGCCGAGCCCCGGCCCCGTAGTAAAGCGGAAACCGGGCCCCGGTGATCTTGGCGGCCCGCTCCAGGTCCAGAAGGCCGAGTTCCTCCCCGATGGTCCAGTGGGCCTTGGGCTCTCCGGAAAAAACCGGGACCGCCCCCACCTCCTTGACCACCGGGTTTTCGGTTTCGTCCTTGCCCACCGGCACCGATTCATGGGGCATGTTGGGAAGCCCCATGAGGATATTTTGCACCGTCTCGTCGTATTCGGCCAGAGATTTATCAAGCTCCTTGATCTTTGCCGAGACCTCTCGCATCTCCAGGACCCTGTCTTCGGCCGCTTCGCCCTGTTTTTTCAGTGCCGCGATCTCGTCCGAGACCACGTTTCGCCGGTGGCGCAGGCCCTCGATTTCCTGAAGCACCGCCCGGCGCCGAGCATCGCAATCTTCAAAGGTCTTGAGATCCACCCTGTCGCCGCGGGTGGACAGGGCTTTCTGGACCGCCTCAAGGTTTTGCCTGACATACTTGATCTCTAGCATAAGCCTACCTATATTTCACGCTTGTACCGAATCGATATCGGTGTTGAGTGTCATGCGGATTCTTCGCAACCCGGAATCGATGCGGTTTTTAGCATGCACCGGCATAATTAGTCAATGATTATTACAAGTTGACTTTATTCGCCGATGTTGTATATTGGAAGGATATACACAAATACCTAATCCGGGAGAGTGTCGACAATGGACGAGATCAGAGAAAAGAAAGTCGGTATCCGAAACGATATGGTCAACATGATCGAAGGTTATTCCGATAGCGAACGCGAGGCCAGAACGCAACAGATCGAGGATCGGCTTTTCGATTTCGCCAATTTCATCGAGTCTCGAATTCCGCTTCTCTATGTGGACCTGCCCACTGAAGTCCCCACGGAAAACATCATTCGGCGATGCTTCACCCAGAATAAAATCGTCATCCTTCCGGTCTTTGATAAAGACAAAAAGACGGTCTCCCTGTGGAAGGTGGATAATTTTGACCGCGACCTTAAACCCGGCCCCAGAGGCGTCCTCGAACCCGATACGGGCCGATGTAAAAAAGTGCCTTTAGACCGGGTGGACATCGCCATCGTGCCGGGATACGCCTTTGATGAAAAAGGGGGCCGGATCGGCTCCGGCAACGGATACTACGACTGGCTGATTCCCGAGCTTTCCGCCACCACCCGAAAAGTGGCCCTGGCCTTCGAAGAACAGATCATTCCTCAGATCCCCATGGAATCCCACGACAAGTTCGTGGACATTATCGTCTCGGACCAGCGAATCATCTATAAAATTTAATTGTCCTCAGTTTGTTTCCCCCCTCATCGGCCGGCTGAGTTAATATCTTGACCGAAGCCCGACCTTTTGGTACGGATCTTTTCCATGGAAGATGAATCCGCCAAATACACGCGCCGGCGCCGGGAAATGGTTCAGCGGCAGATTCGGGCTCGGGGCATCACCGATCCCGAGGTCCTGGAGGCCATGACCGCCGTTCCCCGCCATCTTTTCGTGGGAGAGGCCCTGGTGGAGCATGCCTACGGGGATTTTCCCCTGCCCATCGGCGAACAACAGACCATTTCCCAGCCCTATATCGTGGCGGAAATGACCCAGGCCCTGGCCCTCTCCGAAGAAGACCGGGTGCTGGAAATCGGCACCGGTTCCGGTTATCAGGCGGCCGTTCTCGCCCAGATCGCTTATCGGGTCTACACCGTGGAACGGGTCCATTCCCTGTATGTGAAGACCCGCCGACTTTTCGATCAGCTCAAATACCACAACATCGTCACCCGGTACGCCGACGGGACCGAGGGGTGGAAGGAAGAAGGCCCCTTTGACGCCGTCATCGTCACCGCCGGGGCCCCCACCATTCCCGAACCCCTGATCGGCCAGCTGGGTCCGGCCGGCCGGATGGTGATTCCGGTAGGAGACCGATATTCCCAGGAGCTGGTCAAGCTCTATCGGGATGAGCACGGGATCAACCGCTCCACCCTGGGCGGCTGCCGGTTCGTCAAACTGGTGGGCGAGCACGGGTGGAAGGCGGAAGAGAACTGACCCCTCACCTCAAGAAAGCATTCACGATGAAATCCCAACCCCGATCCGTTCTCACCCTGTATCTCAAAGGGGTGGCCATGGGCGCCGCGGATGCGGTCCCCGGCGTCTCCGGCGGCACCATCGCCTTTATCTCCGGCATCTACGAAGAGCTTATCCGTTCCATCCGCTCTTTCGACCTCACGGCCCTGCGTCAAATGTGGCGCCTGGATTTCAAGCAAGCCTGGGAGCATGTCAACGGCCCCTTTCTGGCGGTTCTGTTCGCCGGAATCGGTACCGCCATTTTTCTGCTGTCGCGGCTGATGCTCTTCTGGCTGGCCTATTATCCCGAAATGATCTGGTCCTTTTTTTTCGGCCTCATCGTGGCCTCGGCCATTGTGGTGGCCAAAAAAATACCCAGATGGGACCTGGCCGCCGGGCTCTGCGGCATCGGCGGGGTCTGGATCGGCTATTTCATCACCATTGCGGTGCCGGCCGAAACCCCCACCACGCCGGGGTTTGTGTTTCTCTCCGGGATGATCGCCATCTGCGCCATGATTCTGCCCGGGATCTCCGGCAGCTTCATTCTGGTGCTGCTGTCCAAATACGAGTACATTTTTACCGCCATCAAAGACCTGAAACTTTTCACCTTGTTTACCTTCGGGACCGGATGCGCGGTCGGGCTGATCTCCTTTTCTCACCTTCTCAACTGGACCCTTAAGCGGTACTACGGGCCTACCGTCGCGCTTCTTACCGGCCTCATGATCGGCTCCCTCAACAAGGTCTGGCCCTGGAAAATCGTGATGGAAACCCTCACCAAACCGGACGGCGAAGTGATTCCCCTGGTGGAGCGCAATATCCTGCCCACCCTCTACCTGGAGGCGACCGGACGGGAGGCGTACCTGCTGTATGCGGTGCTTCTGGCGATCGCCGGGTTTTGTCTGGTCTATTTTCTGGAAAAACTGACCGACCGGGACCTGGTCGGCCCCTGAACGGGTCACCGCCGGCTTATTCGACGGGCGAGGTCTTTCTCAAAAATCGAATGAAGGCTTCGGCAAGGGGCGAGGGGCTTTTGTGGCGGTGGGTGGCCAGGTAAAACCGGCGGCGAAGATCGAGCCCATCGATTTTCAGGCCATGAAGGATTCCGGACTGAATCTCCTCGGCCACCGCCATTCGAGACAGAATCGATACCCCCACCCCGCTTTTGATTCCCTGAATGACCGCCTGGGTGGAGCCCATCTCAGCCACCACCCGCAGGTCTTCGACAGTCGTGTCGACCCGCGCCAGGATCGATTGAAGGGAGGCCAGGGTGCCGGACCCCGGTTCCCGGTTGATGAACGGCTCGGCTCTCAAGGTGTCGATGTCGACCGACGTTCGCCCGACCCAGGGATGATCCGCCGGAATGATCAGGGCCAGTTCATCGGGCATCCATTTCTCATGATGAATATGCTTGTCCCGGGACAGGGCCCCGATGATCCCGAGTTCCAGGGTTCCTTCAAGCAGTTTGGAGACGATCGCCTCGGTATCTCCGATTTCCAGAGAGAGGGTGACCCCCGGGTGGGTCCGAATGAAGGCCCCGACCAGACGGGGAAGGATATAGCCGCCGGGAATGGTGCTGCCGCCCACCGCCAGCCGGCCCTTGATCTTACCCTGAAAATCGGCCAGGGCGGCCTCGGTCTCATCCCGCAGGGCGATCAGCTTTCGGGCGTAT
>JGI12210J13797_10052043_pt1 | contig 12500 bp, 12 predicted proteins | sample ElkSlonscriptome_3_FD_13797 | JGI IMG/M metagenome (IMG submission 13797) | reverse complement strand
AGCTTGGCGCAGCTCGTCTCGATTCGAGCATGCGCCTTCGTTCGGCGGGGTGGGTGCGGGCGCGTTCATGATCAGACCGCGTCGTAGATGACTTCGAGGGAGCGCTTGGGCTTGGCTTGAACCCCGCACATGTCTTCGAGGGAGGCAGGCTCGAGAACGACGCCGCGCCCTACCGATTCACCTTTGAAGAGCCCGAGCAGAGCGTCGTGATCCAATGGCTCGGGGCTCAGCGGAGGCGCCTCGGCCACGTTGAGAGCCAGCTCGTCGAAGAGGGCGCCCCACGGGCTGTCAGGTCGCCCGACGATCTCGTACTTTGCGCTCTTGCGGCGAATGTCCTCGTCAGCCGGGATGGCGGCGAGAACAGGGATGCCCACCTTCTCGGCAAAGGCCTGAGCCTCACCCGAATGGTCGTCCTTGTTGATCACGATGCCCGCAACGCCGACGTGACCGCCGAGCTTGCGAAAATACTGAGTGGCCGAGCAGACGTTGTTGGCCACGTATAGTGATTGTAGGTCGTTGGAACCGACGACGATGACCTTTTGGCACATGTCCCGCGCAATGGGGAGGCCGAACCCTCCGCAGACGACGTCGCCGAGGAAGTCGAGCAATACGTAGTCGAAATCCCAATCGTTGAAGCCGAGCTTCTCCAGGGTTTCGAAGCCGTGGATGATTCCGCGACCGCCACAACCGCGACCGACCTCTGGACCACCTAGCTCCATCGCGAATACGCCATCGCGCTTGAAGCAGACGTCGCCGATGCTGACCTGCTCGCCGGCGAGCTTCTTCTTGGCCGAGGTCTCGATGATGGTCGGACAGGCCTTGCCGCCGAACAAGAGCGAGGTGGTATCGCTTTTGGGATCGCAGCCGATGAGGAGGACCTTCTTGCCTCGCTGAGCCATCATGTAAGACAGGTTCGAGAGGGTAAAGCTCTTGCCGATCCCCCCCTTGCCGTAGATGGCGATGATCTGCGTCTCTTTGGTGACGGCTTCGGTGGCGGGCGGCGAGGGGTCCATCGACGCCTCCGCCCTTAACCGCGCGTCCATGTCGCGGATGGGGTCTTCGTGATGGGCGATGGTCATTCGCAGCTCCTCCAATCGATGAGCATTTTCAGGCAATCTGAATCTTCGAAGGCGGTGGCATAGGCCTGCTCGGCCTGCTCGAATGCCGCCTCATGTGTCACCAACCCGTCGAGGCCGAGTCGACCGGTGCGGACGAGGCCGAGCACGGCCTCGAGGTCTTCGGGCTGGAATTCCGCAGCGATGCGGAAGCGCGCCTCCTTCATGAAGGCGAGGGGAAAGGTGAAGCTGAGCTCGTTGGCGTAGAAGCCGGCGAGGGTGATCTCCCCTCGCCTCCTCAAGCGGCCGACGAGGGTGTCGATGAGGTGGGGGTCGCCGCTGGCGTCGCAGATGGTGGCGTAGTCGCGCCGGTCGTCGTCTTCGGGAACGAGGACCTCGTAGCCGGCCGCCCCGCGGAGGCGCGCGGGGCTGGTCTCCCATACGACGGGTTGGCCCCCTAGCGCGCATGTGAGTCGTGCGAGCAGTCTTCCGAGGACCCCGTGGCCGACGATGAGCTCGGGGAGCTCACCAGCGGCGAGAGCGTGGCGCGCGGTCGCAGCTAGCGCGAGCAGTACCGCACGTGAACCGAGTTCGCCGTCGATGGCGGTGAGGCGGGTTGCCGGAACCACCAACCGAGAAGCAGCACCGCCGAAGAGGCTCCGTACCTCGCCAAAGCAATTGGCGCCCGGTACGAAGACGTGGTCGCCGACGGCGAGCGAGGCGGCGTCCCCTGCTTCGACCACCCTTCCCACCGACTCGTAGCCGGGGACCAGCGGATAGCCCATGCCCGGGAACGGCGGCATGGTGCCCCGATAGAGCATGCGCTCGGTACCGGTGCTGATCGCCGTCCAGTCGACGTCGACCATCACGTCTTCGGGGCCGAGGTCGGCGATCGCCAACCTCTGCAGCGCGAGCTGCTCGGGGGCCTGAAGGACGACTGCCACACTTCCGCTCATTGACCTGTCACTCTATATTGACTGCATGATGTGTCAACAAATATTGACACCCGCCGACAAACGTCGCCTCTGATGGCGCGCGCCCGGCGCCATTCAGGCGGCGCTCTGTCGCAACCCTGCGGGTACCAAACGCTCCGCCATGGCCACCACCAGCGCACGAAGGTCAGGAGCGCCAGGGCATTCGGGCACGGCCGCGGTCGCCTCGTCGATCAGTCTCCGAAGCCGTGCGAGAGCGCCCTCGGTACCGAGTGCGGAGACCGCGCTCGGTCGAACCCGCGCGAGGTCTTGGCCGGTCGGTTTGCCCGCCTCTTCGGCGCCAGCGTGAGCATCGAGCAGATCGTCGGCCACCTGGTAGGCCTCGCCCAGACGGTCGCCCATCGGTCGCCACCGATTGGGATCCGCTCCTGCGGCGATGGCGCCAGCCATCGCCGCACCGACGAAGAGCGAGCCCGTCTTGGCACGGTGGTAACGCTCCAGTGGAGGGTCGACTTCGCTCTCCCAAGCTTGGCCGGCCACGATGCCATGGGGGGTGCCGACGGCGCGTGAAATGGTTGTGATGAGAGGCGAGAGCCGGCGAGGATGCTCGGCGCCAGCTCGGGCCACGACGTCGTAAGCACCGATGATGAGGGCGTCGCCTGTGAGCACGGCAATGGGCTCGCCGTAGGCGCGATGAACCGATGGGCGGCCGCGTCGAACCGCGGCATCGTCGAAACAGGGCAGGTCGTCGTGCACCAGCGAGGCGCAGTGGAGCAGCTCGAGAGCGCAGGCGGCGGCATCGGCCAAACGGGGCGCATCCCCTCCACAGGCTTCACTTACGGCTAGACACAGGCGGGGCCGAACGCGGGCCCCTCCAGGAAAGACGGCGTGACGGAGGGCCGCAGCCAACTTGGGGGGTGCTTCCCGCTCGGCGGTGGCCAGAGCGCTCGCCAGCGCGGTCTCGATGCGCGTCTTCATCCGTAGCCTCATGCTGGGGGCCGCTCGCCGAGAGCGCGCTCCGCGTGAGCCTAGACTATGCATGATGACACTTCATTGTGTCAACTTTGATTGACACCGAAGAGTGTCAATACAGGCTGTCAACCAACGGTGGCCGCAGAGACAGGGGCTGCAACGCGAGCGCAGCTCAACCAGGCTGGAATTCGGCCAGGTTGTGGCGTCGCAGCTTGGAGTAGAGACCCTGACGGCTCAGGCCGAGGAGCTGGGCTGCGGCCGCGCGGTTGTTGCCGCTGACGTCGAGTGCAGCCTCGATGCAGAGCCGCTCGATGAGGTCGGTGGACTCGCGCACGATCTCCTTGAGGGAGACGCGTCCAACGAGCTCGCGAAGCTGATCGACGGACCTGGGCAAGAGGCTGGAGGTCGGGATGGCGCTAATTCGCGACGAGACCGGACGGATGCTGAAGCCGAGGCAAGGCACGCTGCCATCGAGGGCCGACACCGCGGTGACGACGGCCTCCTGCGGGGCTCCGAAATCCCCCCGCACGATGGTGGCGAAGTTTCGCAGGACCCCATGCTCCCTCACGTTCGTGAGGATGATGTTGAGGTCGACACCGGGGCGACCCAACCACCGGTCGAGACGCTGACCCACGACCTGCTTCTCGGTCGCGCGCTGCACCATCTCGCAGAAGCTGCCATTCGAGCTGAGGATGTCGCCGGACTCGGTGGTCACCACGAATCCGTCGGGCATGGCCTCGAGGGCCGCGAGCATGCGCGAGGTTCGCATGCCGCCCGGGGCATTGGCCCCAACGGGCCAAAAACGGAAGAGCAGGAGCGTTGAACCCGACTGCCTGAACATCGACGCGGTGGCCACCAACTCGCGGTCGCGCTGCCCCAGTGGGACCAGCTGCGTATCTGTCTCGGCCCCCGCCTCGACAGCGGCCACCAGGCCTTGGACCTTGGTTCGGCTGCTGGTCTCGAAGAGGTCGTCGATGGTCCGTCCCGACAGGTCGGCGGGTGACTCGCCGAGGAAGGCGCCGGCGGCAGGATTGGCTTCGACGATCCGCCGGTTCTTCGCCTGCGCCACGAGCACGCCCTCCGAGCACACATGAAAGAGCACGCGGTAGCGCGTGTCGGCCTGCCGCAGTCGGCCGTACTCGAGCTCCATCGCTTGCTGCGCGCTCACCATGCGCTGCTGGAGCTGGGCCAAGGGCCGGAGGTCGCGTCCCAGCACTACCGCACGCCCATCGGCCAGTGCTGCCCCGCTGAAGCGGAAGGGGATCTCCCCGAGCCCCTCGACGATCTGATTGAGCTCGCGACCGCGCGTGGTCGTGCTGTCGCTTGCCTCGCGAAGCAGCTGCTCGACCTTGCCCCGGCTGTCCTTCATCAGGGTGTCGATCCATCGCTGGCCGACCAGCGCATCCCAGCCCTCGTGCTCGTCGAGCGCGTCGCCGAGCGCGACCTCCTCGATGACGCCATGCTGATCGACGACCAGGGCGATATCCGAGCACGTCTGGACGACCCGCGCTGCGAGGGGGTCGGCGAGGCCGCGAAGGCCGGTACCAGAAGCCGTGCCGGGCTTGGTCATGAGATTCCCCCGTCAGCCGACGGCACGCGTCCCCGACTTGCGCTCGCCATCGAGCTCGACGAGCGCCGTGCGTGCATCTGTGGAGTGGAATATTCCGTGCTGTCTTGCCAAGTCATGGAGACCTTCAGCGGAGCCTCCTAGCACGATTCGAATTCCGGCGTTGCTCGACCGGGTTCGCACTTCGTCGACCAGCTCTGCGAGGTGCTCGAGCCGATCGACATCGGATGCGGAGATCCCGACTGCATGCACGTGCTCGCGCTCTACGAGGCCGAGAAGTTCGACAGAGCTCAGGTTGGGCTGCGCATGAACCCCCCATCCTTCGCGCCGCAAAAGCTCGGCCAAGATGTGCAGCCCCAAGGTGTGCTGTTCGCCAGGTGCGGCCATCAAGAGTACCAAGCCGCGTCGAAGCACGGGCATGGCGACGCTAGGGCTCAACACCTGCACCATACGCTGGAGTGTTCCCGTGCCCATCGTCACGTCCGTCCAGCTGCGGAGGTCGTCTGCCCACTCGGCGCCGAGATGCGCAGCCGCCGGGCCCACGTAGTCGAGCAGCGCGCTCTCCAAGGAGAGCCCTTGCCGCAGCATCGCCTCGACCATTTCGGCCACGTGCCGAGTGTCGTGACGAACGGCCGCCTCGGCCAAGGCCTCGACTTCTCCCCGGTTGGGCGGGATGCGCACTGGCCGGCCCGTCTGAGCCTCGTACATGTCACCACAGTGAGCCATGACGAGGCGAGGGATGACCTGCTGCTCGAGCGTCTTCATCAGACCCGACCGCGCATCGCCATTCGGAGCGCGAACCTCCCGGGCGAGGGCCACATCCCTTCCTCCCGAGTAGTCGGCCTCTCGCTGGAGACCGTGTGCGCTGGTTGCGAGCTCCGCCATGACCCTCCCCGCCGGAGACAGGCCTCTTCTCGATGTCGCGCCGTCGTCGCGACAACTTCGAAGGTCATGCCCCCTGTCAGTACAGGTTGACAGAATATCGACTCGCTTTGCCTTTGTCGATATACGCGTCCGGCGAATTTGGCCGATATGTCTATGCTTTTGTCCACCTTTGACACTTCTGGCTTCGACACTCTGTTCACACATCTTGACGTGCCTCCCGGCGGAGATCTTTGACCACCCATCGCCAGAGCCAGGCGTCGGGAAGCGGCAGGACCAAGCAGAGGTGCTCGACCACGGCCAGCGTGAGAATGGTCGCCACCAGCGTGTGGCCGGTGACGATGAACACCCCAGCGCCGGAGGCGAGCGCGGGCGCCGCGAGCCAGGCTACCCCAGCCGCGCCGAGGAGCAGGGAGGCGGGCATCAACGGATTGAAGGGGGCACGCACGAAGTAGCTGGTGAGATAGCGAAGATGCGGCGGCACGAACTCCTGGGTGAGGTTCCGCACCCCGAAGAACACGTTTAGCTTGGCCGAGAGACGCATGACCCAGAGCACGCCGAAGGTGTACGTGGCAACCTGATTGACCGCACCCCAGGTCGCCGCGACGACGAGAACCAGACTCGCGAAGAGCGCCAACTCGTGATGGATCAAGACCTCCGTGGCGTAGCGGAAGCGACGCCAGCCCTTGACCCCGGGAGGACAAGGCCCGCGACGGGGACCTGTGATCCACCCGAGAAGGAAGACCAGCTCGTGCCAGGCCCAGATGGCCAGCGCCCCAGCGAAAGCGAGATAGGCCCCCGATGCCGTTGCCGTGCTCGCCGTTTGATGGACGACCACCAGCGCGGCCGCACCCAAGAGCGAGAGAATACCCACGCTGACGGGCCGAGTGCGCGGTGCCATCCAAACCAGGCGAAGCACCACGCCGGTGCTCGCCCACCAAGCCAGCACCACCACCAAAGCCGCCGTCACGTGATCGCTCATCTCTCTCCTGCCTTCACCAGGTCGGTGCGACCCGCATGTCGGCAGGCAAGGGATTGTCGACTGGCTTCATCAAAAGCAGCCGCGCGAAGGTGATGGCCACCTGCAGCTTCTTTGGCAGCGCCCGCAGCTTACCGAGGGCCCCGCGCTTCTCGAGCTGTTCAATCTCCCGAGCGAGGTCCCGCATGCGGCGCACACGCTTCAAGAAGAGCGGATTGTCGACGTCCACGAGAACTGGAAAACACTGCCGGCAGATGTCTCGCGTGATGCGGAAGACCTCCATCCCGTAGTCCTCGGGATCGATCCCGAGCGCCTCGTAGAAGGCCGGACGGGAGTGATCACGTACGAACATCGTCGAGAAGACAGCCACCTGAAAGAAGCGGATCCAATGGCGATTCATCCCTTCGAGCAGCTTGGGGTTGGCGCGCATGATCAACGCGAGCGACTCTCCGTGCCGGAACTCGTCGTTGCACCACTCCTCGAACTTGTTGAAGATCGGGTGAAAGCGATTCTGCGGATTGCGCTCGAGGTGGCGGAAGATGGTGATGTACCGCGCATAGCCAATCTTCTCCGACAGGTAGGTCGCGTAGAGGATGAACTTCGGCTTGAAGAAGGTGTAGTCCTTCTCCCGCTTGAGGAAGCCCATGTCGACTTGCACCCCGAAGTCCTTGAGACACTTGTTGATGAAACCGGCGTGACGGGCCTCGTCCCGCGCCATGTACTTGAACAGCTTGCAGAGGTCGGGGTTGTTCCCCTTCTTCTTGAGCTCGGCATAGAGAACGCAACCCGAGAACTCACTGGTCAGCGAACTGGTCATGAAGTCCACGACCTCTTCCTCCAGCTCCGGGTCCATGGTGCTCGGGTCGAACGCCTCGTCCCGCTCGAAGTGGTACCGATTCCGATCCGACTCGTACTCAGCCATCAGCACGTTCCACTCGTCCCGAATGGAATCGATGCCGAAGCTCATCATCTGCTCGACATCGGTTCGGTAGAATCGCGGACTGAGGGTCGTCGTCTCTTGGGCCCGACGGGTCACCTCGTTGACTTCGGGCTCGTAGCTGAACTCGTAGTTGGATGCGTCGACGGTGCTGGTCATGGTGCTTCTCCGGCTCAGCGCTTCGCGCTGCGCCCATCGTTTTCGGCTGCGGCCAAGAGCTTGGCGAATGCAGCATGGTTGTCGGGTCCAAAGGAGCTGAGGTCGACGATGCGACCGCTCGCTAGGTCTTCGAGGCCGAGTCGGCCATCGCGATAGTGGGTGAGTCGAAACGGGCTGGCCCGGTCGAGCGACTCGAGCTTGCGGGTGCGGAACATTCCGCGCAGCACACCGCGCACGAATCCGTTGGATGCGGGTGGAACCACGCTGAGCTCGCGACCCGTCGCGCCGTGAAGGACGCCAATGGAACCGTCGGGCCGATCTTCGAAGCGAAGCTCGGCCGTAGCGACGACCTCCCGGGATGGCTCCTCCGCTGCTTCGGCGTCGTGGCGCCCATAGGCGGAGACGCCGAGGGCCAGCGCCATCATGGCGAGAGCGGCCCACAGAATGCTCTTCGGCACCCGTTGCTCATGATGATGACCCATCGTGTCAGCGCCCCGCCTCGGCGAGCTCAGCGCCTACGGGAAGCGCCGTCTCCACCGGGATCGTCTCGGGTGCCTTGGTGGACGACACGGCCAGCGGCGTCGCCGCCTCCTTCGACCATTCCTTCACCGCTCGCTGCAGGATCCCCGCAATGCGTCTCGGCTCGGCCACGGCGCGAAAGGCTGGCCGGGCCGGCGAGAAGGTCATGGGCTTCACGTGAGGCCAGAGAAAGACCCAGCCGATTCGGCCTTCGCCGCCGAGCGTGAGGACGATGTCGCCATCCCCCTCCCGGCGCTCGGTCATGTCTGCCGAGGCCAGCCGTTTGAACGGTAGGTTCCAGGCGACAGGGAGCGCTACCCCCACCCGCATGACGACCCGCCGATTGGTGATCGTATAGACCGAAGACCGCGCCTGGAGCACCGCCATGCCGGCCAGAATACCCAGCCCCAGCGCCGATAGAACGACCACCTTGGTCACCTCTACCGCACCGGCTACACCCTCGCCGTCGACCACGGCCATCACCGTGCGCGCTGCAGCGAAGACGGCGAAGTAGATGGCGAGCCACTTCAACTTGAACACGTTCCGGGCGAGGGCCCGCCATTCGGGGCGGCCTTGCCAGATGACGCGTTCGCCCTCTGGTAGCTCCTCGGGCAGACCGGGGATGGGCTCGAACTCGCTGTCGCTTCCGTGAGGCATCGGAGATTCTCTTCTCGTTGAGGGTCAGATGAGGGGAGCGACACGCTTGGGGGTGGCGTAGCGGCGGCCGCCGGCGAAGTAGGCGCAGATGAGCTCCTCTTCCTGCACCGTGATCTCGTCCTCGTATTCGATGTCGGGGATCTCGATGAACTGCGCTGCAGTCATGGCTTCGATCCGGTAGACCTGCGCATCCGACTCGACCACACCCATCGTCATCGGCATGAGGCGCGTCTCGCCATCTTCGCCATCGACGAGCTCGACCTCGATGTAGCGGGCCTGCATCTCCGGTCGGTCGACCCAGATGTCCTTCACCGTCCCCACGACGACGTCGTCGAGGGCCAAGACCTCCCAGCCACGAGGGTCGTCTCCACCCGTCACCGAGTAGTCGGTGGCCACGCGCATGGGTACGATGGCGTTGTGGCCATCATAGGTCTTCTCGGGCTCATTCTCGCGTACGGCGTAGGAGGCCGGGCCGACGTTGGAGCCCATGCCATCGCTGATGGGATCGAGAGGAGAAGTAGGCAGGGCCGATGTGGCCTCGATCTCCCGCTCGTCTCGCTCGAAGCTGGGTGCGAGGTACTCGCCGCCGTCTGGTAATGCGAAGCGCTTGGGCGTGGGAATGAGCGGGTTGTTCTCGTTCAGCACCTTCCGCGGATGCACCGTCTCGAGAGGGAAGCCCTCGCGACGGTCTTCGCGGCGGATGTAGAAGATGATGCCCGCAAAAAAGATCCAGAAGGCGTAGAGCACAATCTGGGCGAGGTCGACGGTTTCGAAAAATCCTTGATTCATGGTGTTACCAATGCCCCTCCGACGAGGGCCTCAATTGGGAAGCTCGGCGAGGCCGAAGCGGGACCGCGGTGTGGTCCTATGACCGATCCGCACCAAAGGACCAATGGCGACGAGCGTGCCGAATAGCAGCGCAATCTCCATGTGGTACACGAAGCTATATCCGACTGACGCGTTGGTCAGTCCGGGCCCTAGGGCCCCTTGCACGGCGAGGGCCGACAGTAGGTCGCGCATGGCGCCTCCGAGGGCGATGCTCACCCCCATGACCGTGGCCTGAACTGCGCCCCAGGCACCGATGGCGATGCCGCTCTTGCCGTCCTCGGAGAGCTCCATCGAGGCGGTGAGGGTCCCAACCGAGAACCACCCGCCGCCAAAGCCGATGAGACTGGTGCCGAGCCAGAAGGCGACGATCGAATCGAGTGGGGCCGCGAAGATGACACCGGAGAAACCGAGGATGCCGAGGAGGGCACCGAGTGCGGCGAGACGATGGCTGTCGCGTCCCGAGGAGAGCCACTTGGCAGCGGCGAATAGCCCGATGAGGGTGCCGCCGGCCATCAATGCGGTGAGCGATGTGGTGGCCGAGACCGACAGGCCGAGTAGCTCGCCGCCATAGGGCTCGAGCAAGATGTCCTGCATGCTGAAGCCGGCGCCGCCGAGTCCGACGCCTACCAGCAGGCGTCGCGCAGGGCCTGCCTTCAGGAAGCCGCGAAATGACTCGCCGAAAGTGATGCTGGGCTCCTCATCGGGGTCGGTCGCTGCTGGATTGCGCGCCTCCTGCCGCCAGAGGGCAATGATGTTTAGCGCCATCGTCACCACCGCTGCGCCCTGAATGACCTGGACGAGCTTCGTGTAGTTGAAGGTCTGGAGCAGAAACCCGAATGCGAGCGATGCGCCTACCATGCCCACCAGAAGCATCACGTAGAGCAGGGCTACGACACGGGGGCGGCTGTCCTTGGGGGAAAGGTCGGTGGCCAGGGCCACGCCCGCGGTCTGGGTGGTGTGCATGCCCAGCCCGACGAGGAGGAAGGCGAAAGCGACCGCTGCCTCTCCGACCCAGGGCACAACGATGTGACCCCGCCCCGACAACACCAATAGCGCGAAGGGCAAGATGGCGAAGCCACCGAATTGTGCGAGGGTGCCCATCCAGATGTAGGGCACACGGCGCCAACCTAGGGCGGACCGGTGGTGGTCGGACTTGTGACCGATGAGCGCACGCAGCGGAGCGAAGAGAATCGGCACCGCAACCATGGCCGAGACCATCCAGGCGGGGATGCCCAGCTCGATGATCATGACCCGGTTGAGGGTCCCGTTGAGAAGCACGAGCGCCATCCCGACGGTCACCTGGAACAGCGACAAGCGCAACAGCCGCCACAGCGGCAGCTCGGGCGTCGCCGCATCGGCGAAGGGCAAGACCCTTTCGATGAGCCGCTTCCAGAGCTCGAGGTTGCGCCCGGAGGAGATCACGTCCGCGCCAGCTCCATGGTCTGCGAGGTGTAGAAGGCGCTGTCGATGCGGTCGCTACGCGAAACGTCGAAGGCCTCCAGCGCGGGCAGGGCCGAAAGCCGTGCCCGCAGGTCCTTCTCCGTGATGGGCTCGATGTCGGGCGACCGATTCCCGCGTGGAAAGGCTTGCCCCACCATGTGCATCAGCGCGAGCATCGGAGTGCGCGGAGCGAAGGTGAAAGCCACCCCCCGCTCGGCGCGGGCAGCGAGCTCTCCCACCATCTGGGCGAGGTCGTCGGCCTCGTAGTGAATGAGCGAGTCCATCGCGACCACCCAATCGAAGTGGCCGAGCGAAGGCTCGAGCATGTCGCTGACGCGGAAGTCGATGCTGCCCGAGAGCGAGGCTTGGTCGGTGCGCTCACGGGCGAGCTCGACCAGCGTGGGTGAGATGTCGATGGCCACCACCTCCGCACCCCGTGAGGCCGCCTCCACCGCCAGCGCCCCGGTGCCGCAACCCGCGTCGAGCACGCGCTGACCAGTCAGGTCGTGGGGTAGGTATCCCAGCAGCGTCTCGCGCATGCGGTCTCGGCCTGCCCGTACGGTGGCGCGAATGCGACCCACGGGCTCATCGGACGTGAGCTTGGCCCAGGCGTCGGCCGCGGTGCGGTCGAAGTACTCCTCAAGTCGCTGACGCCGGTCTTGATACGAAACGCTCTCCATCACTCGTATCCCAAGAAGTCGAAGATCTCCCGGTCCTTCATCGGGGCCCCATCGAGGGGCTCCGTACCCGCCCAGAGCTGTGCCGCGAGGCGTAGAAACTCGTCCTGCACCGCGCGAACCTCCGGCTCGTCCCCCATCTCGAAGAGGGTCGCCTTCTTGAGGCGACTGCGGCGGATGACGTCGAGGTCGGGCACGTGGGCGAGCCGCTTGAGGCCGGTGTGGTCGTTGAATCGATCGATCTGATCCGTGTCTCGGCTCCGGTTGGCGATGACGCCTCCGAGGCGGACGGCGTAGTTCTTCGCCTTGGCCTGAATGGCAGCGACGATGCGATTCATCGCGAAGATCGAGTCGAAGTCGTTGGCGGCCACGATGAGCGCCCGCTGCGCGTGCTGCAGTGGGGTCGCAAAGCCCCCGCAAACCACGTCGCCGAGAACGTCGAAGATGACGACGTCGGTGTCCTCGAGGAGGTGGTTGTGCTTGAGCAGCTTCACCGTCTGCCCCACCACGTAACCACCGCAGCCCGTACCGGCCGGCGGACCACCCGCCTCGACGCACATCACACCGTTGTAGCCCTCGACCACGAAGTCCTCGGGGCGCAGCTCCTCGGAGTGGAAGTCCACCGACTCGAGCACGTCGATCACCGTGGGCTGAAGCTGCTTGGTGAGGGTGAAGGTCGAGTCGTGCTTGGGGTCGCAGCCGATCTGCAACACCCGCTTGCCGAGCTTCGAGAATGCGACGGACAGGTTCGAAGAGGTCGTCGACTTGCCGATGCCGCCCTTCCCATAGACGGCGAAGACCTTGGCGCCCTCGATCTTGTCTGGGGTGGGCGAATGGAACTGAACGCTCCCCTCGCCGTCGCCCTTCTTCTTGATGTGCACTAGATCGTTCATGCC
>JGI12210J13797_10021402_pt1 | contig 12501 bp, 14 predicted proteins | sample ElkSlonscriptome_3_FD_13797 | JGI IMG/M metagenome (IMG submission 13797) | reverse complement strand
CCGTCGGTCCGGTGACCAGGATCGCCGGCGGTAGCCGCCGGCCCGCTCGGGCGGGTTCGCACTGGCGAGCGCCCATCGTCCCCTACCGCCCGCGCCAGAACAGCTGATCCAGCGCCTGATGCGACAGCTTGACCCAGGTCGGGCGCCCATGGTTGCACTGATCAGCACGCTCGGTGCGCTCCATAGCGCGCAGCAGCGCGTTCATCTCGGGCAGCGTTAACCGCCGATTCGCACGCACGGCACCGTGGCAGGCCATGCTCGAGAGGACCTTGTGGGCCTCGTCACGAACCCGCCCGCTCGCGCCCTCGGCAGCGACGTCGGCCAGTAGATCGCGCAGAAGTTGCCCGGGGTCGGCATGGCCGAGTATCGCCGGGATGGCGCGCACAATCAGGCGCTCCGGACCCCCACGGTCGACGCTGATGCCAAGAGAGGTGAGCAGATCGCGCCTCGCCTCGGCCAGATCCGCCTCGCTCTGCGAGACGCTGACCGCGACCGGCACCAACAGCGGCTGCTGGCGGACGGCGCCCTCGCTCCAGCTCGCCTTGAGGCGTTCGTACCCGACCCGCTCGTGCGCCGCATGCATGTCGACAACGATCAGACCGTCGGCGGCTTGAGCCAGGATATAGATACCATTCAGCTGACCGATCGCGTAGCCGAGGGGCGGAACCGCGGCATCCGCTGGCGCCGTGCCGGCTTGGGCCTCCGCCGCGCGGTCGTCATCCGGCAGCGCCCTGCACTGAGGCTCTTCGGGAGGCCGCTGCCAGTCGAGGGCGGCGGCATAGGCGCCGCGCCCGTCACCAATGCGAAGCGGCAGCGGTGACTGCCGGGGGGCAGCGCGAGGCTCGGACGAATCATCCCGGCGAGGGGCCGCCCCCTCACCTGCGCCAGTCGGCGACGGCGGCAGCGGCGCGTGAATCGGAGTCTGATGCTGTGTCGGGCTCGCGCCCTGATCCGGTCGTTGAGGCTGAGCGCCCTCGGCCAATCGCCGATGCAGGCTGCGGAACAGGAAGTCGTGCACCTGCCGACCTTCGCGAAACCGCACCTCTTGCTTGGCCGGGTGCACGTTGACATCGACCTGCCGGGGATCGAGCTGAAGATAGAGGACGTAGGCCGGTTGGCGCCCATGATGGAGCACATCCTGGAACGCCTGCCGAACCGCATGGGCGACGAGTTTGTCGCGCACCATGCGCCCGTTCACGAAAAAGAACTGGAAATCGGCCTGGCTACGCGAGAATGCAGGCCGCGCGACCCAACCGCTGAGCTCTAGCCCGACGGCACGCTCATCGATCTCGAGCGCATGCTCCATGAAGACTGCCCCGAGCAGCGCTTGCACGCGGGCTCGGCGCATCTGCGACGGCGATGGGTCCGTACCCGCCGGTCGCCGAAGTTCGAGCAGCTCCCGCCCATTGTGCCGGACGCGCAAGCCCACCTCAGCTCGAGCAAGCGCGAGCCGGCGCAAGAGCTGCTCGATATGCCCAAGCTCGGTGCGCTCGGTACGCAGGAATTTGCGCCGCGCGGGAACCTGATGGAAGAGATCGCGCACGTCCACCGAGGTGCCGACAGGATGCGCGGACGGCTCGGGCTCGGCGTCGACGTCGGTGCCGTCGGCGCCGAGGCGCCAGCCGTGAGCTTCCCCCACCTGGCGCGTGGTCAGCTCCAACCGGGCGACCGACGCGATGCTCGGGAGTGCTTCACCCCGAAAACCGAGGCTGGTCACCCCCTCGAGATCGTCGAGGGTCGTGATCTTACTGGTCGCATGCCGCGACACTGCCAGCCTGAGCTCGTCACGGCCGATACCGCAGCCGTCGTCGCGCAGATGAATGCGCTTGATGCCTGCCTGCTCGAGGTCGATGGTGATCTCGGCAGCTCCCGCATCGAGGCTGTTCTCGAGCAGCTCCTTGACGACCGATGCCGGCCGCTCGATCACCTCACCGGCAGCGATCTGGTTGATGAGCAGCGGCGGCAGCGGGCGGATCGTCGGCATCGGCCGATGGAATCAAAAAGCAGCGCCGGCGGCAACCAGGAACAGCGGCAACCCGGGATGCGCGGGCACTGGGATGCGCGGGCACTGGGACGCGCGATTCGGGCACAGGGCGCATGGGTGGCGAGCCTCAGCGCATGCGTGCGCAGGCACGGGGTTGGTGAGCGTCTGTCGCCGTCCGGCCCTGGGCGTGACCCCGGCGCGCCCGAGCCGGGTCGGCTCAGCTCTCCGGGATGATCAGGACCTGACCGGCGCGAATCCGGTCGCCGTAGAGCCGATTCACATGGCGCAGCGAGCCGAGCTTGACGCCATAGCTCTGTGCTATCTCGGACAGCGTGTCGCCGGACTCGATCCGGTGCCGCCGCGCCCCCTCGGCCGATGCCGACGCGCGGGCGAAGCGCGTCCCCGGCGGGGGATACTCGCCGAAGTACTCGACGATCCCGGCGAGGATCGCCTGCGCGAGCTGGTGTTGGTAACGCTGATCACGAAGACGCTGCTCCTCGCTCGGGTTGGAGATGAACGCGGTCTCGACCAGCATCGACGGAATATCCGGCGACTTGAGCACCGCGAAGCCGGCCTTCTGAATCCGCTGCTGATGCACCTCGCCGAGCCCGCGAAGCTGCGCCAGGACCTTGCTGGCCGCGATGCCGCTCAGCTCGATCGTGGCATTCTGGCTCATCTCGAGCAGCACGGTTGCCAGGATATCGTCCCGGGCCTTCAGGTCGACGCCCCCGATCAGGTCCGCACGATTCTCGCGCTCGGCCAGCCAGCGTGCCGCTTCGCTGGTCGCCCCGCCTGCCGACAACGTGAACACCGAGGAGCCGCGCACCCGCCGGTCACGGAACGCATCGGCGTGGATCGAGACGAAGAGATCGGCCTTGTGCTTGCGGGCGATCGCGATCCGCTCGCGCAGCCGGATGTAGTAGTCGCCGTCGCGCACCAGCACCGCGCGCAACCCCGGGTGGGCATCGATCCGGCGCGCCAGCTTGCGCGAGATCGCGAGCGTCACGTCCTTCTCGCGTGTTCCGTTGGCGCCGACGGCTCCCGGGTCCTGACCGCCATGACCGGCATCGACAGCCACGACGAGGTCGCGCTGCGAGGAGCGGTTTCGCGCCGCAGGCGCGCGATCGGCCGGCACCTCCGCCGGTGCGGCGACCGCCGGCTCGGGCTCTGCCATCTTCGCGGACGCTGCACGAGCCGGATCAGCCTTTGGCACCAGATCGATGACCAAACGGTGCCCATAGGAGCCGTTCGGACCGAGGTTGAAGCTCTTCGCGCGCGCCGGCTGCTTGAGGTCCAGCACGACGCGCAAGTCGTCGCCGGCTCGGATGCCGCTGCGCAGCCCGGCCACGACCCGGTCGCCGGCCGCAGGCTCGGGCAGCCCCCCGTCGAGCCGCGCGTCGATCAGATCGACGACCAGGCGGTGGGGATTCTCGAGCGCAAAGATCCGATGCTCGACCGGTCCTTCGGCATCGACGACGACGCGGGTGTGATCCGGTCCGTTCCAGATACGCGCACCGCCGATAGCGACCTGCCCCGCGGCCGCTCCGGCCGTTGTGGTCGCCAGTACCGCGAGAAGACAATGTCGAGCAAGCATCCAGAACATGGCAGGCAATCCGTTCCGCGGCGGGCCGCTAAGAGTTTGGTCGCTTTTTTGCCCTATAGAGCATAGTTCGTCTCAGGCGGCTTTCCAAGCCTAAACCGATGCTTGAAGGCTGTTCTTGAGGACAGCTTGAGCTCTCTGTCGCCTTTCCGCAACCCGCCCGCCAGAGGCCCAGGGATTAGCGGGGCCGCTTATGCGACCCGGCGCCCGCAGCGGGCCGAGTGCGTTTTAGTCCAGCGCGGCCAACAGGCCCAGCCAGTGCGGGGCGGCACCAATGGCGAGCCGCCGGGCAACACCGGCATGCTCGATCCTGACCTCGAGGTCGGGTGGCGGCAGCGCACCGGCGCCGCGCTCTGGCCATTCGACCAGGAGCAGACCGTAACCGCCAAGGAGATCCCTCAGCCCGAGGTATTCGAGTTCGTCCGGGTCGCCCAATCGATAGAGGTCCAGATGCACGACCGGCGGGTCGAGCTCTTCGTAAGGCTCGATCAAGGTGTAGGTCGGGCTGCGCACCGAACCAGCGTGACCGAGCTCGCGCAGCAGACCGCGCACCAATGTGGTCTTGCCCGCACCGAGCTCGCCGCGCAGATGGATGATGCCGGGCCTCCGGCCAAGCGCTCGTGCGAGTCGGGCGCCAAACTGCAATTGCGCCGATTCGCCGTCCAGATCGTAGCGGATCCAGTGCTCGATCATCGCTCCCCGTCGGCCTCGGCCAGCAAGGCTTGCAAGACGCCGATCAGATCGCTCGCGAGCAAGCCGCGCTGCCCGAACTCGGCAGCGCGATCGCCGGCAGCGGCGTGCAGGCAGACCCCAACCTCGGCCGCGAGCCCCGGCTCCAGACCCTGCGCCAGCAGGCCGGCGATGATCCCGGTGAGGGAATCGCCCATCCCGGCGCTGGCCATGCCGGGATTGCCATGCGGACAAAGACCCATCGGACGCATTCCCGGTCCGGTCACCAGGCTGCCGGCACCTTTGAGCACTACGGCCCCGCCATAGCGCTCCTGCAAGCGCTGTATAGCGGCGAAGCGGTCGGCTTCGACCTCCGCCGCCGAGGCATTAAGCAAGCGCGCCGCCTCGCCGGGGTGCGGCGTCAGTACCCAATCGTCGCGGCGGCGCGGCGCCCAAGCCAGCAGGTTGAGCGCGTCGGCATCGAGCACTAGGGGCCGATCCGTCTCCACCGCGCGCTCGAACAGCGCTAGCGCCCATTCGCTCTGCCCGAGGCCGGGTCCGATTGCAATCAGGGTGCTGCTTTGCAGCAGAGTCTCGAGCTCGCCGGGCTCGCGTACACCATGCACCATCAGCTCGGGCCGCGTGAGATTCAGAACCGCAGCATGCGCCGGATCGGTTGCGACCGAGACCCGCCCGGCACCGCACCGCAACGCCGCCTCGCCCGCCAAGCGTGCCGCCCCGCTCATTCCCGGCCCGCCGCCGATGACCAACAGGTGGCCGAACGCACCCTTGTGGGCGCTGCGCCGGCGCCGCGGCAACAGCCGCCACTGCTGGTCCCAGTCGATACGGCGTGCCGACAAGACCTCAGAGGCGTAGATCCTGGCCGGGACCTTGAGGCCATCGAAGCAGATCGTGCCGCTGCAGTCCGGGCCGTGGCCGGTGAAGAGTCCCTGCTTGAGGCCGATGAAGCTGACGGTCGCGGTCGCGTGAATCGCGCATCCGAGGATCTGCCCGGTGTCCGCGTGCAGACCGGAGGGCACATCCAGCGCGAGCACCGCGGCACGCGCGGCATTGCACTGGCCGATCGCCTCCGACCAGATTCCAGTGACCGGCCGCGCGAGGCCAGTGCCGAACATCGCATCGACGATCACCTCGGCGTCCGGCGGCACGCGGGAGAACGGCTCGATCGAGCCCCCTGCTTCGCTGAACGCCTGCGCGGCTTCCGCCGCCGCGCCGCTCAGGGCCTGGTGATCGCCGAGCGTCAGCAAACGGACGGCAAGCTGGTGCCGGTGCGCGAGACGCGCAAGCACATAGCCGTCACCGCCATTGTTGCCCGCGCCGGCCAGAACGACGATGGAGCGCGCCTCCGGCCAGCGCGCGCGCAGCACCGAGAAGGCAGCGGCACCGGCGCGCTCCATCAGCTGGCCGCTGGAAACCCCCTCCTGCTCGATCGCTGCGCGATCGAGAGCCTGCACCTGCGCCGCCCGATAAAGTGCGCGCGGCAACTGCCGGGTTTCTGGTAGCTCACGCGCCATTTGCACCTCGCCGTCTCGAATGCCTGCCGATGAGGGGGAAGAGCGCTCTGGCCGGTCGCGACGTCACAGCCGCAGCAACTCTGCCCGATAATGGACCAGCTCGGCCAGCGACTCCTTGATGTCCGCCAGCGCGAGGTGCGTACCGTCCTTCTTGAATGCGTCGGCGACGTCCGGAGCCCAGCGCTGAGCTAGAATCTTCAGCGTACTCACGTCGAGGTTCCGATAGTGGAAGAAGGATTCCAGCCGCGGCATCCAACGCGCCAAGAAACGCCGGTCCTGACAGATACTGTTTCCGCATAAAGGCGAGGCGCCGGCCTTGCACCAGCGCTCGAGGAATGCCAATGTCTTGCGCTCGGCGGACTGTTCGTCGTCATCGCTGTGACGGACCCGCTCCAGCAGGCCCGACTGGCCATGGTGCTGCTGGTTCCAGTCATCCATCGCCGCCAGCACGTGCTCGGGCTGATGGATCGCGAACACAGGCCCTTCCGCCAACACTTGCAGCTGAGTATCGGTCACCAAGGTTGCGATCTCGAGGATCTGGTCTCGCATCGGATCGAGCCCAGTCATCTCGAGGTCGATCCAGATCAGGTTGTCTTCGTTATTCGCCACGCTCACCCCTTTTTGACTATTCAAAACCGCCGGCAGCCTCGCGTCTCGTCTCGCTGCAACTTCAAATCAACGCGCCATCCTGGAGAGCCATGATGATCAGACAGCTATCCTTTGCCGTTACCGTCTTCGCCTTCACGAGCGTATCCACGCTCGCCCCGCAAGCAGTCGCCGAGGAGGGCGTCGACGCACAAGAGCTGGTTCAGGAAAACTGCACGCGCTGCCACGGTACCGACGTCTACACCCGCTCCGATCGGCGGGTCAACTCTTTCGACGCGCTGCACAGCCAGGTGCGCATGTGCGAGCAAAACCTCGGGCTGACCTGGTTCGACGATAAGGTCGATGCGGTCACGGCGCTCCTCAACGAGAAGTACTACAAGTTCGAGCGCTAACGCGTCCGCAACGCGGCGCCATGCCTCGGCGGCGTCTCTCGCAACGGCAACTGGGGCGCGTGCGGCGGATTCAGGACCGCCGGCGCGCCAAGGCCGAAGCACGGGCCGATGGGATGTCCGTCGACGCGGAGGACGATGCCCCTCGGCCGGCGGTGGTCGTGGTGCGCCACGGCGCCAATCTCATGGTCGAGGACGACGCCGGCGAGTTGCACCACTGCGTGACGCGGCAGCATATCGGCGAGCCGGTCTGCGGCGATCGCGTCGTCTGGCAACCGTCGACGCCAAGCTCCGGCGTCGTCACCGCGATCGAGCCGCGACGCACTCTCCTGAGCCGCCCCGGCATCGGTGGGCACGAAAAGCCGTTGGCAGCAAACATCAGCCTGATCGCCGTCGTGATTGCGCCGCTGCCGCCGCCGTCCGGCTATCTGACCGATCATTATCTCGTCGCCGCCGAACGCATCGGCGTAGCGGCACTGATCCTCTGCACAAAGATGGACCTGCTCGGCGACGACGAGCGTACGCGCTACCTCGACGCGCTCCGACACTATCCCGAAGTCGGCTACCCGGTCCTGCCGATAAGCCTCGAACAACCCGCCTCGCTCGTCGCGGTGAGGGAACGCTTCGCCACCACCACGGCGATCTTGGTCGGCCAATCCGGGGTCGGCAAATCGTCGCTGATCAAGGCCCTGTTGCCGCATCGACCGATCGAAGTCGGCGCCCTGTCGCAGGCCACCGGGCTCGGGCGCCATACGACCTCGGCCGCCACCAGCTACCGCCTGGACGGCGGCGGCCGGCTGATCGACTCGCCCGGGGTGCGCAGCTTTCGCCTCGGCCGGATCGCGCGCTCCGAACTCGAACACGGCTTCCCGGAGCTTCGACCCTATCTCGGCCGCTGCCGATTCACAGACTGCCGCCATCGCGACGAGCCCGACTGCGCGATCCGGGAGGCGGCCGCTCGCGGGCGTATCGCGGCCGTGCGGCTCAGTGCATTTCACCACCTCGCCGAAACGGCCGTTTGCGACTGAGCGGGCTGGCCTCGGCGTTACGCCACGCGGATGACCGAAAGGAGCGACCAATGGCCTATTGGCTGATGAAGTCCGAACCGGACGCCTTCGGACTCGACGACCTGCAAGCGCGAGAGGATCAAAAAGAGCCCTGGGACGGTGTTCGCAACTACCAAGCCCGCAACATGATGCGCGACCAGATGGCGCCGGGCGACTCGGCGTTCTTCTACCATTCGAACGTCAAGGAGCCCGGAATCGTCGGGGTCATCGAGATCGTATCCGCCGGTTATCCAGACCCGACCGCGTTCGATCCGGGCAGCGATTATTACGACCCGAAGAGCGACCCGGAAAATCCGCGCTGGTATCTCGTCGAGGTCCGCTATCAGCGCCACCTCGAGCGCTCGATCCCGTTGGCCGAGCTCAAGCAGTACACCGACGGTCCGCTGAGTGAGTTCCCGCTTGTGCGTCGCGGGAACCGCCTGTCCGTCATGCCCGTGACGCCGGAGCAGTGGTCATTCATCCTCGGCTTGGAGAAAGCTTGATTCAGCTCCGCCCGGCGCTGTCTGGCAGCACGATGTTCAGCTCCAGGATCTCGTGGGTCTCCTCTTGCTCATAGGTGACCGAAACGGCATCGGTATCCACTTCCACGTACTTGCGGATCACCGCCAGGATCTCCTGCTGAAGCTTCGGGAGGTATGAAGGCCGGTCACGCGCGGCCCGATCATGCGCAACCAGGATTTGCAGGCGCTCCTTGGCAACCGACGCTGACCCTTTTTGGGCGCCGGCAGCACTGCGAAAATAGTCGAGTAGCCCCACCAGGTCACCCCCCAAATAGTTTGCTGAACAACCCTTTGCGCTCGGTATCGAGGAAGCGCATCGGCCGCTCCTCGCCCAGATAGCGGGCCACCATATCGGCGTAGGCTTGTCCGGCATCGGAACCGTTATCCAGGATCACGGGGATTCCGGCATTGGATGCATTCAGCACGGCCTGGGATTCCGGGATGACGCTGAGGAGGTTGAGCGACAGGATCTCTTGCACGTCATCGACGCCCAGCATCTCTCCGCGAGCCACGCGTTCGGGCGAATAGCGCGTAAGCAGCAGGAATTCGCGGATCGGCTCCTGGTTCTCCAGCGCGCGACGGGATTTGCTGGCGAGGATGCCGAGCATGCGGTCCGAATCCCGGACCGACGACACCTCGGGATTGGTGACCACCACAGCGTCGTCCGCAAAAAACATCGCCATCAAGGCCCCGTGCTCGATTCCGGCGGGCGAATCGCAGACGATGTAGTCATAGGACGTATCCAGCTCCCCGAGCACCCGGGCAACCCCTTCCTGCGTCAGGGCCTCCTTGTCGCGCGTCTGAGACGCCGGAAGAACATAGAGGTGCTCACAGCGCTTATCGCGAATCAAGGCTTGGTTGAGATTGGCTTCCCCGTTGATGACGTTGGCGAAGTCGTACACCACGCGGCGCTCGCAGCCCATGATCAAATCGAGATTGCGAAGACCGACATCGAAGTCGATCACCACCGTCCGATGCCCGCGCTGCGCGAGGCCCATGGCCATGGCAGCAGCCGTCGTGGTCTTTCCGACGCCCCCTTTACCCGACGTAATAACGATAGTTCTGGCCAAGAAGGACTCCCCTATTTACGTTTTGACGCTGTCTTCTCGTTCGATTTTGCCCGTCGGCCCGAGGCGCCGCACGGTCCTCCGAATCTTTGCTCGATCACAAACGCCGTCCAGGCTCGCCCGAGGTCCGCTCAACCTCTTGTCGGCCCGAGCAGCGCGCCGGGCGGGCGCAACAGACACCGCAGCGATGGGGGCTAGAGGGGCTCGATCCGCAGCGTGGCCTGATCGAGAAAAACCTGGATGCGGCGGCCCTTCAGCTCGGCCGGGATGCGATCGCTGACACGATAGTGGCCGGCCACGGAAACCAGCTCGGCCTGTAGATCGGAGCAGAAGATCCTCGCCTTGGTGTCGCCGTGCAGTCCCGCCATCGCCCGTCCGCGCATCGGCGCGTAGACGTGGATATTCCCGTCCGCCATCAGCTCCGCCCCCGAGCTGACGGGCGCGACGACCGTGAGATCGCCGCCTGCTGCATAGACCCTTTGCCCGGAACGCACCGGACGATCGATCAAGTGCGAGCCGGTCTCGATTCCGACGTCTCGCTCGCCGACCTTCCCCGCGATCGGGACATCGGGCGCCATCTCCTGAGAGCCGGATTGTGCGCCGGCGGCCTTCGCCGACTTCGCCGTATCACGCAGGATCGCGAGTTCCATCGCTTTCGCCGCCTCGTGCTGCGCGCCGCTGCCGCCGCGCACCCCGACAGGGATCATCCCCAACCCACGCAACAACCCGACGAGGGCCGGAAAACCGACATCGTCCTCATCGGCATCGAGCGCACTGAGCTCGATCACGACCGGTGTGTGCTCAAAGAAGCCGGGTGCCTGCTGAACCTTCGGCGTCAGCTGCGCCTCGAGGGCCTCAATATCAAGGCGGAGCAGGCGGATCACAGGAAGCGTGAAGGCGGCCGCCTTGAGCTCGAAAGCGGCCGCGGTCTCCGCGTAAGTCCCGTTAGCGGTGGCGTCCTCTGCCTGTGATCCGTTGGTCAATGCCATAGTCTCGAGGTCACTCCGAAGATTGCTTGCAAGCCTCTCACTCACGCGGCGCGCGGGTTGCCGCAGTCGAGGTTCCCGTCACCGGCGAACGCGCGCAGTTGCCGCGCAAGGCCGCTCCCGAAGCGCCGGTCTACCGGTGCTCGCCCAAAGCGTCTACAACCGGATTCGACAGAAGCTCTCAGAAGTGTGCTCAGCCGGGCGGCCACTGCAGGGGACGCCCGCCGATTACATGCACATGTAGGTGATAGACGGTCTGCCCGCCGCCGGCATTACAATTGATGATCGTGCGATAGCCCTGCTCGGCGACCCCTTCCTGGGCGGCGACCTTCGCCGCCGCCAGCATCAGCCGCCCGAGCAGCTCGGCATCCTCGGCATCGGCCGCGCTAAGGGTCGGGATCGGCTTGCGCGGTATCACCAGCACATGGACCGGAGCCTGCGGACTGAGGTCGCGGAAGGCGACGACATGCTCGTCTTCGTAGACGACATCAGCCGACACCTCGCCATTGGCGATCTTGCCGAAGATCGTATCAGACATCGCTCACTCTCCTCTCTCGCATCAGGGGCGATTACAGCCCTTGCCGCCCGGCGAACGCATGCGCGAGCGTGCTGCCGTCGACAAATTCGAGCTCACCGCCAAGGGGTACGCCGTGCGCAATGCGGCTGAGCTGAATCTCCGTATCCCGCGCCAAATCCGCGATGTAGTGCGCGGTGGCCAGGCCTTCGACGGTCGGGCTGATCGCCAGGATGGCCTCGCGTAGCTCCGCTTCCTGGAAACGGGCTTCGAGCCGGTCGAGGCCAAGCTCGTCCGGCCCGATCCCGTCAAGCGGCGACAGGCGCCCTCCGAGCACGAAATACAGGCCGTCATAGTGCGTCGCTTGCTCGATCGCCACAATATCCGACGGCTGCTCGACCACGCACAGGATACCGGCATTGCGCCGCGGGTTCGCGCAGAGCTGACAGCACCGGTGCTCGGTGAGCGTCCGGCAGCGCTCGCAGCGACCGATCTGCTCCATCGCCGCCGCCATGACCCGGGCCAACCCGCGACCGGCGTCGCGGTCGCGTTCGAGCAGGTAGAACGCCATGCGCTGTGCGGACTTCGGCCCGACCCCGGGCAGACGGCGCAGCGACTCGATCAGTTGGCTCAGCAGGCTTGGGTCGGACACGTATCGCGGATGCCGGTCGTTCGAGCGGATGCGCTCAGAGACGCGCTCAGAACGGCAGCTTCATCCCCGGCGGCAGCGGCAGCCCGGAGGTCAGCTCGGCCATGCTCTCCTGGGCCTTCTCCGCCACCCGCCGTGAGGCGTCGTTGAAGGCCGCTGCGACCAAGTCTTCGAGCATCTCCTTGTCGTCGCCCATCAACGATGGATCGACCTCGACGCGCTTCACTTCGTGGCGGCCGTTCATCGTGATCTTGACCATCCCGCCACCGGACTCCCCGGTGATCTCTTCATTGGCTAGGCGCTCCTGCGATTTCTTCATCTCTTCTTGCAGCTTCTGGGCCTGCTTCAGCATCCCGCCCAATCCGTTCTTCATGGCTCAACCTCTTCTCGTTGTTCAAAAAACCCGATCACCGCTCAGGACGATCCGGCCGATGCGCTCCGCCGCTCAGCCCACAGCGGTGTCAGCGTACCCGGGATCCACTCAGCCTCGAAACGCTCACGCAACTGGCGGGCAATCGGATCGGCCTGCAGCAGGCGCTCCGCTTCCGCGAGCTGTTTTGCCGCCTCGCGGGCCTGCCGTTGCGCCGGTGTTTCAATCTCATCGGAAGCGGCACCGATGTCCAGGCGTAGGTCACCGCCCAAGGCTTTCGACAGTGCGCTCCGCAGACGCTCCTCAGCACCCGCCGCTCGAAGGTGCAGATGCGCAGGATTCAGTGCGAGGCTCAGGCGGTGACCATCCCATCCCCGCAAGGCACAATGCCGCGCGAGCTCGAGCGCCAGTCCGTCCAGCGCGGCGCCGGCCACGAGCCGCGCCCAATCCGCGGCCGAGCGCAGTGCGGTTTCGGCTGGAGCGCTTCCGGCTGGCCTTGTCTCGACGGCCTCCTCCGGCTCGCGCCCATTGGACGCGCTGGGCTGCCTGTCGGGTTGGGCCATGC
>JGI12210J13797_10004730_pt1 | contig 12502 bp, 8 predicted proteins | sample ElkSlonscriptome_3_FD_13797 | JGI IMG/M metagenome (IMG submission 13797) | reverse complement strand
TAATCACGATGAATCCGCATGAACAACAAGTTAGCACGGGGATAGACACGCTTGATGAGATCATGCACGGCGGTTTCACGGCCGATCGACTGTATTTGATTGAAGGGTATCCTGGTACTGGCAAGACCACACTGGCACTGCAGTTTCTTCTCGATGGCGTCGCGAAAGGGGAACCGGGACTCTACGTTAGCCTCTCGGAAACCCGGCTCGAACTCGAAGGCATCGCTGCGTCGCACGGCTGGTCCCTCGACGGTATCGATATCCATGAACTCGTCGATCAGGAAAAGCTGACTCAGCAACAAGCTCAATACACGATGTTCGAACCAGCCGAAATCGAGCTTGGTACGACGATTGATGGCGTTTTGAAAAAGGTCGAAGCGATCGAACCGAAACGTATTGTCTTCGATTCGCTTTCCGAAATGCGGCTGCTCGCACAGGGACCTCTTCGCTATCGGCGTCAGATCCTGGCTCTCAAACAATTCTTCGTCGGTCGCGGTTGCACGACCTTACTACTCGATGATAAATCGGGCGGCGATCTGGTCGTCGACATCAACGATCAACAGTTGCAAAGTATCGCTCACGGGGTCATACGTCTCCAACAATCACTTAATCACTACGGTACGGAACGTCGTTATCTGAGAATTATCAAGCACCGTGGGCGCGACTTTATCGGCGGCACCCACGACGTGTTGCTCCAGCGGGGCGGAATGAAAGTCTACCCACGTAAGTTTATCGAGACCATGAAATGGCAATCCACTGGCAAGAGTATCCTTAGCGGAAACGAACAGCTCGATCAACTTCTCGGCGGCGGCATCTTGGAGGGCACCAGTACACTGCTGATCGGGCCGGCGGGCGTGGGGAAGTCAACGACCGCAACCCAATTTGCGGTTGCTGCCGCGAAACGCGGTGAAAGGGCGGTTTTTTTCGAGTTCGAGGAAAGCGAACACGCATTCTTAGAGCGGAGTCGCGGGCTCGGATTCAACATCGACCAGTATATCCGCGACGGTTTGATTGAAATTCAACATTTTGCATCCGGAGAAACATCGCCCGCCGAATTTGCCGCCAGTGTTCGTGAGGCAGTGAAGCCGGACGAGCAGGGGCGGAGCGTTTCGGTGATTACAATCGACAGTCTCAACGGCTACCTAAATTCAATGCCTCACGAGCGATTCCTGATCATTCAACTCAACGACATTCTACAAATGCTCGGTCGTCGAGGGATCGTGTCGTTCTTGGTCACCGCACAACATGGAATGCTCGGAACCACAATGAAGGCACCCGTTGACGCCAGCTACATGGCCGACAACGTGTTGTTGTTCCGATATTTCGAGGCTGCAGGTGAGATCCGGCAAGCCTTGTCGGTGGTCAAAAAGAGGACAGGCGGTCACGAACGTACCATTCGCGAGTTCCACCTCAGCAAAACAGGATTGCAAATTGGGAGACCACTGACCGACTTTCATGGCGTGTTAAGTGGAACCCCCTTGTATCAAGGCACCCAGGACGATCTGATCAAACGCGAAGGTCGTCCATAATGAGTGATAACCGAATCGTTACCGTGCTGGCCCCGACGCCGCAAGACGCTGAGTATTGTCGCCAGATTTTGAGCGATCATCAAATTCCGGTCGAATTCGTTTCATCGATTTACGAAGTCACCGCACGTGTCCGAAACGAGCCAGGCGTACTGTTGATGGCGCAAGAATTCCTGACGCCCGAGGCGCTGCGCCACTTGCGTGCGGCGATCGCAGATCAACCCTCTTGGTCGGACGTGCCGATTCTGATTCTACTTTCCAAACAAGAAGCATCGTCGCAAATGATAGCTGATCTGCTGTCGCTCGGTCATGTGACGTTGGTCGAACGGCCGCTTCGGATTGCGTTGTTGGTTAGCACGCTGCAAGCGAAGCTTCGTGACCGCGATCGACAGTACAAAGTTCGCGACCTTTTGGTGGCCGCCCAACAAGCCAGTCAATCCAAGAGTGCGTTTGTCGCCAACATGTCGCACGAAATCCGTACACCAATGACTTCGATCTTGGGCTATGCCAAACTTTTGTCCGGCCTGATTCAAGATGAAGAAGCCAAAAGTTACTTGACAACGATCCGCCGCAATGGCGATTTCCTACTTGAGATCCTCAATGATATTTTGGACCTCTCGAAAATCGAAGCGGGCAAGTTCGACATCGACATCAGCGGGTTTGATGTGAGCGGACTGCTTGATGACGTTCGGACAATTATGGCTCTCCGAGCAGACGAAAGAGATCTGCGATTAACGGTGGAATACGAAACGAAAATTCCACAAGTCATTCAAAGCGATGCAAAACGGCTACGGCAAATTCTTGTCAACCTGATCGGCAATGCGGTGAAGTTCACTAAGGAAGGCGAAGTCAAAGTGATGGTTGGCCATCGCCGTCTTCGCTCTCCTGCGGCTACGTCCGCAACGGTGCATTCCAAAGGTGATCGCGATACACTACGGATTTCTGTCATCGACACCGGCGTCGGTATGACGACCGAACAGCAAGAGCGTTTGTTCCAACCGTTTTCACAAGGTGATGCCGGAATCACTCAGCAGTTTGGCGGAACAGGTTTAGGGCTAATCATTAGCAAACGGCTTGCCGCGATGCTCGGTGGCGACATCGAATTCAGTAGCGAGTTTGGCAAAGGCAGCACGTTCACCTTGACCATCGACATAGGGAAAATCGGTGACGTACCTTGGGTGGAAACATCTGAAAGAACGGCACCTGTTGCCGATTTCGTCGAAGAAGAAGATATTCGCCTAAACGCAAACTTCTTGATCGTCGATGATCGACGTGACATCCGATTTCTCAGCAAACACATCCTCACGAAGGCGGGTGGAACGGTCACTGAAGCCGAAGATGGACTATTGGCTATCGAAACGGTGAAGGACGCTATTGCACACGGAGAAACGTTCGACCTCATCTTGCTCGACATGCAAATGCCCAACTTGGACGGTTACGAAACCGCACGTCACCTCCGCAAACTCGGCTATGCAGGCCCCATCATCGCCCTGACTGCGGACGCCATGCAGGGCGACATGACCAAATGCCTCCAAGCCGGTTGCAACGACTATCTCAGTAAGCCCATCGATGCCAACCGGATGCTAAAGACGGTGGCGGAAATGACGAAGCCCTAAGTTCTATCGATCGGGTCAAGTGAAAGGCCGTCTTCGGAAAGGACCACGTTTTTTGCTAATGGGAACTGATGCGATCGACTCTCCAAGAAATGCATCAGATAGCCGGCGGTGTTCGGAAAAACGATCAAATCCTTGCGTTCAATGCCATGGGGGAACTCCAGTCGACGAACACTCAATAATTCAGATTCGGTGCAGTACGCTCCCACCAAATAGCCCGCCATCGGTGATCGGTGATCCTTGCTGCTCGGCAACAAGATCGGATCGACCAGAAAGTCATCGCTCGATGTACGACATTGCGTTCGGTTCATCGATATCCCAATCAACCAGTCGCCTGCAGCGTTGCGTTTGCGAAATTCAACTTGGGCAATCGTCAGCCCACAGCCATCCAATAGACTTCGCCCCGGCTCACACCGGAGTTGCACCTTGGCTTTGCGAAGCTGATGTGCGATCGTCTGTCCGTCTAAGGAGTGATCGAGAACGGACGCCAGCCAAGCGGAACGTGTCAGCCGTTGGTAGTACGGATAGCAGTTTGGGGGTCCATGAACGGCACCCTCGACGACATGACGACCAAGTGCGTGGTTTCGGTAGGTGACGGCGTTTCGATTTTCGAGCAAAGCGCGTTCATGTTGATTCCAGAATTGATTCCACTGGTGCGCATGCTCCAAATAACTCATTGGGAAACCGCCACCCATGTCAATAAAGCGAGGCGTGTGGCCGCTAGCTCGCAACGTCTCGATCCATCGAAGCGACGTCGTCAGCGCGCTAACTCGCTCAGACGCAGCGTACCCGTCAAGATGGAAATGGATGCCGGCTACGTCGATCGGATGCTTGGCGAGTTCGGCGACCCATTCAAGATCGCGGTCGACGTCGAACCCAAACCGCGTTACCAGTTTCGCTCCATCATGCCAAAATCCTCCCAAGCGGATCGCAATCGTTGCCCGTTTCGCTAGCCTCTCGGCGGATGCGACCACTGCATCCAACTCATCGTGATTGTCAACCGCAATACAAACGCCGCGCGCGATACATAAATCGATCAGCGAATCGTTCTTGATCGCTGCGGTGCAGATCAGATCGGCTTGCTGAACGCCTCGCTCTAAACATTGTTGCAGTTCGTTTTCACTGGCCGTATCGACCCCGATGGCCAAAGCGACCGTCCGATCGACCAAACTCAAGCATTTATTGGATTTGCGAGCGAAGAAGATTTGAAAATCCAATCCTCGATCGCGAGCAAAGGATTGTAGTTCGCGGACATTGCGATCCATCGGCTCGGTACAGACGACATTGAGAGGCGATCCGTATTGCTGGACGGCATCCAAAGGTGCTTCGCTATTTAACCACATACACATCCACGGTTCCAACCGAGCGTCGAGTGGCAAGGTTCCCCGACAACCGCGCCGCAGCGGCTCGGAAACCAGATTCTCTTTTGTGAAGCCGCTATTCATAAGTCGTCGTTTTCATCTGATTGGCCCATCGTTCGATTTGTTGATGCAAGGTTCGCGAGAGCGTGTCGTTTCCAATGATCCAACCCTCGGTTGCTCGTCCGAAAATCGCTAGACCATTCGCTTTACCTACTACCATTCCATACTCATCGACTTTGATTGCACCCGTCACGGCATCGACGTGAACAACACCCTTTTTGATCAAGTCAGACAGAGGACCATCCTCGGCTGGCTGTTGCGGCGACGCAAGGACCGCGTTGACAATGCAATCGTACTCTGGCAAGGACTCGTCCGTTGTTACACCAATCTTGAGAATGCCATCACGTATCAACCGGAGTAGCTTACCGACACTTTCCGCTGGCGGACCAAATGCAATCCGTTCCATCTCGATACTGGTGCGATAGAATGGCAACCATTGGTCGTTTGCCAACCCTTCAAAACTCAGTAGAGAGACCAGTTCGGGATACAATCGCCGCCAAGAGGCACCCAAAGCGTAGGGGATGTCGACGGGACGCTTTCCAGTCGCAACGGCTAAAGATTGCATCATGGCTCTCTGTGCCGCGGTCGGATCCATTCGATAGCGTGACCACCCGAGATACCAATTCTCTACGTCCGTTGCCGTCTCGGTGGATTCCGTTTGATTCAGCAGCCCCGTCGCTGCATCGATCACGATGCTCCATACATCACTGCGGAAATGAAGCTGGCCATGCTTCCATTGGTTGTTCTTCAGCCGTTGGCGATAGGGCATCCAAAAGTCATCGCTGATCGGTTCGACCTTAGCGGTCGGTTTGGCCAGCATCGGACGACCCGATCGGCATTGAACTTCAATACGTAAAGGTTCATCGGACGAGCGACATACGTATGTTGGCAAAAGCGTCTCGGACGAGAGGAACTGCCCGCCGCGTCCTTCGGTCAAAGACAAGATCGCATCGATGGCGGTCAAACCAAACCCGCGAATGAGGACGCGAGAACCTGGCGGAATCGAATCGCCAGATAAATTGATTTCGGTCGGATAAACGAATCGCTCGTTCGCTAGCGAGGGCAAACGATTGCTTGCTCGAATCCCCTCGTGTCCCGTCGTCAACACGATCTTGTCAAACCATTCGCCGTGTTGGCCATGATTTATAATCCATTGGCGGTTATGCTGAGCGATCGAGCGAACGCGAGACTGCCTGATTCTCAACGTGACATGTTGGCCAATTCGTTCACAAGTCGTCAGGAAGCACTCGTGAAGATATTTGCCAACGATCGCTCTCGGGATGTAATCGTCCGAGTTTGCATAGTGAGGATAATGTTGCTCGAGCCATCCGATCAGCGAACCGGATCGTTTGGTGGCAAGCGCCGTATCCGTTTTCCAAAAATCAATGTGCTTTGTGGCGAAATTCATTTTTAGAACGTGCGGCTGCTCTGGGTCGTATACGCAACCTGCACCGGGGAACGAAGCAGGTTCAAAGACGGTGATAGCCAGTCGTGACAGTTCACGTTCGGAAAGCTGGCGTGACAAGGATTCCAAACACTGTAACCCCCTCGGGCCGCAACCCACTATCGCTAAACGGATCACCTTTGAGTCGGTGGCGTGTTGGTGTTCGGTCGGACGAGCGTTTGAATGAGTGCGAATGACGGTATTCATGAACAGGTTTGGGGCTGCAAAGACAACGAGGATGATTCAATAAGTTCTCGCAAACGCTCGGGTGAACAGTGAAGGATTCGCTTGACCCACGCATCATTGAAGACGGTTTCCAGATATCGCGTTCCCGAATCGTGCAAAACGGCGACGCAGCGACGACCGGCCAATTGCTCCTTCATGCGGCTCGCAACCATTAACACACCGCCCGCTGAACCACCCACCAACATCGCTTCTCGCTCGGCAGCCCGACGGCATCCCACCACACAGTCCAAATCGGTCACTCGCTTCACTTCATCAAAGGACTGACCGACAGCAAGCTTCGGCTCTTTGCCAGCACCCAATCCCGGGATCGCCCGCGGACCTGCGGACCCGCCGAACAGCACACTGCCGACCGAATCGACAGCAATCACTTTTACGTTGCGTCCTCGATCGCGTAGATAGTCACGACATCCCTGAGCGGTCCCAGTACTACTGGTTGCAACAAGCAGCACATCGAACTGTCCATCGAGAGCGTCATCGATTTCACGAACGGTTCCTTCGTAGTGAGAACGTGGGTTGTCCGCGTTGGCGTACTGGTTGGGCCAGAAGCTATTGGGTGTCGTTTCGAGCAATCGGCAAACGGTTGCAATACGGGCCGCAAGAAAATCGCCATTCAACGGCTGGCTCACCATTGAAATAGTTCCACCCAATGCTTCGATAATGGCAAGATTCTGTTTCTGGGCTCGCGGATCGACGACGCAGATAAAATTCATGCCGTGGTAGCGACAAACTTGCGCCAACCCGATCCCCATATTACCCGACGACGACTCGATAATCGTCGAACCTGGTCCGATTTCACCGCGACGTCGTGCTTCCTCAATCATCCGGCGTGCTGGACGGTCCTTCGCGCTACCGCCCGGGTTGCTGCTTTCCAATTTCACGAACAATTCAACGTCATCGGTATCAAGAAACCGTTTGAAGCGAATCAGGGGCGTTTGCCCGACGGCATCAAGGACGTTCTCGTGAACAGTGAAACAGGCTGGCGGCATAGACGGGACTCTTCAAAGTGGAAGAAGGACAGTTCTCCCAATTCGCAGACGCACTTGCTGTGCCAAAAGTAAAACAATGGTCCCAATTGTTTTCCGCTCGCAGAGTGTAGAACGATTGTCCCAACGGTTCCCTAGACACCGGCATCGACCTGTAATCTTGTTTGGGGGCGTTGACATTTTTCCGTTTTCTGTCGAAAGTTTAGGGAAAGAACTCGATCTACCCATCTTCTGGTCACCCAAACACATATGACTGATTCATCTTCGGCTGGCTCCTCCCAGGCCGCACCTCGCACGATGCTCGAAAAAATCTGGGACGAGCACGTTGTTTTTCAACCAAAATCGGGGCCTGCGATCCTGTACGTCGACCTGCACTTGGTCCACGAAGTGACTAGCCCCCAAGCGTTCGAAGGGCTAAGGCTAGCAGGTCGCCCGGTTCGTCGCCCCGAGCGGACGATTGCTACGCCCGATCACAATGTGCCCACCAGCGACCGAAGTTTGCCGATTGTGGATGAGATCAGCCGCAAACAGATCCAAACGCTGCGTGAAAACTGCAAAGAATTCGGCGTCACCCTGTTCGATATCGATGACGTTCGCCAGGGAATTGTGCACGTCATTGGCCCCGAAAACGGCTATACCCAACCTGGGATGACGATCGTTTGTGGCGATAGTCACACGGCGACCCATGGAGCCTTTGGTGCATTGGCCTTCGGGATTGGGACCAGTGAAGTGGAACACGTCTTGGCGACGCAGACGTTGCTCCAGTTCAAGCCAAAAAACTTCGAGCTGCGCGTCGACGGTTCGTTGTCGCGAGGCGTCACGGCCAAAGACATGATTTTGTACTTGATCGGACAAATTGGAACCGCAGGCGGGACCGGTTATGTTCTGGAATTCACCGGCGATTGCATTCGCAATTTGTCGATGGAAGAACGAATGACCATTTGCAACATGTCGATCGAAGCGGGTGCAAGAGCCGGCATGATCGCTCCCGATCAAACCACGTTTGACTATCTTCGCGGTCGCCCCGAAGCACCCAAAGATTTCGATGCTGCGATCGAGCGTTGGAAAACTTATCCTACCGATTTGGGCGCATCGTACGACTTGTCGAACGTCTATGCGGGCAAAGATATCGAGCCGCAAGTCACGTGGGGGACCAATCCGGGGCAAGTCCGAAGCGTCACCGCCATGATCCCCGATCCGTCAGAATTCGACGATGCAACGGAGCAGAAATCGACGGCACAGGCGCTTGCCTACATGGGCCTGACTGCCAAAACACCGATCCAAGATGTCAAGCTAGACCGCGTTTTCATTGGGTCATGTACAAACGCTCGCATCGAGGATTTACGTGCTGCTGCTGCGGTCGTCAAGGGACATCACGTCAATGGTTCGGTTGATGCCATGGTCGTCCCCGGCAGTGGTCAGGTGAAGAAGCAAGCCGAGACCGAAGGACTTGATAAAGTCTTTAAGGAAGCCGGTTTTGATTGGCGCGAAGCGGGCTGTAGCATGTGCTTGGCAATGAACCCCGACAAGTTGGCTCCGGGTGAACGATGTGCGAGCACATCGAACCGCAATTTCGAAGGACGTCAAGGCAAAGGCGGACGAACCCATTTGGTCAGCCCCGCAATGGCTGCAGCCGCAGCCGTCAAAGGGCACTTTACCGACATTCGCGATTGGGCCTACAAGTCCTAGTCATTCCAACCTCATCGGCCCGATCTCAACGAAAAAAAACCATGCAAAAATTTACCAAACATACTGGGATTGTCGCGACGCTTGACCGCGCCAATGTCGACACCGACCAAATCATCCCCAAGCAATTCCTGAAGCGAATCGAACGCACCGGCTTCGGGCAATTTCTGTTTTTCGATTGGCGATTCCTTGACGACGGTACGACCGACAATCCAGATTTTGAGCTGAATCAGCCAGCGGTCAAAGGGGCGTCGATTTTGATCGCGCGACAAAATTTCGGCAGCGGCAGCAGCCGTGAACATGCCGTTTGGGCGCTCGATGATTACGGCTTTCGGTCGGTGATCGCACCCTCGTTCGCCGATATCTTTTTCAACAACTGTTTCAAAAACGGTGTCCTGCCCATCACGCTTGGCGAGAGCGATATTGATGAGCTTTTTAAGCGAGCGGCGGAACGAGCGACTCAAGGGTCATCGTACGAACTTACGGTCGATCTAGAGCGGCAAATCATTACCGATGGGGCTGAGTTTGAGCGCAGCTTTGAAGTCGAGCCGAGTCGCCGAGAAAACCTGCTCGGCGGTTTAGACGACATCGCACTGACGCTGAAAAACGAGGCGAAGATTACGGAATACGAAGCCGCTCGCAGCTGGTAATGGTCTCATCCGGTACGTGCCGTTGTGCGACTTGCCGTGAAAGGATTCAATCGAACCGCTAGGGTGCCTTCGAGTTTCGGTACTGCATCGGGCTCCTCTTTTCAAAACGCTTGAACACCAATCGCATCTGTTCGGGCGTTGCGAAGCCGCATGCTTTGGCAATTTGATTTAGCTTGATCCGCTCGGGTCGCTTCAGCATCTCCTTGGCATTCTTCAAACGCTCTTGGCATAGATAGTCGTAGATCGTACAGCGCAGAACATTGCGAAAACGAACTTCGAGCTGGCGGCGAGAAATCTCGGTCGCTCGAACCACTTCGTCGACTCCGAAGGGCTGCGCTGAATGATCGCGAACAAAGTGAACCGCAGCGGCGACGTGACCGTCTTCGACTGCAATGGTATCGGAGGATTGTCGAGCCACCATCCCGCTCGGTTCGATAACGATGTCTTCGCTTGGCGGTGGCTCACCGTCCATCAAACGATCCAGTAATGCGGCCGTCTGGTAACCGACCTGCCGTGAGTTTCGCAGCACACTCGTTAACGTCGGAGAACAAAATTCGCAGACCGCAGGGTCTTCATCCATCCCGATCACGGCGACATCGTGCGGCACCCGTAAACCAATGCGGCGGCATTCGTCCATCACCGTGCGTGCTCGATAGTCTTGAATGGCCAATAGACCAATGGGTGGTTTGAGAGATCCGAGCCAGCGTGTTAATGGCAAAAGCCGTTGTCCCCAATTTTGACGCCGTGAAAATTGGGCTGGCATGTTCAAAATCTCGCACGAAAAACCCGCTTGCTGAACCCTGTCGACAAAGCCGTCACAGCGTTGTTGGGAGAACCATAACCCGTCAATCCCGTAGTAGGCAAAACGGCGAACGCCACGCTCGAGAAAATGCTCTGCCGCCAAACGACCCATCGCTTTGTGGTCCGGCATGACTCTTGGAAACCCAGTATTTTTCAAGGTTGCCGACATGTTGACCAATGGCTTGTTTAGTCGATTGGCGGCTTTGATTTCTGCTTGGGTTGCCAAGGCCCCGATCACCCCATCGCCAGGCCAACCTTGCAAACTATCAAGCGTCATCATTTGCTCGCCCGCCCAAGTCAACGTCGGTGGACTGGCGGTCAACAACCATCCACCCTGTTGGTCGGCATAATCGGTCACACCGCGAACAAATTTTGCCATCCAGGGAACCGAGATCGGAAAGGCAATCGCGACGTGTCGTTTGGGATTTGGCGTTGGCATCGGCGTTCTCTCTCTCTTATTCGGATCGATCGGGTTGGTCGTTCAACCGCGTGCCCAGCGGGCATCGCACCAACCTGTTCAACCGCGTGCCCAGCGGGCCGGGCGCAAACCCATCGAGAGGCCCCCCGTAGAGTGGGGCGCAAAAGTCTCTGAACTTGCGCAAAAAAACGGTTGTTTCGCGATTCTGGTATCGTTACAGTTAGTTCAGTGACAGGTCAAGCACGGGAACTCGCTTCCACTTCCTTTGCCTGTAGTGTTAAGCCACCTTCCCATACCGAGAGACGCTCAGATGACCCCAAAGAAGAACGCGTTTACGTCAACGGCTTCACGTCGTACCTTTTTGACCAAGGCGGGGGCCGCCGCAGCAACTGGCTTTGCGATGCCCTACATCATCCCCAGCGGCGTACTCGCCCGAGATGGCCAGCCAGGAGCAAACGACAAGATTGGAGTCGCGGGGGTTGGGATTGGCCGCCAAGGTAGTGGAGTTCTTGGTAGTGCCGTCAAATCACCCAAGACGCGTTTTGTGGGAATAGCCGATGTCAATCTTCCACGTGCCAAGCAGATGTGCGATCGATTCGGTGGGGGTGAAGCGGTGCAAAATTATCACGACATTCTGGACCGAAGCGATGTCGATGCGATCGTGACGGCCACGCCCGAACAGTGGCGAGTGAATATCTGTGTCGAAGCTTGCCAGGCCGGCAAAGACATTTATGCTGAAAAACCAGTGAGTTTCACGATTCTCGAAGGTCGCTTGATGACGCAAGCGGCCCGAAAGTACAAGCGAGTTTTTCAAGTGGGCAGCCAACAACGATCGATGCAAACCAACATTCTAGCTTGCCAGTTTATTCGCGATGGTGGAATGGGAAAAGTTCACAAGGTTTACGTCATGCGTTATCCAAGTCCCTATGATTGTGCGTTGCCCGCTCAACCGATTCCGGAGGGACTAGACTGGGACATGTGGTGCGGACCGGCTCCACTTACCGATTACCATCCCGAGCTCTACGTGCCACGTGGCAAGCCCGGGTGGCTATCGTTCAAACCTTTCTCGGGCGGTGAAATGACCGGCTGGGGGGCCCACGGTTTTGACATGGTCCAAATGGCGCTCGGCATGGACACCAGCGGTCCGACGGAAGTCTGGGTCGAGGGCAAAGAGTTCAAAGCTCCGACAGTCAGCGAACCGACTCGCAACGTCGAGCCCAACGTGATCGCCAATGACCCTACGGTTTATTGGAAGTATGCCAATGGAGTCGTCGTCGAGATGGAAGAAGGCTATCTGAATCAGGGCGGCAAGCCACCAGGACGGGTTCCAGGGTTTGGGGGCATCTTTGAGTGCGAGAAGGGAACCGCCACCATCGACCGGGGCAAGTTTACGACCGATCCACCCGAGTTGGCGAAGGAAGCACTCAAGAATCGTGGCAAGGAGTATTCGCACGTCGAAAACTGGCTCGATTGCATCGAGACTCGCGAGTCGCCGAACGCTGATATTGAAATTGGACACCGATCGGCCACCGTATGCCATCTCGGCAACATCGCTCGCTACGAAAATCGTAGCCTGAAGTGGAGTCCCGATTCCGAGCGTTTCGAAGGGGACGAGTCCGCCAACTCGCACCTTGACTACGAACGCCGTGAACCCTACGGATTGCCCACCGTTTAACCGCGTGCCCAGCGGTCCGCGTTTTCGTAACTGTTGAAC
>JGI12210J13797_10569859_pt1 | contig 12503 bp, 7 predicted proteins | sample ElkSlonscriptome_3_FD_13797 | JGI IMG/M metagenome (IMG submission 13797) | reverse complement strand
GCCCCTCGCCGGCATGCTTCTGTTCACCGACGGCGCCAACAACTCCGGTCTTCCGCCAATGACCGCCGCATCAATGGCCGCCGATGAGAACATTCCCCTCTATCTATTCGGTGCCGGGGTAACGGCCCCACGCGACATCGTCGTGCGACGATTCTTCAGCCCCGAGGTCGTCACCGAAAACGACCCAGTGGAGGTAAATGTTCGCATCCTCGGGCGGGGTTTTGCGGGCGAGACCGTCAACCTCCAGCTACTTCTTGACGACTTACCCGCTGTAACCGAGGAGGTCGTGCTCACCGGCGACGAGCAGAATATCACCACCAGCTTCGTGCCCGGTGGAACAGGAGATTTTCAACTCACCGCCCGTATCGCGCCTAGATCCAACGAAACGACGACCGATAATAACGCCCTGAGCCAAGGCATCCGCGTTATCGACTCCCGCTTCAACGTGCTTTTGGTGGAAGATCTCCCTCGCTGGGAATATCGCTACCTACACGCGGGTCTCGCTCGTGACTCGCGGGTCGAATTGAGTACCTATTTGAAAGAAGGGGGTGCTTCATTTGCAGACGACGAAAGCTTCCTTTCCGAATTTCCGACTACTCGCGAGGAACTCTTTGATTACCACGTTATTATCCTTGGGGACATCGCCCCCGAGGCGATTGGCCAACAAGGGATGGAGCTTCTCGGCGAATGGGTCTCCCGCCTGGGCGGCAGCCTGATTCTCGTGAGTGGAAGCCGCAACAACCCCTGGAGCTACGGCACGGGTTCATTGGCACAATTGCTGCCCGTCGAGGTGCCTTCGCCCAAACCGCCGCCCGACCCCAATTTCTTCAGCGATCCGGCACGCCTGGAACTGACACCAGGGGGTGAGCGCAGCGAACTCCTGCAGTTTTCGGATCTCGAAACGAACAGCACTACGGAGTCCGAAGAGACCTTCTGGGAAGAACTTCCACCGCTGCAATGGGTGGCCTCCGTAACCCGCGCCCGCCCCGGTGCGGAAGTGCTTGCCCTTGACCCCTCGATCCTCCGCGAAAATCGATTTGGAAAACTTCCCCTCATCGTCCGCCAGCAGTACGGTCTAGGCACGGTGCTCTACCTCGGCAGCGACAACTTTTGGCGGTGGCGCTCTGCGGAGAATGTTGAGGATTTTCACCGCATCTTCTGGGGGCGCCTGGTTCAGCAGATGGCCATGACCAAACTGCTCAGTGCCTCGCAGCTCGTCAATCTATCGGCGGATCGGACCAATTACGTGACCGGCGACCAAGTCCGCGTCCTCGGGCGAATCTTCGACCCCGGCTACGAGCCCGCCACGGAGACGGGGCTCTCCGCCACAGTAGCTTTCTCTACTGCGGAAGATGAGACCGAGACCTCCTCGAGCTTCACGCTTCGCCAGGTCCGCGGCCAGCCTGGGCTTTACGAGGGCAGTTTTCCCGCCACAGCGGCGGGCACCTATCGCGTCTTCCTCGAGCGCGAACCCGAAGCCGATCTGCAAATCCCGGTCACCGAACCCCGTTTCGAGATGGGGGATACCAATATGAACGCCAGTTTGCTGGAAAGCATGGCGTCGGCTACCGGAGGGCGCTTCTTCCGCGAAGAAAACCTTTTCGAACTCCCTTCCCTGCTTCAAGCGAAGGACGAAACCGTCCGCACCCCGGTCGAGATTCCGCTCTGGTCCGCACCGATCACTTTTCTCCTTTTCCTTCTGCTCGCCACCAGCGAGTGGCTTACACGCAAGCTTTCCGGTCTCCGTTAAATGAGGTTCAACCCCATCCCATTTTTCCGATCCCAGGTCCGGCGAGCGCGCGCACGTTGGTCCCGGTTCATGCCCAGATCGAGCGGCGGTCCGGTGCGGCTTGAGAATCGAAATTTCTCGTTTATCGGCAAACTCGACCGGCTTCGCGTACGCGCCCAAGTCTTGAGTATGGCCGAGGGGTTTGCCCTCGTCACCGGCGTCGTCCTGGCCTCCCTTCTTTTCCGATGCCTCATCGATTTCTGGCTCGTCATGCCATGGCTTCTTCGGTTTGCATTTCTGCTCGCGGAAATGCTCTTCGCCGGAGTCGTTATTTACCGTTTCATCATCTGGCCACTTCGTCATCCTCCCACTGATACCGAACTAAGCCTCAAGGTGGAAGGCGCGCGACCCATACTCCGGGGACGTTTGATTTCGACGCTCCAGCTCAATCAACCCGCCTCCGCCGATGCGGAAGCTTCGCCCTCTCTGATCCGGGCACTGACCCATCAGACCGAGCGAACGGTCAAAACCCTGCGCTTTGCTCCCGCTTTTCCCGCCAAACGCCCACTTCGACTCGTCGCTCGCGCGGTCGGAATCGTGCTAATCGCCATCGGTTCTTTCGTTCTCGCCAGTGAATCAGCACCGGGACTTATCCGCAGGGCCTTTCTCTCCTTCGAGCAGGTGCCCCGGAAAACACTCATCTACAGCGAAACCGGAAACATCGACATCGGTCGGGGCGATTCCGTCGAACTCGTCGCCCGCACCAGAGGTGTCATTCCCCGCACGGGAGAGGTCGAGATCCGCTATGACTCGGGCCGCGGCCAGACCCTCGACCTGCGCCCCGATGAGGAGCAGCCCGAATTCTTCTCCCGCACCATTAATGCTGTTTCCGACTCTTTTTCCTACCGCTTTCAGATCGGCGACGGGACCTCCCGCATGTACTCCGTCACCGTGCGGGAGCGTCCGGCCATTGCGGAAACGCAGGTGCGCGTCTTCCCCCCGGCCTATATCAACCGCCCCCCTCAAACAGTCAATCTAGCCGACATTCGCGCCATCCCCGGCGGGCAAATCGAGATCACGTCCACTGCAGACCGCCCCGTTGTTTCCGGGACGATCCTCCCGCGCCGCTCGCCCGACCCGGTCACGATGGAACCCGTCCTCGGCGAGAAAAACATTGTTCGGGGTTCATTCGTCGTCCCGTCCGAGGATTTGAGTGGCCTCTCCCTTCGCGTCACCGACAAGGGCGGGGTATCATCCGACAGCACTCCGGTTTACCCTGTTCGGGTTTCACCGGATGAGCCGCCCGAGATCACCATCCTCTACCCCGTCGATATCAATCAAACCGCCACGCCGAGGGCCAATCTCCTCCTCAGCTTCCGCGCCCAAGACGATTTTGCCACGAGCCGGATCCAGCTCGTTTACCGAATCAACCGCGGCGAGGAGAATATCATCGAAATGGACCTTGAGTCGCCCTCGCCGGAGGTCCACCGCCGCTTCGATTGGAATCTCGGGCAACTCCCACAGCGACTCGAGCGAGGCGACCTGATTGAGTTTCGCTTTGAAGCATTCGACCAGAACGATGTCACTGGTCCCGGAAAGGGAGACACGCGAGATTATCTCGTCCGCATCGTCGATCAGGAAGAGAAACGCGCGGAATTGCTCGGGCGGGTCCTTGACAATTTTTCCGACCTCTCGCGGGTGGCCACCGACCAGTTCGAGTTGAATCAGCAACTCGGTGAAATCATCAATCAACGAAATCAATGAAGTTAATCAACGCCGAGCACTGCACCTCGCCCGGCCCGCATTTTTCTGCCTACGGCCGGAGGATTGGCACAGCTTGTCTGGGCCTGCTTGCCTCCGCCATATTTCCTCTCTCGGCACTGCGTGCTGAAACAACCCCTGCGGAGGAAACTACTCCGCCTCCGGAGGAGAAGCCTCTGTCGATTGAAGAGACGCCCCCGCCACTTGAGTTAGCGCCGTATACGGTGTTCACCTCCCAGGCAGACCGTCCCGAGATCATGGATACTGGCTTCGCCCTGGACTCGGCGGAGATCCAGAATCGAAACCGCCCCGGTCTCTGGGAAGTTATCCAGGACCTCCCTGGTATTTATGTAGTCAACCCCGGTGCTCTCGGTGCCAACTACGAGTTAACACTCCGCGGAGGGGATCCCAATTTCACCAAGGTGCTCATTGACGGCATCGAAGTGAACAACCTCATGGACAGCCGGGGCGGTTCCTACAACCTCAATGCGCTGTCATCGCTCGCCACCGAGCGCATCGAACTGCTCCCGGGATCCCGTTCCGCTATCTACGGTTCCGAAGCTCTGAGCGGAGTCCTGCTCTTCGAGACCATGCCCACCCCGGATGCCCCATCCCCTTCGACCGCAGTCCTCGAAGGCGAGATCGGTGGCGGCGAGTACAGTCGTATCGGCGGATCGATCTTTGGCTTTCCCCTGGCGCAAAGTGACCTCTCGGGCAAGTTGAGTTTTGAAAATGCCTCTGAGGACGGCGTCTATGAAGACACCCGCTTCCGGGTGAATCGAGGAACCGCGGGGCTGGCCCTTCCTCTTGAGGGCGGGGGATTGGTCCGCGTCAATTTTTTCGGTGCCGAGATCGACCGGCAGTATTTTCCCGACGACAGCGGTGGCCCGGAATACGCGGTCCTGCGCGAAACTGAACATCGAAAAAGCCGGGAAGCTGGGGTTTCCACTCGCGCCGAGTTCGATTTGACCGACGCGCTCGACCTGAGCGCCCGCGCCTTCTACTACAAAATCCACGACGAAGTCGATTCGCCGGGCGTTGCACCCGGAGTGCGGGATCCCTTCGGGCTCCCCGCCAGCAGCGAAGATACGGATTTCGACCGTTGGGGCATAGACGGTCACCTCGGCTACAGCCCGAACGAAATGCTCTCCTTCGTTTTCGGTGCCAGCCTCAAAAATGAGAAAGGAACCAGCGAGAGCGTTTTGTTTTTCCCCTTCGGTCCGGTCCCGGGTGACTACGAGAAAACCCTCCGCACCCGCAGCCTTTACGGTGAGGGAGTTTGGGAGGTCGTCCCTGGGCAGTATCTCTCTCTGGCCCTTCGCTACGACGACATCGAGGGGCAGAAAAACCAAACGAGTGAGCGTGCCTCCTACACTGTTGAACTCCCCGTCATTTACAGCAACGTGCGTTTGGCGTACGGCACCGGGTACAAAACCCCCAGTTTCTATGCCTTGGCGAATCCCATCGTCGGAAATCCGGATCTGGAGGATGAGGAATCGAAACTCTACGAATTCACCATCTCCACTCGCCCCGCTAACGGACCTTTCCTGATCTCAAACACCCTCTTTATCCAGGACTTTACCAACCTAATCGATTTCTCCCCCGGACCACCCCCTCAACTCGTGAACCGGGACGACGTGACCACCCAAGGTTTTACCACCGAGCTCTCCTGGGAGGCCCGTTCGGACCTGCTGCTCTCGGGAAACGTCACCTACGCCCACCTTGACCTGCCCTCCGGCAGTCCCCCCATCCGCAATCGCCCCGAATGGCAGGCTGCCGCCATACTGACGTGGACCCCCATTGATTCTCTCGAGATCACTCCCCAGGGCCGCTACATCAGTTCGCGGGAGGATTCATCTATTCCCACAGGACCGCAGAAGCTCGGGAGCTATTTTCTCTTCGATCTGGCCCTCGCTTGGAAGCCAAACGATACCTTTCGCGTGACACTTGCAATCGATAATCTCCTGAACCGCCATGTCGAGCGCACGATCGGTTACGTAGACCCCGGTATTCGCGCCCGGTTCGGTATTAACGCGAGTTTCTGATCCCTTTGACAATCTCCGCAAGATCTGTCAGATTTTTTCTAAACAGTTTGCCGTTTTTCGCCCTAAACCTGCCTTGCCATGAAATTAATTGTTCACCCTTGGATCCTCGCTTTTCTCGCGTGTTTCCCAGGAGCCTTCCTTCCGCTCGCCGCGCAAGATGCCAGCCTCGAAACAAGCTATCGTTCCCAAAGCCAAATCCAGAGACAGGCCAAGCAGATTGTCGCGCACATTGATGCCATCATTTTCGACTACACCCGCAACGGTTTGCAGGGCGAAGAATTGGAAGCGTTGAAGCGCACTCGGCAAAAATTGAGCGAATCGAGCGATGCCGAGATGGCTCAAATTCTTGAGCTTCTCGCCACCGCGAAAAGCGGCGGCGAGGGCGAAGAAAAACTGCTCGAAGCTTTCGAAGGCCAGAAGGGCGTACTGTCTGTCCTGCGAAATCTCATGACCGAGTACAATGAAAGACGCGATATGGCGTCCGTGCCGCTGATCCTCCGCAGTATCGTCGAACGCCAGGAATCGAATCTAGCCGCGGCCGTCCAGTTGGCTCGGAGCATTAACCCCAGTAGAGGATTGAGCGATTTTCAAACACGTATGGTCGATGCCCAATATGAAGAGCAGCGCGGTATCAACCAGCAATTCGGCCAGTGGGTCGCTTCCATGGAAGTGCTCGCCTTCAGTCCCGAAGAGGAAACCGCTGCACGCTTTCAAAACACACTCAGAGCCGCGCAGCGCATGGGCGTTTCAACCTTACTGGGTCAAAGTCTCGAGGCCCTCGATTCCGAGCAGGTGGTAACCGCGACATCTTTTGAGAAACGAGCAGTCGACTCGCTGAAGCAACTTCTTCTCAGCCTCGACAAAGAAACTTCACTCGAACCGGACAGGGAAGAGTCCTTTGATCTCGCCGCCGAACTTCGCCGAATTCGGGAAGAAGAGGCGAAGATTCGGCAGCAGATCGACAAGCGTCTCGAAAAGGACCAGAATTTAAACCCGGTCGTGAGAAGCCAAGGCAGCGTCGTACAGTCTTTCTTCCAACTCCGCGATGCGATGATCGAGCGCATGCCCGACAAGAGCGATTTGCACACGACGGTTTTGGATACCATGCGCCTCGCCCGCCGCGAAATGGGAGATAGTGCCCCCAGCCGCAGGGCTCAATCCGCCCGCACGGTGGATCGAGTGATCGCGCAACTCGACAGCCTCATTGATCTGGTAAACGGTGATGCGAGCACTGCGGGTGAAACTGCGGAGACGATGGATGAAGAGACCTTCGCGCAGCGACTCGCCCAGGCCGTCGAAGAACAGGAAAGACTCAATAACAATACCCTTTCCATGGAGCGAAGTGGTCGCTCCATCCGAGGGGCCCAGGCACGCCAAGAGACCATCGCACAGATGACCTCCATCCTGCACGACCAAGCTCGCGTAAGCTACCCGGAAACCGCCCGCCCACTCTTCGATGCGGAGGCCTCGATCAAAAGCGTCATCGAAAACCTCGCCCTCAGCGGTCGCGAAGGGCTTGCGATCATGGGCCAAGAGTCTGCCCTGAATCACCTTCGACAAGCCCTTGACTCACTCAAAACCGATGAGGAGGAATATTCGGAGACTGACCCGAGCCTCCTGGCAGACGCGATTGCCAATGCCCAAGAAGATCTGGAGGAGGCCGAAACGGCTATTGCCGAGGAAGATTTTGAGGAAGCGGGCGAGGCACTCGAAGAGGCTGTGGAAACGGTCGCCGAAGCCGAAGCTCTCGCCGCAGCCATGGATCCCGCAATGATTCCAGAGGACTTACAAACCGATCTTGAAGAGGCTCAAGCTGCCCTCGCTGATGCCCTCGCCGCCCTGCCAACTGCCTCTGGAATGGAAGGGGAAGAGGGTCAACTCGCCGATGCGTCCGGAGAGGGCGATCCCTCACCCCTGGCAGCCGCACTCGCCGCAGCCAATGCGGCATTGAGCGATGCTGCCGAAGGTGCTCAGGAATCTGGCGAGAATCAGGAAGGCGGCGAGTTTCTTGAAGCAATCGCCTCTCAATTGGCTCAAGGTGCCCAGGCCAATCCGACAGGCGAAGAGGGGGGCCAAGATAGCCCACCGCAACCGCCCCAAGCCTCCAGCACCACGCCCATCACCGATACAGAGTCGGACGGAGAGGGGGAAGGTGAATACAATTCCACAGGCCCCGAAATCGCTGGCACTCCCGGCGAACTCGCCGACGGTTCCGCTTTCACAGCCTTGCCGGAGCGCGACCGTGAGGCCATCCGGCAGTCGATGTCGGAACCCCACCCCGCCGCTTACCGTGATTTTATCGAGCAGTACCGCCGCAACCTCGCCAATTCCATCCAATGAGTCTCTCCCGCCCACGACGCCTGTTTTCCTCTTTCGCCCTCTTTTCGGTTCTCCTCTTCGCCTTCCTGGGCACGCAAGCCGCCGCTCAGGAAGATAAAGCCGAGAAGGTCGTCATTAGCGAAGAAGTCCAATCGCTCATCGATGGTGGCTTGGAATGGCTGACCCTCCAACAGGAACGCAGCGGTGCATGGAGCACCGGTGCGCCCGGCGGCACGCAATATCGGGGGGCCATGACGGGCTACGTACTTCTGGCCTTCATGGGTTCGGGAAACCTTCCCGGCGAAGGACCCTACGGGGAGTCGCTCCAGCGCGCGGTCGATTATCTGGTCGGCATCGTTTTACCCGATGGCACCATCCAAACCGACAATCGCGGACACTACATGTATTCCCATGGCATCGTTCTTCTCGCCCTGACTCAGGTGTTGGGTCAAACTGGCGACACCGACACTCGTGCAGCGATCGAGCGCATGGTTCGGCTGACTCTGGGTGCCCAAGACGCCAATGGTGGATGGCGCTATCACCCCCGCCCCTCCGGAGCCGACATCTCGGCAACTGTCGTGCAATGCGTCGCCCTGAGAGCCGCCCGCAATATCGGCATTCCCGTCTCGCAGGACGTGCTGGACCGTGCGGCTGACTACGTCCGCTCTTGCAATATCGAAGGCACTCCCACCTTCGCATATATGCCCCAGCAGGACCGCCCTGGCTATGCTCGCACTGCCGCCGCTGCGTTCTCCCTCCAGATCCTCGGTCACTACGATGACCCACTCATAGCGCCCGCCATTGAGGAGCTGCTCGACTCCCGCATCCGCAACGATCAGAACACCGGGCGCTGGACGACCTATGGGGATTTTTACGCCACACCCGCTTTATACATGGTCGGAGGAGAAGCTTGGGCGGAGTGGTACGTCGGCCTGAGTGAGAAATTCGTTTCCGAAGCCAATCGAGATGGCGAACGCGTTTACTGGGGAAATCCCGGCGGCAGTGGCAACGGAGATCGAAGCCCCATCTACAAAACCGCCCAGCACATTTCCATGCTATCCATCCCGACACGCTTTCTACCGATTTTCCAACGCTGACCGATCAACTTTCTATCTATGCCATTCCATGCTTCTCGTGCCCTAACTCTTTCGATTGCTCTCTTCGCTTCCCTGCCTCTCGCCGGGCAAGCGAGCGACGCTCTCGCATTGACCCTCGACGGGAAACGCATCATCGGCACACCGAGCTTCGAACGCTCTATTATCCGCATCTCTTCTTCGGACAGCAGAATCGGGCAAAGCCTCAACCTCGGAACCATCTGGCACCTGTTCATGGATCCTCCGCCCGGATATGAAGACGGGCTCGATCTCGAAGCCATCCGAAATCGCCCACCCAGTGCGCCCGGACTCGTCTTGACCAATGGCACTTTCATCGCGGGCAGACCGGAAGGAATTACCGACACAACCGTTTCCATCGCTTCTTCCCGACTGGGCAATTTAAGATTCCCACGCCAACAAGTCGCCCGCGTCCAATTCAACTATGTCTCGGGTTCCGCCCGCGTGGTTCTCCCCGAATCCGCCACCGGAATCGTGTCGAGATCCGGGCATTTTGCAGAGGGCGACATCATCACATTCGATGAAGATGAAGTGGTAATCGACTCTATATTCGCGGGGGCCTCGACCCACCAGACCAATCGCATCCACGCCGTCATACTCGCTGCCGCACCGCTCGCCTCCAGCGAATATATCGTCGAGCTCAAAGACGGTTCCATTTTGCTCGCCGATCAGCTTTCCACCGATCCAGAGGGGTTGGAGATCACGGGCCCCCTCACTGGCAGAATAAGTATCGAAGCCAATGATCTCGCTCGACTTTCCGCAGGCGCAAGACGAGTCCGCGATCTGACGGAGGCCCCCTACCGGCGACGCCAACCCGAGGTGGAAAACGATGCGGGTCTCGCGGTACGCACTTCCCCCCTCATGGCCGCGCCCATCCGGGTAGACCCGTGGGAGCGGGTCATCGAACTCCCTGCCGGAAACGCCATCGCCAGCCTGGTAGAGCAAGGGGCACGGGGATTTTCCGTCCGCTTGGCGGTGCCTCCCGACCAACCGTCGCAAAACTACGTCGTCTTCCGAATTCGCGCCGACAATCTCCAGGTCTTCGAGTCGCCGCCCATGAATTCAGAGAGTCGTCCACTTCTCGTCGGCTTCCGCGAGGACATTCGACGCTTCGCTGTACTGGAAGTGCTTCCCTACGGTGACCAACCCCATGAAACGCCCGGCCTGTGGATCGAGCCGGTCCTGCATACACAATGATCCGTTTCGGCCAGATTATCGCTGGTTTTCTCCTCGCCCTCGGTCTTTTACCGCTTTCCGCAGAGATTCCGGAGTCCCACCGCCGCTACTTTGACGACGACGGTCGCCTACGTTGGGTTCCGCCGCCGGATCCCAGTGTCGAAGAATTGGACGACGGGCGCATTCGGATCAGCGACCTCATCCTGGATCCGAGCAGCCGCTCAGTTCTCGTTCCAGTCACCTTCAACGCCCGTCCGGACGAGGAGGTGGAATACGGGCTTGTGCATGTGAACGGCAAACTCCACGAAAGCCTCCTTCGCACCGACACCCCGCCTACCTACCTGCACACCGCGATGCTACTCCTCGGTATCGAGCAATCCTCTGAAGAGGGAGATGTCCCACAAAGCGAGCCGCCGTCTCAGATCAACCAATCGTGGCTTCAGCAATCCCGTGCCCCCGCAGGCCGCGCGGTCCGCCTCGAACTCATGACCTCGGGGGAGAGCGGTACGATCAAACCCTACCAGCTCGAAGACTTTGTCACCGACCTCTCGCGTGATGCTCCCATTGAAAGAGGCCATTGGGTCTACAACGGATCGGCGTTCAGGGAAGGCGTTTTCGTCGCGGAGGTTGAGGGTTCTTTCGTCTCGCTCATCACCGATCCCATGGCACTGATCAACTACATTGGCCCCGGACGAATGAACGACCTAAACTGGGTCGCCCGCACGCATCCCGATGGATTTCCTGCGGGAGATACACCCCTCCATCTCCGAATCACCGTCCTCGATTCCCCCGCAAGACCTTGACAGTATTACCGCTTCTTTTTTTCTTCACCCTTATGAAACAACTCATACGAACTGCTCTTTCGATTGCTCTCCTCTCCAGCNCTCTCTTGCCGACCAGCCTGCCTGCTGAAACGGAAGGTGCCCCCGAAGCATCAAACCTCTCACTCAAGCTTGAGACCACTCAGGCTATCACCCGCGCCCTCCGCTGGCTCGGCGACCAGCAGGAACCGGAAGGCAATTGGTCCACCCCTGATCACCCGGCAATTACCGCGCTCATCGTGCGGGCCATGCTTCAATCGCCTGCCCCAGCCGAACTCGGGCGAGAAAATCCGATGATCGAGCCCGCACTGCAATTCATACTCTCCCGCGTGCAGCCGGATGGTGGCATCTACACCCCCGGTCACGGCCTGGCCAACTACAACACCTCGATTTCCCTCATGGCACTCGATGCGGCGAACAACCCTGACTACGCCGGAATCATTGACCGCGCGCGCAACTTCGTCATCGGTGGCCAGCAAATGTACGATCCCGAATCCGAGGACGCCATCTACTCCGGCGGCATCGGCTATGGTGGCTCTTACACGCACTCGGACATGTCGAACACCATGTTCGCCATCCAGTCCCTCGCCGAGACTCGCACCCTCTTCCCCGGCTCGGAAGATCCGGACGCGCCCGAGCTGGATTGGGATGCCGCCATCGGCTTCCTATCGCGGTGTCAGAACCTCGAAGAGACCAACGACATGGCCTACGCCAGTGACGATCCCGCCAACCGAGGCGGATTCGTCTACTATCCCGGTATGTCGCAGGCTGGGGAGATGGAACTCCCCGATGGTCGGGTCGCCCTTCGCTCTTATGGCAGCATCAGCTACGCGGGCCTCCTCAGCTACGCCTACGCCAACCTCTCCCCCGACGATATCCGGGTCGTGGCTGTCATCGATTGGCTCGAAGAGAACTTCACCCTCGAAGAAAATCCCGGTATGGGACAGCAGGGCCGCTTCTTTTACTTCATGGCCATGGCCACGGCTCTGGATGTAGCGGGAATCGAGCAGCTCGCTACCCCTGAGGATCCCGACCTCGACTGGCGTGAAGCACTCGCCCTACAACTCCTTGACCTCCAATCTGCCGACGGATACTGGGTCAACACCTCCGGACGCTGGATGGAGCGTGATCCCGTTCTCGTCACCGCCTACACTCTTCTCGCCATCAATCGTATTCACGACGATCTCTGATCCATCCGCTTCGTCTCAAAAGGATGGAGACATTACTCCCGCCGAATCCGCTGCTACTTGAAAGAATTGAACCTATTTCTTTCGTCCGGGGGCGGGTGACGAGGTCTAGCTCCGACGCTTCTTCGATGGGACGGGTGAGACCTGGGTTTCCCGGCATGATCCCATTCGCGATACTCATACATCCGATGGCAGCCTGCAAAGCACCCGACATCGAAAGGGTGTGACCGGTCAAAGATTTCGTCGCCGTCACCGGGATAGATCTTGCGCAGTCTTGCTTCTCTAGGAGCGAACGAATCGCAAGTGCCTCCGACTTGTCCCCCGCACGAGTTGAGGTGGCGTGACAGGAAATC
>JGI12210J13797_11156765_pt1 | contig 12509 bp, 9 predicted proteins | sample ElkSlonscriptome_3_FD_13797 | JGI IMG/M metagenome (IMG submission 13797) | reverse complement strand
CCAATCCGGATCTTTGGCCCTTGCAGGTCGATCAGCACCGCTGTGGGGTGCAGCTTGGCCTTGGCCGTGGCGCGCACCTGTCGCACCCGCTCGCGCTGGCTCTCGAGCGTGTCGTGAGACATGTTGAGCCGGACGACGTTCAGCCCGGCATCCATCATGGCCTCGAGCACGCCAGGTGCGTCAGTGGCGGGACCCAGGGTCGCAACGATCTTTGTTCGGCGGGGCATTAGGAAGTTCCTAGTTGCGAGTAACGCGTTGCGAGGAAGCACGCTAGCGGCGAATACCGAGCAAGACTCCCCTCGGCACACGCCCTAGCGACTCGAAACGAGTTCGAAACTAATCTTTCGCCCTTGTCTCCAGCATGGCCACAGCCGGCAGTGTCTTGCCCTCCAGGAATTCCAGGAAGGCACCGCCGGCGGTGGAGATGTACGACACCCTATCGTAGATGTCGTATTTTTGGATCGCCGCGATGGTGTCCCCGCCACCGGCCAACGTAAAGGCGTCGGTCTCGGCGATGGCCATGGACACGGTCTTGGTGCCGCCGCCGAACTGGTCGAACTCGAACACGCCGACCGGGCCGTTCCAGACGACAGTGCCGGCCTTCGCGATAATTTCGGCGAGTTCCTTGGCGCTGTCCGGGCCGATGTCGAAGATCATGTCGTCGTCGTCGACCGCACCGGCGGCCTTCAGCACCGCGGGCTCGTTCTCGTCGAATTGCTTGCCGCAGACCACGTCGGTGGCGATCGGAATGGTCGCGCCGCGGGCGGTCATCTTATCCATCAGGTCCTTGGCGGTGTCGACCAGGTCGTCTTCGCAAAGGGACTTGCCGACATTATTGCCCGTGGCCTTCAGAAAGGTGTTGGCAATACCGCCGCCGACCACGAGCTGATCGACCTTCTCTGACAGGGCCTCCAGCACGGTCAACTTGGTGGAGACCTTGGAGCCGCCGACGATGGCGACCATCGGGCGCTTCGGCGCGGCCAGCGCCTTGTTCAGCGCATCGAGTTCTTCGGCCAGCAGAAGTCCGGCGCAGGCGACCGGCGCGAACTTGCCAGCACCGTGGGTGGACGCCTGAGCGCGATGCGAGGTGCCGAAGGCGTCCATCACATAGACGTCGCAGAGCGCGGCATACTGCTTGGATAGGGTCTCATCGTCCTTCTTCTCGCCCTTATTGAAGCGCACGTTCTCCAGCAGCACCAGCTCGCCGTCGGCGACCTCGGGCGTGCTCTCCAGATAATCCTTGATCACCCGCACATCTCGACCGAGCTTCTCACCCAAGTCCATGGCAACCGGCGCCAGGGAGTTCTCCTCCGAATAGACGCCTTCTTCCGGCCGCCCAAGGTGCGACATGACCATGACCTTGGCACCAGCATCCAGGCAGTGGTTGAAGGTCGCCATGGACGCGGTGATGCGCGCGTCCGATGTGACCTTGCCATTCTTGACAGGAACGTTCAGGTCCGAGCGGATCAGCACGCGCTTACCAGCGAGATCGAGATCGGTGAGTTTGATGAAGGACATAAGGGGATGCCTCGTTTAGTGTCTATTGGGTCTTGCAAGCGATCTGGAAAGCCGACCTTGGGTCTGGGGTAAGGCTTTCCGGATGGCTTTGAAAAAGTACCAAGCTCCTAGGAACGAGGCGCGAGGCAGAGAGAATGTTCACGCTCCCTCGCCCCTCGCTCCTCGTCACTCGCTACTTAGGGAAGTACCGAGTCTCTAGGAACGAGTGACGAGGTAAGCGGAAGAACTCCCTCCTCCTCGCCCCTCGTCACTCGTCACTCGCTACTTACCCAGCCACATGCTCGACCAGACGCAGCATGTTGCAGGTATAGCCGTACTCATTGTCGTACCAGGCGACGACCTTGACAAACGTCGGGTCCAACGCGATGCCGGCCTCAGAGTCGAAGATCGACGGCGTGTTGCAGCCGCGGAAATCGGTGGCGACGACCTTCTCGTCCGTATAGGCCAGCACGCCGGCCATATCGCCGGACTCAGAGGCGGCCTTCATCGCGGCACAGATCTCTTTGTAGTCGGCGGGCTTGTCGAGTTCGACGGTGAGATCGACCACCGAGACGTCGGAGGTCGGTACGCGGAAGGCCATGCCGGTCAGCTTGCCGTTGAGTTCCGGCAACACCTTGCCGACGGCCTTGGCGGCACCGGTAGACGACGGGATGATGTTCTCCAGGATGCCACGACCGCCGCGCCAGTCCTTCATGGACGGGCCGTCGACGGTCTTCTGCGTGGCGGTGGCCGCGTGCACGGTGGTCATCAGGCCGCGCTTGATGCCCCAATTGTCGTGCAGCACCTTGGAGACAGGTGCCAGGCAGTTGGTGGTGCAGGATGCGGCGGAGACGATGGCCTGACCGTCGTAGGTCTTGTGGTTGACACCATAGACGAACATCGGCGTGGCGTCCTTGGAGGGCGCGGACTGCACCACCTTCTTGGCGCCGGCTTCGATGTGCTTCTGACAGGTCTCTTCGGTCAGGAAGAAGCCCGTGCATTCTATGACCAGATCGGCGCCGACGTCTGACCACTTGAGGTCGGCTGGATCACGCTCCGCGGTCAGACGAATGGACTTGCCGTTGACGATCATGGTGTTGCCATCCACCGCGATCTCCCCCGGGAAGTTGCCATGCACCGAGTCGTACTTGAGCATGTAGGCCAAGTATTCCGGGTCCAGCAGGTCGTTGATGCCGACCACTTCGATGTTCGGGAAGTCCTTCGAGATCGCGCGGAACGCCATGCGGCCGATGCGGCCGAAGCCGTTGATACCAACTTTCAAGGTCATGGAGAGACTCCTAAATGAAGGGGGGAGGAAAAAAGAGCGTAGCAAGTCGCGAGCGACGATGAGCGAGGAAAATGCGAACTATCCGCATCTTCCTCGAAGCTTGCCTTCGATACTAAACGACTTAGAGCAAGCCGTTGACGGCCTCGGCAACGGCCTCGGCGGTGATGCCGAACTCCTTATACACCGCGGGCGCGGGGGCCGACTCGCCAAAAGTATCAATGCCGATAATCTTGCCATGCATGCCGACGTACTTGGGCCACAAATTGGTAACCCCGGCCTCGACCGCAACCCGAGCCTTGACCCTGTCCGGCAGCACCGATTCCTTGTAGGCGGCATCCTGGGCGTCGAAGGCGTCCATGGACGGCATCGACACCACGCGGACCTTGCGGCCGGCGGCGGTCAGCTGCTCAGCGGCTGTCACGGCCAGTTCCACCTCGGTACCGGTGCCGATAATGATCGCATCCGGCGTGCCGTCGCAATCGCGCAGCACGTAGCCGCCTTTTTCGATGGCGCGCAGTTGCTCATCAGTACGGCTCATGTGCGACGCACTCTGGCGCGAAAAAATCAGCGCCGTCGGGCCACCGGTGCGCTGAATCGCCAGCTTCCAGGCCACCGCACTCTCGACCGCGTCGCACGGACGCCAGGTGGACATGCGCGGGGTCAGGCGCAGAATCGACACCTGCTCGACCGGCTGGTGGGTCGGGCCGTCCTCGCCGAGGCCGATTGAGTCGTGGGTGTAGACAAAGATCGGGTTGATCTTCATCAACGCCGCCATGCGCACCGCGTTGCGGGCGTATTCCATAAACATCAGGAAGGTGGCACCGTAGGGCTTGAAGCCGCCGTGCAGCGTGATGCCGTTCATCACTGCGGACATGCCGAACTCGCGCACTCCGTAGTAGAGGTAGTTGCCGGAGGCGTCGCTCGGGCTGACGCCCTCGGAACCTTTCCAGATCGTAAGGTTGGAGCCAGCCAGGTCGGCGGAGCCGCCGAGGAACTCGGGCAGCATCGGACCGAAGCCGTTCAGCGTGTTCTGCGATGCCTTTCGGGTGGCGATGGTCTCGCCCTTGGCGTCGACTTCCTTGACGAACTCCCAAGCCTTGGTCTCGAAATCTTCTGGCAGCTCGCCGGCCATGCGGCGCTCGAACTCGGCGGCCTCCGTCGGGAACGCGGCCTTGTAGGCGGCAAATTTGTCGTTCCAGGCTTGCTCGGCGGCGGTGCCGCGCGCCTTCGCGCTCCAGGCCTGGTAGACATCGTCCGGGATCTCGAACGGGCCATGGGTCCAACCCAGGGCCTCGCGGGTCAGCGCGATCTCGTCGTCGCCGAGCGGCGCGCCGTGACACTCTTCCTTGCCCTGCTTGTTCGGCGAGCCGAACCCGATGATGGTCTGGCAGCAGATCAGGGTCGGCTTGTCGGAGACTGCGCGCGCCTCTTCAATGGCCGCCTTGATGGCCTCGGCGTCGTGACCGTCCACCTTCGGAATCACATGCCAGTTGTAGGCATCAAAGCGCTTCGGCGTGTCGTCGAGGAACCAGGCCGGCGTGTCGCCATGACCGCGGACCTCGCCATCGATGGAGATATTGTTGTCGTCGTAGAAGGCGATCAATTTCCCCAGACCCAGCGCACCGGCGAGCGAGCAGGCCTCGTGGGAGATGCCTTCCATCAGGCAGCCGTCACCGAGAAACACGTAGGTGTTGTGGTCGACGATCTCGTGGTCGGGCTTGTTGAACTGCGCCGCCAGCACCTTTTCGGCCAGCGCCATGCCGACACCGTTGCTGATGCCCTGCCCCAGCGGACCGGTCGTGGTCTCGATGCCGGGCGCGTAGCCGTACTCCGGATGACCAGGGGTCTTGGAATGCAGTTGCCGGAACTGTTTTAGGTCATCGATGGTCAATGCGTAACCCGTCAGATGCAACAACGAGTAGATCAGCATCGAGCCATGACCGTTGGACAGCACGAAGCGGTCGCGGTTAGCCCAGGCGGGGTTGCCGGGGTTGTGCTGCATAAAGTCGTTCCACAGCACCTCGGCGATATCCGCCATGCCCATGGGGGCACCGGGATGACCAGATTTTGCCTTTTGCACGGCGTCCATACTGAGCGCCCGAATGGCGTTCGCGAGTTCGTTGCGTGAGGACATAAGTCGCTCCTCTGAATTGGTTATCGGAATGATCTGTGAGCGGAAGGCTTCTCAGGCTGAAATCGGCCGCGATTGCGACCGGCGGGAAATTCGGCGTTCGACAGCGAGCCTCAGGCCAGCGACGAGTTTAGTCATCGTTTTCGTCACCGGTATCTGTGCCGCAGCGTGCCGTTTGGGCGGGGCACGCGACGGAGTCTGGTTGGCACTAAATCGGTCTATTCTGGCGCACTCAGCGCGGTTTCGCCAAAAAGCAGGATTTATCGGCGTGGGAAAAAGATTTATAAGTTCCTAATATTAAGGATTACCGCAAGCGATGGGCAAGCACGAATGGCGTGAACGGTCACGCGTCGGTTGCCGCGAGGCCCGGCGCATCGCGCAAAAAACGGGGCCACGCGAGTCATTATCAGCTTCAAGGGCCTCAAAGCCACTTGATCGAGCAGCCGACACTGGGAATCTGGTGCTCGGGGCCGCTGCCGGTCTCGGCAACCTGCTTCATGGCCTCAAACAGATCGCGGCGCACCCCATCTGGGGCGGCCTCCTTGCGACTCTCGTCGAGACGACCGCGGTACTGAAGACCCAACTCGGCGTTGTAGCCAAAGAAGTCAGGCGTACAGACCGCCCCATAGGCCTTCGCAACCTGCTGCGTTTCGTCGAGCAGGTACGGAAATGGAAACGCGAACTCGTCGGCCACCCGGCGCATGTTGTCGAAGGAATCCTCCGGATAATCGGCGGGGTCGTTCGACATGATGGCGACGCAACCGATGCCATGTCGCGTGAGTTCGCGTGTGTCGCGCACCAAGCGCTCGCGGACCGCCTTCACGTAGGGGCAATGGTTACAGATGAACATCACCAGCAGGCCGTTGGTGCCCGCGCACTGGTCGCGCGTCCAGAGCTTGCCGTCGACGCCGGGCAGAGAGAAGTCCGGCGCCGGCAGGCCAAAGTCACAAACAGGGGTTTCCAGCGAGACCATGTTGGGGTCCTCCAGGCAGTCATTGGGTGACACAGTAATCGAAGCTGCCCATGTTAACCGAAGCGCCACCGATGCCAACCCTTGCGCCCTGTTCATCGACTACGCTTTTGGCTAAACTTGTCGGCTGAACGTCTCCCAAGGGCTCCGCCGGCGTCTCCCGGCCGCCACCAAATACAGCCGCCAGATACAGCATCCGCCATGGCCAACGAATATCTTTTTACGTCGGAATCCGTCTCCGAGGGCCATCCCGATAAGGTGGCCGACCAGATCTCCGATGCCGTGCTCGACGACATTCTCAGCAACGACCCAAACCCAGAGCATGCCCGGGTCGCCTGCGAGACACTGATCAAGACCGGCGCGGTCATCGTCGCCGGCGAGATCAGCACCGGGCACTGGGTAGACCTCGACGTGCTAGTGCGCCAGGTGGTCAACGACATCGGCTACAACAGTTCCGACGTCGGATTCGACGGCTCCACCTGTGCCGTCATGTCGCTGATCGGCAAGCAATCTGGCGACATCGCCCAGGGCGTCGACCGCACCAGCCCCGAGGACCAGGGCGCCGGTGACCAGGGTCTGATGTTCGGCTACGCCACCAACGAGACCGACGTGTTGATGCCCGCGCCGATCACCTACGCCCATCGTCTGGTCGAGCGCCAGTCGGAGATGCGCAAAGGCCACGTGCTGCCCTGGCTGCGTCCAGACGCCAAAAGCCAGGTGACCATGCGCTATCGCGACGGCAACGTGGTCTCGGTCGATGCCATCGTGCTGTCCACCCAGCACGACCCGGACATCGACTATAGCCACCTGCGCGAAGCGGTGCTGGAGAACATCGTCCTGCCCGTCATCCCGAGCGAGTGGATGCACAAGGACACCAAGATTCACATCAATCCCACCGGCAGCTTCGTCATCGGCGGCCCGGTGGGTGACTGCGGCCTGACCGGACGCAAGATCATCGTCGATACCTACGGCGGCATGGCCCGTCACGGCGGCGGCGCCTTCTCTGGCAAGGATCCGTCCAAGGTCGACCGATCCGCCGCCTACGCCGGGCGCTATGTGGCCAAGAACATCGTCGCCGCCGGCCTCGCGGACCGCTGCGAAATTCAGGTCTCCTACGCCATCGGCGTCGCCGAACCCACTTCCATCTCGGTGGAGACCTTCGGTACCGCCAAGATCGACGAGGAGCGCATCGCCGAGTTGGTGCGCGCCCACTTCGACCTGCGCCCATACAACCTGATCCACATGCTCGACCTGGTGCGCCCCATCTATCGCAAGACCGCTGCCTATGGTCACTTCGGCCGCGAGCTGCCGGAATTCACCTGGGAACGCACCGACAAGGCCGATGCACTGCGCGATGCAGCCGGAATATAGGTTTCGAGTACCTAGGTTCCTAGTTCCTAGTACCTAGTACCTAGTTACTATTCTTTCCCGAGGAGCGTTGCGACGGGGCACCCTGCCCCGCCAGGCTCGGGGAGGCGATCTTCTTCAACGGCGCTCACTCTGATAATCACTGGAGCTGACTACCATGAGTGAGTTTACCGACTACAAGGTTGCCGATCTCTCCCTGGCCGACTACGGTCGCAAAGAGATGGCTATCGCCGAGACCGAGATGCCGGGCCTGATGGCACTGCGCGTGAAGTACGGCCCATCCAAGCCGCTTGCCGGCGCGCGCATCACCGGCAGCCTGCACATGACCATCCAGACCGCGGTGCTGATCGAAACCCTTGTGGAGCTCGGCGCCGAGGTGCGCTGGTGCTCGTGCAATATCTTCTCGACGCAAGACCACGCCGCCGCCGCCATCGCGGCTCGCGGCATTCCGGTCTATGCCTGGAAGGGCGAGACGCTGGAGGAATACTGGTGGTGCACCGAGCAGGTCATCAATTGGCCGGGTGGTGGCGGCCCCAACATGATCCTCGACGACGGCGGCGACGCGACGCTGCTGGTACATAAGGGCGTCGAGTACGAGAAGGCCGGTAGCGTGCCCCAGGCCACCGCCGACGATAACGAGGAATGGACCACGATCCTCGGCGTCCTCGGGCGCACCTTCGAGCGCGACCCGCGCCACTGGCACAATCTCGCCGAGGCCATCAAGGGCGTTACGGAGGAGACCACCACCGGCGTCCATCGTCTGTACGACATGTATAAGAACGGCAGCCTGCTGTTCCCGGCAATGAACGTCAACGACTCGGTCACCAAATCGAAGTTCGACAACCTGTACGGCTGCCGCGAATCGCTGGTTGACTCCATCAAGCGTGCCACCGACGTCATGATCGCCGGCAAGGTCGCGGTGGTCTGCGGCTTCGGCGACGTCGGCAAGGGCTCGGCCGCATCGCTGCGCGGACTCGGTGCCAATGTCTGGGTCACCGAGATCGACCCCATTTGCGCCTTGCAAGCTGCCATGGAAGGTTTTCGCGTGGTGCGCCTGGACGACGTCTGCGACCAGGCCGACATCTTCGTCACCTGCACCGGCAACAAGGACATCATCACCCACGACCACATGGCCCGCATGAAAGACCAGGCCATCGTCTGCAACATCGGCCACTTCGACAACGAAATCCAGGTCGACGCGCTGAACAAGTATGAATGGGTCGAGATCAAGCCGCAGGTGGACCAGATCATCTTCCCGGACGGCCACCGCATCACGCTGCTGGCCAAGGGTCGCTTGGTGAACCTGGGCTGCGCCACGGGCCACCCGAGCTTCGTGATGTCCAATTCCTTCACCAACCAGGTGCTGGCACAGATCGAGATCTTCACCAAGCCTGAAGAGTACCCGATCGGCGTCTACGTCCTGCCCAAGCACCTCGACGAAGAGGTCGCACGGCTACATCTGGACAAGATCGGCGTCAAGCTCACCGGTCTACGTCCGGACCAAGCCGCCTACATCGGCGTCACCGTCGACGGGCCGTATAAGTCTGAGCACTACCGCTACTAGCAGCCAGCGCCGAGGAGGGCTTTCAGGCCTCAACGCCAAGGACGGCAACGGCACATGTGGGAGCGGCTTTCGGCCGCGACTCACCGCCCCGGATAGAGCCCCGCTGCCCCGCAGCCCCGCACACGCGCGACTCGCTCCCGCCACGACGCCACCCGTCGCTCCCGCGAGGGGTCAGTCAAATGGCTGGGTACCCGCCTGCCGATGCGACTTCAGTCGCACAGAGGCCATTGACGGCACAAAAAAATGCGCACGGATATCCGGGAAAACTGCCGGATCAAGTATTAACACCTCCCCAGGACGCGTCGTCGCGGCTGCAAGCCTCTCCCACAGGGACGAGACCGTCCTACCGTGGAACGAACACACCGCTAACCCACCTCGGGTACTGACATGACCACTTCAGGCACCGCTCAACCCACCTTCAGCTTCGAGCTGTTTCCACCCAAGACCGCGGAGGGCATGGATAAGCTCAAGCGGACTGTGCAAAAGCTCAATAGCGTCCATCCGCTGTACTTCTCCTGTACCTACGGCGCGGGTGGCTCCACCCGCGAGCGCACATTCGAGACCGTGACCTGGCTGCGCGGCCAAGACATCGAAACCGCCCCGCACCTAGCCTGCATTGGCTCCGACAAGGACGAGATCCGCGACATCGTCCGGTTCTACATCGAGCATGGCATTACCCGCATCGTCGCCCTACGCGGCGACCTGCCCTCCGGAATGGGGCGCGCCGGTCTTGGCACCTTCCGCTACGCCAATGAGCTCGTCAGCTTTCTGCGCGAGGAATTCGGCGACCGCTTCCACCTGGAAGTCGCCGCCTACCCCGAATTCCACCCGCAGGCACCGTCGGCTAGTGCGGACCTCGCCAACTTCAAGCGCAAGGTCGATGCCGGCGCCGACGCCGCCATCACGCAATACTTCTACGGCGCCGACGCCTACTTCCGGTTCGTCGACGATTGCACCAAGGCCGGCATCGACCTGCCCATCGTGCCGGGCATCATGCCCATCACCAACTACACCCAGCTCGCCCGCTTCTCCGACGCCTGCGGTGCCGAGATCCCACGCTGGGTCCGCAAGCGCCTGGAAGGCTTCGGCGACGACAAAGACGCCATCCGCGCCTTCGGCCACGAGGTGGTTCTGAAACTCTGCAACAGCCTGCTCGAAGGCGGCGCACCAGGGCTCCACTTCTACACCATGAACCAGGCGGCGCCGACGCTGCGGCTGTGGAAAGACCTTCGCCTGACGACCAACGCATAAGAGGCGTCCGAGCGCCAAAAACCACTTTCCCGAATGGATTGAGGATTATCAAATACGCGTTTTGCAGTGGCTGGTACTTTTGTTCCCGGAACCATCCACTCCTCCTCTTGGAGCCGCTCCACCCGTTTTGTTCGGAGCGGCTTTTCTTTTGTGTCTTGCATCCATCCCGATATTCCTCCCCCCCTCGATGAAGACAGAACCTGCGCCGGGCGACCGACGCCTCCGAATCTTCGCGGCGCATGTTGGAGAAACCAAGGGAGAAACCGGTGGTAAGAATCCTGCTTGGCTCGCTAAAGGCCTTCCGTGTCGCCGAACGTCGATAAGCGGCGGGTGTACGAGAAAGCCAGATTCTGAGTGTTCTTCCATCCGAAAGCACTGCCTCCCGCGTCGCCTGAATCCAGATCGGCAACCCACCCCCGCCGGCGCCGCGTAGCGTCGCCACGAGCCGCCGGCGGAAGGCAATGACTAAACCCACAGTTGAACTTGCGCCAACCACATTGCGGTCGGAACGGTACATCGTTAGCATCAAGCTAGAGGTTCCGCGACCGGCTGTAACCATTAAACGCCGCCGGTACGCAGCCCCGCCACGCCCGACCAGCAGCCGTACCGGAGTCAAGATTGCTATGTCCGACGCCAATCCACAGACCAGCGCCCCGTCCGCAGCGGATCAGGCCACCCTAATCCTCGGCGAGCAGCAGTATCAGTTTCCAGTGATCGAGGGTAGCGAGCGCGAGCGCGCTGTCGATATCAGCTTTTTGCGCGCGGAGACCGGACACATCACCCTGGATCAGGGTTACGGCAATACCGGCAGTTGCCAGAGCGCGATCACCTACATCGATGGCGACCAGGGCATTCTGCGTTATCGCGGCATTCCCATCGAGCAATTCGCCGACAGTCCGAGTTTCATCGAGGTGGCGCTGCTGCTGATCTTCGGCAAGCTGCCGACGCAACAGGACTACGATGATTTTTCCGCGGACCTGACCCGGTACGCGTTCCTCGACGAGGGCATGAAACACCAGTTCGAGGGCTTCCCGCGCAGTGCGCCGCCAATGGCCATCCTGTCGGCGATGATCAACTCCCTGTCCTGCTTCCACCCAGATTTGCACGAACTCGACGACGAGGAACAGTTCCACCACGCCGCGGCACGCCTGATCAGCAAGATCCGTACCATCGCCGCCTACGCCTTCCGCCATTCGCGCGGTCTGCCGTACATCTATCCAGACCCGGCGCTGCGCTATGTGCCGAATTTCCTGCACATGATGCTGTCGCAGCCGTATTTGCAATACGTCTGTCCACATCTGGTGCGCAAGGCACTGAACCTGATCCTGATCTTGCACGCCGACCACGAACAGAACTGTTCGACCTCGACGGTGCGCATGGTTGGCTCCAGCGGCGCCAACCTATTCGCGTCAGTGGCGGCCGGCGTCTGTGCGCTTTGGGGGCCGCTGCACGGCGGCGCCAACGTGGAGGTGCTGAGCATGCTGCAGCAGATCCACGACGGTAATCTGACTCCCGAGGAATACGTCAAACTCGCCCGCGACAAGGACAGCAAGGTGCGGCTGATGGGCTTTGGCCATCGCGTGTACAAGAATTTCGACCCGCGTGCACAGATGCTCGCCAAGGTGGCGGAAGAGTTGGTGCCGAAGCTGTGCCGCGATGATCCGTTGCTCAATATCGCCCGCCGGCTGGAGGAGATCGCGCTGTCTGATCCCTACTTTATCGATCGTCAGCTCTACCCCAACGTCGATTTCTACAGCGGCATCATTCTGCGCGCCATCGGCATCCCGACCAACATGTTCACGGTGATGTTCGCGATCGGCCGCCTTCCCGGCTGGATTGCGCACTGGTGGGAGCAGAACCAGGCGCCGGTGAGCCGCATCGCACGGCCGCGCCAGATCTACACTGGCAATACGCAGACGGATTATGTTCCGATCGATCTGCGAAGCTAGTTAGAAAGAGGAGTTCACCACCAACCACACGAAGGTCACGAAGAAGAACACGAAGAAAGACAGATCCTTGAAGGCTGGTTTCACTGAGAATTCGCTCACTGGACGGGTGCAGGCAGAGGCTTGCGCATCCTGCTGAACCCCTTCGTGTTCTTCGTGAGCTTCGTGGTTCAAGCTACTGATCTATGGTGATCTTTTCAAGCACACAACGCCAACCATGAACAGCCAAAAACCGGCTTACAGCCGCGATTCGGCTGCGCAGAAATTGGCTGTCTTGGCCGTCTGGGACCGCTGTACTAGCCGCCCGCGTCCATGACCTGCTGCGCCCAGTCTTCTAGTTCGTCGAGCAAGCGGAGCCTGGACTGATCGGCGGCGTGTGCTTGGCGCAGTTCGGCGATGCGCTGCTCGAAGCCGTCGATAGTAAGAGAGCCGCCAGCGTCCGGGTCCGTGAGGCGCTCGAAGCGCCAGGCGTCCCAGTCTTCGCGCTCGGCCTC
>JGI12210J13797_10736561_pt1 | contig 12510 bp, 12 predicted proteins | sample ElkSlonscriptome_3_FD_13797 | JGI IMG/M metagenome (IMG submission 13797) | reverse complement strand
AGCGAGCGGAGCGGCGGGAGGAACAGAGCCGCCGGCTGGTCAGTCGCGTCTATCGCCCGCTCGTGCTGCCGCTGATCGAGCATCGTCTGTTAGGGATACTGTTTCTATGGTGCACCATTGCCATCACCGCGCTCGTCTGCTCGCTGTTTTACTTCAAGGTCGTGCCGGTCAAGATGCTGCCCTTCGACAACAAGCCGGAGTTCAGCGTCGTCGTCAATATGCCGGAGGGTACGGCGTTGCCGGAGACCGCGAACGTGGTCCGGCAGCTGGCGGAGACGCTCCGCGAGATGGACGAGGTGGTTGCTATTCAGACCTACGCGGGTACCGCGCAGCCGTTCAACTTCAATGGCATGGTGAGGCACTATTATCTGCGCGATCAGGCCTGGGAAGGAGACCTTGTGGTGATGCTCAAGGACAAGAATGAGCGCGCCCGCGGCAGTCACCAACTGGCGGTGGCGGCGCGTGCGCTGCTGAAACCACTCGCGCAACGGCTCGCGGCAACGATCGCGGTGGTGGAGATGCCGCCTGGGCCGCCGGTTCTGCAGACCGTGGTGGCCGAGGTCTATGGCCCGAGCGAGGAGATCCGCCGCCGGGTGGCCGCGGATCTAACCAGCATGTTCGAGCAAGCCGACGGCATCGTCGACGTCGACAATTTTATGATCGAGCCCTACGCCTTCTGGCAGTTCGAAGTCGATACCGAAAAGGCCGTACGACAGGGCATCTCGGTGGACGAGATCAACCGCAACATCGCCATGGCCATGGGCGGAGAAACGATTGGCGACGTCAAGCGCGGCAACGTGCAGGAGCCTACCTACATCGTCATCGAGATACCGTTGTCGTACCGCTCCGAGATCACCGCGCTTGGCAGTCTGCCGCTGCAGTCGCCAAGCGGTCAGATGGTGCCGTTAGCGGAGCTCGGGCGTTTCGTGCGTCAGCCGGAGGATCAGATCGTCTACCACAAGGATCTGCGGCCGATGGAGTACGTGGTTGGCGAAATGGAGGGCCGACTCGGTGCGCCGATCTACGGCATGTTCGCGGTCGAAGACCTGCTCGCCGATTACGATCCGCCCGGTCCCGGTGATTCCATGAGCGGCATGCCGGACGGCCTGATCGGCCCGCCGCCGTCCGACGCCGCGGCCGATTTCGAATGGACCGGCGAATGGACCGTGACTTACGAGACGTTTCGCGACATGGGACTCGCATTCATGGCGGCGCTGGTGCTGATCTACGGACTCATCGTCTGGGAGTTCCGTGACTTCGCGATCGCTGGGCTGATCATGTCGCCGATCCCGTTGACACTGATCGGCATCATCCCTGGGCATTTGCTCATGGGGGCGGAATTCACGGCAACGTCGATGATCGGCATGATCGCGCTGGGCGGCATCATCGTGCGCCAGTCGATCCTGATCGTCGAGTTCGTCAAGATCGAGGTCGCCCGCGGCAAGCCGGTGCGTGATGCAGCCGTGGCCGGTGCCGAGATTCGCATGCGCCCCATCCTGATCACGTCGCTGACGTTGATGGCCGGCGCCTGGGCCATCATCACCGACCCGATCTTCCAGGGTATGGCGGTGAGCCTGCTGTTTGGTGCCGGTGTCGCCACCCTGATGGCCGTCATCGTCATTCCGCTCGGGTGTATCTCCCTGCGCAGGCGGTTTTACCTAATGGAAACCGAGAGCGGCGAGATCGAGGTGTCCGACCGCTACGACCTGATCGAAGGGGCGGCCGCGGTGTCCGCTCCGCGGATGGACCGCGCGAGTGTTCAAGTCGTGGCTCGCGAGGCGCCGCCTTCGGCGGCTGTCTCGGCGTCACCGTCGGCGGGGAACGATGTCCCGAGGCGATCGGGGTCGCCGCTCTGGTTGCGACTATGGTCCTTCGCCATTTCTCTCGTTTCCATTTTGATCTCGTCGGCGAGACGCATCCTTAGTTCGGTGAAGCGCATGCTCAAGGCACTGTTCGCTCGGAAATCGGCCAGGGGATCAAGCTCCAACGGGGCTCCGCCAGGATCTCCGCAAGCGTCTCCGACTGTTTCTCCCTCGGCGGTCCCCTCGCGACCTCCCGGGTCGGATCGGGGGCAAACCCCGGAATTCGCGCCCGAACCGCCCCAGGCCAGTGGCAGATCAGCCCCAACGACGGCTCCGGTGAAAAAGGTCGTTGCCGAGAAAAAGGATGCTCGCCAGACGGTGACCAAAAAGGTAGCGAGGACAACCCGGACGAAGAAACCGGTCGCGAAAAAGGCGTCCACGACAAAGACGGCTGCAAAAAAAACCACGACCAAGAAGGCTACGACGAAGAAAGCAACGGCAGAATCGGTATCGACTTCGCAAGTGCCGCGCCCGAGCAAGGATTCACCCTGAATCCAACCCCTAATCCCCCCCCTGCCATGCTGTCAGGGGTCGGTGTCGACGGAGTGCCCCGCTACCTGCAAATCCGATGGTTAGGCCCCGCCATACACGCCAGCGCATGAATTCCGCTCTAAGCCTTGGTTGCGGTAGAATCGGACGCTCTGCCAGGGAGAATTTATCCGGGGTGTGTCTCTGAGGTATCCCCGCGAGTTCGCAGTCGGCTTTGGGCGCTGCCGCCGCTCCCAACTGGCTTCTTCGAAGCCGGCAGGCGATAGCGGCAGAGCGGGCGCGAATTTTTATCGCTCAGCAAAGAGCCATAGACTGATCGAGAAACACAAGGGTGATCAATCATGCAGTGGTGGAACTGCCACCTCCCGATTGGCCTGAATTCACCTGGGACCAGGCCCGGCTCACCCGAGCGGAGACCCTGTTCTCGGAAAGGGCCGGGATTGTCGTCGGCGCCTCCCTGCACCTGGACACTGCTAGCCGTGACATCCTCATCGTGGACATCATGAGCCATGAGGCTTTGGACACCTCGCCCATCGAAGGAGAGGCTCTGGACCGCGACAGCGTGCAGCCCTCGATCCGACTACAGCTCGGCCTTGCCGCCGATCGGCGCAGTGTGGGTCCGGCGGAGGCGGGAATCGCCGACGAGCGGTGCTGCGGCGTAACGGTGAACGCAAGACAACCCGCTACCACCTCTGCGTTCGGCTCAAGTCGGTCGCAACGGTGAGAGTCGCAGACATTCTGTGACCCGGCCGACCTGATATCCGCTCTGCGGGCCATCGACGCGGGCGCTTAGGGAGAGTCCGCGTGGCCGCGGGCCGGCAAGCTGCCGGCGCTCCCAGTCGCCGTGCTGGCCAGTATGTTGACCGACCATCGCAGAGCCTGTCCGGATCGGCCTGCTCGACGCGCTGACGAACGTCATCGGCGACTGGACCGAACTTGTGCTCCAGCAAGAGCAGAAGCACGTTGGCCTCTCGAAGCTGGATACCGATCTGCTTGCCGTCATCACGAAAGCGGGTAGAAGACGACTGCATCGTCTTCGCCTCGTGCCTGTAATCAGCGATGAGGCTCTGAAAGTCTGGTCGTGGGTCACCTTGGCCTCGCAGACCTTGACGGGCCGCGAAGTGGTCCCCGCCGCGCCGCTGTATCCATAGAGACATTGGCTCAATGGGACCGCCCGTCGCTGCGATTTGTGGCGCTCTCAAGCCGCGGCGGCCTGGGCCTCGTGGCTCAGGCAGCTCTTCGGGCAGACGCGCGAGCAGGACTCGCAGCCGATGCAGTCGAGCGTGTCCTTTAAATTCATGACCATGCCCGGTGCCTCGTCGAAGTCATCGTCGAAATCGTCGTCGTCGCCCAGGTCCAGCTCATCACGGTCGATCAGCTCGAAGACGTCGCGCGGACAGACCTTGTAGCAGCGACCGCAGCCGATGCAGAGGGTTTGATCGAGGGCGACGATGAATGCGGGGGTCCAGGACTTGCCGCCTCTGGTCAGGCCGGTGATTTCGCTCATTGATGGTTGCTCCGTTTTAGGAAATGGGCCACCGGCGCAGCACCAGGGGCCGAGTTTGATGATGGATGTCAGGCAGTCGCTTCCGCCGCCTTGAGCTTGGCGGTCGCCTCGGCCCATGCCTGGCAGGCGTCGTAGGTGGTCTGAGCGATGAGGGGTATTTCTTCGTAGGCGGCCGGCAGCCGGTCTTCGACCAGGTCGTGCAGCTCGCTGGCGCGTTCGCTGGCGATCCGCTTGGCCTTCTTGACGGCCTTCTCTAGGGCCTTGAGTTCCTCGTCGGTCATGGGTCTCGGTGCCTCCTGGTTTGAGTGATGAAGTGATGGGGACGTGGCGAGCGGTGAGTAGCGAGGGAAGCACGTTCTGCCTCCCCTGGCCCCTCGCCACTCGAAACTTCCCCTACAACCCCGCTACGTCGCTGTGCGAACCGATCAAGGCCAGGGCGACGGACAGGATCTTGTCGGCCTCGTCTTTCATCTTGCCCAGACTCGGAAAGCTGAAGCGGTGCACGTCGCGCAGGGTGCGGTCCATGACCACGAGCTTGCCGACGGTGATCAGCGCGCGGCCGAAGCCCTCGTGCGTGAGGTTGATCAGCGGCGTGGCCATGAGGCCGCATTCCTTCTCGATCATGGCCGAGATGGCGTTGTAGAAGACCTTGATGCGGGCGATGACGATCTCGTCCGGGTCGCCGACTAGCGGCAGCTCGCGCTTCTGCTCTTTGGTCAGGATGAAGGGCTCTAGGATCTCGGCCGGGGACAGGTCGTCGTAGGTGCCGTAGGGGTCGATGGCGCGCATCTGGCGGATCATCTCGACGCCGAAGTCGGTCTTGAGAATTGGGGCATCGGCGGAGACGTTTGCCGTTTCGGTGGTCATGGTCTGTGCCTCATGGGAGTTTACTCATTGTTTCTGCAACAGGAGTCGTGCCGGGTGCCACGGCTGCCAGCGGGGTCATGAACCGGGTCTTGCGACCTGGCCTACTCGTGGGCGATCTCAGCCGCCGACGCTGGGGTGTATGGGTTCGAGCCAGGCCACCGGTGCCGGTGAGACGCGGCGCAGCAGCATTGGGCGAAAGCGTGCCTTCTCACCGGTGCCTCCGGTGATGATCCCCGCTAACCAGAGCCCGAGCAGTAGGCCGAGCAGGGCGCCCAAGGCGCTGCCGGTGTCGCCGATGCCGGCCTGATCCGCGGCGCCGGCGGTGCCGAGCACGGCCAGCAACGGCAGCAGGTAGGCGGTCAGCGATGCGCGCACCAGAATCTGGTTGCGGATGCCGATGACGACGCGTTCGCCGGGGGCCAGCCCGATATGATCCGCCACCCGCAGCCGCGTCGCGTTGCCATTGCCGAATAGCTTTGCCACAACGGAGGTGCCGCAGCGGTCACCGACGTTGCAGGCCGAGCAGCCGCTCTGACGCTGCACATCGACCAGCGCCGAGCCGTCGGCGACCGCGACAACGCTTGCTTCTTGTTCGATCATGCGATTGCTCCACGGTTAGTGCGTTTCCGGGAAACGAGAATCGGCGCAAGGCCAGTCACTAGTGACGAGCCACTTCTTCACTCGCTCCATCCCTCCGCCTCCATTGCGTCGAAACGGTCTTCGTGCTGCGGTTGGCGTTGGTCGATGGCGCGCGCCAGCCAGGCGCTGGGGCCGTCGTGCAGTTCGCGCTGCAGCTCTCGCAGCAGGCCGCTGATCAGGGTATGGGGCGGGACCTTAATAGGCTGCACGCCTGCCGCCCGCAGTTGGGCGATGGCAGAGGCCCCGACCGCCTGGCAATAGACGGCGACGCAGTCGCGCAGCACCTCGATCTTGGCGCCTAGCTTGTCCTCGTTGCCGTCCATGTCCAGGCGGCCGAATTGGGTCATTTCCAACAGCTCGTAACCCGTGGGGGAGACCTGGTAGAGGACAAAGCCCTCGGCGGCGCCGAAGTGCTGGTCGATGTGTTTACGGTCTGCGCTGGCGAAGGCCACCTTAATCGCCGACGCCGGGTCGATCTCAGCGCTGTCGTCACCGACGAGTTTGAGCTTGCGTTGCAGGGTCATGGGGGTCATCGCCTCCGGTGCTGTTGCGCTGGGTCCGCGGCAGTGTTTAAGCCGCCCGCTCCGCGTCGGACCATTGCTTGAGGCACGAGCGGTACGGATGGATCTCGCCCTTTTCCAGGCCGAGCATGATGTTGGCGAGGTCGAACAGCGTTTGGCGCGTGCCTTGGTAGCCGATCCAGCAGCGCTGGTAGCCGCCCACCAGGTCGTATTGCGGAAAGCCGGCGCGCAGCAGGGGGATGCCAAGCCGCTCGGCAGTCTGTGCGCCGTGGGAGTTGCAGATCATTACCTCTGCGGATTTGGCGCGGGCGGCCAACTCCAGGTCCTCGAGGTCGCCGATCCTGACCTCGTCGGCGACCACGTGCTTGAGGCTCGGCCCGTTGGCTGGTGCCACCGCGGCGACGGTGTCCGCGCCCATGCTCGCGAGCAGCTCGGAGAAGGCCGCCAACAGATCGCCGTCCGCGGCCACGGCGAAGCGTCCCTGGCCGACCGAGAAGTGTGCATCGAGCATGGCATCCTGGAGCTGACTGCGCTGGCGGGTGATGAGCTCCGGCACTGGTTCGGCGCTGATCTCGAACAGGATGGTGATCAGCCCATCGACGGCTTCTAACCCCATGAGGTGCGGAAGACGGTAATCGGGCACACCGGTGCGCTCCGCCAAAGCATCCGCCGCGCCCTTCATCGAGCGGCCGATGACGAGCGTGGCGACCGAGTCGCCGGCCGTGCGCAGCTCGTCGAGTCGGGTACCGCCGATGGTCAGTGGGCTGAAGTCGGTGTCCGCCAGGTGGCCGTCGAGGGAATCGGAGATATCGGTGATCAGCAGCGGGCGCAGGTGGAAGCGCTCCAGCAGGTCTTTCAGGTACTCGATGTCACCGACGGTCAGATGCGAGCCGGCCAGCACGTTGACCTGGCGTTGGCGATTGCCCGGCCGCGTGCCGGCGGCGGTGGCCTTCGGCACCAATTCCTCGATGATGGCCTTGACTGCGGCGTTGAAGCCGCTCTCCAGGCAGCCGACATAGTCCGGCGTCGACACCGGCACCACCGCCACGTCGGCGTACTCGGGGTGGCGCTCGCGGAACTGGCGCACCGCCCGGCGGATGTCGGAGCCCTGGGTTTCCACCAGCCCGGTGGTCGGCACCCCGATCAGGGCCGGGGCATGCTTGGCGCAGATGGTCGCGAGCCCCTCGACGACGCTGTCGTCACCGCCCATGATGGTGCTGACCTGATCCATCGCCGTGGTCTGCATCGGCATCGGGTCGCGGAAGTGCTGGATGAAGAAGATCTTACCGAACGCGGTACAGCCCTGAGAGCCGTGCAGCATCGGAATCGAGCGGTGCAAGCCGAGGAAGGCCAGGGTCGCGCCCAGGGTCGAACTCGCCTTTAGCGGGCTGACCGACAGGGCCTTGTTGCGCTTGACGATGGTTGGGCCGGTGGTTTGCTTAGGCATCGGAGGTCTGAGCGCTGGGGCTCCTGGGTTCGGTGGCGGGGAGGGCGATGTCCGCTGACGCTGGTGGCGCTGAAGACGGCGCTGCTGTCGCCCAGGGCGGGGCGCTGCGGACAGCGGACCAGATCGGGCTCTCGATGGTCAGGCAGAGCTGACGCGCCAGCTCTAGCATGCCGGCGTAGCCGGCATAGCCGAAGTCGCGCTCCTGATTGATATCCAGAAACGGCATGCGTGCCTTCAGCGCGGTGTACATGTTGCGTCCGCCGGCGATCAGGATGTCGACCTTCTGCGCCTTGCACATGTCCAGCAACGCGCGCGGGTTGCCGTCGTCGAGCAGCACGGCGTCCTCACCCATCAGCTCGCGAATGCGCGCCTTGTCGTCCTCGGTGGACTTGCGGGTACCGCTGGCGACCACGGTCATACCGAGATCCTGTAACGCGGCGACGATCGACCAGGATTTGACGCCGCCGGTGTAGAGCAGCACGCGCTTGCCGGCCAGGCGCTGGCGCCAGGGCTCGAGCAGCTGGTCGACGCGCGCTTCTTCGCGGGCGATCAGGGCCTCGGTACGGGCCGTCAGGTCGGGGTCGCCGATGATACGGGCGAAGTCGCGCAATGCCTGGGAGACGTCGTTGACGCCATAGAAACTGCCTTCGAACCAGGGCGTGCCGAAGGATTCCTGCAGTTTGCGCGCGACGTTGATCATGGCCTTGGAGCAGACCATCATGTTCACCTGCGAGCGGTGCATGGTCTGCACCTCGCGGAAGCGGGCGTCGCCGGAGAGGGTGCAGAGCACGCGCAGCCCCAGTTCGTCGAACAGCGGTAGTACGCGCCACAGCTCGCCGGCAATGTTGTACTCACCGACCAGGGACACGTCATGTACCTTAAAGCCGTCGTGCTCGATGCCGGGCGGCAGCGGGTCCGGCTCGCGACCACCGCAGACCTGCTTGACCATGGTCTCGCCGGCGATGCGGTTGCCCAGGTTCTTGGTGCCGTAGAAGCCGGCTGCGTCCACCGACACCACCGGGGTGCCCCAGCGCTCGGTGGCGGCCTTGCAGACCGCGTCCACGTCGTCGCCGATCAGCGCCGGCACGCAGGTGTTGTAGACGAACACCGCCGCCGGCTGATAGCTGTCGATGGCCTGCTTGATGCCGTGGAACAGCCGCTTCTCGCCGCGGCCCATGATGACATCCTGTTCGGTCAGGTCCGTGGTCATGCCGAGCTTAAATAGGGTCGGACCGGACGAGCGCGTGCCGCGATTGTCCCAGGAGTTGCCGGCACAGGCGATGGAGCCATGCACGATGTGCGCGACGTCGGCGATCGGCAGCAGCGCGATTTGTGCTCCGTCGAACGAGCAGCCGCCGGCGGTGGCGCCGGGCTTCGGCTTGGCGCAGCCGGACTTGGCCTTGCTGTTGTGCGAGCAGGCCGGTTCGTCGAGCAGCGCGGCGATGTCTTTCTGCTTCAGGCTCATGCTTGGTTCCATAAACTTGGCTTTGGCAGGAAATAAGCAGGAGCCGTGCCAGTCGTGGCCAGGTGGCCATGAAGGCGCTTTGAATACGTCGCGCCGGGGTTGGGACGTGAAGGTAAAAAATGGACCACGAAGGACATTAAGAGCACGAAGAAAAACAACGAGGTGGGACGCCCGCGATGGCGACTGCTGCACACCGATCGCGGGCAGTCTCCCGAGAGCCCTCTTGATGGCTGAAGTGCCGATGCAGCGCTTGTCGCAAAATCGACAACCGCGGTCGCATGCGGCAGTGCTTGAGGGGTTTGCCACAGTCATAGGGAGCGCCTGCGAGCCTGAATCAATGGCCTCGCAAGACCTTGGGCGGCCGTCTATCGATAGCTTTGCGGTCTGGGGTGCCGACGCGTCAGTGCTACTGGCACAAGGTTTGCTGACGTCCGTCCAAACGACGCCGGCAAATCGAACCGCAGGAAAGACCTATGCCCATCGAGTCTCGTCTCACCCAACCAGGCCCCATCGAACTGACCGATCTCGCGCAGGCGGTCGCACGCGGCGATGTCGTTCCTTATCTCGGCCCCGGCGCGCTCGCTGGCGTGGTGGATGTCAGCAACGGCGAACCAATGCCGGCGGACAGCGACAGTCTGATTCTGGCCATGAACAACGGGCGGCCAATGGCGCCGAAGCTGATGTGGGAATTTCCGCGGGCGGCGATGAACGTGGAATTGAAACGCGGTCGCGGCGCGGTGAACCGGTTCCTGGACGAGACCTACGGCAAACGCAGCTGGACCCGCGCGGCGGTGCATGCGTGGATTGCCGCACTGGCGCCACCCTACGTCATCGACATCAATCGCGACACGCAGTTGCAGGACTCCTACGCGCATCGTCCGCACACGCTGATCCGCGGCATTTCGCGCGTCGGCGGTACCGATTTTCGCTTCCGTATCCACAATTGGCAGAACGGCAGCTACCAAGAGGTGGAGCAGGACGCGGTCGACCCGGCCCTACCGATGCTGTTCAAGCCGATGGGCAGCCCGCGACCGGACGCCACCTACATCGCCTCCGATGCCGACTATGTCGACTATCTCACCGAGCTGATGGGTGGCTTCGCGATCCCAAGCTTCCTCAAGGTCTATCGTCCGGCGCGCCAGTATCTGTTCCTCGGCCTCAGGCTGACTCGCGATACCGAGCGCATGGTCTTGGCCGACGTCATCTACGGCGCCGGCGAGCCAGCCGGCTGGGCGCTGATTTCGGACCCCACCGACAAGGAACGCCGCTACTGTGCCAGCAAGCGTATCGAGATCATTGAGGCCGACATCTCAGACCTGCTCCAGGCCGCCGGCGTTCAGGACGAGGTCCCGCTCCCGCTGACGCACGAGGTCGGCTGCTGACATGCGCAGCTTCGTCCCCTGTGCCGGCAAGACCGCCTGTACCGAAGGCGGCAGCCATTGCCGCGGGTGCGGTCGATCCCACGATGAGATCGCCCGTACCCGCGCCGCAATCTCTGCGTTGACGGGGCTCGCCGTCGAGCAGGGTTACGACAATGTCGACGCTTATGCCGACTACATCGCCGCACGCATCGTGAAAAAGATCGCACACGACAGAGCCGCCGCCGACGCCCGCTAAAGCCCAGCTGCGCCTGACAGCAGGGTCGCTGGCGCAAATGCCCCGCCCTTTGACTCGGATCGCAGAACCCGAAACTCGAGTATCGAGCGGCGGCTGATCGCGCCCGAGCAGCAGGGGTCGCCATCGATCATCCCGTTGGCAACAACAGGCAGCAACGTGCGTTCGGTAACCTACGCGAGGAGCGTGACCGTACATTAGACTATCCGGATGCCGTCAACGCGCTGATTCTGTCCCAGGATCGGCGCGGGCGCGCCACGCTGCTCAGTCGCTTTGGCCGCGAGTTGCTCGGCGACAGCGAGGCGGAGCTGTTCGGCCGCGACGTGGCGACTGGCCCGCGCCGGCGATGCGGCCGCGTTCGATCACGTCGGGCCCTTTGCCGCGGCGCTGGCGTCCCTGCTGTCGGAACTGTCGCTGTGGTTCGACGCCCCTAACCGAGGATGAGTAATAGGAGACTACGAGACCATGCGCATCGATGTGGAGCACGAGACCCGGTACGACTACGACGCCCCGGTGCGGCTTGGCCCGCATCTGCTGCGATTGCGCCCGCGGTTGGACGGCGGAGTCGCTGAGGTCGCGTACGCGCTGGCCATCGATCCGGCGCCGACGGCGAGGCAGGAGTGTCTGGATGCTGCCGGCAACCGCATCACGCGGCTCTGGTTCGATGGTGAGACGCACCATCTGCACTTGCGTCTGCGGCTATCGGTCGACACCGGTGCCGCGGAGCGGATGCCGCCGCGGGTCGAGCCCGAGGAGTCGGGTTTGCCGTTGCGCTACGCTGCCGCCGACGCGGCGCTGCTGACACCCTATCTCGCGGCGACGGGCGCCGACCAGATGCTGACCGCGCTCGGCGACGAACTGATTGCCGCGACGGACGGCGATGCACTGCGGTTCCTGGAGCTGCTGAACCAGCGTCTCTATCGCGACATCGTCCGCGAAATCCGACCCAGCGGCGTCCCGCAGACCCCGGCGCAGACGCTTGCCCGCGGGCGTGGCGCCTGTCGCGATCAGGCGGTGCTGTTTATCGGCTTGTGCCGCGTCGTTGGGCTTGCCGCGCGTTTTGTCAGCGGCTATCAGGACCGTTCGGCCATGGACGGCGAACGGCGGTATCTGCACGCCTGGCCGGAGGTGTACCTGCCCGGTGCCGGCTGGCTTGGCTGGGACCCCACCCGCGGTATCCCGGTCGGCAACGGCCACATCGCGCTGGCCACCGCACCGCATCCCATCGGTGCCATGCCGGTAGAGGGCTGCTACTTCGGCGATGCGGGGTCAGAACTGCGTTTCGAGCTTGCAATTAAGACCGATGGCGTGGCGGCGACAGGCTGAGTCTCTTGCGGGCGCTCAATTGAGACAGACGCGCTGAGTTTCACGGCGACAAGATCCTTGCTGTCGCGATTGCTCACCACGGAGCACCAATGACCGCTATTGTTAAGGGTTATCCGATGCCTACCGCCGTGTGGCGCGCTCGATTGGAGCCGCTGGACGGGATGACTGCGGGGAGATCGGCGGGCTACTGCAGCCGGCGGTAGGCGTCGGATAATCCTTGAGCGAGGAAACCTCGGGCCATTGGGGACGGCGCCAGCGGCGGCACGGCAATGAGCGGTGACAACGGAGCGGCCAGCAGTTCCCGCGCCCGCGCCAGGTTGGCGACGCGGGTGGCATTAGCCAGCAGGCCGTAGTGGCGGATGCGGTGAAACCCTGATGGCAGGACGTGCAGGAGAAAGCGGCGCATGAACTCCGCCACCGGAATGGTCATCGGCTTTTAACGGCAGCGACCCTTGGCGCGGTCATCCTTGAACTTAAACGTGACTCCTCGTGTTCGCCGACGCACATGCGCTCAGCGGCCTGGTAGGGCGCGGCAAGCTTCTTGCAGAACAGGCGGCGAAACAGCCGCGAGAGCACCCGCACGGACAGGTAGGTCAGAGCCGAGCCCCAGGGGTGCAGCACCGCGGTCACGCCGATGTGCGCCCCCAGGTGCTTGGGGTCGGCGGCAATGGTCAAGAGCGTCTCGGCAGCGGCCTGGAACAGCAGCCCATAGACCACCGCCTTGTTGGTGTAGGCGAGCTGGGCGATCGGCGCCGGTAGGGTGAAGACCACAT
>JGI12210J13797_11309602_pt1 | contig 12515 bp, 13 predicted proteins | sample ElkSlonscriptome_3_FD_13797 | JGI IMG/M metagenome (IMG submission 13797) | reverse complement strand
CTCAATTTGTAGATCGGGTTCCAGCGCCACCGTATCCGCTTTTGCTGTCTCTAGGCATTACGCGAAATCGTCCACATGTGACAAAATTTGGCAGGTGCAACCGTTGGTCAGTGAAACGGTAGGTAAAGAAATCCGTTCTGCTAGTAAAGAATGAGAGCCTGGAATTTGAATTCATCCCCTGACTCTCGTGGTTGGCACAACGATTGCATGTATTTTATCATCTCGGTTTCGCGCTGCGCAGGTCGAGACCGGAGATTATCGACACTTAAACTTTGGAGCTTCAAAAATGAACAATATCCGCAAGCAAGACGGTTTTACTTTGATCGAACTGATGATTGTGATTGCGATTCTCGCGATCCTTCTGGCTATTGCTATCCCTGCTTATCAGGATTACTCGATTCGCGCAAAAGTCTCTGAGTGCATCAACGGTGCAGCACCCGCGAAACTTGCCGTTTCCGAGACTCTTATTTCAAACGGCGGGACTTCTGGCCTTACGGCTGCCGAATACGGCGTTGACACGACCGGGACCACAGAGTTTTGCGAAGCGAAGACGGTTACTGACGCTGGTGTGATTACCATGACCGCGAACACCACTACAGGCGCCGCCGCTAACGTAGTTATGGCTCTGACACCCGCCTACACGGCGTCAGGCGCTGGTTCTGGAGTCGAGTGGACGTGTACTTTGACTAGTGGTGAAGCACGTTACGCTCCCTCTGAATGCCGTGCTTCAGCCACGTAAAAATAAATTTGCCTGATGCGTTCAGGTAGATTTTTTGGTGTAAGTTAAGAGCTCCAGGCTAGTTCTGGAGCTCTTTTTTATTAGTTCGATTGTGTTTGTGCCGCGATGAACGACTTTGGAGTAGTTCGCCCGCTGCCGGCAGATGCCAATGTACTTAGAAAGAGAATTTTCAAAGCTATATAATCTCTGTTTTAAGGTTTATTTTTTTGGCTCTGCACGGATTCATGTGGGTAACGTTCATTTCCGTACCGCTTCCGGCTAGCGATCGAGGCCGCCGAGATGGATGTAGATCGCGGCTTTGAATCGCTCCTTGTTGCGGAAACCTCGGGCGTTGCGGTTGATCTCCTAAATCATGGTAATAAAGTCTTAGTCACGGGCGTTGGTCGCACCGGTGACCACTGCCGTCAGGATGCCCTTGAGATGCGCCTTGAACGTTCGCGCAACCTTCTTGGCCGGCTTGAGGCGCGAGCAGACCGCCCAGTTGCAGCAGCCCATCCAGACACGGTGCGCCCAGCCTCTGACCTGGTAGTGCCATAAGCACATGGCGTGTGTCTTGATTGCCCAGGCCCAGGCGGTCTTGAGGTTGGCAGACTTGAGCGCCTTAAGGCGATCCCACTTCTTCTCGGTCATATTGTTGGGGTGCTGCAACCAGAGGTAGCGGCTCTTAATCAGAACCGACTCGCTCTGGGCCAGCAAGGCCTTGTGCTCAGCGCGCCGAACCTGCTCGACGGCATTGGCGAGATGTTGGGCGACATGGAACTTGTCGAAGGCGATCTTGCGCTCGGCCTCGGGTACATGCACCAACGTTGAGTCGATGAACGAACGCTACTTATCCATCGCTAACGTTCTCAAGCCATCCAGCGCCTCGGGCGGCTGCTATGCGAGTCAGGCATCCAGGCTCGCCCGCTTGCGGTCGTGGGCGACGTGAAGCACCCGATCGCCGCTGCTGATCACCGTCACATACTGGTGCCGGCGCTGAAACACCGTCTCATGGATGCCGATCAAGTCGGGGAAGGCATGGTTGCGTCGTGCCAGGCCGCGCGCGAGCGTGCGCGCTTTCACGCCGCTGACCACCGACCAGCTCAGGCTCAGCTGCTTAGCGACCTCCGAGATCGTGCCGATCTTCAGCCAGTCGATCACCAGCGCCTCGAGCGGCGCCGTCGCGGCTGTCGTAGCCGGGGCAGCTCAACCCGCAATGCGGGCAGGCCAGATCAGCGCCAGAATATCGGAGGTGGACAGTCACCCCGGTGCCGGGCAGCTCGACGTCACAAAACCCGGAAAAGCCGAAAGATTTCGCGAACAAGCGATTTGAAATTTTACAGCCCTCTATGCAAACGAATAGGATTCTTGTTCTAGTCTCGGCCGGGTTCGTTCGAAACTTCCCTAGTGTTTTTCGTTCTCAGCTTAAAATTGGGAAATTGCAACGCAGTAAAGCCTGTGCTGAGAGAGGCCGAAAGCAAAAAGGCGGCTATTGTTGCAGCAAATACCCCCGTCAGACCAAAGTGAATCGCCCCGTAGTAACTGAAAACGGCATTGCTGACAATACACAAACAACTACTAATTGACATTTCCAAAATTGCTTTTTCGGAAAGTAGAAAAGTTTGCCAATGAAAGAAAAAGCCCATGGCGACACTGCCGGCGATTGCCCAGGGAATTAGAGGAAAAGCTGAATCGAAGCGCCCTCCAATTACGATGGGCGCAATGGGTATGGAGATTAAGTAAGCCAGCAGGCCGCCCAGCGGCAGCACTAAGAAGAAAATCACAGAGACCAAGCGTATTTCTGGCGCGCTAGAAGGCAATTCTTTCAAGCGTTTGAACAGCCATGGCATCCAAGCGTACAGTATGCCGTTGATCGCAACAAAAACAGCAACACCAAAGAGGCTGGCAACCCCATAAAAACCGTTTTCAGCCAAGCTCAGAACTTGCGTAACGATCAGTCTGTCAGTTAGGGGAATCGCCACAAGACCCATGCCGGCAGGCAGGTAGACCAGCCCGAATTTGAGGAGAGGAGTCAACGCCGGTTTTTCTGTCCGGGCAGCCTCGATCGGCAATTCTCGATTGAGCCAGAAAGCTCCCAGAGCAGTTGCGGTAGCCAGTCCAAGTACTTTACCCAGAACGATGCCAGTCCAGCCCCAGTCGCCAGATACGAGTGCCGATATTATGCCCAGACTCGCCACTGTCTGGATGATGTGTAGCGTCAAAAAATGTGCTGGTCGACGGGAGAACTGATTGTAGGCCAGCAGGAAATAGAAGTTAGCAAAAAAATAGGACATCACTACAATCGTTGGTAGCCAGTCCGCCGGAAGATCGAGGGCTTTTTCGAGCGTCTCCTTGTAAACCGTCAGGACGAGAACTAGGCATAAAGTGCCGACTGAAATGAGAAAGAAGAAAGACCAGACAAAGCTGGCCAATTCATGGTCATCCATGTCGTAGAAGCGCATTCGCAGTGCATCTTGCAAGGAAAAGCTAACGATTGGACGCAAGAATGTGACCAGAGCAATAAAGAGCACCCAAATTCCGTATTCTGAGGGTGACAATAGCCGAGTTACGATGATTGCTAAAAGGAACGGAGCGATCGCTTCAATCGCATTGGCAAAAGTATAAAAAACTGAACTCTGGCCCAGTTTGATCAGAACTTTGAACATGACCACCTCATTTTAAGGAGCTTATGGGTGTACTCCATTCTTAAAGCCTGCTTGATCGTTCGCTCCATGGACAACTCGGTGGGTCGGGATAGGGTTTTTCAGTCTGCTATGAAGAACAGTTTTTCTATGCGATTGGCAAACAGGCTTTATTCTACCGGGCCCGAGTGGTTACGTGCTGTTCTTCTTCTGCTCTACGGAGCAAAATGCTACGCATCAGTAAGCAGGGCAACCGATAGAGCCTCCGACTTGCTTTTTCTCGGTTCCTATCCCAGTGAAAAACGGGTGCTTGGTCGTGTTCGACAGAATCTGGAAGGCATCGTTTCGGAGGACATGTCCATCTCAGTGTGGAATTGCTTGCGGCCGGGAGCGGTTGCTTCAATTCTCTGTTATTCCTTGTTTGCTTTTCGTCTGATGCGATTTTCCCGACAACTCGCAAGACAATACTCTTTTATGCCGGCATGCCGGATTTTTAGCGTTGTCCCATATTACGCTCGATCAAAGCGGTTGCTTTTACCTTCTCCTCAAGCGGTTTTCATTGCCAGCCAATACGCCCCTGAGAGTCTTGCTTTGGCGAGCGCAGCGCACGCTTATAGCAAAAAGGTTTTCTTCGTGAATCACGCCAACGCTACCTGGCGTGGAAGCTATGTGCCGCCCATCCATGCTGATTTAGTGGGTGTCAGTAGCCAGGCGATTGCGGACATGTTCCAGGCGAACTCAAAAAAACCCCTCAAAATACTATTCTGGCCAGTAGGCGACGCTCAGGAATCCATGCGTAAAGTCAGTCAGCATAGCGGGGCGCTAAGAGTGGGTATTTACCTCACCGCGCTTACAAACGAGCATCGGCTTGGTGAGCTGGTGAAGAATTGTCATAAAAACACATCAATTGCGACCACCTTCGTGCGGGCGCATCCGGTCAAAGTGGTCCAGCCAACTCTGGAAAACGTCGACTTGGAGCAGTTTTCGTGCGAAATATCCACTAACAATTTGCTGGCAGACGATATTCGAAGGACCGATCTGGCGATTTGCGGTAACAGCACGGTAGCGACGGAGATACTTCGTGCCGGTAGGCCTGTTCTCTATGATGCCGGCCTCGATTCTATGCAATACGACTATAATGGCTATTTAGAGGCGGGGTTGCTAATGAAGTATTCAGATTTTGTCGGTCAGGACATGCTGAAAGAAATTGATAAGTTCTACTCCTCTGAACAATGGCTCAGTCTGATGCGTTATTTTGACTGTGCTTATCAGCAGGACGAGCAAAAAATGCGGGCAGGGTTTTCTGAGGCGATCGAACGTGAACTGGACCATTGATCAGAGGGTAATGCAATGACCTACTTTCTGGAAAGTGTCAAATCCCAGCGCTCTCGTCAGCTACTTGGCTTGTTTTTGCTCCTTGCCCTTGTTGTCACAGTGGCTTCCAGGCTGATGGGCTTTTTTCTTCCAGATCAGTTTAATGAGGAATTTCGGATTCTTTACCACTTGGATCCCCTGAAGACCAACGACAAGGATTACGCCGGGCAATTCCTTGGTCAATTCCCACAACCACTTCTTTATGTATTCACTACGGAAGTGGCTTTGGGCCTGGGAATGGATTTGGAGCTTTTCCATCGCCTGCTTGGGGCCGGGTGCTTTTTGCTGTTTCTTGGCGGCTCCATGGTCGCGGCGTTACGCTTGGGCGGTTTGTTCGCTTTGACAGTCGTTGCTTTCTCTGCTGCGCAAATCGTTTTCTACCAACAAACAAGTTCAGCAACGCCACATGCGTTTGCTTTTCCTTTACTAGCCTGGATGTTTGTGTCGCTGCTCTGTGACCGGCCTCACTGGGGAGGCGTGCTAACGGTGCTCGCCAGCCTGCTGTACGTACCTATCGCGCCGTTGATGGGTTTGATGTTTGCAGCGCATTTGCTGATTTTAAGGCGTGGATTGGCCGACATTTCTAGTAGATGTTGGTTAAATCTAACTTGGATTGCTGCTGTTGGCCTGATTTCTGTCGCATTGGTGGCGCATCAGTTAGAGCCCGTCGATGGCTATGGTGCAGTGCTAACACCTGGTGAAATGGTCGAGGAATTTCCTGAAAACGGCCCCCAGGGGCGATACGACATCAGTGTTTTCGAGCCGGTCTACCATATTTCTGCCTCCGCATTGGGACAGTTCAACCAACTTGTCCCCGCACCGTTGGCGTTATCGCTTTTTGCGTTCGTCGGTGCATTCACGGCACTTGGTCTGTACAACTTGAGGACTGCACCTCTAGTGCTAAGGCCAACGCTGGTATTTACCGCTGTAAGTTTGTTGATGTTTGGCTTTGTGTTCTTTCTGCGCCCCTATGTTTCCTACCGCTTTGTACTGTACCCCTTGTTTACGGTAGTGCCTTTTCTTTTTGTCTTTGGTTTGAACAGTATCTTGTTCCGAAAGCAAAGCAATCCACGAGCGGCAATTCTAGTGTTTTTTTCCAGCCTCTCGATTTTGTTTCTGACGCTGGGAACTGCAAAAGATAATCAGACGAATGGTTGGCTGACCTTGAATAGTGCTGATCAGGAGATGCTGCAGTTCCTGAGCTCAACTCCCGAGGATAGCTTGATTGCTGCTTGGCCAAATCAAAACGCCTCTAGCCTTATACCTTATATTGCAGGGCGGCCTCTGCTGGTAGATATGAAAGCTCATTATCCAAATTACGTGGGCCATTTGCTAGAGATGCGCCAACGTATGTTTGGGGTCGTTGATGCCTACTTTGCGACGTCACCAGAAGCCCTGATAAAACTTAACTGTCTTTGGGATGCTAACTATTTAGTTGTGATGCGTCCAGCGCTTATAGATGGGAATGCTTCACTTAGCTACTTTGCCCCGTTTGATCGACGTATCAAGAAACGCATCGAAGCGACTGTTGGAAAACAGCTATTCCTGCTGGATTTGCCCAAAGAGTCTGTGGTTTTTAGCTCAGGGCAGTACCAAATAGTTAATCTTGAATACTTTGCCGACCGGACTGATTGTGATCTGTTCATTGAACAATCAGATAGGCCTTAAGCATCATGCGCTACAGCGTAGCTGTCAGTTTATCTACAAAGAGTTCATTAACTGTTTTCGTTTATGAAATCAAAACTTGTGGGTGTGTCTGCGCGTGCCGGCTTGCTCATTTTTTTTCCGAGTAAGATTTTCAGGTATTTCGGTGGCAGTCCGTAGCCGGGTCGTACACTTCGAACGTCTGCTGAAGTGATTTCTTGACCGGTTTTCATGTCCCTTACGAAATAGAGCGAGCGCCGAAACTTCACGTTGGACTTCTCACTTTCTTTTCTCTCATAATTAATTCGACCCAGCGCCTCCCAAGCGGTGCGTGTGTCCCGGCACAGCGCTTTCAATTCCAAAGGCTCCAATGAGAAACTGTCATCCGGTCCGTCACCAGACCGGTCCAGCGTTACGTGTTTTTCGATAATGACAGCGCCAAGTGCAATACTTGCGATTGCGGTGGCGTTATCCAAAGTGTGATCTGAAAGACCGATGACTGTTCCAAATCTTTCCGCCATATCTGGAATCGTTCGCAAGTTATAGTCAGATGCAGGAGCAGGATACCCTGAGACGCAGTGAAGCAGGGCAATCTGAGTGCAACCCCCATCGCGTGCTGTTTCCAGTGCTTCCAGGATCTCCTGATTATCAGCCATTCCGGTTGAGATAATCATTGGCTTGCCGGTAGCTGCGATATATCGAATCAAGGGTAAATCGATGATCTCGAATGAGGCAACCTTGTACGCCGGTGTATTCAAATCTTCCAGTAGATCGACTGCGGTCTTATCGAACGGCGAGCTGAAGATCGGGATCCCTAATTGTCCTGCGAAATTGAATAGTTCTTGATGCCATTCCCACGGTGTGTGTGCCCATTGATAGAGGTCCCAGAGCGTGCGGTCCTTCCAGAGTCCTTCGGAAATTCTAAAATCTGGGCGATCACTGTTTAGGGTAATCGTTTCAGGCCGATAGGTTTGTAACTTTACAGCGTCAGCACCTGATTCATGAGCCTTCTGAATGATATTCAAAGCAGTCTCGATGCTACCGTTGTGGTTAGCGGAAAGTTCAGCTATTACATATGGATGATGATCGCTGCCTATTGGCCGATCCTGAATAGAAAAATTAGTCATCATCAGAAACTCTCTTGATTTCAATTTGATATTTGTGTCCACGCATGAAAAAGAATGCGGGAAAGCGTTCAGGATCAGAAACCCGTATTAAATCAAACTGTTCACTTATAGATCGTTCTGGATTTATTTCACTGTCTTTCGGCAGTCTTTTTTTGTAATATGTGACGTCAGATTCAGATTGCGATGTGGTTTGAATGTTCGAATTCGATAATTCTAATGCCTGTTCCATTAATTCAAGTTCTGCGTCAAAAACTAGTTTGTTTATTTCGTCAAAGAGCAGGTGTCTAGGAACGGCGATTCGTTTCTTTGCCCAGATATTCCCCGAGTCCACCGGGTCCGCGGCCTCAATCATGGAAATTGTCAGTTCATCAGCGCCATTCAATATAGACCAAATATGTGGGCTCCAGCCTCTACCGAGTGGTAAATCGCTTGCATGAAGAACCAAAGAATATTTGTATTGATTTCGAATTTCTTTGGTGACTATTTCGGAACAAGAAATGAGGAATAAGAAATCTCCGCCTTTTAATGTCATCGCGACGTGATGCAATTCAGCTGAGTATTTACAGCTAGAATTCTCGCACCAACGCTTTATCAAGGGAACTATAGGGTGATTTTGGCTGCTACAAAGAATATCAACTTTCATATTTATCCAGAATATCCAGAATGCGATTGACCCCTTCGCCGTCGGAAATTTTCGACGCTCTGCCACTCATTGACTTCAGCACATATGGGGCTTGTAATCTTTGAACGACGCGTTGTAGATCTTCATCAATAGCAACCGAGAGATCCACTGCGAAGGCTGCTCCACTTTCTATGAGCGCATTAGATATTGCCTTTTGATTATTCGCAAGAACCAAAACAATCACTGGAAGTCCAAGGCAACACCTTTCCCATGAAGAACTACCTGCTGCCCCAATGGAGAGATCGGCTCGTGCCATTCGCCTAGCCATATCTTCAACCTCAATGCTGATCTCGGTCGGCCAAGGCATTAATTTAGATTCTGCGATGATGGTTTCTTGGTGAGGAGCATTCTTGCCGAGTATTACCTCAATGCTGAGTGCTTTTGGGAGAGAGCATTTCTTTAGAGCGTCAAGAATACGCCCGGTCACATTATCCTTGTCTATTCCTCCCATATTGATGAGAAGGCGTCGTAGCTTCGGGTTCTCCCGACGTTTTAAGCTATTAGGACGCTGGTTTGAAAATTCAGGGCGCAACAGCGCAAACTCTGGGCCAATTAATAACTTGCAGATCGAAGGAACAAGTAACTCGTAGTCTTCAGGTTGGCGCCCCAAATTCTGATCAAGCAGTGCATCACAATCATGACTGCGATCAGCGAGATCGTCGATCACCATCAAGCGGTTAGCAGCCCCTTTCGTAGCCTGTTCCCATCGGTAATCAAATGCGTAGTGGTCAACGATCAACCAATCGGGCCCTATTGCGTTAACTATCTCCCTGGTTTCGGCCGCGTCTTTTTGCCAACTGATTTCCGCCCACGCTGCGTGTGTAGGCGGTCCGCTTGGGCATTCGACCTCAGCCGCTGACAGTTTAATTACATTGAATCCGCCATTTTCGATTCGCTCGATCAGATTGCCCTTCAGTCTGCGGCTTATGAAAGTGACTTCATTTCCACTGATCCTAAGTGTATTTGCTAACGTGAGGCAGCGCATTACATGGCCTGTTCCGATTTGCAAAGACCCATCAACCCGAATCGCAAATTTCATTGTCTTAAGAGGTCTGATGCTCGGCCATGTTTAGTACCTGCGCCATTTTTTCTGCCTGCTTCCAGTCTTCCAATGTATCGATATCTTGAACGCGACTACGATCAATCGGGATTCCATGTGCGATTCCGTCAAAAATTGACTCTTTGGTTGCCCAGGTCTTGGCCAGCGCCCAATAGAACTGCCCGGTATCATGCCAGGCTTCTTCCAGATCTTGAGATCTTGTTTGAGCCAACTCAGGAGCAAACATTTGCATTTGTCCATCATGGTTTCTGAGGAGCGCGCGCTGGATCGGGTAGGCGAAAGTCGTCACTGGAAAGACGAACGCATACGGTGTCTCAAATAAGAGGTCTTGGCCCTTGCGCAAATCCCCAACAGACACAAAAGGAGCAGTGGCGTAAAGGCAGCACGTGGGCTGCTCTGGGGGTACTTTTAGCTGTTCGATTGCGTGGGCAATTACTGGTACCGTGGGTGCATGGTCATTCGCCAGTCGTTGCGGGCGATTAAAGGGGGTTTCAGCGCCATGCTCGCGGGCTACGGCAGCAATTTCTGAGTCGTCTGTAGAAACTATTATTCGGCTAAAACACCCGCTCGCTTGTGCCGTCTTGATCGACCAGGCGATCATCGGCTTGCCGCAGAAATACCGAATGTTTTTGCGTGGAATCCTTTCGCTACCGCCACGAGCCGGGATGATGGCAATAGCCTTCATGCCAACAGCTCAGCAAGCGTGTTTACGACATACACTTGCTCTTCGTCGCTCAACAATGGGAACATCGGCAAGCTGATTGCATCGCGACCGTAGGCTTCAGCCATTGGAAACATCTTTTCTCGGAAACCCAGTTCTTGATAGTACGGCTGCAAATGTACCGGAATGTAGTGCACGTTGACGCCGATGCCAGCCGCTCGCATACCTTCGAACACTTCTCGGTGGCTCCGCTGAGTGTTTTCCAGCTGCAGTCGAACCGGGTAGAGGTGCCAGGAAGAGTAGGCATGCTCTATGAGACTGGGGCGCTTGACGGGCAATTCATTGAGGAATTTATCATAACGTGTGGCCAAAAAGTTACGACGCTCGACGAATTGGTTTAGCCGGCTAAACTGGCTGATGCCCAGCGCGGCCTGCAGATCCGTCATGCGGTAGTTGAAACCGAGCTCAAGCTGTTCGTAGTACCAGGAGCCGATCGGCTTCTGCTTCATTTGCTCTGAGTCACGAGTGATTCCATGCGTGCGCAGGCGTGTCATATGCATTGCCAGTTCTTCTGAATTCGTCATCGCCATCCCACCTTCGGCGGTGGTGATGATCTTGACTGGATGAAAGCTGAAGACTGTGATGTCGCTGTATCTGCAATTTCCGACTGGCTGATCTCGGTAGAGGCCTCCAATGGCGTGTGAGGCGTCCTCGATTATTCTGAATCTATAGCGCTGAGCTAACGCGTGAATAGCGGCCATGTCGCAGGATTGTCCGCAGAGGTGAACCGGTATGACTACTTTAGGAAGACGATTTGACTTCTCTGCCTCGTCCAATTTCTTGGCCAGTCGGTCCGGGCAGAGATTCCAGGTTAAAGGGTCAATATCGACAAAATCTACGTCAGCACCGCAGTAACGGGCACAGTTGGCGCTGGCCACGAATGTGTTCGAGCTGGTCCATACGATATCACCAGATTCAATCCCTAGCGCCATGCAGGCGATATGCAGCGCACTAGTTGCGCTATTGACAGCGACCCCATGACCTGCGCCGCAATACCTGGCGACCTGCTGTTCAAACTCTGGAACCTTGGGCCCCTGTGTGAGAAAGTCGGATCGAAGCACCTCGACTACAGCATCGATGTCTTGCTGACTTATGTCCTGCCGACCGTAAGAAATCACGTTCAGACCTGAAACGTCAGATCGACGTGCTGCCGGATCAGTTCACGCAATTGCTCAACGGTGAGAAAGTCGGGATTCGTGCCACTGTTGTAGGCAAAGCCGGGCTCGACTGACCTGCAGCCGTAGCTTGCACAGTAATCGCGCTTGCTGATGTCACCTGCCACGGGAAGGATCGCAAAGTACCGTCCCAGATCAACGGTGTTATAGCTGTCGCTGGCCGTAATCATTTCTTCGTGGATTTTCTCACCTGCACGGATTCCAACGATCGGTTTTTTGCAATCGGGGGCAATCGCTTGTGCAACATCCAGAATTCTATAACTGGGTATTTTGGGGACAAATACTTCACCACCCTGTGCATTTTCCAGCGCCCACAACACCAAGTCAACGCCTTCTTGCAGCGTGATATTGAATCGAGTCATGTTGCCGTCAGTAATAGGAAGAATACCGGTCTTACGCTTTTTCAGGAAAAAAGGGATGACAGAGCCGCGGCTTCCAAGTACATTGCCGTAGCGCACTACCGAGAAGCTGATATCGCGCGGACCGCGTATGTTGTTTGCAGCCGTGAACAATTTGTCTGAACAAAGCTTGGTCGCACCATACAAGTTGATGGGGGCCGCCGCTTTATCGGTAGACAACGCGATGACTTTCTCTACACCACAGTCCAGCGCGCACTCGATCACATTTTGGGCACCCAGCACATTGGTCTTCACGGCCTCGAACGGGTTGTACTCTGCAGAGGGCACCTGCTTCAACGCTGCAGCATGGATAACGACATCAATTCCTTCCATAGCCCGCTTAAGGCGATGTCGATCTCGTACATCACCGATAAAGTATCTGAGGCCAGTATGTTGATCGGTGCAAAGAATCTGGCTCATCTCGAACTGCTTGAGTTCGTCACGGGAGTAGATCACTAGACGTTCTATATCTGGAAAGCGCCGTAGCACCGTCTCAACGAACGCCTTACCGAATGAGCCAGTCCCTCCCGTGATCAGAATCGATTTTTTTTTAAGCAACGATAGAGCTCCTTGTTTGCCTTAAGTCAATAGCTGCGCGTTCAGCACAAACTGCTTAAACATGATCTTCTCCATGACTTTTTGAAACTATCAACTGATGCCTGCTTTTCGAGAGTAACAAAAGTAGGCTGGCGCTGGGTTGGTTGGGAGAAGTAAAAGCAGGATCCAGGTTCTTTTCACAAGCCGCATTTTTTCGGCTTGTGAAGGTCGCGACGAGTCATTTCCTTCAAAAGCCAGCGGGTCACTCGATCCAGCCGATTTCCCGTGCCGTCCCGAGGCCAATCACGGTGGCATCGAGCGCGCCTGGCTGCCGGGATCGACGGGCGCTCACTGGAATTCGGCCGGCCATCAGCTCAGCGGCGGGTTGGGGGAAGCGTGGTCTGCGCTCTGCGTCGGCATAGCCTTCGGGCCACAGG
>JGI12210J13797_11180929_pt1 | contig 12517 bp, 10 predicted proteins | sample ElkSlonscriptome_3_FD_13797 | JGI IMG/M metagenome (IMG submission 13797) | reverse complement strand
GGGAGCTTTGCGACCTACCTCGTCACGAGGCGCGGGATTTCCGGTCGGGCGACGAACTGAAGACGCGTCCGGGCGCGCGCCCGCACCGGGCGCGTGGCCGTGCCTATCCGACGCTTTCCATCAGGAAAACCCGGCCCTCGAGCTCCGGCCCCTTGGCAGCGCGGGCGAGCACGGCGGCGACATCGCCGCGAGCCGCCTTGCCCTTGGGATCGACCTCGTCGCCGAGCCTCACATTGCGGTTTCCGTCATCCTCGGTGAGAGCGACCGGGCGCACGATGGTGTAGGCAAGGCCCGAGGCGATCAGGTGTTCGTCGGCTTCGTGCTTGGCCTCGAGATAATGGCCGAGTTCGGAATCGGGATCGGGTTCGCCGGCACCGACCGAACTGAGCATGACGAAGCGCTTGACGCCCGCCTCGCCGGCGATGTCGACGAGCCGCCGCGCCCCGTCGCGATCGACCTTGTCGGTCATCTCGGCGCCGGTATCGCCGCCCGATCCTGCGGCGAAGACAACGACGTCGACCCCGTCGCATTCATCGCCCCTGAGCGCGGTCAGGTCCGCTTCGCGCCTCGCGACGCCTTCGGGCAGCCCCGAGATGTCGGACGATGCGCGGTGCATCGCAATCGGTTCGTGCTCGGATTGGGAAAGCTGGCGGGTAAGGCGCAGCCCGGTATCTCCGGTGGCGCCTGCGATAAGGATTTTCATGGTGTCGTGTCTCCTGTCTGGTGACGGGCCGTCCTTTTTGAAAACGGCTGGTTCATTGGACCAATGGAGGCCGGGCGCGTTCGTTTCGCCTGCGCGGGGAAGCGTTGCCGGTGCGCGGTGGCTGCCGCGTCAGGGGGCAAGCGGCCTGTGCTTCTCCCGCTGGCGCGGTCTTGTCTCCAACCGAGGCGTCCATGCTGGACTGCGCGTTGCGGGTGGGTCACTCTCCTTTCTTTGAGAGCGGGGGAATCATGGATCTGGAACTTTCAGGCAAGGTCGCGCTGGTGACGGGGGCGAGCCGCGGGATCGGGCTTGCGATTGCGCAAGGGCTCGCGGCGGAGGGCGCGAAACTGTGTATCGCGGCGCGCGGGGAAGAGGCGCTGCAACAGGCGGCCGAGACGATAGTCGCGGCGGGCGGCGAGGTGCTCGCGCCGACTGCCGACGTGGCGGACGACGAATCGGCCGCGCGGCTCGTGGAGGCGGCTCACGAACGCTTCGGGCGCATCGACATACTCGTCAGCAATGCCTCCGCGCTTTCCGTGGGCGGCGGACGCGAGGACTGGGAAAGGAGCCTGTCGGTCGATCTGATGGGCGCGGTGCGACTGGTCGAGGCGGCGCTGCCCGCCATGCGCGAACGGGGAGAAGGCTCGATCCTGCTCGTATCCTCGGTCTCGGCGATCGAGGCATCGCCGATGGAGGATTACGGCTATACCTCGGCCAAGGCCGCGCTCAATGCCTATGCCAAGAAGCTTGCGATGAACGAAGCGAGGCACGGCATAAGGGCCAACGCGCTCTTGCCCGGGTCCGTCGAATTTCCTGGCGGGGGCTGGGAGACCACGAGCAAGGAGAACCCGGCGATCTACGAAATGGTCCGCTCCAGCATCCCGTTCGGTCGCCTGGGAAAGCCGAAAGAGATCGCCGATGCCGCCGTATGGCTTGTTTCGCCGCGAGCGGGGTGGGTGACTGGCGCAGCTTTGAGCGTCGATGGCGGGCAGGGGAAAGGCATTCGCTAGGCAGATCGCGATCGGGAATTGCGTGTCGCGGGCTCGCCTGCCTCCTGCGCTACCGTTCGCCCAGCATTGCGATCGGTCAGGACCGCTTTTCCTTGAATGCACGCTTGGGAGGCTTGCCGCCCTTGCCGCCCTTCTTGCCCTTGGGTTTGTCGAACTTCCTGAAAGCGGGTTTGGCTTTCACTCTCGGTTCGTCGCTATTGCCTCGAGCATGAGACCGCTTGCGATTGTCCTTGGCTGCGATGCGAGGGGCGGTTTCCGACTTTTCGATAACAACGGGGTCCTCGTCGGTGTCGTCCTGCGCTGACCGTTGAGCGGCGTCGGCAAACTTGTCGGCGATCTGGCGCGGGATCTGAAAATAGGTTTCGTCGGGACCGATGCGGATCGCGCCGACTTCGTTGCGGGTGATATGGCCGCGGCGGCACAGCAGCGGAAGGATCCAGCGGGGATCCGCGTTCTGGCGGCGGCCCAGCGACATCCGGAACCAGACCGTATCCTCAAATCCCGGGCGATGCCGCTCCTTCTGCGCTTCGCGTCGTGCCTCCGCAGTGTTGGCGATCAGGTCTTCGGGCTCGGGCAGGGACGCGCGGTGGGCCTGCACCAGCATGGCGGCGATTTCGTTCGGCGTGCGCTCGGCAAGGAGGCGTTCGGCAAGGTCCCGGTCACCCTCGTCGACCTCGACAGGGGCGAGAAGTTTTTCCAGCAGGCGCTCCCGGTCCTTGGCCTTGATCGCATCGCGGTCCGGCGCTTCGCTCCATTCCGCCGTGATCTTGGCGTGGCGCAGCATCGATTCGACCCGCTTGCGGCGCGAGAAGGGCACGATCAGGACGGCAGTGCCTTTCTTGCCGGCTCGTCCGGTGCGGCCCGAACGGTGTTGCAGCGTTTCGGCGTCGCGCGGGATCTCGACATGAATGACGAGGCTGAGCGTCGGCAGGTCGATCCCGCGCGAGGCGACGTCAGTGGCGACGCAGACCTGCACGCGGCGGTCGCGCAGGGCCTGCAACGCCTGGTTGCGCTCGGACTGGGAATGCTCGCCCGACAATGCGACGACGGCAAAGCCGCGCTCCTGCAAGGTGGCGTGCAGGTGGCGTACTTTCTCACGCGTGGCGCAGAACAGGATCGCCGTTTCAGCTTCGTGATAGCGCAGCAGGTTGACGACCGCGTTCTCGATCTCCGGCGGGGATACGGTCACGGCCTGATAAGAGATGTCGCCATGGCCGCGCCCCTCGCTGATCGTGGCGATGCGCAGGGCGTTACGCTGATAACGCTGGGCAAGGGCCTCGATCGGGCGGGGCATGGTCGCCGAGAACAGCAGGGTGCGCCGCGATTGAGGCATCGCATCGAGGATTTCCTCGAGCTCTTCGCGAAAGCCCATGTCCAGCATTTCGTCCGCTTCATCGAGTACCACGGCCTTGAGCGCGGACAGATCGAGCGCACCGCGCTCGAGGTGGTCACGAAGCCTGCCCGGTGTCCCGACAACGATGGTTGCACCCGAACGCAGCGCCTTGCGCTCCTGCTGGGGGTTCATTCCGCCGACGCAGGTGGCGATGCGGGCACCGGCCTTGCCATACAGCCATGCAAGTTCGCGGCTCACCTGCAGGGCAAGCTCGCGCGTTGGCGCAACGATCAGCGCGAGCGGCCTTTCGCAGAAAGGTATCGTGTCGCCGTCGGCCAGCAATTGTTCGGCCATGGCGAGGCCGAACGCGATTGTCTTGCCCGAACCGGTTTGCGCGGAAACGACCAGGTCGCGCCCTGCTGCCTCGGGCTGCATCACTTCGGCCTGCACGGGTGTGGCCGTGGCGTATCCGCGTTCGGCAAGGGCTGCCTGAAGACTGGAAGGAAGGGGAGGGAAATTCATTGCGTCGGCCTGTAATGGGAGGGCTGTAATGGGAGGGGGCGTAATGGGAGGGGCGTAACGGGAAGGGCTGGCATGTGAGGGGAGCGAGTCATCGCTGCGAACGGCCAGATCGCTCTTCGCATGGTGAGTGCTGCTGCAATCGGGTTCACGGGCTCGCAGGTCCCCATAGGCCTGAAATTCGATTCTGGCTTGCGAAAAATCGGATTGGCCTGATCCGGTCAGACTTCGCGTGTTCGCCGACCTCGCCCGCGTGTCGGGGGTTCGAGCCGCTCCTCCGCTACCGGATCTGGACCGGAAGGATGCATTCGGCGGTCCTCGTCACTGGGTTACGAGCACTTCGATGTCACCGAGATAGTTCGAGCCGTGGCGCACGATGTCGCCCGGTTGAAGGAAATGGGCGCCCGCGAGCTCGTTCGCGATGAAGCGGTTTCGTGCCGTGTCCATGAAGTCCCGTTCCCCGAACGGACCCAGGTTGCGGGCATATACCAGCCCGGCCTCGATGATGTCCGCCCGGCTGGGCGGCGTGAAGATCGTGCCTTCCGCGGTGCCCGACATCAGCGTCATGTCGCGTTCGATCCTGCCGTGAGGTGCAAGCAAATGCATGTCTCCGCGAAAAAGGAAACGCGGTCTTGCCATGTCCGCCAAAGCCTTTTCGGCGAGGGCCCGGAAATCCAGCGTCATCTCGCCCCCGCGTGCGTCCTGCCGGGGTTCGCCGTTGAGGCTGGTGGTCATGCGCAAGTCGCGCGCGACGGCTTGCCAGTCCCTGGGCACGACCAGAAAAGGTCCGGTCGGGAAGAAATCCGGGCCGCTTTTGGCATCGCTGAAGCCCGAGCCGGAATCGAGATCGTCCGGGTCGGCGAGATGGACGAGCGCATTGCGGTTGGTAAAATCGCCGCACAGGAAAATGCCCTTTGTCGCGGCATCGAAATCGGCAAGGTTTGCGATCTCACGATCGAACCGCATGCACAGTTCGACTTCGTAGTCGAGCAGGATGCCGCTTTCGGCCCTGACCTGCGTGCGTGCGGGGGTGGCGATGCCGAACTTGGGAAACTGGAACACAGCTGTACTGCTGGCCTCCTCGGCATGTTCGGGAAAATTCGTGCCGGTGCCGATATGCCGCCCGCCGGCTGGCGCGCTTGGCAGCAGGTCCGCGATGGGGACAGTCAGCTGTGGCCAATCGCCCTGTTCGCCTTGCCGTAGAGGCGTGATGTTCGCCTGTGCGAGCGCGGCGAAAGGGTCCTCGCCGGTTTGCGCCCCCAATCGTGTCAGATCGACGCCGGTCACGCTGCTTTCGTCGGCTGCCAGCACGATCATTGTCGAATGGGTGCCGTCCGGGCCGATGAACTGCGCCAGGGTGGCTGCTTCCTCGATCGGCAGGAGCCTTTGCGCGAGCGGTCTTTGTTCGAAGCTGGCCGGGTTGAAGCTCGGATCGGGTGCGCTCGCCCAGGCGGCAAGGACGGCAAGGCCAAGCAGGACGGGAGCTGTCAGGACAATCCCCACCCATTTGCGCACCGGCTTTCTCCCTCACCGAGTTGGCGGAGGCTATCACCACGAGAGGAGGAGACCAAGTCCGGCAGCGGCGATGGGGGTTCCAAGGCTGGCCGCTTTCGTGCTGTCCCCTTCGAGTAAGGGGGTTTTTTGGACGGCGCGTGACGCGCGCTTGTCGAGGGGGCCGATCTGGTGAAACGTCTGCGGGCGTCCTTGCCCGTCGCGTTCAAAGGCAGAATCCGGGCCTGCGCCCGGCAGGGCGCGGCCGAGAAAGGGCCTTCGCCGCCTCGCGCTCCCATTCGCCTGATATCATGTCCGGCGCGCTTGCAAGACCAGCGGCGATCGGCACCCGGGCGCAAGCATCGCCCACCATCCCATCGTCCCGTCCTTTTGCTTCGGGCCTGCCGCGCACGCTTTTGCGCTAGCTGCCCGGCCTGATCGAGGAACCGATCCCTCGCGCCGTCGTCCTCACCCGCCAGACATCCGATCCCGCCGTGATGTAGAGCGTGCCGAGCTGCGGGCCGCCCCATGAAACGTTGGTGGAACGGACCGGCATCTCGAGCGTCGCTACCCGCCTGCCGTCCGGCGCGAGCACGCAGATCCCCTCGGGGCAGGTCGCATAGACACGGCCCTCGCTGTCAACGCGCATGCCATCGACATTCCATTCGCCGCCTTCGATCGCGAGGTCAGCGAACAGCCGCTTGCCGCTCGCCGTTCCGTCCTGCGCGATGTCGTAGGCCCACAATTTCTGGTCTGCCGCATCGCTGACATAGAGAACGCTTTCGTCCGGCGACAACACAATGCCGTTGGGCCGTTCGAGCGCATCATCGATCAACACCATCCGGCCCGTCGCCTCGTCGACACCGAAAACACCGTTGAAGTCGATCTCGCGTTCTCGCTCCTGCCCCTCATAGGCGCGGCCCAGGCCATAGGGCGGGTCGGTGAAGAAGATCATTCCGTCATCCTCGCGCACGACGAGGTCGTTGGGGCTGCTGAGATGCCGCCCGCGATATTCGGCGACGATCGTCTCGCGCCCCGCCTGCGGCGTCCAGCGGGTGATCTCACCGCTTGCGTGCTCGGCCGACAGGAGATTGCCGGCGCGGTCGAAGGTGTGACCATTGGCAAGCCACGAAGGGCTGTAAAGGACGCTGACCTCGTTCCCGACCGGATCGAGGACATGGACCGTGTCGCCGGGGATGTCGCTGAATATCAGCCGTGACCCGTCCCATGCCGGCCCCTCGGTGAAATCGAAACCCGTCGCGACCCTTTCAAGCGATCCGGCAACGAACGGCGTGTCCTGCACGCTCTGCGTCGATGCGCTCATCTCACCTTCGCCGCCGAGCGGCGCGCATCCCGCGGCAAGCGCGCAGCAAGCCAACAGCGCGGGGGCGAAGCGTGATGTGGTTCGTTGGTTCGTATCGGTGCTCATGCAAATCCCCTCGATCTCGCGCTGCAGGTGCCGTGCCGGGCGGCCTGAGCCGAACTTTCAGATGTTCCGACAGCGACTATCGTACATTCCGTCCGGAAAAGACAAGCATGCCGCGCATGCGCTTCGCGAAAACGGTGCGCGCGCATGTCCTGTGGTCGCCTAGGAGAACCGGACGGCCTCGACAGTCCCTCAGCGAAGGGAGGTTTTCCCACACCTCGATGCCGAGGGCGAAATGGTCGCTGAAGGAACCTGGGCTGTCGTCGATGACAAGACGTGCTTCACACGAACAACCGACGGTGTCGCAGAAGAGTGCTGGACGGAAAGCGAGTCAGACGAGGATCGCTCGTTCACGGCGACGTCGGATACTGGCCAGGAATTGACCGTAAAGCCGGTCATGGCCGACCAAGCGGCCCGATCGGCGGCCTCGAGGTGAATTGCCGACACTCCGGCGCAGCCGGGACGAGGGCGCCGACCGGGGCGAGGATGATCGCGTCATCGAGCGTGACGCCTGGCACTTTCTCGCCCCGGCCGGTCCACTTGCACCCGGTGGACGGTCAGCCCACGCTGATCCGGGTCTTGTTTTCCTTGGCCATCTTGGGAAGCTTCAGGACGAGTATGCCGTTCTCGTATGTCGCCGATGCGTCTTCTGCGTTGACCTCGCTCGGGAGCGCGATGTCACGCTTGACCGATCCGTAATATCTTTCCGAGTGAATGACCTTGTCGTCTTCCTTGTCGGCATCGTATTGCGAAACCTCGGCGCTGATCGTGAGCACGTTGTTGTTGACCGAGATGTCGAGCTGATCCTTGCTGACGCCGGGCAGCTCCGCCTGGACGACCAGATGATCATCGTTTTCCTTGACGTCGATCCTGATCTGGCTCGGCGTCGGCAGGGGGTCGCCATGCAGCGGCGCGATCGAATATCCCAGCGGGAAGTCGTGAAAGAGTTCGTCGAAGAGACTGCGGCGCGCGGGTAATCTGGACATCGTTCCTCTCCATTCCTCGTCGATTCCGGGGTGGACGAGAATGGCGTGGAAGCGAACCGCCGACATTGAACAAGATCAAACTCGCTCACCGCCCGGCGCGTATCTGGCTCTCTTCGCGTATCAGCGTTCCAGATCATCCTCGGCGAGCGTTTCCTCGGCCATGCCAGCCTCGTCGACATCGGTAAGCTCGTTCTCGACCGATCCGGCGGTCTCGTCGGCAATCGCGCGGTCGGGGCGGTTTGGCTCCGCAATGCCGCCAATGGCGGTTTCCTGCGACCCGGCCGTGTCGGGTTCCTCGAGCTCGGGCATCGCCTTGCTTTCCCCTTGCGAGCCGCAGGAGGCAAGGCCGAGCGCGGCGAGGGCGATGAAACTGGCAGTCTTCTTCATGTGATGCTCCGGTATCGTGTCCGCCTTCAACGAAGCGCCGGCGGTGAATATCCGGGGGACGCGGGGCACGCGGCGCATCCCTCGCACGGTTCGCCCTGCTCGCACCACGAGGAGCGGCAGCATCAGGGGTGCCCCCTTGGCAGGTGCCCGGGCATGGCTCGGCGATGACAAGGGCACGCCTCAACCTGCACGGCACGATCGGCTATTTCGGCGCGGGCCGCACGCGCACGGGGACCGAATTGTTCAGCGTCTCGCGCGAGGTCGACGGGTCGAGCGTGCTGCGTGCGCAATGCGTGATGGAGGACGATGCGCTGGTGCGCGATTGTCTGCTCTGCCTCGATCCCGAAGACCGGCCGCGCGAGGCTTTCATGCGAACGATCGAGGGCGGGCGGGCGCTGGGGAGCGGGCATTATCGGTTCGGCACCGGAGGCATCATCGCCGACATCGCCCCTGCGCAAGGTGAGCCCGAGCGGATCGAGCGCGGCGGGGAATGCCGTTTCTTCGGCACCCATTCGCTGATCAATGATGGCTGGATGGTGCGTGCTCTTGGTGGCGAGCGCCGCGCCGAAATTCGCGTTCATTCCGGTTCGCTCGCGGCGAATGGAGGCGGAGTGCCGAGCCTGCACGAAACGCGAGCGGTGATCGAGGATCACGGGCGCGCTGTGCGCGAGGTTGCGGCAGGCGCGTTCAGATGCCGGTTTCTGACGGTCACCTATGGCGATTTTCCGCCGATCGAGATGTGGCTGTGCGAGAACCTCGACGTGCTCGCCTTGATGCGGTGGGACTACCTCGACGGTTATTACGAACTGCTCTCGCTGACCGAAGGCTGAGGATCGATTATCCGAGAGGCGGACACAAGGCGCGTCGCGGGGACGCCCTGCGGGCTGCCTTGCATATGATCCCGCCATGGCCACGGCAACCAAGCAAGGGCAGGATCCTCTGGCGGACCTTGCCGCGATCGTCGGTTCGGAGCATGTCCTGACCGATCCCGCGACCCTCGAATTCTACGCGACCGATGTGTTTCGGCGCGGGGCATTGCCGCTCGCGGTGTTGCGGCCGGGCAGTGCGCAGGAGATCGCGCAGATCGTCCGCCATGCCCGCGCTTGCAGACTGCCCATCGTCATGCGCGGCGGCGGGGCGAGCTATACCGATGCCTATGCGCATCAAGGGGAAGGCGGCGTGACGCTCGATTTTTCGCGCATGAAGGCGATCGAGATCGACGAGGCGAACGCCCTCGTAAGTGTCGAGCCGGGTGTAACCTGGGCCGAACTGCGCGAGGCCTTGACCGAACGCGGGCTCAAGACGCGTTTCTGGGGAAGCTATTCGGGGCTCGAGGCGACCGTGGCGGGCGGGGTCTCGATGAACGCGATCAGCCACGGGCAGGGCACGGCGGCGGACAGCGTGGTCTCGCTCTCCATTGTCACCGGCACGGGCGAGATCCTGTCGACGGGAAGCGCGCTGTCCGGACCGGCCCTGCCGTTTTCGCGGCATTACGGGCCCGACCTCACCGGGTTGTTCACCGGCGATTGCGGCGCGCTCGGCATCAAGGTGCGAATCACGCTCGCGCTTGAGAGGGCGGCCGCCGCGCATGGCACGGCCTCGTTCGATTTCGCGCGGTTCGAGGATTTGCACGAAGCGCTCCGGAGGGTTGCCGCGAGCGGTCTTGCAGAGGAAAATTTCGGCCTCGACGAAGCGCTCCAGCAGGGCCAGATCGGCGAGGCGGATTTTGGCGACAAGCTCGACATGGCGGGAGCTGTCATGAAAAGCAGTTCCTCGCTCGCCAAGGGGGCGAGGACGGTCGCGAAGATGGCGCTGGCGGGATCGAAGGGCATCGCCAAGGCCAAGTTCGCCGGCCATTTCATCGCCGAGGGCTTCGACCAGGACGATGCCGACCGCCGCATCGCCGAGATCGCGCGGATCGCGGGCGAATTCGGCAAGGCAATCCCGCCCAGCGTGCCCGAGGTCGTGCGGGCGATGCCGTTCGCCCCGCTCAACAATGTCGTCGGACCCAAGGGCGAGCGATGGTTGCCGATGCATGCCCAGTTGCCCCATTCCGCTGCGCCCCCGTTTCACGAGGCGCTGCAGGCCTATTGGCAATCGCGCCGGGCGGAGATGGACGCGCACGCCATCTATACCGGCGGCATGTTCATGGCCGTCGGCACCAGCGTCTTCATCTACGAGCCGACCTTCTACTGGCCCGATGCGCGCAATGCCTATCATGAGCGCACGGTCGATCCCGGCCATCTCGCCAGCCTGCCGACTTACGAACCCGCGCCCGAGGCGGAGGCGCTGATCAAGCAGATGAAGACCGATGTCGTTGCCCTGATGCACGATCACGGCGGGGTGCATTACCAGATCGGGCGGTCCTATCCCTACATGACTGACCACGATCCCGCGCATCTCGCGGTCGTGCGCGCGCTCAAGCGCGAACTCGATCCCGACCGGATCGTCAATCCCGGCGCGCTCGGGCTGTAAAGGCCATCAGCCGCTGTTGCGAAGCGCGGTGGCGATCGCGTTGATCGAAAGCTGGATGCCTTCGGCGATGCGCGGATCGTCCTCACCGCCGCGGTGGCGGCGCAGCAGTTCGACCTGAAGCAAGTTGAGCGGCTCGATATAAGGCAGGCGCAGCCGGATGGAGGCATCGAGCTGGGGCGAATGTTCGAGCAGGTAGCCTTGCCCGGTCACCTCCAGCAGCGAATCGTGAGCAAGGCTCCAGCCGTCCTCGATCCGCGGGAAGATGCTCTCCATCAGCGCGCGGTCCTCCGCCAGAAGCGCATATTGCCGCGCGATCCCCATGTCTGATTTCGCCAGCACCATCTCCATGTTGGCAAGCGCGTTGCGGAAGAACGGCCATTCCTCCGCCATGGCGCGCAGCAGACCCTTGTCGCCGAATTCACGGAGCGCGTGGCCGACCCCGTACCAGCCGGGCAGCATGACCCGCGCCTGGCTCCACGAGAACACCCAGGGGATCGCTCGCAGGTCCTCGATCCGGCCGGTTCCCTTGCGGCTGGCGGGGCGGCTGCCGATCTTGAGGCCGGCTATCTCGGCGATCGGGGTCATCTGGCGGAACAGGTCCACGAAGCCTTCGGTGTCGTAGACGAGCGCGCGATAGGCCTCGAATGCCGTGCGCGAGATGTCTTGCATCGCCGCCGCGAAACGCTGCGCGTGATCGGGAGCGATCCGTTCGGGTTCGAGCGTTGCGAGCACCGTCGCACTGGCCATGGCTTCGAGGTTGCGCGCGGCATTGTCGCGGCTGCCATATTTCGCCGCGATGACCTCGCCCTGTTCGGTAATGCGGATACGGGCATTGACGGTGCCGCGCGGCTGGCCGCGAATTGCGTCGAAGGCCGAACCCCCGCCGCGTCCGACAGACCCGCCACGCCCGTGGAAAAGCTGCATGGTGACGCCCGCCTCGGCGAAGACCTTGCCAAGGGCCTCGCTCGCGCTGGCGAGGTGCCAGGAGGAGGTGAGATAGCCCCCGTCCTTGTTCGAATCCGAATAGCCCAGCATCACCTCCTGGAACCCGCGTGTGCGGGCAAGATCGGCGAGTTCGGGCAGGCGCAGCGCCTTGCGCATGATCGCGGGCGCGGCTTCGAGGTCGCCGATCGTCTCGAACAGCGGGACCGGCATGACCGGGCATTCCGCCTGCTCGCCCGGGCGGTAGAGCCCCGCCTCGCGCAGCAGGACGACCACTTCGAGGAGGTCCGAAACGCTTGTCGCCATCGAGACGATATATTGCGTGATCGCTGCCGGGCCGAAGCTCTCATGGGCGCGGGCGACCGCGTCGATGATCGCGAGTTCGCTCGTCGTTTCCCCGGAATAATCGTGCCACGCAATGCGCAGCGGCCGCGCCCCCGAAAGCTCGGCGCGAAGCACGGCGATGCGTTCCTCCTCGCCAAGCGCAGCATAGTCCGCCTCGACCCCCGCAGCGGCGAGCAGTTCGGCGACCACCCGTTCATGCACGGCACTGTTCTGTCTCAGGTCGAGCGTCGCGAGATGAAAGCCGAACAGCCGCACCGTGCGGATCAGCCGGGCGAGCGCATCTCCGCTGGCCAGCCCCGCTCCGCCGAGCTTTTCGAGCGCGGCGGCGATGGTCTCGAGATCTTCGAGCAATTCCTCGGGCGAGGCATAGGCGGGGCGTTCGGCCACCGGCGCACGGGGCGGGGCGCTGCCGGTGAGCTCGCGATGGGTCGCGGCAAGCCGGGCATAGATGCCGGCAAGCGCGCGGCGATAGGGTTCGTCCCGGCGATGGGCGGAGGTATCGCCGCTCGCCTCGGCCAGCACTTCGAGCGCCGGGTCGACCGGGGCAAGCTCGCTCGAGATCGAAAGCTCCGCGCCGAGGTCGTGGACGGCCTCCAGATAGGTGCCGATGACGAGCCGGGCCGCGCGCGACAGGGCGTAGTCGAGCGACTGCGCGGTCACGTGCGGATTGCCGTCGCGGTCCCCGCCGATCCAGCTGCCGAGCCTGACGAATCCCGGGACATCGCGCCCCAGAGCCGCCTCCCACCGGCCTGAAAGCTGCGGCAGGACAGGCAGGAACACGTCGCGCATCACGTCGATCGCATTGTCGACCTCGTCAGTGACATAAAGCCTGTCGCGGCGCAGGGTGCGCGTGTGCCACAGAAGCGCGATCTGGCGCGCAATGGCGGCATCGACCGTGTC
>JGI12210J13797_10309111_pt1 | contig 12517 bp, 2 predicted proteins | sample ElkSlonscriptome_3_FD_13797 | JGI IMG/M metagenome (IMG submission 13797) | reverse complement strand
CGAAGGCGGTGGGCGTGGCGCTGCGGGATTATGTGCTCTACGGGGAGCAGTCGCCGTACAAGCGGCAGCACGGGGCGTGGGGGGCCCGGGGGCTGACGGTGGGGGAGCTGCTGGAGGCGTGGGCGCTGGTGCAGACCCGCGGGGTCGAGGTGCACTACGTGGGGCGGCAGCCGGCGACCGAGGTGGCGGCGGTGGTCGGGCAGGCGCTGCCGTTCGCGCCCGAGCTGCGGCCGATCAAGCCGCAGGTGGTGGTCGAGCGGCAGCTGCCGCAGGCGACCACGGTGTACTTCCTGCCGCGGCGGGACGCGGTGCAGACCCAGCTGTGGTTTGCGGTGGAAGGGGACCCGGTGTCACGCGAGGAGGTCGCGGCGGCCGATGCGTTCGGCGAGTACTTCGGCGGGAGCATGGCGGGGCTGGTGTTCCAGGAGGTGCGGGAATTTCGGGCATTGGCGTACTCGGCGAACGCTCGGTTCCTGCGCGACGGGGACGTGTATCAGCGCGGGTTCATGCTGGGGTATGTGGGGTGCCAGGCGGACAAGACGTTCGAGGCGCTGGAGGTGATGATGGGGCTGATTACGGAGATGCCCCGGCGGCCGGAGCGGCTCGAGATGGTGAAGGGGGCGCTCACGCGGAGCTTGGAGACGGCGAGCCCGTCGTTTCGGGGGCTGCCCGGGGCGGTGGAGGCGTGGCGGCTGCGGGGGTATGGGGTGGACCCGCGGGCGTGGTTGCTGCCGGCGTATGAAGGGCTGGAGTTTGGGGATATCGAGCGGTTCTATGAGGGGCACGTGGAAGGGCGGGGGGTGGCGATCATGGTCGTTGGGGATCCGCGGAAGGTCGGGGTGAAGGAGCTGGGGAGGTTCGGGGAGGTGGTGCGGGTGAGGGAAGGGGAGCTGTATAGTTGGTAGGGGGTCTGCTCGGGTCGCAGGACCCGTCGCGGCGTAGTCTCATCAATTCAACGACGGGCCACGCTGACTTGCGTGTTCCTGCGGCAGACGGGTGGCCTGCAGCGATGAGCCGCCATGGAGCCGAGCGGGGGGAACCATTTCAAGCGCACGCTCGTCCGAACGATGACGAGACCAGTTAGCGGTAGCGAGCGGTACGGATCCACCACGTCTCGCGTGATCGAGCGTCCGCAGGGAGCCTGCTCGCCTTGGCACGTGCAGCCTCTCGGAGGCGCGCGCGCTCTCGTCACGACCGCCGGGGTAGACTCGCTTCGTACCCGAGACGGAGAGAGCGTTGTGAACAACGACATCGGACGGTTTCTGGCCAAGCGGGCCCACCTCGATCCCCACCAGGAAGCCGTGGTCGAACTCGAGAGCGGGCGTCGCTTCACGTATGCGGAGCTCGATGCCCGGGCCAACCGCATCGCCGATGCCTTGCTCGACAAGGGCGTGCGCAAGGGCGATCGCGTGGCGCTATTGATGATGAACGGGGTCGAGTATCTCGAGAGTTACTTTGGCGCCGCCAAGATCGGCGCCGTGCTGGTGCCGCTCAACTGGCGCCTCGCTCCGCCGGAACTCGAGTTCATCCTGGCCGACTCCGGCAGCGAGACGCTCTTGTTCGACGGAGAATTCGACGCCGTGGCTGGTGCGCTGCGCGGCCTCGCCACGCCCGTGCAGCACTGGATCCGCGCGGGCGAGGGCACGCTGGACTTCGCGGACGGCTACGACACGCTGTGTGCCGGGGCGGCCTCGACCCCGCCCCGGGCCGAGGCTCACGGCGACGACCTGCTGTTCATCATGTACACGTCTGGCACCACGGGCACCCCCAAGGGGGCCGTGCACACGCACGAGACCATGACGTGGGCCTCGCTGACCATCAACCTCACGACCGACATGCGGCACGGCGATCGCTACCTGCAGGTCATGCCGCTGTTCCACGTGGGGGCGCTGACTCCGGCGACCTCCATGCTGCATCGCGGCGGCACGCTCGTGGTGATGCGTACCTTCGATCCGACGAAGATCTTCGAGGTGATCGAGCGCGAGCGCATCTCGTTGGGGCTCGTGGTGCCGGCCATGCTCCAGTTCATGTGGGCTCAGCCCAGCCGCACCACGTGCGATCACTCGTCGCTGCGCTGGCTGATGAGCGGCGCCGCGGCCTTGCCCATCTCGTTGCTCGAGCGCTACGCCGGCATGGGGATCGGGCTCTACCAGGTCTACGGGCTGACCGAGACGTGCGGGCCCGCATGCTTGATCTCGCCCCAGCTCGCGGCCGAGCGGCCCGGATCCACCGGCCGGGCCTTCTTCCACACCGAGGTGCGGGTCGTGGGCGAGGAGGGGCAGGACGTCGCGCCCGGTGAGGTCGGCGAGGTATGGATCCGTGGCGCCCACGTGATGAAGGAGTACTGGAATCAACCAGAGGCGACGGCCGAGGCCGTGCGCGACGGTTGGTTGCTCTCGGGTGATCTCGCTCGGGTCGACGAAGATGGATTCATCTACATCTGTGATCGAAAGAAGGACATGATCCTCTCTGGCGGAGAGAACATCTATCCGGCCGAGGTGGAGAGCGTTCTGACCGCCCACCCGGGGATCATCGAGGCGGCGGTCATCGGGCAGGCCTCGAAGACGTGGGGGGAATCCCAGCTCGCGATCGTGGTCGTGGCGCCGGGCGAAGAGCTCAGCGAGGGCGACGTCATCGAGCACTGCCGAAGTCGTCTCGCCGGCTACAAGGTTCCTCGGCGCGTGGTGTTCACCGACGCGCTCCCGCGCAACGCGACGGGGAAGGTCCTCAAGAAGGATCTGCGGCGCATCCATCCCGGCCCGGCGTCAGAGTAGCCGGCGGGGGGCTCGCTTCACGACGCACAGCGTCTGCGCCGACGCTCGGTGCGGCGAGGACGTTCGGCGCCGGCAAGCAGGCTCTTCGCCCGCCACGCTCGAGAACGACGCGAACCCAGGCGAACCCCTAGCCCATAGTCGCGCATGCTCTCGCGATCGCGCAGTTCGAGGAGATTTCGTTTGCAAATCTACAATGAGCCGTGAACACTCTGGCGTTGCCGGCAACCTAGTAGTGGACGGTCGTAAGCGATCGCCGAAGAACGAGCAACGAGCAACGAGCGCCGAGTGTGCCGTTGGTGATCGTCGGGGTGTGAATGCCTTCAAAGATCGAAGAACTCCGTCTCAATTCCTCTACTATTGTCGATGTACTGCGAGGGAGAGCACTCGCGCGACCACAGGTGCGCGCTTATGTGTTCATCGGCGAAGACGGATCCTCTATCGAGTTGAGCCACGGGGCCCTCGATGCTCGGGCGCGTGCGGTCGCCGAGTCACTGCACGGTCTGTCGAACGAGCGGATCCTGTTGATGTATCCGCCCGGGCTCGATTACATCGTGGCGTTCTTCGGGTGTCTCTATGCGGGAGCAATCGCAGTCCCCGCCTACCCGCCCGCCCGCCCGATCTCCGCGCCGGGGCGCCACAGCGCTCGAGCCCGGGCCGAGCGCCGCAACGACCGATTGATGGGCGTCTGGCGCGATTGTGAGCCAGCGGCGGTGCTTTCGACCGAGAGCCTGATGCCGACCGTGAAGGCGGTCTATGGCCTACGATCCGATGCGGCCGAGGTGCGCTGGATCGCGACCGACCGGCTCGAAGAGTCGATGGGAAGCACATGGTCACGCCCGGATATCGACGGCGGGCAGATCGCATTCTTGCAGTACACCTCGGGCTCGACGGGATCACCCAAGGGCGTCATCATCGACCACTCCAATATTCTGCACAATCTACATGTTCACCATATAGAGGTTCAGCAGCGCAAGCGAGGGGTCTACACGGACGAAGGTGCACACGAGATCCTGGTGAGCTGGCTTCCCATGTACCACGACATGGGGCTCATCTCGACGGTGCTGTTCCCGATCGTCTATGGCGCGTTCTCGGTTCAGATGTCTCCGGTCAGCTTCATGAAGCGCCCGGTGCGGTGGCTAGCGGCGATCGGCGAGTACCGGGGGACGATGAGCGCCGCCCCGAACTTTGCCTACGACGAGTGCACGCGGCGTGTCTCGGATGAAGATCTCGAGTCGCTCGACTTGAGCACGTGGACCGCGGCCTTCAACGCGGGTGAGCCCGTGCGGCCCCAGACCCTCGCGAGCTTCTTCGAGAAGTTCGCCCGGTGCGGGCTGCACCGCGAGACCCTTCGGCCGGCGTATGGCATGGCCGAGTGCACGGTGTGCGTCTCGGCTCGCCCGGTCCGCCCCGACGGCCCCGCTCGGGACTTCGAGGCCGCGGCCCTACCCCGTGGTCGTGCGATCCCGGCGCAGGACGCCGCGTCGAGCCACGCCCTGGTGAGCTGCGGCGGGCAGCCGCAGGATCTGGAGATCGTGATCGCCGATCCCGAGACCGCCCGAGCGTGTCCGGCTGGGCACGAGGGAGAGATCTGGGTCCGTGGCGGCAGCGTGGGCCAGGGATACTGGCGCAAGCCGGAGGCGAGTCACGCCACCTTTGGTGCGCGCTTGGCCGACTCGGGCGAGGGGCCGTTCCTCCGCACCGGTGACCTGGGCTACCTGGTCGACACGGAGCTGTTCGTCACCGGACGGATCAAGGATCTCATCATCATTCGCGGGGCCAACCACTACCCCCAGGAGATCGAGCACACCGTCGAAGATGCACACCCGGCGCTCGGGCGGGCAGGGGGGGCGGCGTTCTCCGTGGAGCACGAGGGCGAGGAGCGGCTGGTCGTCGTTCAGGAGCTCGCTCCCCGGTTCAAGGCGATCCTGGGCGAACGACCGGGCCCGGGGATGATCGATGGTCGATTCGAATGCGCAGCACCCAATGCCGCGATCGAGGGAGGCCTGCGGGAGGTGGTCGAGCAGGTGAGACGAGTGGTCTCCGAGGACCACGAGCTCGAACTCCACGAGCTGGTGCTGCTGGGGATGGGCACCGTGCCCAAGACCAGCAGCGGCAAGATCCAGCGGCAGGCCTGTCGCCGCGAGCTGGAGGCGGGCACGCTCCAGATCCAGGCGCGCTGGAGCGCCAGGCCGCTCGCCGAGGGCACCGGCCCGGAGACGACGCAGCCCACGCCAGCCGAGGACGCTCCGGCCCACAAGACCACCGACGAGGTGCGGGCGTGGCTGGTCACCCGGATGTCGGAGGATCTCGGCGTCGACCCGAAGCAGATCGACGGCGGGACTTCGTTCTCGAGCTACGGCCTCGACTCGGCCCGAACCGTCGCGCTGGCGGGAGACCTCGAGGTCTGGCTGAGCCGCCACGTCACGCCGACCCTCGTGTTCGAGTGTCCCACCATCGACGCCATGGCCGAGCACCTAGGTGCAGGATCGGGCGTCGACTCGGCGACCCCGGCCGAGCCGCGGCCGCCGGCCCCCGACAGCGAACCCATCGCGATCATCGGCATCGGTTGCCGCGTGCCCGGGGCGAGCGACGCCGAGCAGCTGTGGTCGCTGCTGCTCGACGAGGTCGACGCGATCCGCGAGGTGCCCTCCACCCGCTGGGACATCGATCATCTGTACGATCCCGATCTACGGACTCGCGGCTCGATTAGCACCCGCTGGGGGGGCTTCGTGGACGACGTGGATCTCTTCGACGCGGGGCTGTTCGAGATCTCTCCCCGCGAGGTGCACTACATCGATCCACAGCAGCGGGTGCTCATGGAGGTGACCTGGCAGGCGCTCGAGGACGCCGGCGTCGCGTCGTCGTCGCTCGTGGCGACCGAGACGGGGGTCTTCATGGGGGTCTGCAACTACGACTACGCGGTGCTCCAACTCGGCGACCTCGATCGCACGCACCGCTACGCCAACACCGGAGTCGCACCCAGCCTGCTCGCGAACCGGATCTCGTTCTTCTTGGGGACCCATGGCCCGAGCATGACCATCGATACCGCGTGCTCCTCGTCGGGGGTGGCGATCCACGCCGCCTGCGGGAGCCTGCGTCGCGGGGAGTCGGAGCTCGCGATCGCCGGTGGGGTCAACCTGCTGCTCATTCCCACGGTCAGCGCCAACGCCAGCATGCAGGGGATGATGGCGCCCGATGGCCGCTGCAAGGCCTTCGACGCGCGCGCCGACGGCTACGTTCGAGGGGAGGGGGCGGTGGTCGTGGTGCTCAAGCCGCTGTCACGCGCCCTGGCCGACGGCGACCGGATCTACGCGACCATCCTCGGCGGCGCGACCACCCACGATGGCCGCAGCAACGGCCTGACCGCCCCCAACCCCCATGCTCAGCACAAGCTGATCCGGGCCGCCTGTCGAGACGCCGACATCGAGCCGACCGAGCTGGACTATGTGGAGGCCCACGGCACCGGGACGAGCCTGGGTGACTCGGTGGAGGCCCGTGCGCTGGCCAAGGCCGTGCGCCCGGGCGCCCAGGATCGGCCCTGCGTGATCGGATCGATCAAGTCGAACATCGGTCACCTCGAGGGCGCGGCTGGGGCCGCCGGGCTGGCCAAGGTCGCGCTGGCGCTGGCTCACCGCCAGATCCCGGCGAGCCTTCACTTCGAGACCCCCAACCCCGACATCGATTTCGCCGGCCTGCACCTCGAGGTCTGTGACGCGCTGCGGGCGTGGCCGCCCTCGTCCACGCCTACCGCGGGGGTCAGCTCGTTCGGGGTCGGGGGCACCAACAGCCACCTGGTGCTCCGAGCTGCACCGCCGCCCACCGTCTCGCCGGACGCGGACGACTCGCTCGAGCGCCCTTGGCTGCTGCCGCTGTCGGCCCACACCCCCCAGGGGCTTCAGGATCTGATGGAGCGCTATGCAGAGCGTCTAGACGCCCCGGGGCCGGGCCTGGGCCCCGTCGCGCGTGCGGCCGCGCGCCGCCGCAGCCACCACCCCTATCGCGCGGCGTTCGTGGGCCGCGATGCCGACGAGTGTCGAGAGCACCTCCGTCGGGTGCAGGGCGAGGCCATCCCGGGCCGCTCGGCGCCGGGGACGATCGTGTTCGTGTTTCCCGGGCAGGGTTCGCAGTGGCTGGGCATGGGCCGCGGGCTGCTCCAGCGCGAGTCCGTGTTCGCGGAGGCGATCGAGCGCTGTGAGTCCGCCCTGGGTCGCTTCGTCGACTGGTCACTCCACGCCCAGCTCCACACCGACGATCCGCGGGCGTGGGAGGGGCGCATCGACATCATTCAGCCGACCCTGTTCGCGATCGAGGTCGCGCTGGCCGAGCTGTGGCGCTCGTGGGGGATCGAGCCGGATGCGGTGGTCGGCCACAGCATGGGTGAGGTGGCGGCCGCGGTGGTGGCCGGAGGGCTCTCGCTCGACGACGGGGCCTCCATCATCTGTCAGCGAAGTCTCGCGCTGCGGGGGCTCGCGGGTCAGGGGGCCATGCTCGCCGCGCAGCTCGACGAGCCCGCCGCTCGTCGGCGCGTCGAGCAGCTCGGCGATGCGGGGCTCGCCCTCGCCGCGGTCAACGGACCCACCTCGGTGGTGTTCTCCGGGCGGCGCGAGTCGCTGGAGGTCTTGGCCCAGGACCTGGGCCGCGAGGAGATCTTCCATCAGTTCGTGGACGTCGACGTCGCGTCTCATGGTCCGCAGGTCGACCCGCTGGAGCCCGTGCTGCTGCGATGCCTCACCGGGCTCGAGCCCACGGAGCCCCGGGTTCGAATGCTCTCCACCGTCCGTCCCGGGCCCGCTCGCCTCGATGCGTCCTACTGGGTCGACAACCTGCGGCAGCCGGTCGCGTTCTGGCCAGCCATCGCGGCGCTGGCCGAGCAGCCGAGCACCATCTTCATCGAGGTGAGCCCTCACCCGGTGCTGGGGCCCGCGATCGCCGAGGCCCTGGGCGGTCGACGGGACCCATGCCTGGTGCTGCCCTCGCTGCGTCGCGAGACCGACGAGCTGACGGCGCTGCTCGGATCCCTGGGCCGCCTATACGAGGCAGGGGTCGAGGTGCGGTGGCCCGGGGTCTACCCGGGGCCCGTCGCCCACGTGGCCCTGCCCGCGCTGCCGCTCGTGCGACAGCGATTCGAGCTCGATCTCGAGCCGCGAAGCGGACATGCCATGCTCGGCCGAGCCCACTCGCTGCTCGGCGTCGGGCTCCGCCTCGCTGCCCCCGGAGGCGTGCAGGTGTGGCAGCGCGAGCTGGGGCCGAGCACCTCGGGAATCCTCGCCGATCACCGGGTCGACGGAGCATGCGTGTTCCCGGGCACCGGCCATGTGCAGCTCGCGCTGTGTGCGGCCCGAGAGCACCTGGGGCCCGAAGGAGCCCTACAGGTCGACGACCTGAAGCTGGTGGACGTGCTCGCCTGTCCCGACGAGCACGTCGTGCGTACCCAGATCCGTCTCGCGGCGCGAGGCCCGGGAGAGGTCTCCTACCAGATGTACGGCGTGCCGGCCGGGCGCGGCGGCGAGTCAGCCGATGAGGCGTGGGTCGAGCATGCACACGCGCGGGTGAGCCGGCGAGAGACCTCCGAGATCGAGCCCGTCCCGGCGCTCGACGTGGACGAGATCCTCGACCGCTGCGACGAGATCATCGAGGGGGACGAGCACTACCGCCGGCTCCGAGACCACGGGATCGACTACGGCCATCGCTATCGCGCCGTGGACCGCATCTGGCGCGGGCGGGGCGAGGCCCTGGGCCGCCTGAAGCTGACCGAGGCCTTGGTTCGGGAGGCGAGGTGTCACCCGCCCCACCCCGCGATCCTCGACGCCGCGTGTCAGCTCGCGCAGGCCACGATCGAGCTCGACCCCGCCGAGCTGGCGCTGCCGCAATCCATCGAGCACGTCGTGGTGTACGGGGATCTCGCGACTGCAGCGTGGACCCACTGCGCGTCCGCGGGATCCGATGACGACCCGTCCTCGGTACGACGGGACGTTCGGGTGCTCGACACCGAGGGACGGATCCTCGCGTCGCTCACCGGCTTCGTGGTCCGCAAGGTGGGCTCGCGGGCTCGAGCGCGCGGCGCCGGGGTGGATGCACTGCTTCACCACGTGGTGTGGAGAGCCGATCCCATCGCCGCGACGGAGCCCGCGAAGGCCGAGGCGGGCCCCGTGCTGCTGCTCGAGGACGAGCGAGGTCTGGGCGCGGCGCTGGCCACCCGGCTGGAGGCGATGGGCCTCGCTTGCCTTCGGGTGAGGATCGGGTCGAGCTCTCACGTCGATGGCGAGCGCCGGTGGGTGATCGATCCCAGCCACCCCGAGCAGTTCGATCGATTCCTCTCCGAAGCGGCCACGTGCATGGGTCGAACTCCGGCCGCGATCGTCTCGATGTGGAGCCTCGACGCTCCCTCCCTGGACGAGGACCCTGCGGGCGGGCTTGCCGGGCTCCGCGACACCCACGGGCTGGTCCCGCTGGTGCAGGCGCTCGTGCGACGAGGCTGGCGTTCTCCGCCTCGTCTGTGGGTCACCACCGCGGGCGCCCATGGCCTCGGCTCGGACCGAGATGTCCACCCGCTCCAGGCGGCGGCGTGGGGGATCACGCGCGCCATGATCCACGAGCACCCCGAGCTACGCTGCACCGGCGTCGATCTGTCGGCCACGCCCGATCCACGGGAGCTCGACGCGCTCGCCCGAGAGCTCGGCCGCGACGGAACGGAGGATCAGCTCGCCTTTCGCGGTGACGAGCGCTACGTCGCTCGCCTCGGCCGATTCGCCCCGTCGTCGTCGCTGCTCGTCGATCCGACCCGTCGCCCCGTGGCGCTGTCGCTGGCGAGTCCCGGGGTCATCGATGACCTCGTGCTCCAGCTCGCCGAGCGTCGGGAGCCGGCGCGTGGAGAGGTCGAGCTGCAGATCCACGCGGCCGGCCTCAACTTCCGCGATGTGCTCAAGGCGCTGGGGACCTACCCCGCCGACGGCGGAGGACCGCTCGTCTTCGGCGACGAGTGTGCCGGCACCGTCACGGCCGTGGGCGACGGGGTCGAGGGCATCGAGGTCGGCCAGCGGGTGCTGGCGATGGCGCCCGGGTGCATCGCCTCGTTCGTGACCTGCCCTGCGTCGAGGGTGTGGCCGGTTCCCGCCGAACTCTCGCTGGAGCAGGCCGCGTCGATCCCCGTCGCGTTCACCACCGCATGGTTTGCCCTCCACGATCTGGGGCGCATGCGAGCCGGTGACCGCGTGTTGATCCATGCCGCGGCCGGCGGGGTAGGGCTCGCCGCGGTCCAGCTCGCCCAGGCGGCCGGGGCCACGATCTTCGCGACCGCTGGCTCGGAGGCCAAGCGCGAGCATCTTCGCTCGCTGGGGATCGACCACGTGATGGACTCGCGGAGCTTCGATTTCGTCGATCGGATCTTCGAGGCCACGCAGGGGGAGGGCGTCCACCTGGTGCTCAATTCCCTGGGGGACGAGGTTGCCCGGCGCAGCATGTCGCTGGTCGCTCAGGGCGGTCACTTCCTCGAGCTGGGCCGGCGGCCCGCGGGGGCGGAGCCGCGACCCCTGGGTCGCAACTTCGCGGTCTCCTGGGTCGAGATGGACTCGGTGTGGCGTGATCGACCCGGGGTCCTCACCGCGCTCATCGAGCGGATCACCGGTGCGCTCGAGCGAGGAGAGATCCAGCCGCTGCCGACGCAGACCTTCGCCCTCGGGGCCGTGCGCGAGGCCTTCTCTCACATGGCCAGGGCCCGACACACGGGCAAGATCGTGCTCTCGATCGGTCCCGAGCCCACGGCGGTCGAGCCCGGCACCCGTGCTCGGACCAGCCTGCCTCCCGATGGGGCGTACCTGGTCACCGGCGGGCTCGGAGGGCTGGGCCGCACGACCATCGAGTGGATGGTCGAGCGGGGGGCCCGTGACATCGTGGTGATGACCCGCAAGGAGCGCTCGGCCGCCGAGCCCTGGGTCGAGCGGCTCCGCGCCCGAGGGGTTCGCGTCGACGTGGTCGCGGCCGACGTGTCCCGGCTCGCCGACGTGCAGGGGGTGGTCGCCTCGCTGGGGGACCGACCCTTGCGCGGGGTCGTCCATGCGGCCGGGGTCCTCGACGACGCGACCCTGGCCCGTCTCGACCGAGCCCAGCTCGACCGGGTCATGGCGCCCAAGTGCGACGGCGCGTGGAACCTCCATCGAGCAACCCAGGGCTGCTCGCTCGAGTGCTTCATCGTGTTCTCGTCGGTGGCGAGCATGCTCGGCTCACCGGGGCAGGCCAACTACTGCGCGGCCAATGCGTTCGCCGATGCCCTGGTCCGATCCCGTCGTGCCCAGGGCCAGCCCGGCCTCTCGCTGGCGTGGGGCCCCTGGGCCGAGGTCGGTCTGGCGGCCGGCTCGGCCGAGCGCGGCGCCCGGCTCGGGGCCCGAGGGATCCGCAGCCTCACCCCCCCCGAGGGCCTCGCCGCGCTCGATCGGCTGTGGGACGCCCAGGCGCCCGTGGTGGCGGTGCTGCCCCTCGATGTCGAGCAGTGGTCGCAGTTCTACCCCTCGATCGCCGGAGCGCCGCTGCTCGCCGATCTGGTCGAGCTCACCCCGAGCGCGACCAGCTCGCTCGGGCACGAGTGGATCGACCGTCTCGATGAGGTCGCGGCCCACGAGCGCCTCTCACGGCTGACCACCCTGCTGCGCGTCGAGCTGGCGTCGGTGCTGCAGGGCAGGGCGGACGCGCTCGACGAGCACGCGCCCTTCCGCAGCATGGGGGTCGACTCGCTCATGTCCGTCGAGCTGCGCAACCGGATCGAGGCCCGCGTCGGCATACGCCTCGTGCCCACGGTCGCCTTCAAGTACCCGAGCCTGGCCCGACTCGCCGCGCACCTGCTGCAGCAGATCGAGCCCGTGCCCGAGTCGACACCCGACGCAGCCCAGTGAGCCCCGTACTCCCGAGCACCGCCATGGAACCCATCGCCATCATCGGGTCCGGCTGTCGATTCCCCGGAGGGATCGTCGACGCCACTTCGTACTGGGCTCGTCTCCTCGACGGCACCGACGCCATCGGCGAGATCCCCGGCGATCGGTGGGACGTCGACGCTTACTACGACGCCGACCCGGACGCTCCAGGGAAGATGTACACGCGCTGGGGCGGCTTCATCTCCGGCATCGACGACTTCGATGGTCGCCTGCTGGGGATCTCGGCGAGCGAGGCTGCGACCATGGATCCGCAGCAGCGCGTGCTCATGGAGGTCACCTGGGAGGCGCTCGAGAGCGCGGGTCAGGTCCCCGCGAGCCTCTTGGAGCGACCGGTGGGCGTGTTCGTGGGGATCTGCGGCAGCGACTACGCCCACAACAGGGCTCGCTCGCTCGGCGCGGAGAGCATCGGCCCCTACCACGGCATCGGCACCGCGCAGAGCATCGCGGCCGGCCGGATCTCCCACGCGCTCGGGCTGAGCGGGCCCGCCGTGTCCGTAGACACGGCCTGCTCCTCGTCGCTGATGGCGCTTCACCTCGGGTGCCAGAGCTTGCGTGCCGGTGAGTGCGAGCTGGTGCTGGCCGCCGGCGTGCAGCTGATGCTCGCTCCCGAGGTCATGATCTGGCTGTGCAAGATGCGAGCGCTCGCCCCCGACGGGCGCTGCAAGGCCTTCGACGCCCGGGCCAATGGCTTTGCCCGGGGAGAGGGCTGCGGGGTCGTGGTCCTCAAGAGGCTCAGCGACGCGCTCGCCGACGGGGACCCCATCGTGGCGACGATCATGGGGTATGCTGCCAATCAAGACGGTCGGAGCGCAGGCCTGA
>JGI12210J13797_10514709_pt1 | contig 12519 bp, 11 predicted proteins | sample ElkSlonscriptome_3_FD_13797 | JGI IMG/M metagenome (IMG submission 13797) | reverse complement strand
CCGGGCAGTCGCTGCTGGTCGAGGCCGTATTGCCGCAGCCGAGCGCCGCGGTTGACCGCATCGGCCTGGCGAGCACTGGCTGAGCAACGGAGCCGTTCAGGCATCCTGAGGCCCCTCGGCACGCACCAAACTAGCGCGGATCGACGGGGCCATGCGCAACGATGAAGCCATGGTGCCGCCGTTGCTCGGCTGCACGATCATCTTTTTCGCGTTCTGCCTACGGGGGTGCCGAGATGTCACCGCCTCGCATCTTTCTAGTGGCCGTGCTGGTGCTCAGCACCGCGGCGTTGGCCTACAATGCGTTCAGCATCGTTCAGGGGCAGTCGGGCTTGGTGCTGTCGTCGGAACAGTTTCTGCTGCGCTAACCCCAGCGCAGACGAGCCGTTCACGTGAAGGACCCCGCTCGCCGGCACGGGCGAAGCCGACGGCCGGCAGCCCGCGCCGCGCCTGAAGAAGCGCCTGAAGAAGCGCCTGAGATAGTCAGAGATGGCCCCATGCCTTTGAATACCCTGACCTTCGTGTTCGCCGCGGAGCGCGGTACGCCGGCACCGCTGACCGAGCACCGTTGTAAGGCGGCGGTGCCGGTGGCCGGTAAGTATCGAGTCATCGACTTCACGCTCGCCAACTGCCTGCATTCGGGACTGCGCCAAATCCTGGTGCTGAGTCAGTACAAATCGCACTCTCTGCACAAGCATCTGCGTGACGGCTGGTCGCTGTTCAACGCCGAGCTCGGTGAATTCATCACCGCCGTGCCGCCCCAGATGCGCTATGAAAGTGATTGGTACCGCAATGCCGTCGACGCATTGCGGCAGAACCGCTATCTGATCGAGCGCAGCCCGGCCGACAGCGTGCTGCTGCTCGACGGCGGGCTCGTCTATCGGATGGACTATGCGGAGTTGATCCGCTTTCACCGTGAGCACGGCGCCGGGATCACCTGCGCGCTGCGCCAGGCCGGTGCGGGGGCCGCGATCGGCGGTGTCGAGGTCGAGACCGATGCGGCCGACCGAATCCTCGAGATTCGCTCAGCGAGCGAGGAGGGCGACGTCTATGCGTCGACGATGGGCGTAGTCCTGATCGATAAGCCTCTCCTACTCGAACGGATCGACCAGATGGCCGAGGCCGCCGAGATCGGGATGGAGTCGGGCGTCGACTTGGCAAAACAGCTTCTGGGTCCGATCCTGGACGGTCGCGTCGATATCTCTCAGCCGCCGATCGCCTATCGTTTCGGCGGTGAGCGCGGGCGAGTGACGCCGGACCGGTATTGGAGCGATCTGCGTTCGACCGACGCCTACTTCCGCGCCAACATGGATCTGCTGAAGGCCGAGTCGCCGCTCGATCTCTACCAGTTCGACTGGAACATACTGACGTACCAAGGGCAGTATCCGCCTGCCCGCACCGTGCCCGGGCCGACCTCGGGCAACGAAGGCATCTTTGTGAATTCGATGCTGGCCGCGGGCAGCGTCATCCGCGGCGGTGGCGTGAGCCATTCGGTTCTCTATCCGCGGGTCCAGGTCGAGGACGGTGCCATCGTCGACGAGGCGATCCTGTTCGAAGGCGTGCGCGTCGGCGCCAACGCGCGCGTGCGCCGCTGCATCTGCGATAAGGACGTCGTGATCCCGCCCGACGCCAGCATCGGCGAGGACCGCCGTGCCGATGCCGAGCGGTTCGAGGTCTCGGAGGACGGTATCGTCGTCATCCGCAAAGGGCAGGCGATCTGAGCGTTCCGGAGCTGGAGCAACGCGTGCAGCGATCGATCGAGAACGATGCCAACACGGCGCATTCCGGCGCGATCCGGGGGCTCTACCAGCAGCTGCTGGCGAGCCACGGCCCCCAAGACTGGTGGCCCGCCGAGACCGCGTTTGAGGTCATGCTCGGGGCGATCCTGACGCAGAACACGGGATGGACCAACGTCGAGCGGGCGCTGGAGCGCCTGAAGGCGCGCTGCGCGCTCACCCCCGAGGCCGTCTTCGCGCTGGACGAACCGGCTCTCGCCGACGCGATTCGCCCGTCCGGCTATTACAACGTCAAGGCGCGGCGGTTAGGTGCGTTCTGCAAGGCGTTGGTCGAGGCTGGCGGTGAAGCCGAGCTGAGCCGGTGGCCAACCGAGCGCTTGCGCGAGTGGCTGCTGGCGATCAACGGCGTCGGCCCCGAAACCGCCGACGATATCCTGCTCTATGCGTTCGACCGCCCCGTGTTCGTCGTCGATGCGTACACGAGGCGGCTGTTCCGGCGCCTCGGATTGCTTGACGGCGATGAAGGCTATGAGGTCATCCGCCGGCGCGTCGAGGTCGCGATAGGCCCGGACAGCCAGTGCTTGAACGATTACCACGCACTCGTGGTGCGCCATGCCAAGGACCTCTGCCGCGCCCGCAAGCCCCGCTGTGGGCAGTGCGCGCTCAACACCGGCTGTGGTAGCCGGGAGACGCTGTCGCAGACGCCTTAGCAAGGGTGTCGGACCCCGCGGCCGAGGGGTTATCCCCAGAGCACGCCAATTTACGGCAGGCTATCGCGGAGGGTCGGGTGGCGGCGAGCGGGGGTGTCGATGGCATGGATGCCGTCGTTAAGCCTCCAAAGAAGGATTGACAGCGTCCCCCGACCGCCGTTGCCCGACCCGGAGCGGGCTCGCAACGCCGAACACTGATCTGCGATGGGTGTACCTGGTGGCTAGAATCGGCAAATGGTCTCGCCGCCGTGCTCGATCCAGCCATGGATCATCTTCTTGGTGGTCATTCCGCTGGCGCAGCTGCCGTCCCGGTCAATGCAGATCACGCCGCCGCGGCCCTTGAGCTTGCGGCGGAGGTACGCGAGACCGTCGTCGACCGCTGAGCGCGCGTTGCCGTTGCCGAACTCGACCCGGTCGGCGATGGTTTTCGCGAACACGGTGCGCATGAAGTCTTCGCCATACCCGGTGGCCGACACTGCGCAGCTGTCGTTGTCGGCATAGACACCCGCACCGACGATCGGTGAGTCGCCGACGCGGCCCATCCGCTTGTTAACGATCCCGCCGGTTGAGGTTGCGGCGGCGAGATTGCCGTCGCGATCGCGCGCGACCGCGCCGACAGTGCCGTATTTTTGCGCTTCACCATCTTCGTCGTGGTCGAGCATCATGCGCCGGTGCAGGCGAGCCTGCTCCAGCTGTTTGATCCGGTCCGGTGTGAAAAAGTAGTGATCGGGCGTCAGTCGCACTCCGCAGTGCTTGGCGAACTCGAGGGCGCCGTCTCCGACCAGCATGACATGCTCGCTGCCGTCCATGATCAGGCGCGCCAGTTGCACAGGATTGGCGATGTTGCCGATCCCGGCGACCGCGCCGGCACCGAGGTCGCGGCCATCCATGATGCCGGCGTCCATCTCGACCTTCCCGTTCTCGTTCAGCACCGATCCACAGCCGGCGTTGAAGAGCGGATCGTCTTCGAGCTGAGAGGTGCAGCTCTCGACCGCCTCGATGGCGCTTGCGCCGCGCTCGAGGACGGCGCGGCCATGCTCGAGAATCACGCGGATGCTCTCGAGGTAGCGCACTGCGATGCGCTCGTCGGCGACGTTGTCGAGCGCGCCCGCGCCGCCGTGGATCATCAATGAGTAGGTGTCGATCATTCGCATCTATAAACGCTGACTGAGCGCCTGGGCCAGCGCCTGTTGCTGGTCTGGGTCGCCGGCGAGGAGGACCAACAGCTTTCCGACCAGTACCGGCCCCCAGTTGACGAGGATAACGCCGGTGCCAGAGTCTCGGTCGAACTCAATGCCGCTCAGGTCGATGTCGGCCAGCTTACGGTGACGAGTAGGGAAGGTACGCGCGAGCCAGTGCTCGATGCCGAGCTTGCGGGCGACCATCGTCGGATAGGATGCGCCGTTCCAGCGCGGATTGCACTCGATCGCTAGATGCTCGGTGCGAGCGCCCGGCGCGAGCACCGCCACATCGAATGCGAACAAGCCGCGCATACCCTGGGCGACCAGCCAGCCTGCCATCGGATCGACAATCTCCCAGGGCGGTGCGGGTACTGGGTGCCGGTTGCCTTGATGAACACAGCCGTCGAGGACCTGTTCCGTCGCGGCGACGCGCGCCGCATGGCCGTCGATGACTTCGTACTGGAGATTGAGGAAACAGTCGGTCTGCACCTCTTCCTGGACCTGTACCGGCACATGAGGGTCGAAGCTCGCGATCGCTGTGCGGAGCGCATCAGGTCCTTCGCAGCGATAGATGCCAACGCCGGAGACAGAAACCGCCGCTTTGATATAGCAGGGGTAGGGGGCGGTCGCGACGGCCTCATCGTCAATGGCCGAGATGGCATCGAAGCGAAGCGTGCGCGGCACTGGGACTCCCAGATGATCGGCCAGATCCATGAACCGATTCTTCGAGTTGATGTAGTCGACGGCCTGGTGCCAGGCGCGGTCGGGGCGCACGCCTTGCTCGGCGTCGCCAAAGAAGAACACCGACGGCTCGTGTTCGGGATACCCGCAGAGGTGATGAGTGCCGACATCCCAGATCACGTTACTGCTGTAGGAAAGGCCGACACGGTCGTAGTGCCCGCAGATGCTCTCCCACTGCGGGCGCAGGTCCGGGTGGATCTGGATGACATCGTCCGGGTCGGTGGCGCCGAGTGCGCGCCCGGAATAGAGATGGTTTCCGACCACACCTTCAGCAGTGCAGCCCATGATGTCGTGGTTCAGGATGCGCGGCGGACTCGCTGCCGATGCGAACGCTGCGGAGCTCGGCTCCGCTGCCGGTAACAGTTTCGGATCGTTGATCGCTGCACCCATGCTGGAGCCCATCTGCCGCGCCGGTTGCGTTCTCGTCCCAGTGAGTAAGCAAACCTGAGGCCAGCGAAAAGGGCGGACGGGAAGGGAGAGCAAGTTGCGACTTGCGCGGGTCTGGTGCAAACGAAGGTGCCGCCGCACCTTTTTGGGCTCTAAAGCGTGTGCGGACCTTGGGAAGTTGCGGGCTCTCGAAGGGCGGTGGCTCTTCAGGGGCCTATCGCTTGACCACCGGCGGTCGTCGCCTCCGGGGTGGACGTCAAGGCCCGTCGTGCTGATCAGAGTCTGTTCGGCCCAAGACGCAGGCCGGGGCTACGGTTGGCCGCTTGGATTCAACCGTTCGGCTTATCATCCTGCTCGCGCTTGAGCCGCGGCTCGATGAAGGTGCGGCGGAAGCGGTGACAGGTATCGATCAATTCGCGGCAACTCTTCGGCATCGGAGCACGCGCGCGGACCATATGGCAGACGAGGGCCGAGCTCGATTTGAGGATGCGGTTTCCCTCCTGGGCCTCATGAATCTCGGCGAGGGTCGGAGCCGGCGGAAGGTGTGGCTGGATATTGCGAAGCCGGTCGCCGGCGACGACGAACGCCGGCCAGACTTGAAAGATCGCCGGATCGGTGCGGAGGATCTCGCACTTGCGCTTGGCCGATTCGCCGAGCTCGGCCAGCAGCGGCGCCAGGTCGCTGACCTGCGTGCTGCCTTCGAACGTGGTGCGCAGTGTCGCGGTAATGCGGTCGATGTCGCGCATCGTCATCGCGATCTTCAGATAGCGGCTGTCGTAGAATGCCGAAATCGGCTGACTGAAGGCCTTGAAGGGCTCGCCCCAGAGCTCGTCGATGCCCTCGTCGCCGCCACGGTGGCGGACCATGTGGCCGAGGTCGAGTGCCTCGAGCAGATAATCGCCGCATTCGCGCATGAGGGCATCGTCGGGCTCGATCTCGACCCCGTCCGCCTGCAGCTCCACCAATTTCGTGAAGATGGTCGTGGCGCGGTTGAACAGCGCGCCGGCGAGCATGGCACCGTTGACGCGCTTGCGCTCGGGGTTGGTCTCCGCCTCGTAAGCGGCGCGCGCCTCGGCGAGGCGGATGCCCGGGATGTTGATCCCGTGCTCGACATGGTTGAACAGGCGGCGGGTGAGCGCCTCGATCAGCGCCTTTTTCGCGGCCAGGGTCTCGGGCGGCGGCTCGTAGTACTTGATCCAGTAGCCGTCATAATGGATGCAGCGCCGGCCCTGCACTTCGGCGATAGTGCCGTTCTCGATCGTCTCGCTCATCGTGCGTGTCTTGCGCTGGGCGTCCAGAGAGCAGGGTGCGCTTGCTCGACTTGGCGGATGGCCGGGAAACGTTGCTAGCAGACGCGATGGTGGCTCGGTGGCGCTGGCTGCGGCAGCACGATCGAAGCCTGTATCATGAGGACAAAGTATCGCAGCATCGCCGCTTGGCCTGCCAGTGAGCGGCGTCACATGTGCGATGGTTGATGTGGGCGATACGCTTGACCCACTCCCGCCCGGAGGATGCTCCACCATGCAATGGTCGCTTGCTCGACTCGTCCTGCTTACGATGACATTGACCGCGCTGTTGCCGGTGGCCGTCGAGGTCGCCGAAGCCAAGACGGTGAGCGAGGCGAAGCGCGACAGCACAGCGGCGCTGCCCGTTCCGCCCGATGTTCCGGTTCCGAGCCGCAAGGCGTTGAAGGCCCTCGTCAAGCAGGTTGCCACCCAGTACGGTGTCGAGATCGATCTTGTCGACGCCGTGGTGCTGGCGGAATCCGCGTATGATCCCCACGCCGTCTCTCACGCGGGCGCTGTCGGTTTGATGCAGGTGATGCCGGAGACGGCAGCCGATTACGGGGTCCACTCGAGCGAGGCCCTGTTCGATCCGAAGACCAATGTCCGCACCGGCGTGCGGCACCTCAAGCGTCTGCTCGGACAATTCGGGATCGGGAAAGCGATCATGGCCTACAATGCTGGCGAAGGTGCGTTGAGCCGGCACAACGGCTTTGTGACCTATCCCGAGACGCAACGCTACACCCACCGTGTGCTGAGCGACTATCTGCGGCGCAAGGGTATTGCGCCATACTCCGAGAAGGCGCGGGCGCTGACCGGCGTGATGCTGACCCCGGCGATGGCGAGCGCCCGCAGCAGCGGTGGCCGCGCCGCGCGGCAAATCCATCCGTCCCGGTTGTTCCTGCGTACTCGTCCGACCTTGTCGGACCGCGCCCTTGATCCTGGGCTGCACAGCGTCGGCCCGAAGAGCAAGCCGATGTTCGAGCTGAACCGACCGCGTCTGCGTCTTCGTCCATCCAACTGATGCCCGTCGAGGCGACCCGCGTCCATCGGGTCTGACCCCGACTGACCTCAGCCTGCGAGCTTCTCCTCGTACTCGTCGCGGAAATAGCGCAGCGTGCTCATTACCGGGTTCGGTGCGGTCTGACCGAGCCCGCACAGGCTGGTTGCCTGGACCACTTCGCACAACTCCTCGAGCAGGGCCAGGTCGGCGCGGCTTGCTTCAGACTTCGCGATCTTGTCCAACAGTGAGTGCATCTGCTGGGTGCCGGTGCGGCAAGGGACGCACTTGCCGCAGGATTCATCCATGCAGAACTCCATGAAGAAGCGCGCGACGTCGACCATGCTCGAGGTCTCGTCCATCACGATCATGCCGCCCGAGCCCATCATCGTGCCCAGAGTCTTGAGGCTGTCGTAGTCCACCGGCATGTCGAGGTGCGCCTCCGGCACGCAGCCGCCGGAGGGGCCGCCGGTCTGCACCGCTTTGAACGCCTTGCCGTCCGGGATGCCGCCGCCGATATCGAAGATGATCTCCCGCAGCGTCATGCCCATGTCAACCTCGATCAGGCCGCCGTTGACGATATTGCCCGCCAGTGCAAAGACCTTGGTGCCTTTGGACTTTTCGGTGCCGATGCCGGCGAACCAATCGCCCCCGTTGCTGATGATGGACGTGATGTTGGCGTAGGTCTCGACGTTATTGATCAGTGTCGGATGGCCCCAGAGACCATGCTCCGCGGGGTAGGGTGGGCGGGGGCGAGGATGCCCGCGGCCTCCCTCAATGGAGGCCATCAGCGCCGTCTCTTCACCGCAGACAAAGGCGCCGGCGCCGAGGCGAATCTCGATATCGAAATTGAACTCAGTCTCACAGATGTGATGGCCGAGGAAGCCCTGACGCTTCGCCTTGCGGATCGCCGTTTTAAGGCGTTCCACCGCAAGGGGATACTCAGCGCGGATGTAGATGTAACCCTTATTCGCGCCGACGGAGTAGGCGGCGATGGCCATACCCTCCAGTAATCGGTGCGGGTCGGATTCGAGTACCGCCCGATCCATGAAGGCGCCGGGGTCGCCCTCATCGGCGTTACAGATAACGTATTTTTGTCCCTCGGGCATCTTCGCCACCGTCGACCACTTGAGGCCCGTCGGGTAACCGCCGCCGCCGCGTCCGCGCAGCCCGCTGGCGGTGACCTCGTTGATGACCTCTTGCGGGGTCATCTCGGTCAGTGCTTGCACCATGGCCGAATAGCCGCCGACGGCGACATAGCCCTTAAAGCTGTCAGGGTCGACGATGCCGGAGTTCTCGCGCACGATCCAGCGCTGGCGCGCGAAGAAGGGCTGGTCGCTCGGGCAATGCAGCCGCGCCACCGGTTCGGCGTCCGGCTTGCGGGCGTGCTGCATGATCTCGTCGGCATCGTCGGGTGCCACTTCGCGGTACAGCGTCGATTCGCGCAGATCCGCGCTCGGTTCCGCCACCGCCACCATCGGTCCGACGGAGCAGAGCCCCATGCAGCCGACGCCCTTGACTTTGCAGCTGTGCTCACCGTCTGCCGCCGGCGGCTCAGCTGCCGCGTTTAGGGCTTCGATGACGCCCGGCGCACCGGACGAGTGGCAGGCTGTCGCGACGCAAACCCGGATCTCGCGATCCGCCTCGCCCAGTTCGGCGCGGTACTTGGTGGCAAGGTCTTCGAGGTCATCGAGGTTCATTCCGCGATCTCCTGGGCCAGCCGGTCGCAGAAGGCATCAGGGCCGAGCTTACCGATCACGTTGCGGTCCAGCACCACCGCGGGCGCGAGTCCGCAAGTGCCGACGCATCGTGCGGTCATCACCGAGAGGGACTTGTCTTTCGTGGTCTCGCCCGGAGTGACGCCGAAGCGCTGCTCGATGCCTTCGATCAACGCGCCGGCCCCCTTGATATAGCAGGCGGTGCCGGTGCAGACCACACAGGTGTGGCGGCCCTGCGGCTTGAGCATGAACAGGTGGTAGAAGGTCGCGACGCCGAAGACCTTGCTCAGTGGCAGGTCCAGCGAGTCGGCGACGAAGGTCATGGCCTCGGTGTCCAAGAAGCCGAAGGCGTCCTGAACGCTGTGCAGGGCCTCGATCAATGCGTGCTCGGCGTAACCGTTGCGCCGCATGGTGGCGTTGACCAGCTTCCAGCGCTTGTCCGAGCTGGGCAGTCCGGGTCTTTGTCTCTGCATCGTGTGGCCCCTTTGGTTCGGCGGCGGCGGAATCGTCCCAGGCGGGCTTCTCGGGAGTACCCATTAAACCCTGTCTCGTCCTTTACCTCCAAACGAAGAATCGATGACCATTCGCCGGGCCAGTTTGATGGCGGCGGCCCTCGAGAGGCGATCTGATCCGCCAGCGCTGGCATCGGCGACGCACTTTAAACGATGCGCGCGGCGATAGCAGCCGCGACCGGGCCTTCTATCGAGGGGCTCTTCTACTCGCCGAACACACCTGTCTATACTGGCCGAGCGAGCCAAATTCTCACCGGCGCGAGTCTCATCTTATGCCCGACCCCGATACCGATCACGCTGTTGGCTCGCCGCCAACAGCCGTCCGCAAGCGCCGCCGCGGCATCTATCTGTTGCCGAACCTATTCACGACCGCGGCGCTGTTCGCTGGGTTCTACGCCGTGTTGTCAGCGAACGGCGGGCATTTCGAGGCGGCTGCGCTCGGAATCTTCGCAGCGATGGTGCTGGATGCGTTTGACGGTAGGATTGCGCGGATGACCCAGACTCAGAGCGATTTCGGCGCCGAGTATGACAGTCTCTCCGATATGGTCGCCTTTGGCGTCGCACCCGCACTGGTCGCCTACGAGTGGGCGCTTTCGGGCTTAGGGAAGCTGGGCTGGCTCGCGGCGTTTATCTACACCGCCGGCGCGGCATTGCGCCTGGCGCGCTTCAACACACAGGTCGGGATCAGCGACAAGCGGTGGTTCCAAGGCCTGCCGAGTCCCGCGGCGGCGGCGATCATCGCCGGCACGATCTGGATCGGTACCGACAACGACATCGCCGGCGGCAGCATCAGCCTTCTGGTCGTAGCACTCACCGCGCTCTCGGGGCTGTTGATGGTCAGTAATTTTCGCTACCAGAGCTTCAAGGTGCTGGACTTCCAAGGCCGCGTCCCCTTTATCGTGACCGTGCTGGTCATGCTGGGCTTCGCGCTGGTGGTGCTGGACCCGCCGATACTGCTCTTCCTGATGTTCGTCGGCTACGCAACCTCCGGGCCTGTCTTCACGCTGATCCGCCGACGGCAACGTCTCGGCGAGGGGCGTCGTCGGCGCAAGGGGAAGGCATAGCGAAAAAGGCTGCCCGCACAGTGCGCGGACAGCCTTTCTTCTCAGAACGGCCGTGACTCGGCGGCCTACTTCACGAGGATGAGCTTGTCGTTGCGGGTCAGCAGCAGGGTATAGCTCGCTTCGCCGTGCTCGATCACGACGCGTCGTGATCCTTGTAACAGCTGGCCGCTTTGGACGCGACGCTCCTGCACGGCGGCTGAGTGGCCTTGGAGCTTATCGGATGATGGGGAATGCATGCGCGGGCTCATGGCTACCTCCGGTCGGTGACGGAGCTCGAATCCTACGCATTATCATTTTTCATTGCAACACGAATGAGAGTGAGTCGCATTGCTGCATTCGGGGGTCGGCCTGCAGCTGCTCCTGGCGTTTCTCTTCGTGCCCCGTTGCGTCGGCGCGGCGATCGGGCGCCCGATCACCGGCATTACGGCAGGGTGACGCGCGGCGCCGCGTCGCGTCTATTGCTGCGTTGCGCTGACGGGCGCCTCCTGTTCAACGCTAGCGGCGATCTCGGCGTTGAAGCGGCGTTTCTGGCGGAAATATTTGTCTGCCTCGATTGCGATCAGGCTCGGTAAGAAGCAGGCGAGGATCAGCGGCCACCATTCGAGCGGGAAATCGGCGGTTTTGAACCAGCTCGATGTTGCGGGTGCGAAGGTCGGTATTAGGCGGATGGCGACGCTGCCGGCGACACCGGCCAACAGCCACTTGTTGCTGAACGGGCTGAACGTGAACACCGAGCGCTCGATCGACCGCGCCGAGAACACGTAGCCGAAGTGCGCGAAGAGGATTGCCCAGAATGCGGCCGTTTGCGCCTGCGTCAGCAGCAGCGGGTCGACGATGACGCCGTTGACGATCGCGGCCGACCCGAAATGGTGATAGACCAGGAACCCAGGGATCGATATTGCTGCGCCGAGGATGATGACGCGCTGGATGAAGAGCCTGTCGATGATGTTCGCCTTTGCATCCCGCGGCGGTTGCGCGAGCAGGCCGCGCTCTTTTGGCTCCATCATCAGCGGGAGCGTCAGCAGCAGCGAATCCAGGAGGTTGATCCAGAGGATCTGGATCGGCTCCAGCACGAACCGCGCGCCGAAGATCGGGACGAACGCCGCCATCAGGATCGCGCCCATGATCAGCAAGGCCTGGGCCGCGTTCGTCGGCAGTGTGTAGAGGATCGCCTTCTGCAGGTTGCGCCAGGCGTGGCGGCCCTCTTCGACAGCAGAAACGATGGTGGCGAAATTGTCGTCCGCGAGCACCATGTCGGCGGCCTGACGGGCGACCTCGGTCCCCTCGCGGCCCATCGCAACCCCGATGTCGGCCTGCTTCAGCGCCGGGGCGTCATTGACCCCGTCGCCCGTCATCGCGACTACGTGGCCGTTCGCTTGGAAGGCGGCCGCGATCTGTTGCTTATGCTCAGGGGCAACCCGCGCGAAGACCGACACATCTTCGACCGCTTGCTGGAGCCCTGCTGTGTCGAGCGCGTTCAGCTCGGTGCCGGAGAGCACCTGATGGGCCGGAATCCCGAGCTGATCGGCCACTGCCTGCGCCGTCAGCGGGTGGTCGCCCGTGACCATGACTGTGCGAATCCCGGCCGCTTTGCAATTCGCCACCGCCTGCACCGCGCTCTGTTTCGGCGGGTCGATCATCCCCTGAAGCCCGGCGAACCAGAGGTCTTTCAGGTCCTCGTGCAGCAGGTCCTGATGATCTGCCGCGACCGGCTTGAACGCGAACCCGAGCGTGCGCAGCGCTTGGCGGGCGAAGCCTTTCGCGGCCTCGAGGTACTCGTCTCGGTCCAACGCTTGCGCGTTGCCATCGGCGTCGGTTGCGGTGGAGCACATCTCCAGCACGACCTCGGGGGCGCCCTTGACGAAGATGTAGCGCTGTCCGCCGCAGTCGGCGAGTACCGCCATGTACTTCGTCGCCGAATCGAACGGGATCTCCTCGAGACGCCGTTGGTCATCCTTATTCAGTTGCGCCTTGGCGCCGGAGACCATCAACGCGATCTCAGTGGGATCGCCGACACTCTTGCCTTCGTCGCTAAGGTGGGCGTTGTTGCAGAAGAATCCGATCTCCAGCAGCCTGCGAAGCGGCGCGCTCGCGCGCGGATCGACCGGGGCGCCATCTCGGATGAACTGGCCGCTGACGTCGTAGCCGACACCGCCGATCTCGAACACCTGGCCCGCCGCGAACGCGTTG
>JGI12210J13797_10181946_pt1 | contig 12520 bp, 11 predicted proteins | sample ElkSlonscriptome_3_FD_13797 | JGI IMG/M metagenome (IMG submission 13797) | reverse complement strand
TCCCGGGGCCCGGGCCGTCGCCTTCCAGCGACTGGACCTGCGCTTCGACGAGGACCGTTGGAGCCTGGAGCGCCCGGTCACCTTCCGCTCCGACAGCTCCGGCGTATCGCTGGACTCCCTGGTCTTCACCGCGGAACCTCAACGGATCGTGGCCGGGATCGGCGAGGAGGACGGCGTCCGCTATCTGTCGGTGACGGCTGATTCGATCCGCCTCGACGCATTCACCGACCTTCTCGGACGGCCCGATGTGGGGGGATCGGCCTCGGGCCGGCTTCGCTTGCGGGGCGCAGAGGAAGCCCTGGTCCTGACAGGGGCGCTGACCGCGGACGTCACCGAGGAAGGACGCAGGTCGCACCGGATCGAGCTCGAGGCGGAGGCTGGCCAGGGGGAGTTCTCGGGAGACCTCGTCGTTCAGGACGCAGAGGGGCTACCCCGGATCACAGGCCATACCGAGGGACGGGTCCCGGGGACGGGGGACGGCCAGTGGACGGGGACCGTCGACCTCGACGTACCGATGGAGTGGGCAGGGCTCTACGCTCCTCCCGAGTGGATTCGTGACGCCACGGGCTCCCTCCAGGGGCAGCTGTCCATCACGGGGGATCCGGAGGGGATCGGAGGAGTGGAAGGCCCCTTGGAGCTCATATCCGGGCAGTTCGAAGTTCCCCGGGCGGAGATCGTCCTGGAGGAGATCCAGGTCGATGCGTCCCTCGAGGGTCGTACTCTGCGGCTCAACTCGGCGAGAGCCGCCTCTCGAGGCAGCCTCACGCTGGAAGGGTCCGTATCCCTGCCCACAGACGGGGGTGTCCCGGAGATCGACCTCAGGGCGACCGCCGACGACTTCCTCGCCAGCAACAGCAGGGAGCTGGAGCTGGCCGTGAGTGGGGAGGTCGCGACGATCGGGACCCTGGAGGTTCCCCGGATCGAGGGGCAGCTGCAGGTGGGACAGGCGAGCTACCGGATTCCCGCGGTCCTTGGTCGCCAGCTCCGTGAGGTGACCCTGACCGATGAAGACTGGGCGATCCTCCAGAGCCGCTTCGGCATCATCCGGCCCGACGAGGAGGGGGAACGCTGGTTCCCCAGGAGCGCCCTCCTGGATCTGGACATCTCCCTCGGTCGCAACATCTGGCTCCGCAGAGACGCCAACCCCGAGCTCGCGCTCCAGTTCACCGGAGAAATGCAGATCGTCAAGGGCGCCGAGGACCAAGCGATCCAGCTACGGGGAAACGTCGAGAGCATTCCGGGGCGAAGCTATGTGGAGGAGTTCGGGCGACGCTTCACCCTGGAGGAGGGGGTGGTGACGTTCCGGGGCCCGGTCAGTCGCACCCTCCTCCAGGTCGCCGCGGAATACAAGGTCCCGACCAGCCCCGACGAGGACCCGGTCACGATCCGCCTCGACGTCACCGGGGGGCTGGATGAGCTGGAGCTTGCCCTCTCCTCCGAGCCTTCCCTGTCCAACGGCGACATCGTGTCGTATCTGGCTACGGGTCGGCCGACCAGCTCGGCGTTCTCCGGGGACGGGTCCGGAAGCCTGGGGGCGGACATCCTGGCGACTCGCCTCAGCGGGTCGCTGGAGCAGATCGCTCAGGAGGAGGTCGGCCTCGACGTCCTCCAGATTCAGCAGGATGGCCTCCAGGGCACCTCCCTCGTCGCCGGGAAGTACGTGAACCCCCGCCTGTTTCTGGGCTTCCGTCAGGGGGTGACCTTCCAGGCCGACGATGGACGGTCCTTCACCGAGGGGCTCAACAGTCAGGCCGAGGTGGAGTACACCGCTCTGGACTGGCTCGTCCTGAACGTCCAAGGGGGCACGTCGGCCATCCGCTTCTTTCTGGAGGCGACCTATGGCTGGTGATCCCCGGGGTAGCCGCCGAAGACTCGTCCTCGCGGGCCTCCTCTTCGGGGCCCTGACGGGGACGACTCCGGCCCACGGACAGGAGGGGCCCTCCCTCTTCCTGGTGAACGACTCCACCTCCGTCGAGGGCCTCGAGTTCGAGTTCCAGACCGAGGTACCCTGGCAGGAGTCCACCTTTCGCAATGCCATCGGCCTGCGGGGACAGGGCCGGGCCGCTCGTCTCAAACGTGCCCTGGCCTGGGTGCCGCTGATTGACGCCCCGGACCCGATCCCCTTCGATCCCGTGGCGTTGCAGAGGGACGTCGCCCGGCTGCGGATTCTGCTCCAGGAGGGTGGCTACCCCGATCCCTCCGTGGACTACCGCATCCGCCTGGACACCGTCGCGAACACCGTGGACGTGACCCTGACCATGGACCCGGGGCGCCCCCGAACGCTGGAGCACGTTCGGCTGGTCGTGGAGGACGGCCCGGGCGACCCCGTGATTCTGGACCCCCCTGCGTTGGGGGCGATCTTGGCGGAAGGTTGGGTCGGCGAGCGCCTGGGGGAGCCTGAGATGCAGCAGCTGAGGGAGCGGGCCACGGCCTGGGCCCGGGCCCGAGGCTTCGCCTTCGCCGTGGCCGAGACACGGATCCGGGAAGACGCCGACCCCTACCGGGCGAACGCGGAGGTGGTGCTGCGCGCCGGACCGATCGCCACCGTGGGAGGAGTGCGCCTGGAGAACCGATCCCGCCTCGACTCCGTCACGATCATGAACCATCTCCTGGTCCGACCCGGCGATACCATCCGATGGCGTCGCCTCGACGAGTCGGCCAAACAGCTCGAACAGCTCAACATCGTGAACGCGGCCTTGGTGCAGGTGGCCCCTGACCAGCCCGCGAACACCGCCCCGGAGCTTCGGGTCATGGTTCTGGAGGGCAAGCCGAGAGCCCTCTCGGGGAGGGGCGGCTACGCCGACGACAGGGGTGTGCTGACCGAGGCCCGCGTCGAGCACCGGGACTTCCTCGGTGGCGGACGCACCTTGCGGGCCTCGGCCCAGGCGGAGACGGGGATCTGGTCCTTCGAGGAGTATCCCCAGGAGCTCTACGGCTTGACCCTCTCCCTCACCCAGCCCCGGGTCGGGAGCCCCCGTCTCGACCTGATCCCCAGCCTTTCGTGGACCTACGAAGACGGGCCCCGAGAAGAGGCGCGACAGATCTCCGGAGACCTCACCCTCGTCCTCCGTCGCGGGCCGAATCGCTTCATCTCCCTCACCGGGCGGGTCTACGAGAGGGACGTGATTCAGTTCCGTGGCCTGGACACCTCCGCAGGCGACGGCATCGGCCTCGAGGATCTCATCGACCAACTCCTGGGGTCTTCGTTCCGGACCTCCCTGACCCTGGGGGCGTCCTGGGGCACCCGTGACGATCTGGCCAATCCGAACCGGGGGTGGGTGGTGAGCGGCTCCCTGGGTGTCACCGGCCCAGGGGGCTGGTCCGACGTCCAGTACGTCCGCGGTGACCTCAACGCGGCCTGGCTCCATGAGTTCCTTCCCGGTGGCCCCCGCCTCTTGGCCAGAGGCCGCATCGGTCGGCTCTTCCCGTTCGGACGCAGCCGTGAGGACGCCGAGGATCCTACAGTGGCCTGGTTCGGTCTGGGGACCGCCACCTTCACGTCCGGAGGCGTCGAGACGGTTCGAGGCTTCGCCACGGATCTGCTCGGGCCGAAGTTCTTCGATCTCCGCAGGGAGGCGGACTCGACCCTCGTCGCCGGGGAGAGCTGGATTCCCCTGGGGGGGCTGGTCCGCTGGGTGGGCTCTGCCGAGCTCCAGTGGCCTCTGGGCCGAGGCGGGAACTACGGCATGCTCTTCGCCGATGCCGGCCGCGTTCACACGCCGGACCCCTTCTATCAGGAGAGCGTGTTCCTCCCCCTGGACCTCACCGACGAAGCGTTCTACACCGTAGGCGCCGGCATGGCGCTGCGCACGCCGGTCGGCGGCCTCCGCTTCATGATCGGGTACAAGCTCAACCCAAGCGCCCTGGACCTTCGAGATCCCCGGGCCCTTGCTGCGGAGTTCCTGGCCGAGGACGGCGACCCGAACTCGGTCCCGGAAAACACCTGGCGACGTTTCCGCTTCCACCTGTCGCTCGGGCAACCGTTCTAATGCCCCGTCTCAAATCCCTCCACACAAAGACACGACGCCCCGTATGAGCGGACTCCTCGCCCTCCTGGACGATGTTGCCGCCCTGGCCAAGGTTGCGGCGACTCAGATCGACGACGTGGCGGCTCACGCGGCCAAGGCCGGGGCCAAGGCGGCCGGTGTGGTCATCGACGATGGAGCCGTCACCCCCAAGTATGTCCACGGCCTGCCCGCCGCCCGCGAGATCCCCATCGTCCTTCAAATCGGCCGGGGATCCCTCTTCAACAAGGTGGTCGTGCTGCTCCCGGCGGCGTTGGTGCTATCGGCCTTCGCTCCCTGGTCGCTGTCCCCACTCCTCATGCTCGGCGGCGCCTACCTCTGCTTCGAGGGTGCGGAAAAGATATGGCACTCCATGGCGCATCGGGGACAGGACAAGTCGGTGCCAGCCAACCTCGACGCAGCTCATCTGGAGAAGCAGCGGGTCAGAGGCGCCATCAAGACCGACTTCATCCTCTCCGCCGAGATCATGGCCATCGCCCTCTCCACGGTAGAGGCCGAGTCGATCTGGACCCAGGGGATCGTCCTTTTGGCCGTCGCTGTGGGCATAACCCTCCTCGTGTATGGCGTCGTGGCCGTCCTGGTGAAGGCTGACGACTTCGGGCTCCGCCTGAGCCAGACCTCCGAGGTGCCCGGGATCCGGGCCCTGGGCCGGGGGATCGTCAAGGGGATGCCGAAGTTCATGGCGGCCCTGACCGTCGTGGGGACGGGGGCGATGCTCTGGGTGGGCGGCTCCATCATCCTCCATGGACTGGACGAGCTGGGATTCGGGGCCCCGTACCACTGGATCCACGACTTGGCCGTCGCTGCCGCCGGAGTGGCTCCCATGGCGGCGGGCTTCGTGGAGTGGTTCGTCACGGCCACCTTCGACGGGATTCTGGGCCTCCTGCTGGGTTTGGGCCTGATCCCCGTCGTAACGAAGGTGGTGGGTCCGCTCGTGGCACGGCTCACCGGCAGAGAGGGAGCGGCGTCAGCCAAATCCGCGCACTGAGGCCGACGCTGGACGGGCAGTCGTGTCCGGAGTCGGACGCCTTGCGGTCCGTCTCTCCAGCCTCAGTTTGGATCGGTGACGGGGATCGCCAGGGGGCGGTCCTGATTCCAAGGGGAGGATGGGATGACGACGAAGCGAAGCGTACGGGTGGGGTGGATCGCTTGCGGACTGGTAGCAGCGATGGGCACCGGCGCCCTCGAGACCAGCGCACAGAGCCAGTCTCTCGAGGACATCGCGTGGCTCGAGGGCCGCTGGGTCGGATCCGGCGGGGGTTTCGACGCCTTCTACGAGTCGTTCACGTTGGACGGCTCGGCGCTCCGGCAGCGGGAGCATCCGGACAGCACCTTCAGAACCGCGGGGTCCCTGTCCGAATGGCGATTGTCGGAAGGGCGCATCGTGAAGTACTCCGAGGGGGAGGCCGTGTCGGAGATCACCGCCATCGTGGGGGACAGCCTTCGGATCGAGCGCCTCAACTCCGATCGACCAGGGTATTCGTGGGTGCGGCGAGGACCGGACGAGTGGGTGGCGATCCTGGAACGGCAGGGCGATGATCCGGTTCGGTATGTGATGAGGAGACTCGACTCCGGCGCATAGGCCGGCCCGTGTCTCCGGTCGGCAGACCGATCGGGCTTCGGTCCGCCGGCCGTGGTCAGCACCCACACGCCACCGTCGTCCGCCCCGGTTCGAACCAACCCCTCCTCTCTTCGGCACCACGTCGGACCGAGCCAGGGCAGCCACCCGAACCGAGCGGGGGGCGGCGACACACTCGACGTAGCCCGTGGAGATCGATTGGCCCGTGACCTCCAGCGTTCGGTCCACCACCGATGCGTCCGCGGTGGCGGTGCTGTCCTCGTCCCGGACCAGGGAGTGGGGTCCGCCAAGGGTATGGTCCCAAGCGTGACCGATGATCCGGGGGCCGAAGGCGAGGTTCATGAGACGGCGCAGGACCACCAGATCCTCCGAGGGAAGCTCCGGCGTCGTCAGCGCGGAAACGGGGGCGGGTTCACGGACCGTCAGCCTTCCAGCAGCGCCTTCGGCACCCCGAGCCGCTCACGCCGGAACACCTTCTTCTCGTGCGCGGCAGCGGCGTTGGGCAGGCGCACGGGCTGGAGTGACACCTGGCTCTTCTCCTCGGACTTCGCCGTGAGATAGATGTGGACACGGGTCGTGCCGTCGCCCCAGTCGAAGCGAGCGCTCCGGTCCGGCCGGACCGTTCGTTCAGCGAGTTCGGCGCCGGGAAGCCATCGAGCCCTCCAGGCCGGATCGACGATGGCCCGGTAGAGCTCGGCCACCGGCACGGCGATCGTCTTGCTGGCGTTTGCGTCGTACGTCCCATCCCGTTGCCCTCCCTTCGGTCCAAGGCGTCGGGCGCGTTCGTAGTCGATGGTCACGGTCTGGGCCCACCAGCCGTCCAGGGAGTGCTCTGCCACGAGCCAGGCGGCGGTGGGGGCGTGATCCTCTTCCTGGGCCCCCCAGGCGTCCAGGAGTGAGAACCACGCCTCCCGGTTCCGGCCCGTGGCCTGCCGAAGCGATTGGTCGGAGACGGAGAAGATGCCCTCGTCGGGGTTCGAGTCCCGGGTCATGGTCCTCCCTCCCGATGAGGGAGCGTTCGTGTCCTGCCTGAGTGCCCCAATCCGGAAGGGGCGAAGGCCGGCTGGACCAGGAGAGGGTCGCATCGACGCCGCTCGGTACCGTCGGACGGAGAGTTCAAGAGGCCGAGCCCGGGGAGCACCATGGCTGACGACCCACCCCCATCCAGGTTGTGGACCATGGCAGCCCCCTCTGCAGGCAGAAGTTTCGCCAACTCCCCGAGGGTCGCGCCGACGCCATGGCCTGGTTGACGACCGTCAACCAGGAAGAGATTTACGGTGCGCCCGTCAGCGCTGCGGCCGACGACGGCCCCAGGGTGGCGCTCCACCTCGAACCCCTCCCGATACGACTCGGAGGGATACTCTCGGACCACACCCCCCTCGCCGGCGACCATGGGCTCGGCGGAGGTGAAGTCGCAGCCTCTCAGGTCGAAGGGGGAACCTCGGGCATCGCTCACCTCCATGGCCAGGGCCATCGTGTCGCCGGGCCGGAGGATTGACAGGGCGGAACTTGCGGCACCCCGGGCGGAGACGACGAAGCCGTCTCGCGGGGTCCGCGCCGAGCCTTCGGATCCGATCGCCGTCACCACCCCGTTCTCCTCCTCCCAAGCTCGGTTCAGCCCGACGGCGACTCCTTCGTCCAGCGCCAGACTTCCCTGCCAGCCGGTGGTGCCGGAGGCTTTCGTCGAGTTCATCGACGGCCCGATCGGTGAGCGGCTAAAGGGGCTGGACACGGGCCTGCACCCCGAGAGCCGCGGGAGCGAAGAGCAGGGCGAGGCAGCAAAAGCCCACCACGAGCCTCGCCCCGAGCATCAGTCGCGGTACCCGTCGGGTCGATCCTCCGCGTCGGCTGTCTTGGACGAAGGCAGCTCCTTGGCGACCTCCGGGGCCCGCAATTCCCGGTAGAAGGCGAGCTCTTCTTCGACCCGCTCCAACCGCGCTTCCAGGAGCCGGGCGGTCTCCTGGAAGTCCTGCAGGACCCGGTCGTCGAGCCCAGCGTCGGAGCCATCCGAGATCTGCTTCACCCGAGCCGCAACCAGCATGGTGCCCCAGACCCCGAGGAAGATCAGACCGAGCATCAACAGTGGGAAGATTTCCATGCCCTCAGACCCTGAGCTCGGCCCCACCGAGCAGATTCAGAAGTGTGACCACGAAGTTCAGGTTTCGCCGCACCGAGAGGTGCCGTGGTGAGGAAGCTTCATTCGTGACCGGGGCGCAATATGGGGGCCGACCGACGGGACCACTAGCCTGCCTCTCTCATCGACCTACCTTGGCTCCAGCCATCCCGGACCCTACCAAGGAGCGACCCGTGAGGACACGACTCACCGTCCGACACCGCCTGTGCCTCGCAGCTCTCGTCGCCACGCTGAGCGCTTCGGCCACCCTCGCCCAGACCGCCGAGGGCGGCGCGGCGCCAACCGTCATCCTCCGAGGCGTCCACGTCCTGCAGGGCCCTGACTTGGAGCCCCGCCGCGACGTCGACGTCGTGATCTTGGAGGGCCGTATCCAGGAGATCGCATCCGGCGCATCACACCCGGCGGGGGCCCTGGTCATGGACTTCGCCGGCTACTGGGTCGTCCCGGGTCTCATCGACGCCCACAGCCATCTGAACACCCTCGACGCGGCCCAGCGCGCTCTGGAGTCCGGGGTCACCACGGTTCGTACCGCCGGTGTGGGTGGCTTCGCCGACGTGGCGATCCGCGACGCAGTCCGGGCCGGCCGCCTGGCCGGACCCGACATCCTGGCCACCGGCGTCTACGTCACCCCGGACATCGGCGACGGGGCCCTGTCCGACCCGCGACTGAACCGCTTCCTCGCCGACAGCGTGAACAGCGAGGACGAGCTTCGTAGCCTGGTGGCCGTCAACGCCGACCACGGCGTGGACTGGATCAAGACCCGAAGCACGGAGCGGGCTGGCCGGCCCGAGACGGACCCCCGGGAGCAAGTCTATACCGAGGCCGAGCTACGAGCCGTCGTGGAAGAGGCGGCGCGGCACGGCCTGTCCGTAGCCGCCCACGCCCACGGCGACGAGGGTATCGTCGCAGCCGTCCGGGCGGGGGTGAAGAGCGTCGAGCACGGCACCTACGCCTCTGACGCCACCCTCCAGCTCATGAAGGACCACGGCACCTGGCTGGTGCCTACCCTCAGCTCCGTCCTCTCCTTCGGGCAACCCGGGGACTATGCGGACCCGGCCCTCTTCCTCCGGGGTCAGCACCTGGCTCCGAGGCGGGTGGACATGGTCCGAAGGGCCCACGCAGTGGGGATCCCGATCGTCGTGGGCGTCGATACCGACTATGGGCCCGGGAGTACGGCCCGAGTGGCTCGGGCGGTGACCTTTCAGGTGGAAGAACTCGAATTCGATGCGCGATACGCTCTTCAGGGCGCCACCAGCCGAGCGGCGGAATTAGTGGGTGTCTCGGATCGGACGGGCCACCTGGCCCCGGGCATGGAGGCCGATCTCCTCCTCATCGACTCCAACCCCCTGGAGCGGATTCGGGCGCTGCAGGATCCCCTGGCCATCGTGTCCAACGGATGGGTGGTGGCGAACCGGCTGCCGTTCGAAGCGGTGCGGGAGTAGGAAACGCTGCATCAGTCCAAGCATCGGACCAGAGCGCCCGGAAGTCCCGGATTCAGGCGGAGGCAGGGGAAGGCCGTGGGTGAGGGCAGCCTGGAAAGTGCCGGGCGAGCTACCCGCCCATCAGGACCAGGAGGATCGAGAGGGTGACGACGGACACGGCGGACGCCAAGGTCACCGTCCCCGCGGCCACGTCCGACGCCGTGTCGTAGCGGGCCCCGAAGAGGTAGACCATGGCTCCGGTCGGCATCCCCGCCATCACCACGGCGACAGGCGCCCACGGACGGCCAAGCCCCAGGATGGGGACGGCGATCGTCCACGCGATGAGCGGGTGCACCAGGAGCTTGAGTCCCGCTAGCGCAGAGGCAGCACCGATCTGGCCGGTGAGCTTGTACCCGGCGAGAGAGGCCCCCAGGGCGACCAGCGATGTCGGGATGGCGATCTGGGAGATCAGCCCGGCGAACAACTCCACCGGCCGTGGCAGGGCGAGGGAGAAGCCGTTGGCGGCGAAGCCCAGGAGGATTCCCACCATGATGGGGTTGGCGATGATCTCCATCGAGAGTCCCCGGAGACGCGGCCAGATCGATCCCTCCTCCCGAGAACGACCGACCTCCAGAAGGATGACCGTCACCGGCAGGAGGGTCGCCGAGTGGAAGGCGATGATCAGGAAGACGGGGAGGGTGGCCTCGGGCCCGAAGGCTGTCACCATCAAGGGGATGCCCAGGAGGACCGTGTTCGAGAAGCCAGCGCCGAGGCCGAAGATCGCCTGCTCATTCAACGGGCGGTCGAAACGCAGACGGGCCACAGCCATCCCGGCGGCGTAGGTCGCGAAGGCGCTCCCATAGTAGGCCAAGAGAAACCGCCACTCGATCCGCTCAGGCAGATCCAGGGTCGCGATTCGATAGAAGAGCATCACCGGGATCGCGCCGTTGAACACAAAGAGCACAAGCCCGCGAACCCAACCGGGGCGGAGCCACCCGATCCGCGCGGCGATGAAGCCCGCCGCGATCGTCCCGAACACCGCCACGATCGTCCCCAACACCGGCGCGATCGTCCCTGCCAGGGGGCTCACTGGATCGGCTCGAACGGGTGGGAGGAAGGGGAACGGGTATCGCACCGCAGGCACGACTCCCCGACGCGCGGCGGAAGGTAGTCGATCATGGTCCGGAGAGAATCCGCCCGGTCCCGGCATGGGTCTCGTCCCCGAGCGCCTGGAGCCCATGCCGACGCAGCGGTCTTCGACTACGTTGAGTTGTCCGGCGCCAACAATGCCGCCGCCGTCGCCGCTCTGTGGTCGATCCGGGACGCCTGGCCCTGGACCGCCTTGTGAGCGGGGGGGTGGCTCCACGTCGCAAATCGGTGATCGAATCCGCGGAGCTGGAGTCCCGCGGTCCCTCCGAATGGAGCCGTTCTCCTCCAATTGCGAGGAAATCCAGCTTCGGGTCGTGAAGAGCAACCTCTATCTGAACGAAACTGCGCTGCCCAACGACATCGGGGCCTTCGCCTACCACCAACACGTGTCGACCCGCCTCACGAGCGCCGACGTGGGGACGGTCTCCTTCGCTGGGCTTCCCTCGGTCGCCGAGTTGGAGACGTTCCTCCGGCTCCTGGAGGAGGCCTCGAACCCTCAGCCCGATCCACACAAGCTCCATCGCCTCCAGGGGAGCATCACCGCTCAGGGCCTCCGTTCCATCGAGGTGAGCCCGCTGCGGGCCTTCGGCGACGGCGCCCACGGCCTCCTCACCCGGGACGCAGCCAAGCGGACCTACCGGAAGTCCGTGGAGGTCTCGCGCGAGCTGTTCACCGAGGCCCGCCTCGGTCGTGGCGCCAACGTCGCACAGGTCCGGCAGACTGTCCAAGGGATCGTTGAAGGTGTCCTCACCGACCAGGCCTCACTTGAAGGGCTGAGCGCGCTCAAACAGTACGACGACTATGTATTCGCCCACGCGGTGAACGTCTGTATCTACTGTGTCACCATCGGTCGGCGACTGGGACTATCCAAAGTTCAACTCTATGATCTGGGTCACGCCGCCCTGGTCCACGACTTTGGATGAGTCGCACTCCCCGGCACGTGCTCACCAAAACCTCCAGACTAACCGAGGAAGAGCGCCGGCAGATGGAGGCTCATACCTGGCTCGGCGCTCTGAGCGTCTTCGAACTCCGGGACTATCGGGAGCTCCCTCTCCACAGCATGCTCGCCGCCTACGAGCACCACCTCCGCCCCGATGGCAAGGGCTACCCACAGTCCCAGCGAAGGCGGAAGCCCACCGTCTCCTCCAAGATCATCACCGTACCCGCTGCCTTCGATGCGGCGACCAACGAACGCGCGTATCGCCCGGCGCAACCCGCCGAGGAGGTCCTCCTGAGGCTCTGGCAGGATGAAAGCGTTGGCTACGACCCCGTGATCGCGAAGGCCCCGATCAACCTCCTGGGCATCTATCCCGTGGGCGCCGTAGTCATTCTGGACAGCTACGAGCTGGCGCTGGTTCACGCCGCCAATAGCGACACAGCCTATCGCCGGCGTCCCGTTGTGCGACTCTTGAGCAGCCCTGAGGGCGAGTGGCTCGACCCCGGGCCCCTGGTCGATCTGGCCGACCGGGACCCGAGTGGCACATTCTCCCGGACCATCATCAAGGTGACCAGCGCGGAACGCTACGGAATCGACGTCTCCCGCTATCTGGGGTGACGCGACCCGCGGGGCGACCGGCGCCCCGAACGACTCGAGGTCACCGGCCGCAGGACGCCGGGCTCGCCACATTCTCGGCCACGGAGTGGGAGCCTCTTCCGCTTGCGACCTCGGTCAAAGACGGCGTAGGCTCGGGCACCCCGGGCCAAGGGCTGTCAGGTCGATCCTCTCCTGCGGTCTTTCGACAACCCGCCGAGTCGCTCCTTCCAACCCCCGCCATGAGCCAGGCCATCGACTCGCTGAACGAAGCCCTGCGGGACCGCTACCGCCTGGGGCGGGAGTTGGGTCGAGGAGGGATGGCCACCGTGTACCTGGCCGAGGACCTCCGCCACGGCCGGAGCGTGGCGGTGAAGGTGATGGACGCCAGAGTATCCGCAGAGATCGGTCCACGGCGATTCGCGCAGGAGGTCCAGACGACCGCCCGGCTGAATCATCCACACATCCTGCCTCTGTTCGATTCCGGTGAGGCCGCCGGCCACCTCTTCTACGTGATGCCGGTGGTGGAGGGAGAAGCCCTCGACGCCCGCCTCGCCCGGGAAGGCCGGCTCACCCCGCCGGAGGCCGCTCGGATCTTCACGACGGTCGCCCGAGCCCTGGCTCACGCTCACCAGCGGGGCGTGGTCCACCGGGACATGAAACCGGCGAACATCCTGCTGC
>JGI12210J13797_11609081_pt1 | contig 12521 bp, 8 predicted proteins | sample ElkSlonscriptome_3_FD_13797 | JGI IMG/M metagenome (IMG submission 13797) | reverse complement strand
GTTGCTCATCGGTTGATTACGCCCAGTAAACGCCCTCTTCGCGCCTTGGCACGAGCCGCGCTGACGGCGTTCTGACCCCACGAGGGGTTCACCACAGGCTGCTAGGCCGATCACGGCGAGCCCGGGTCGAGCCCCGGGGCTCTTCGAGCGCACGGGCCCCGGCCTGGTGCGCTCGTTGCGTTTGGAGCTCAGGAGGGCGGCTCGCAGAGGGTCTCGATGGAGCCCATCGAGGCGCAGTCGACGATCGCCTGCATGGGCATGGCGCCCGCGCTCGGCTCGGTGCACGCGGTGGAGCTGACCCGGGGCCCGCAGCCGTCCATGCAGCCCCCCGCGCCGCCGCAGATGTTGGAGTCGTAGGCGAGCTGCTCGACCACGCCGTCGTCGTTGGTCACGTAGGCGCGCTCGACCGACGAGTCGATGCCCTGGAGCTGCTGCCGGGCGATGAACGGGGTGCCCGCGGCCAGGGCCTGCTCGATGCAGGCGACCACGGCGGAGGGGTCGTCGTCGAGCGCGACCCGGCCGCAATCGGTGGCGCCCTCCCGGGCGACGAGCGGGATCTGGACGTCGAGGGTGCAGCTGTCGCAGTACGACTGGCCGCTGTCGTCTTCGGCTGGGCCGTCGTCGTCACAGCCGAGGACCACGGTGAGCAGGGCGGCGAGCGAGGGTCTGAGCCATGGGGTCATGTGGGCAGCGTAGGGCGCGGGCGGGGTCGGGTAAAGCGACCCGCCGTCGGCCCCGCGAGGGCCGGAGGCCATGTCGAGGCACGACGAGGTGGTCGACGTCGTTGCTGCCGCTGTCGCTGCCGCCCACCACCCCCATCGTCTGCCCGCGCGTGACCTCGTCGTCGTGGCGGGCGAACCGACGGCCCGTCGCGCAGGTAGCCGTAGTGGGCGGCGTGTGCCGAAGGATCACGATGTGCCCACCACCCGGCCGGCGGCGGCAGGAATGGGAGTTCCCGCCGCCGCGATGACGCCCACGCCCGCGCGCAGGGCCGCGAAGACCGGCGGCCCTGCGCGGTTTCGATACAGTATCCTCCGGCCGAGGACCTATCGGAATGCACGCTCGCTCTTGGATTTCCCTCCTGCTACTCGATGCTGCGGTCGCCCTGGCCGGATGTGGTGACGACACGGTCGTCCCCGCCGACGACTCGACCTCGGGCACCGATGGCTCCACCACCACCCCCATGACCACGGGCGCCACCGGCTCCGACGACGGGGTCGACGAGAGCACGGGCGCGGTTACGACCACCGGCCCGATGATGGGCTGCGGCGATGGCACGATCGAGGACGACGTCGAGGCCTGCGACGACGGCAACACCGAGGACGGCGACGGCTGCTCGGCCACGTGCACGGTGGAGGAGGGCTTCGCGTGCGCGGGGGAGCCCAGCACGTGCACGGTGGACTGCGGCGACGGGCTCGTCAGGGGCGACGAGCAGTGCGACGACGACAACGACGGCGACGAGGACGGCTGCTCGCCCGCGTGCGAGCTCGAGACCGGCTGGGCGTGCGAGGGCGAGCCCAGCGTGTGCGGGGCGGTCTGCGGCGACGGCATGTCCGTGAACGGCGAGGAGGACTGCGACGACGGCAACGCCGAGCCCGGCGACGGCTGCAACGAGAACTGCCTGATCGAGTCCGGGTTCTTCTGCGGGCAGATGCCCAGCGTGTGCGAGACGATCTGCGGCGACGGGCTCGTCGCGGGCGCGGAGGAGTGCGACGACGCGGCCCTGGTCGACGGCGACGGGTGCTCGGTCACGTGCACGGTGGAGCTGGGCTGGTCGTGCGGCATGGAGCCCAGCGAGTGCATGACCGGCTGCGGCGACGGCATCGTGGTGGGCATGGAGCAGTGCGACGACATGGGCCTGGCCGACGGCGACGGGTGCTCGGCCATCTGCGAGCTGGAGGAGGGGTACGTCTGCGCGGGCTCCCCCAGCGCGTGCGAGACCCTGTGCGGCGACGGGCTCATCGCGGGCATGGAGCAGTGCGACGACCTCGACATGGCCGACGGCGACGGGTGCTCGGCGGCGTGCCAGATCGAGACGGGCTTCGTGTGCCAGAGCGAGCCCAGCGATTGCTTCACCCAGTGCGGCGACGGGCAGCTCGCCGGCGAGGAGACCTGCGACGACGGCAACTTCAATCCCGGCGACGGCTGTAGCCTGGTCTGCCAGGACGAGTTCGGCTGGGACTGCGTGGGCCTGCCCAGCGCCTGCGCGCTGACCGAGGTGCTCGCCGAGGTGCGCCTGGGGATCGACGGCGGCTGCGTGCTGTCGACCATGGGCGACCTGGGCTGCTTCGGGTTCAACTCGCAGGGCGAGGTGGGGATCGGCGTGGAGGACGTCGAGGTGCACCTGCCCGCCTTCGCCCTCGACGACGTGGTCTCGTTCGACTCGGGCGAGGAATTCAACTGCGCGGTGCGGGCGGGGGGCAGCGTGTGGTGCTGGGGCGACAACTCGGGGCTGCAGCTGGGGCCCTTGGGCTCGGGCACCACCGACGAGTACATGCCCATCGAGGTCACCGGCATGCCTGCGATCGCTCAGATCCGTACCGGCGACGACCATGCGTGCGCGCTGGACGTGATGGGCGGGGTGTGGTGCTGGGGCGACAACATCGGCCGCCAGCTCGGGCGCGGGGCGAACACCACCGACAGCCCGATCCCGCAGCTGGTGCCGATGCCGGGGGGCCTGGCCGCGGTGAGCCTGGGCATGGGCGACGACCACTCGTGCGCGGTGCTCTCGGACGGGACCGCGGCCTGCTGGGGAGACGACGACAACGGCCAGCAGGGCGACGGGGCCAGCGGGACCGACAACGGTGACGCGGTGCTGGTGACCGGAGCGGCGAACGTGGCCCAGATCGAGGGCGGCAGCGACCACACGTGCCTGCGCACCAACGCGGGCGAGCTTTACTGCTGGGGCGACAACGACAACGGCCAGCTCGGCGACGGCACGGGCAACGACCACCCCCTGCCCACGCTGGTCATGCTGCCGGCGGCGGTGGAGGACGTCAGCCTGGGCGACGAGTTCACCTGCGCGCTGCTGGTCGACGACACGGCGTGGTGCTGGGGCGAGGGCTCGGACTTCCAGCTGGGCAACGGCGACCTGGTGGATGCCACCGCGCCCACCCCGGTGCTCGACATGCCCGCGGCGGATCTCGTCGACATCGAGGTCGGCGGTCGGGGAGCGTGCCTCACGTCGGCCACCAACGAGCGCTACTGCTGGGGCTACAGCGAGACCGGTCTGCTGGGCATCGCGCCGCTCAACCAGGTGCAGCCCTCCCCGGTGAACTTCTCCGGGCCGGTGCAGCAGCTGGTGGTCAGCCCGCCCGAGTACCGCGGGGTGCTGTGCGGGGTGCTGGGCGACGGCAGCGTGGAGTGCTCGGGCGACGGCACGGTGGTGCTGACCAGCACCAGCACCGGGGCGCAGGGCTTGTTCGAGCCGATCTCGTGGCACCTGGCCGATCCCACCCCCATGCCGCAGCTGAGCAACGTGCAGGACATGGACATCGGCGACGGCTTCGCGTGCGTGGCCACCCCGGTCGACGTGCAGTGCTGGGGGGACAACCTCGCCCGCCAGCTGGGCCAGGGCGGAGTCAGCACCACCGACATCCTCACCCCTTCGCCGGTGGTGGGGCTGGGCATGGTCGACCAGCTCGAGCTGGGCGCTCAGTTCGCCTGCGTGCGGACCGGGGGCCAGGTGCAGTGCTGGGGCGACAACATCTCGCTCCAGACCGGCGAGGGCGCCGTCACCACCGACCAGAGCGTGCCCGTGCAGGTGCTCGGCCTGGCCGACGCGGTGGACATCGCCCTGGGTGACGATCATGCGTGTGCCCTGCGGGCGACGGGGGTGGTCAGCTGCTGGGGCGAGGACGATTCCGGCCAGCTCGGCGACGACGACGGCGACACGGCGGACTCCGCGGTCCCCGTCGACGTGACGGGGCTGCCGGCCATGGTCATGGTGGACCAGGTGGTGGTGGGCCAGGACCACTCCTGTGCCCTGGCCGCGGGCGAGGTCTACTGCTGGGGCGAGGGGGGCTACGGCAACCTCGGCCAGGACAACGAGCTGGACTCCGACACCGCGCTGCTGGTGCCGGGGCTTTCGGGCATCACCCAGCTGTCCGCCGGCTACAACTACACCTGTGCTCTCGACGGGGTGGGGGACATGTGGTGCTGGGGCTACGCCCTCGACGGGCAGCTCGGCGACGGCGGCGAGGAGCGCACCGGCAACAGCGAGGTCCGCAGCCCCACCCCGTTCATCGCGGCCAGCGGTATCACCAACGTGGCCACCGCCAACGCGATGACCTGCGTGGAGGTGGGCGGGCAGTGGGGCTGTCTGGGCTTCACCGCCTCGGGCCAGCTGGGCAACGGCACGTCGGTCGAGCCGGCCACGCCCATGCTGATGGTGTTCGGGCTGTAGCCTCCGGCCAGCTCGCGTCCGCCCCGGCGCCCTAGCGGCGCCCCGGGGCGGGGGTGGGGCCCGGGCGCGGCGGCCACTGTCCAGCGCTAGGTCTTCAGCAGGCCGGGCAGCGGGCCCGAGCCGTCGTCGAAGCCGCCGAAGCTCTGCACGTCGAGGCCAAAGGCCTGGCACAGCGACACCAGCAGCCGGTTGTGGTTCTGGCCGGGGTACTGCAAGAAGCGGCCGGTGTCGATCGAGCCACCGCCGCCGCCGAGCATCACGAAGGGCATGTTGGCCATGGAGTGGGTGTTGCCCACCGCGATCTCCGAGCCCCACACGATGATGGTGTTGTCCAGCAGGGTGCTGCCGTCGGGCTCGATGATGGCGTCCATGCGGGCCGCGAGGTAGGCCAGCTGATCGGCGTGCCAGCGGTAGATGGCGGTCAGCGCGTCCTGGGAGGCGGCGTTGGAGGGACCGTCGTGCGAGAGGGTGTGGTGGCCGTCGGCGATGCCCAAGAACGGGTAGGGGAAGTTGTCGTTCTCCCCGCGGCGATACATGATGCTCGCCACGTTGGTCACGCCGCACGCAAAGGCCTCGGTGATGAGGTCGAGCTGCTGGCGGGAGACCACCTCGGTGTTGTCGTAGGAGCCGATCTCGACCGGGTCGCCCAGATCGGGCAGCTCGCACGTATACGTGCTGCTGAACTGGTTCTGCATCTGCTCGATGGCCGACAGGTGGGTGTCGATCTTGTTGCGATCGGTCTGGGAGACCTTGGCGGTGAGCGTGTCCAGCTCGGGCTTGACCAGGTCGATCACGGCCAGCCGCTCCGCCTTGCGCCGGGCGGCGGCCTCGGTGTCGATCGACTGGTCGCCGAAGATGCGCTCGAACATCGCGAACGGGTCGCGCTCGGGGGCCAGCGGCTGGTTGGCGGCCACGTAGCTCATGCGGCTGCCCGGGTGGCTGCCGCCGGTCTGCACCCCGAATTCCAGCGAGCGGAACGGGGTGTCGTTGCCGATCTGGGCGGCGATGGCCTGGTCGACGGAGGCGGAGGACGCCCAGCCGTGCATGCCGCAGCAGGGGTGGTTGAACTCGTCGCCGGCGAGCATGGGCGAGCCGGTCCACAGGTAGGCGGGCCCCACCGTGTGCGGGCCGCCGGGCGGGCCGTCGACCGCGATCTTCAGCCCGTCGAGCACCACCAGGCGGTCTTGGAACGGGGCGAGCGGCGAGAGGATGGTGGGCAGCGCGAAGTCGGTGGCCGTGCCGGTGGGCACCCAGCGATCGTAGATCGTGCCGTGGGGGTGGAACATGAGCAGGAGGCGCTTGGGCGGGGCCTCGGGGCCCCCCGCGGCGCTCTCGAGCAGGGGGATGAACGGAGCGACGGCCGCCGAGACGCCGAGGCCGGCCAGGAGGTGTCGCCGAGAGAAGCTGGAACGGAAGGGGTGTCGCATGGTCGTCGCTCTCAACGGGCTCGGTAGCGGAAGGCGTCGGTCTGGACGAGGGTGAGCATCAGCTCGCGCACGTCGTAGTCGCTGTCGGCGAAGCTCGAGTGCAGCTGCTCGAAGGTGCACGCGTCGGCCGAGCTCTCCAGCCGGCCCAGCGAGAACCGGAACCACTGGGTGGCCACGCACTCGCGCACGTCTTGGCTTCGGGAGAGCTTGGCCGCCAGCTCCGCCGCGCCGTCGAAGGGGCCGGCCACGTCGAAGCTCGACACCACCGTGCCCGACTGGTCCACGGCCAGCCCGTTCTCCGTCTCGCGGTAGGCCCCGATGGCGTCGTAGCCCTCGAAGCCAAGGCCGATGCCGTTGATCGTGATGTGACAGCTCGCGCAGTAGGAGTCGGCGGTCTGCTCCTCGAAGATCTCCCGCGTGGTCGCGTTGGGATCGGGGTCGGGCGGCGTGGCGTCGATGTCGGGCGGGGGCGGGGGCGGCGGGCTGCACAGCAGCTCCGACAGCACCACCACCCCGCGGTGGATCGGCGACGCCTGGTTGTGGTGGGCGTGGGTGGCCAGGAACGCGGCCTGGGTGAGCAGCCCGGCCCGCTGCGAGGGGTCGAGAGTGACCGGCTGCGAGGGGTCGTGGGCCTCGGGCGTGGGCAGCCCGTACAGCTCGAACATCGGCGTGTCGATCCAGGTCTCGTTCGACGACAGCAGGGTCTCGAGCCGCGCGTCGCCGTCGATCACCACGTTGCCGGCGAAGCGCCGGGTCTCGTCGACCATCGCGGTGCGCAGCTCGTCGTCGAACAGCGGGAACAGCAGCGGGTCCTTGTCTTGGGCTTCGAGCCGGTCGAGGTGCAGCCACTGCACGTGGAAGCTCTCGACCGTGGCCCGGGCGTGGGGGTCGTCGAGCAGGCGCTCGGCGTGGGCCCGCAGGCCCTCGGGGTCGCTCAGCTCGCCGGCCTCGGCCGCGTCGAGCAGGGCGTCGTCGGGCACCGAGCCCCACAGGAACAGCGACATGCGGGAGGCCAGCTCGTAGGGCGTGAGCGACACGACCTCGCCCGCGGGGTCGGGCAGGCCGAACTCGAGCTGGTACAGGAAGCTGGGCGACTGGAGCATGGCCTGCACCACCAGGCGCACGCGGCTGGCGTCGTCCTCGCCTAGCGCGACGAGGGCCTCGTAGCGGGCGAGTTCCTCGTCGGTCAGCGGCCGCCGGTAGGCCCGGCGCCCCACCGTGCGCACCCAGTCCATCAGGCACGCGGGCTGGGCCGCGAGATCGCAGCCCACCACCGCGGCGTAGGACTGCGCGACCTCCTCGCCGACCTCCTCGGCCACGGCCCGGAACTGGTCGACCATGGTGGGCGACACCGGGGCGGCATAGTTGGCGTCGAAGGGCCCGAGCTTCTCGTCGCCGCCGAACGCGTCCACGCCGGCCTCCACGCCGAACAGGTCGCGCACCGCGTTGGCGTACTGCTCGCTGGTCAGCCGCCGCAGGGGCATGTGGCCCACCTGCAGCTCGTCGCACGCGCTCGCCTCTTCGGTGTCACCGGACTCCGAGCCGCTGTCGCCCTCGGCCTCCGTCCCGCCCGAGGTGGTGCCGTCGGCCTCGCCCTCGGTGGCCGGCAGCCCCACGTAGCAGCCCGCACCGAGTGCGAGCCACCCCCCCATCAACAGCGCTGCCGCGTGACCGTTCCCCACGCCTTCATCGCTACCACGGCGTTCGGACCGCTCGCAGGGGTTTCTTGGGGCTGGCGCTTGCCCATTCCACAGGGAGAGCGCCCGTGCGGGGGGCGTTCGCGCGCTTCCGCGAGCATCACGAGAAACCAGGGTATGGGCGCGTGCACGCGCGACCGGAGCTGGCGCGGGGGATCGGGCCCGCGCCGCATCCGGTGGGGGGCGGCGTGGGGGCGGGGGAACGACCGCTCAAGCGCCGATCTGCACCGGCAGCGCCTCGCGCCCGCGCACGGTGAGGTTGTCGATCCAGCGCAGGCGCTCGGGCGCGGTGGCCAACGCCAGGCTCGGCCATCGCCGCAGCAGGGTCGTGAGCGCCAGCTGCCCCTCCATGCGCCCGAGCGCTGCGCCCACGCAGAAGTGGGCGCCCAGCCCGAGGGTGAGGTGCTTGTTCGCGTCGGGGCGCTCGATGTCGAAGCGGGTGGGATCGGTGAAGCGCTCGGGGTCGCGGTTGGCCGCGCCCATCATCAGGTACAGGGGCTCGCCCGCCGCGATCGCCTGCCCGCGCAGCTCGATCGCCTCGCGGGTCACCCGGCCCATGCGCTGCACGGGCGCCTCGTAGCGCATCACCTCCTCCACCGCCCCGGCCACCCGGGCCTCGGGGTCGGCCCGCAGGTGCTCGAGCTGCTCGGGGTGGCGCAGCAGGGTGAGCACCGCGTTGGCGATGAGGTTGGTGGTGGTCTCGTGGCCTCCGAACAGCAGCATGCTGCACGTCGACAGCAGCTCTTGCTCGCCGAGCCGGTCGCCCTGCTCGTGGGCGGCGACCAGCTCGCTGAGCAGGTCGTCGCGGGGCTGGGCCCGGCGGTCCTCGATCGCCTCGCGGAAGTAGGCCTCGAGGTCGAGCACCGCTTGGCGGGCCCGGCCGACCACTTCGGGCGTGGGCGCGGCGCCCCCCATGAATTGGGCCAGGGCGTCCGACCACTGCTTGAGCCGGTCGCCGTCTTCGGGGGGCAGGCCCAGGATCCCGCCGATCACCCTCACCGGCAGCGGGTAGGCGAAGTGCTCCACGAGATCGATCGTGCCGTCGCCGGCCCGGGCGTGGGCCTCGGCGGCGTCGAGCAGGTCCTCGCACAGCTCGGCGATGGCGGCCCGCTGCCCCTCGACCACCCGCGGCGTGAACGCTCGGTTGAGCAGCTTGCGGATCCGGGTGTGATCGGGGGGATCGATGAGCAGCGCCCAGCGCGAGAGGTTGCCCAGCAGCGGGGCGAGGTGCTCGACCACCGGCGGCGGCAGCCGGGCCGCGTAGCCGCCCGCGCGATCGGCCGACAGCCGTGGGTCGCGAAAGCACGCCAGCGCGTCGTCGTAGCGGGTGACCAGCCAGCACTTCAGGGGCCCACAGAAGTAGACGGGATCCTCTTGCTGCATCCGGGCGTAGACCGGGTAGGGATCGGCGCGGGTCTCGGGGCTGGCCAGGCCGTGGGGATCGGTGCTCTCGCTCACCGCGGCATGATAGCCCGGCCGCGGCCTCACGCCTCCCGCGGGAACGCCAGCACGCGGGCCTTGATCTGCTCGGGGGTCATCGCCAGCAGCTCCTGCTGCGAGCAGGCCTGGCGGAACCGCTGCATGAACCCGCCCAGCTCCTTGCCGCCCAGGCCCGTCCACGCGCCCACCTTCTCGCCGCTGAACTTCTCGCGGAGCGCGAGCACGCGGGCCTCGGCCTCGCGCTCGCGCTCGAGCGCCTCGGGCAGCCCCGCGGCGGGAAAGGCCGCCGCGATGCGGGGCACGTAGGCGTGGGGCTGGGGCAGGTACGTGGGACGCTGGTCGATCCCCTCCTGCTCCAGCCACTCGATGAAGCGGGCCATGGTGCGCCGCTGCCGGGCGCGGCGCTGGGTGGTGCGGTCGCGGTCGCCGTCGAGGTAGGGCGCCACCGAGAACCAGGGCGAGGTCGTAACCCAGGCGAACATGTCTTCGAGCGTGTCGAAGCCCGCCTCCCAGGGCGGCACGGTGAGCCCGAGGAACGACAGGATGGCGGGCCAGTCCCGCGAGACCGGCAGCACCTTCTTGTAGCTGGGCTGGGTGTCGCGGCGGAACACGTAGCTCAGCCCGTCCTCGCCGTACTTCAGGCCCAGGCGCTTGCCGATCTTGCCCAGCAGGTTGCCCAGGTCGTTGAACGACAGGTAGTGGACGGTGGCCTCGAACAGCTCCGGCGGCCGCGTGAAGTAGTCGACCTGGAAGTCGCGGAACACGGTGGAGTACACGTGCCCCACGCTCTTGGTGCGGGTGATGCCCAGCCGCTGCACCAGGGCGGCCCGGAACGCGTCGGTGCCCCCCAACGCCTGCACCGCCGCGCTGCTCACCACCACGTCCATGTCGCCGAAGTCGGGCTTGGTGGCGTAGAAGCGGGGGATGCGGTAGCCGTCGCCGAGCAGCTCGTCGAGGACCAGCCGCACCTCCGCCTCGAGCACGAGGTAGGCCTCGCGCGGGAGCCGGCCGAGCTTGAACAGGTTGCCGCCCATCGCGGCGATGGTACCGTCCGCCCGGGCCGGCCGCCCGGGCCGGCCGGGCCGGTCGCCCGAGCGGGCTACTCGGTCGGGATCACGTTCTGCTGGATGAGGCCGGTGAGGCAGCTGAGCGCCGGGCTGAAGTCGGTATCGCAGATCGACTCCATGCAGCAGCGGATCTCGGTCTCATCGACGGGCGTGTCGGGGTCGTCGCTGATGTCGAGGGCCTGGCAGACCTCCTTCACCCGCACGGGGGGGATGGCCTGCCCGGTGAAGCCGCCCGTGCCGTCCTCGCCGGTGCAGCCCGGGCCGATCCCGAACTGGTACTGCTTGTCGGCCGCGTTCACGCCGTTGGCCCACTCGGCGGGCAGGATGTCGCCGCCGTTGTCGTAGTCGGGGTCGCGCCAGTCGCGGTACACGAGGTCGAGCACCCCGCCGGCGACGGGCTGGAACGGCGGGTCGGGGTTGCGGTCGGTGACCGGCGGCACGCCCACGATGCCCAGCATCACCACCCGGCGGTCTTGGCCCTGGAGGTAGTCGATGTACTCCTGCACGGGGCGCAGCCGGTCGCCCGACGACGAGCAGTCGGAGTACACGCCGCTGTCGTCGGGGCCGTCGCAGGTGACCCCCGCGTTCCAGCAGATCGCGCTGGTGGGCACCGGCGAGCCCGTGTCGGGGTTGGTGGCCTGGACGCTGGTGTCGGTCATGACCGACGGGTCCACCACCGAGCAGTCGGCCTCGTCGGTGATCACGGCCACGGCCAGCAGCGCCCCGTCGCGCAGGAACGGCTCCGTGCCCTGGTTCCACGGGGCGTCGGGGTCGAGCGCCTGCAGCATGCTGTCGAGCGGGGACTCGTAGCCGCAGCCGTCGATGCCCTGCGGCCCCACGCACGACAGCGTCTGGGCCACCGCGCCGTCGGGCATGCCGTCGCCGTCGATGTCGACCGGCTCCACATCGGGCACGTTGTCGTTCGCCCCCGTCCAGTCGATGTAGTCGCCCTCGGGGGCCAGCGGGGCGGGGCACACCGAGGTGCAGGCGTCCTCGGCGTTGACCGTGGGCTGCGAGAGGCTCTCGAACCGGTCGAGCCGCTCGATGCAGGCGGTGCTGATCGGCGCGCCGTTCTCGGCGCTCCGGCCGGGCCGGTAGAACGGATCGCACAGCATGTTGCCCGAGTCGGTGGTGGTCACCATGATGTGCACGTCGGGGGTGACCGGCAGGCCCTGGTCGTCGGTGAGCTGCTCGAGGCCCCGCACCAGCTTGGGCATGTTCGACGCGAGGTTGAGCTGCTCCTCGCCCATCGAGCCCGAGTTGTCGATGACGAACAGCAGGTCGATGCGATCGCCACAGGTGCCGACCCCTTCGCCGCAGCCCACGTTGCCCGTGTCGGCTCCGCCCACGTCGAGCTTCTGCCCGGTGCTGTCGCCGTCGGCCGCATCCCCGTCGGCCGCGGTCAGCATGATGCCGTCGGTCTGGGTGCCGCCGTCTTCCATGGCATCGTCTCCACACCCCGCGGGGGCGAGCAGCAGCGCGAGCGCGATCGGGCGCGAGAGGGATCGTTGGGCCATGGCGTCATGCTATCCAACCCCGTGGATGCCTCCGAGCCCCAAAACGGCCGCGCACGTGCGATCGGAAGCGGATCACGATTCGTGAAGATCATCGGCGATCGAGTTGGAATGAAGGGCTCGGGCTCGGTCGAATGCGACCGATGACCAAGCTCGTGCCCTTGATCGTGCAGGCTGCCTCCCTCGCCGTGCTGCTCACCCCGCTGTACGGATGTGGTGACGATGGAGGCGGAGATGGGGACGGCAGCGGGTCCAGCTCGTCGGGCGAGGCGAGCTCGAGCAGCTCCACCACTGTTGGGGCCGAGGGCGAGGGCACGACCGGCGAAGACAGCGCCGAGACCACGGGGGGCTCGAGCGAGGGCTCGTCGGGCACGACCGCGGCGGACAGCAGCGGAGCGGGGAGCAGCGAGAGCACGGGGGCGGCCGTCGATTGCCCCGCGCAGGCCGAGCTCGAGGCCTGCGAGGGGATGGAGGGGTGCGTCTGGCTGGGCAACCCGCAGAACGGCGAGTGCCTCTCGGGCGATCCCAGCGTGTGCGCCGAGCTCGAGATGCAGGTGTGCCAGCAGCACCCGGCGTGCGACTGGGACAACCAAGGCGACGTGTGCGAGCCGGTCTAGCTCTAGCAGCCTGTGGTGATGTCCGAGGTCTCCATTCCCACCGTCCTCGGCCCCGCGGGCCCGTCTCGAAGAACGAGGCCTTGGGCACGGGGTGGGTGCTGGCGTAGACCAGCGAGCCGCCGCCCACCCCCACCCCCGACAGCACGGTCACGTGGCGGAAGAAGGTCATCTTGAACAGCCCGCGGGCGCCCAGCCACGGCGCCCACAGCCAGCGGAACACGTTCCAGTTGGACTTGGGGAACTGCTTGGGGCCCAGCTTCGAGCCCTTCTCGAGCATGAGGACCGTGTAGCCCTTCTCCACCAGGCGCAGCGCGGTGGGGCTGCCCCCGAAGCCCGAGCCCACGATGATCCCGT
>JGI12210J13797_10011866_pt1 | contig 12524 bp, 10 predicted proteins | sample ElkSlonscriptome_3_FD_13797 | JGI IMG/M metagenome (IMG submission 13797) | reverse complement strand
GCCGTGCTCGTCCTCCACCGGCTCCGCGAGCCGCTCGGGATCGACGCTCGCGGCGGGCTCCTCCGAACCCTCCGGGTCACTCGCTTCGAGCTGCGCACCAGCGCTGGCCTCCTCCGCGGCCGGCGTGACGCTCCCGCGGCATGAAGCCAAGAACCCAGCCGCCCAGATCCCCAGCAGTCTCGTCGGTCGTGATCGTCGTTTCATGTGGACGCCCCAGCCCAGAGTACCCGATCTCCAGGGGACGATATCGCGAGGCACGCGGAAGGCCCGGCTCGCCGAGCGCGGCACTCAGTCTCCAGGAAACTGCACGAGAACGTGATGGACGCGGAGCGTCGCGAGCCCGGATCTGGGGGCGAGCCCACCACCTCGATGTCGTGGATCAGGTCGTTGGGTACGCCATGCCCACCGACACGCATGCGTATGTCGTCATGCTCGATCGGAATGTTCGCTCTCTGGTCGAGATCGTACGCGCAGCGGGCCGAGCTTCGATCGCCTCGATGACGTCGTCGACGAAGAGCGTGCCAGAGAACTCGCGTCCGAAGTCACGACCGAGCTTGCTCAAGAAGTCCCCAGGCTCACCCGGCGTACGCGGCCAGTAGTGCGTCTCGCACGACGGGACGGCGAGGAGCCGCTCACGTAGCTCCCTGGCCAGCCGGGTCTTGCCCATGCCGCGACCAGCCATGATCGCGGCCAGCGCTCCACGCCCTCGCAGCAGCTCGCGCTCGAGCGTCTCGAGCTCCTGCGCTCGCCCCGAGAACGGGCCAGGAGACTCCGCGTAGGGATTGCGACCCATCGCGCTCGACTACCCCACGCGCTCCATCGTCGGCCGGGGCACGTTGCGAAGCAGCCACGCGCCGAAGATGCCGATACCGACGTGCCACCTCCCATCATCCTGTTGCTCGATGAGCCCCAGCCGGCGCAGGTGTTCGACCGTAGCGTCGGACAGAGGAGCCAGCGAAGACATGCTCGTCGCAGCCAGCTCTCCCAGCACGTCGACGCACGTCTCGTCTACGGACGACGCGGCGCGCAAGAACTCCTCCATGGTCGTCTCGACCTCGACCGCATAGCGAGCGAGCAGCTCTCGAACATGGCCGCGCTCCACGACCGCCCCGTCGACCCTCGGGCTCGAGTCGAGCGAGCGATCGATGAGGCGCCCGTACTCTCGCGCCAGCCACGGATGGCCGCCGGTCTGCGCCCAGATCTCCTCGATGGCACCGGTCTCGAACGTCAGGCCCGCTCGTGCTCCGATCTCCCGAAGCAACGACCGCAATTCGTCTCGCCTCATCCCGGCCAGCGGAAAGTCGGCCACGAAATCGAACAACGGGTTCTGGTGCTTCCCCATGGTCGACACGGAGGCATAGCGCCGTGACAAACCCGCGATGATGAAATCGAAGGCGCCAGGGTACGTCTGGACCAGCCCCCTCAGGTGCTCGAGGATCTGCCGCGAGTCTCGCAGCGGAAAGAGCTCACGATCGAACAGACGCTCGTACTCGTCGACGAAGAGCACGACGCTGCGGCTCGTGCCACGACGCCGAGCCCACTCGATCCCGCACTCGAGCATCTCCGTACCGACCTCTACGACTCGCGTGTCGGACGCTCGACGCAGCGCCTTCGCGTCCCTCCACGAAGCATCGAACTTCAGCTCTTCACTCGAGATCGCCGAGCGCTCCGCTCCCTCGAAGAGGGCCTTGATGAGGCCTCGCATGAAGCCGAAGATGTTCTGCTCCATCGGCCCGAGCCGCTGCATGTCCAGGTGAGCACAGAGATGGCCGTGCTCCTCGAGCCCAGACTCTCGGGCTCGCCGGGTCTCTGCCGACAGCCGCGACAGCTCGCGGAGCACCAGCGAGGTCTTCCCCACCTTTCGGAGGCCGTATAGCCCCACCGGCTCGCCGGCCATGATGTGACGCCGCAGCCTCACGAGCTCGTCTTCGCGGCCAAAGAAGTCCCACCCGACCACGGGAGGCCCAGGCGCGAAGAGATCGGATGCAACCAGCTGCGTGCGCAAGAGCGCTCGCATCCACGGCTGAGGCTCCTGCACGGCTCGAGCACGCTCGATCTCCACGAACACGTACTCGCGGCGAGTGCCTCGCACGACCCGAGCCAAGGCCTGACTGGCGTTCGCGTCGCGCGTGAACGCCACGACGAGGCTACGATCGATCCTCGGCCCCCGGGAGAGGGCTCGCTCCGCGATCTCGATGTCCAGGGCCCGAGCGCGCCGGGCCGGCATGAGCAGCACGAGCAGCTCGGGCGCCAACGCAAACGCCTGCACGACGTCCGCGGACGGACGCACCAGGAACGTCCACGGAGCCTCTCCCGTGGGCCCCCGGCCGCGCTCGATGCTCGCGACCTCGAACTGCGCTCGCCGCAGGAAGCCCAGAACCGACGAACCGGTCTCGCCGAGCTCACGCACGAGCTCGGACTCGTGGCTCGCGAGGGACTCGCTGGTGTCAGCGCGCACGAGACTCACTTTACCACGGCGCTGCGCGTGGGCACCGCCCGAGGGCCGCGCCATGCGTGCTCCCGGCTACGCACCCATGCAGTCGCGGACGAAGGCAACCCCCCTCGCCCCGCCCCTCACGACCCCTTCGCCCCGTCGTTCGGCTTGCCACCCTTCCCTGCCGCCCGAGCCCGCCGCACCTGCTCCCGCACCGGCACCGGCGTCACGTACTCGATCGCCCGGTCCCCCTCCACGCGCACCGACAGCGGAATCTCCCCGTGCACCCCCGGGATGAACACCCGGTGCAGCTGGTCGGTGCTCGCCGCGTACGTCAGCGTCACGTCAGCTCGCATGACGCGCCCAGCAGCGCCTCCGCGTCCACCTCCAGCGCGCTGGTGGTCAGCTCCAGCTCCAGCGTGTAGGGCAGTGACAGCTGCTCCGACAGCTGCATGCGCCGCACCTGCCACTCGACGTCGGGGCCGTCGGTCGCGGTGAAGCCGTACCGCACGCGAGCCATCAGCCCGCCGGAGGAGCCGGGATCGGTGGGATCGGACATGGTCGGCGGCGATGCTAGCGAATCGAGGCCCGCTGCGGCCCGCCCGCTGCGTGCCCACGAGGATGGAAGCCGCGCCGCCCCCGATGTGACGCGCACCCACGCCGTTTCGCCCCGGCAGCGTAGGCTGCGCAGGGGCTCGATTCCCCTCGTCGCGCGGGGCATGACGGGCGCCACCGGCCGCGCCGGCCGGTGCGTGGTAGCTTCCGCGCGGATTCGCCATGGTCGACCACCCTCGGTTTCGGCGCTTCGCGTGGGCGTTCCTCGCCTACCTGCTGCTGGTCATCCTGTTCGGGGCGTGGGTTCGCATCACGCACTCGGGGGCGGGCTGCGGCTCGCACTGGCCCACCTGCCACGGGCAGATCGTCCCCATCGCGCCCTCGGTCGAGACGATCATCGAGTTCTCGCACCGGCTCACCTCGGGCCTGCTGGGGATCGTGGGCCTGGGGCTGGTGGCCGCCGCCGCGGTCCGCTTCGGGCGTGATCGCGTCACCGTGGCCGCGGTCGTCACCCTGGTCTTCATCGTGTTCGAGGCGGCGATCGGCGCGGGCCTGGTGCTGAAGGAGCTGGTGGCCGACGACGATTCCGTGCCCCGGGCGATCGTCATCTCGGTGCACCTGGTCAACACGCTGCTGCTCACCGGCGCGGCCGCCCTCACCGCGTGGTGGAGCCAGCCCCGGCGCCCGTGGTCGTGGGCCGCCCTGGGCGCGGGCCGGTGGCTGTTCGGCGCCGCCCTGCTGGCCTTGGTGGCCACGTGCATGACGGGGGCCGTGACCGCGCTCGGCGACACGCTGTTTCCGGTGGGCGCGTCGCAGGGCGCCGGCATGCTCGAGCGCCTCGCCGACGACATGTCACCGGCGCGTCACTTCCTCGTTCGGCTTCGCATCGTGCATCCGATGGTCGCCGTCGTCGCCGCGGGCATCGTGTACGGCGCGGGGTCGTGGGCGGCAGGACATTCGAACGATCCGACCACGCGCCGGCTGGCCGCGGGCCTGCGCCACGGCACGATCGCCCAGGTGGTGGTGGGCCTGCTCAACATCGCCCTGGCCGCACCCGGCTGGATGCAGCTGGTGCACCTGTTGATGGCCCAGATCGTGTGGGTGCTGGCGGTGCTCACGACCGCGTCGATGGGCGCCTCGAAAGAGGCGTCGGGAGCGTCGACGATCTTTTCTCGGGCGTAGAAGATCTTTTCGTAATTCACCGAGTGTTCCGGGCACGAGAACCTCTCGCGCTACGGGACATCCCGATTTGCACGCGTGAATTTTGGAGGCACGTTGCTGCCTCCGCGGTGCCTTCACCACCACGAAGTCTCCGCGGCGACGGTGGGGTTCGCCCCCCCCTCGACCACCACCACAGCCCCCACTGCGTACGATGCGACGTCCCACCGCCCATCGATTCTCCCCGTCCGTCTTGTTGCTGTCGGCCTCGGTCCTCACCGGCTGCTACGAAGGCGTTCAGCTCGATCCCACCGCCGATTCCGACGGAGTCGACGAGGGGGGTGACAGCACCGGCGACGAGCCAGACGGCGACGCGTCCGAGGCCTTCGAGTGCGATCCCTCGGCCGTGCCCGTCGGCTCGCCCATGCGGCGGCTGACGAAGGCGCAGTACGACAACACCGTCCGCGATCTGCTGCGCTGGGCCCTGCCCGCCGAGGGCGACGCGGTGGCCGACGTGGTCGCCGAGCTGGTGGCCGCGGTGCCCGACGACGTGCAGGTGGCCCCCGAGGGGCTCGAGCACGGCGGGTTCACGCGGCTGGATCAGAGCGTCCACCAAGAGCACATCAACGCCACCTACGCGGTGGGTCGAGCGATCGCCACCGCGCTCACCGACGACCCGGCTCGGCTGAGTGTGGTGGCGGGCGCGTGCGCGACCGATGCCGACCTCGACAACGACGCGGCGTGCGTGGACGACTTCGTCCACCGCTTCGGCGAGCGTGCGCTTCGACGCCCGCTCACCGACGCGGAGGCGACATTCTACCACGAGGTGTTCGACGGCGACGGCGCCACGGAGGGCACCGAGCCCGAGGCCTTTGCCGACGTCATCAGCGTGATGCTGGCGTCGCCGCAGTTCTTCTATCTCATCGAGCACGGCGACGAGCCGGTCGAGGGGCAGCCGGGCGTGTACCGGCTCAGCGCCTTCGAGCTGGCCTCGCGGCTGTCGTATCACCTGTGGCAGACCATGCCCGACGACGCGCTGTGGAGCGCGGCCCGAAGCGGCGAGCTGCTCACCGACGAGGGCTACGCCGCCCAGGTCGACCGGCTGTTCGCCGACCCGCGCGCGCGCACCTCGATGGCCCGCTTCTACCGGCAGTGGCTGTGGCTGGACGACCTGCCCGCCATGGACGCGCTGGTGGGCGACCCCCGCTTCGACGCCTTCCTCGGCGACTTCGCGCCCGAGCCCGACACCCACGAGCACATGGTCGACGAGACCCTCGAGATGCTCGCCTACTACACGTTCGACACGCCCGGCACCCTGGCCGACGTGATGCTCACCGAGCGCTCCTTCGCCCGCCACGACGACGTGGCCGAGCTGTACGACGCGCCGGTGTGGGAGGCGGGCGAGCCGCCCGCGCTGCCGCCCGGCGAGCGCGTGGGGCTGCTCAGCCGCGCCGCCCTCACCGCCACCGGCACCGCCAACACCCGGCCGATCATGAAGGGGGTGTTCGCTCGCACCGCGCTGCTGTGCCAGTCGATCCCGCCCCCGCCCGACAACGTGAACGCGGTGCCGCCGGCGCCCTCGGCGGGTCAGAGTACCCGCGAGGTGGTCGAGCAGCTCACCGAGCAAGCGGGCAGCTCTTGCGCCGGCTGCCACTCCACCATCATCAACCCGCTGGGCTTCGTCAGCGAGAACTACGACGCCCTCGGCCGCGTGCGCGACCAGCAGGTGATCTTCGACGACGAGGGCGAGGTCTCCGGCGCTCGCCCCATCGACACCCGCACCGTCCCTCAGATCGTGCCCGGCGACGAGACCCCCGCCGCCGGCGTAGCCGACGCCGCGCAGCAGATGCTCGACAGCGGGCTTGTGCAGGCCTGCTTCGCCCGGCAGGTCCTGCGCTACACGCATGGCCGCGCCGAGGACACGCGGCGCGACGGCTGTGCCCTCCAAGACCTCTCCGCCCAGCTCGAGGCCGACGCTCCGCTGGCCGAGGTGTTGCGCTCCATCGCGATGGACCCACAGTTCCGGCAGCGCGTCATCGAGGACTGACCACCACCATGAACCGCTCCAGCACCATCTCTCGCCGCCAGGTCCTGCGCGGGGCCGCGGGCTTCACCCTCGGCCTGCCGTTCCTGCCCTCGCTGCTGCCGGGCCGCGCCAGCGCCGGCACCAGCGCCAGCCTCCGCCCGCGCCGCTTCGTGGCCGTGTGCACCGAGCACGGCGGCGTGTGGTCCGACAACATGTTCCCCAGCGAGTCGGGCCTGACCGACGCCGAGGTCTACGGCGGGCGCACCATCCGTCGCGGCGACCTCGCCGCGGCCTACGAGGGCGAGCAGGCTCGGCTGTCGCCGGTGCTCAGCGCTCCGGCGGCCGTGCTCACCCCCGAGCGGCTGGCCAAGCTCAACGTCATTCGGGGCATCGACGCGCCCTTCTACATCGGCCACCACCGGGGCGGTCACCTCGGCAACTACGCCGCCAACGACGGCAACGGTGCCGACGGTCGCGCCATGTGGGACGTGCCTCGCCCCACCATCGACCAGGTGATGGCCTGGTCCGACCACTTCTACGGCGATCTCTCCACCACGCTCGAGCGCTCGATGATCGTGGGCAATGGGATCTCCTTCGGCTGGTCCAGCCCCACGACCCAGTCGGGCAACATCCAGGCCTTGCCGGCCGAGTTCAGCTCGCTGGCCCTGTTCAACCGGATCTTCGTGCCCCAAGAGGACGAGCTGTCTCCGCGCCCCGCCGTGGTCGACCGGGTGATGGAGAACTACCGCTCGCTGCGGCAGAGCAACCGGCGGCTGTCGGCTGCCGATCGCCAGCGCCTCGACGAGCACCTCGACCGCCTCGACGAGCTGCAGCGCCGGCTCTCGGTGCAGGTGTCGTGCGGCGGGGTGACCCCGCCGGCCGACTCGCTGGCCGAGCAGGAGGCCAGCGGCTACGCCTTCGATCCCGAGGCCCAGCGGCGGTTCTGGCAGTCGTTCAACGACGTCATCGCCACCGCGTTCATCTGCGACACCTCGCGGATCGCGGTGCTGCGCATCACCGACCACTTCAGCGACTACCCTGGCGACTGGCACGAGAACATCGCCCACCGCGCCCACCTGCCCGACGACCCCGCCCAGGGGGTGCTCGCCCAGGCTCACCAGCGGGTGTTCGCCGACGTGTTCATGGATCTGGTGCGCAAGCTCGACGTGGACCAGGGCGACGGCACCTCCCTGCTCGACGACGCGCTGGTGGCCTGGACGCAGGAGTCCGGCAACCTCACCCACGACTCGATCTCGGTGCCCATCATCACCGCCGGCTCGGCCGGCGGCGACGTCCGCACCGGCCAGTACCTAGACTACCGCGACCTCGACAACGCCTTTGCGCCGGTGGCCAACACCAACGAGATCCAGCATCCCGGGCTGAGCTACAACCAGTGGCTGGGCACCGCGCTGCAGGCCATGGGCCTGCCCCGCGAGAGCTACGAGCAGGGCGAGCACGGGGGTTACGGCGTGACCTTCGTGGGCGAGGGGCGCGAGGGATCGTACCCGTCGAGCGTGCTCGACGTGCAGGGCGAGTGGCTGCCCTGGCTGCGGCAGGGGTAGGGGGCGCAAAGCCTCAGGAGCGGCCCAGGGCGCTCCCGAGATGCCTCCGAGCGATCGACCGATCCTCGGGGGCGTCGATGCGTCGGAGACCCTCTTGGACGCTCAGTTTCTCCAGATGCTGACCCGAAGGGGCCACCTCGACCGAGCGCGGAGGCGAAGATCCGTATCGTAGACTTCGACCGAAATGTCCGAGATGACGCAGGCGGAACGAGAGGCTCTCTGCGAAGAAGCGGTCAGCGCCCAAAGAGCTCTGATCGAAGGAGCCAAAGACCGAAGCAAGGAATGGCCCGCGGATTCGCGCTTCGATCGACTGATCATCGGAGGCGGCCTCGCGGCAACCCTCGACTGGGCGACCCTCGATCGCAAGCCCGAGGATGGGAAGTGTCGCGTACTCGCCCGAACTCCTGATCCTTGGCGGTCGCGAGGTGAGTGGAGGATGGGTCAACCCGGAATCGAGCTGAAGTCCGAGGGCTTCACCCGTCAGCCGCACGAGTTCGTGGACGACATCGATGGTTTTGCGCCGGCGTCTGGCATCAGCCACGCGATCGCCCTCACCGCCTACGTGCATGATCTGCCGGTCGTGTTCGAGCAGTCTGTCGAGCAGCCGCTCGAAGTGAGTGATCGTGGAATCTCCGTGCATACGAGCACACACCAACTGACCGCTGATACAGTCGACGTTGCAGTGGGGCCCGGACCAGCTCGGCGGCTCCGCCGTAAGGACGGCACCATGCTACTAACCGAGGACGAGGAGCGAACGCTGCTCGACGACCACCGGATGGTCTTCGGCCAAGATCAGTGGAAACACCGGGTGAGAGGCCCTCGGGTGCTCGTCTACGGAGGCGGAGCAACCGCCGCGTGGAACGTAGCGTACGCTCGAAAGGCGGGCGCCGAGGTCACGTGGGTCGCTCGGGTACCGGAGGGTCGGGCGACCGCCCGAGAGCAGCGCAAGATAGAGGACATCCAGCGCTACCTCGACCAGCACGGCGCTGCTCTCGCGACATCGAACCCAGCGCGCAAGCGATGGCTCGAGCGCACTCTTGTTCGGTTGCTCGCGTTCCGAGGCGCCGACCTGCCTCGCAACCGGGACGTGTTTGGAGATGATGGGGTCACCTGGATGCAAGGGGAGGTTCAGCAACTCCGCCCGCAGGGTGAAGGGGTCGAGGTCGAACTCGCACGAGGTGCCTCCCCGGAAGTTCACGTATTCGACCAGGTCGTGATCTCCATCGGACAGGATCCCACGGCCCCCGGTGCCTGCGCAGCGCTGGTGAAGCGCTTGTCGATGACGTGGCTAGAGCACGACGGCACGAGGTCTCGTCCCGGAGACCGAGGCGATGTTCCGCGCGGCCGAGTGGTCGGAGCATGCGAGGTCGGAGACCCCCCTCGCGTTCGCTGCCTAGGGGTCTTGCTGGCGGGCGGGGGGTGGAGATACATGCTCACTCGCGGTCGGGTCGGCGGCCGGAGCCATGATCTCGAGGCTCAGCTCGCAGACCAGCTCGAGGCGGCACCGACCCACTCACGTGGCATAGAGGGCGCAGTCTTTCAGATCGGCGTGAATGTGGTGCTTGCGAATGGTGGCACGCTCGACGCCGAGCGCCGCGAGCTGATCGCCTCGAGCTATCCGTAGGCGGGCACTGCTACCTAGTCCCCTGGAACGGTAATGACTTACAAAAGAACAGCGCCCCCGTCGACCATGCCCGCGTTGCCCGACGCTCGAAGTAGGCCCACTACGCCTTCGGTCGGGCGCCTTGGCACGGCCGACGCTGACGCCGTTCTCTTGCAAGCCATCACGGTTCCAGGGGACTAACCGGCCACCGCTACGTCGAGTGGGGTGGGTGGGTAGGATCGAGGGAACATCGCGGGCGCATGGAGCCACGTCAAGCGCCGATCCGCTCTTCGCTCGAGGGCTCGCCCGGCCGCGGTCGGCCAGGACTCGACCACGTATCCGTCGATTGCGTCTTCGCCGAATTCGTCGACCGGTGATGGAGAGCGGTTGTCGTTCAGGCCCACATAGACGAGTTGATGCAGTCGCGAGAGAGCCTCGAAGGCTCGCTCCGTGAGCTGGTTACCCGACAGATCGAGCCAACGAAGCTCTTGGAGGTAAGGGCTGCTCACCAAGGCGACTACGTCGTCGTCGTCGAGCCCCTGCTCGACGATACCGAGCGATACGATGCCGGAGAAGTACGCGCACTGGAACAAGGACGAGGACGAGGAGCGACGGGCCTCACCAAAGCCGGTTAGATGAACATGGTGCACCCACGGTGCACGCTCTTGCAGCTCCGCCCCTCGCCGCACGAAGTCACTCGCCTTCAGCACGACCTCGGCGACGTGCCCATCGTGAAAGTCGACCTCCTCGACCCAGTCTCCGAGCAAGGACTTGGCTCGAGCGCGTCGCTCTCGGAGCTCGCTCCACAGCGCCTTGCGTGCCTTTGGCCACCCCGGAGACCGTGCCGCTCTCATGAGCCGAACTTCTCGCATGCGCGAGTCGAACTCCTCGTCATAGACGGCGGCTTCCACGTCTCCCCAGGGTCGCGGGGCGTTGGCGAAGTCCTCGTAGAAGATAGCAGCGTCCACGTCTCTCCGTGGTCGCGGGGCGTTGAGGCGCAAGTATCGCCTTATCACTCCATCGACACTGTCGGAGCGCCCCTGCGGCGTTCGGGTCATTTGCACGCGAGCGGAATAACTAGGCGTGCTCGTCTTGGACTCTCGCGAGACGCTCTGAACCGTCACCCCAATACTCGGCAAGCCCATCTCTGGAGGCTGCTTCGCCTCGGCAAGGATCGTCAAGGCGTACTTGTTCTTGAACTCGGCGGTCATGGCGACATCGACGAGCCTAGCCCGATCGCACGGCCTGCACCACATCCTCGAGGGACTCCGCCTCCTTCAGCGTTGCCTGGAGCTTCTCGACCATCAACCGCAGGTCGTCGACGTGCACCTGGAGGTGAAAGCGCTCCTCGGTGTGGGTCCCTAGCGACACCGAGACGATGGGAACCAGGTCGCGCACCGTGGGTGCATACCGGGCCAGATCGCCCCCGAGCACGAACGTCGGCTCGAAGATGGCGCGAAGCTCGACCCTCGTCTCGATGGAATCGAACTCGGGAAGCACGCCGGGCTGGCGACGAGCGAGGCGCTGCCTGAAGCTGGCCAGGGACAGATCCATCAGCGGTGTCAGCGCTGCGCTGAGCTGCTGGGCCTCATCGTCGCTCAGCGCGAGGGCCTCCGTGAGATCGGCGACCCATTGCTCGGGCTGATCGACGTTGTCGGCCTCGAAGAGCTTGCGAACGAACACCGCATAGCAGCTGATCGCCGCCATGAGGTCCTCGGTCGGAGCGTCGGCGTCCTCGGCGAACTGCTGCGCTCGGGCATCGCCCCCGCGGTCGACGACCCACTGCGGCAAGTGCTTCAAGAGCTGCTGCCGGGTCTCGTCCTCGAGACCGATCAGGGCCCGGAGATCGGGTTCGAACTGCTGGTTCTCGGCCGCCTGGACGTCGAACTGGGAGAAGAGCGCCGATCGAGCCACGTGCTGTATCGTACCACCCTCCAGACGGCACGATCAGCCCGAGAGCGGCGGCCGACCCCACGACCCGTTCGGTCTCTCAGCCCATCATGCGGTGTCGGACGAGAGTCCGCCTACGACGTACGAGGGTCACCACCGTGATCGGAATCGGAGCCCCGACTACCGCCGGGCTTGCGGCTCCGCCGACGGCGACGTCGCTTGCGGGGTGGCGCGCCGGACTCGGACGCGTCGCCAGCGCTCGAACCAGAGGCACGGCTCGCCTCAGCGACAGAAGCCTGTCCCGAGGCCTGTGTTCGGCTCGGGCCGCGACCGCTCGGCCGACCGCTTCCGCCACCATCGCCGGTGTTCGGGCCTCGCCCGCTTCCACGCTCCGGCCTCGCGCTACCGCTTTCCGACCTCGCGCCCGGTGCACGGCTCGGACCGCCACTGCCGCGACCGCCCGAACCACCGACACCGCCCGGCCCACCGCCACCGCCCGGGCTCGGCTCGCCCTGCCCGCGTCCACGACCACGCCCGCCAACGCGCTCCGCCCTCGCGCCCGCGCTACCGCCCGCGTCACTGCCACGCCCCCGACGGCCGCGCTCCGGCCCCTGGTCGATCTTCACCTCGACCCAGCGCCCCCGCACTCCGGCCGGCTCCGCCTTCGCAGCGGCCGGCTCCGCGCTCGGCGTCGGGTCGATCGGCGCCCGCCCACGCTTCCGCCCGCCGCCTCCGCCCCCGTCGCCCTCGCCCATCCGATTCCGCCGCCGCTGCTCGTCGCGCTTGGCGTCTTCGATGAGCGCGAGCACCTCCTTGTCGTTGGTCTTGCGCCGCGAGGCCTCGAACACTCCGCTCAGCTGCGTCTCGGGCGTGAGCTGGCTGCTCTCGTAAAGCCGCCACATCTCCTGCGCATAGGGCCGCCGCCGAGCGGGCGCGAAGCGGCCCACGAAGTCCTGCAGGTTGTCCACGTCGCGCATCAGCAGCCGCCGCGCGCCGCTGTTGCTGGCCGGGTCCACCGCCTGCGGGAAGTCGATGATGACCGGACCGTCGGCGCTCATCAGGATGTTGAAGTCGGAGAGATCGGCATGGACCACCCCGGCACACAGCATCCGCACCGTCTCCTGCAGCAGGTGCTCGAAGATCTGCGTGGCCTCCTCGGGCTCGAACGTCAGCTCGCCCAGGCGCGGCGCGGGGTTGCCGTCGGCGTCGACCACCAACTCCATCACCAGCACCCCGTCCATGTAGTTGACGGGCTCGGGCACGCGCACCCCGGCCGCGCGCAGCTTGTAGATCGCC
>JGI12210J13797_10959851_pt1 | contig 12528 bp, 7 predicted proteins | sample ElkSlonscriptome_3_FD_13797 | JGI IMG/M metagenome (IMG submission 13797) | reverse complement strand
GCCGATCGCCGAGCGGCCTGGGGGGGTGCGGGCCAGCGCTCTCGGCGAGAGCGCGCTACCTCGGAGGACCCCAGGTGGCGGCCGATCGCCGAGCGGCCTGGGGGGGTGTGGGCCAGCGCTCTCGGCGAGAGCGCGCCACCTCGGAGGACCCCAGGTAGTGGCCGATCGCCGAGCGGCTTGGGGGGGTGCGGGCCAGCGCTCTCGGCGAGAGCGCGCTACCTCGGAGGACCCCAGGTGGCGGCCGATCGCCGAGCGGCCTGGGGGTTGACCCGATTGGTGCTTATGACACCGGGACGGTCAGAAGACGTTGCAAGGCCAAAGCATTGAGCGCCGCTTTGGGAGGGAATGAGGCGGGATCGACCGCTTCCTGAAGCTTTCCCGAAGCCGGTTGATGCTCGGAACAATGGGCATCCCATCCGCGCGGGCCGAGACCGTCGAGGGTCGGATATTGCTCCCAGAGCACATTCCCATCGCTCAGCCCGCCCCGTTCCTGGCGGTGGACCTTTAATTCGAGCGCTTCGCCGCATTCCAGCCAGACCTTCAGAAGAGCTTCGGACGCCGCATTCGTCGGCCAAGGAGGCGCCTCATCCACGACCGATACGCGAACTTTCGCCGATTGTCCCTCGCTGTTCTGAATGTTGCCCGGGCCATTGTGGGCGAGGATCGCAGCTTTGACCTGTTCGTATACGGCCGGGGAGAAAGCGCGCATCTCCAGAAAAGCGTGCGCTTCGTGAGGGACCCGATTCACCACCGTGCCACCGGAGCAGAGCCCGACATTGACGGTCACTTCGTTGGCAGGGTCGGTCAATTGATGCAGGTCGGCTATGGTTCGCGCCAGCTGGGTGACGGCGTTGATGCCGCGGTGCAATTGGCTGCCTGCATGGGCGCCGCGGCCTTCCACCTCCACGCGAAAGGTGGCCCGCCCTTTGCGCGCTGCGACGAGGGCGAAAGAATCATCGTTGGCGCCATCAGCTTCGAAGACCAGGCAGGCACGGGTGTCGGTCGGGAGTTCACGACGGCATAGCTGGCCGAAATCGCGGGAATCGACTTCTTCACATGAATTGAATAAGAGCACCCAATTGGCAGCCTCAAATGTCTCGGGGAAACAATGCCGGAGCGCCAAGAGGGTGAGATGCAGCAGAGCGGTGCCACCTTTGATATCAACGGTCCCAGGACCATGGATCCGCCCATTTTCTTCCCGCCATTGAAATCCGTTCGCCATCTCTTCCTCTGCAGGATAGACGGTGTCGAGATGGGAAATGAGAGCCATGGTAGGCGCTGCGGGAGTGCCGGACCGTTTCATAACCAAGTGCCGTCCGAATTCTTTTCGTTCCGGCGCAACGAATTTTGTATCGAACCCGAGCGGTTCAAAAAGTTGCGCCGTGAGAGCACCAACCGCATCGACCCCAGCCGGGTGCGTGGTGAAACTATTGATGGCGACCAACCGGCGAAGCATCTCGAGGGTGGCGGGACATTGCTGCTGACAAAACGTGATGAGCCGCTGGTGCGGCTGCTCGGTTAAGGCATTCAAGTTGGGTTGTGGCAAGGAAGCGGCTGCGGGAGGTTGAAAAGGAGGCAAGCAAAGCGATGGAGGCAATGGATCACCGGCTCGAAAAGAAGTCATGCCACGAAATCGCGATGAGCCCAAAAAGAAAGTCATTCCAATGGCTCTGCGGGAAGGAGCGAAACAGGCGGCCTGGACGCTGAAGCTCAGGCCCCCTTCCCACCTTAGGGTTGAAGGAGAAAACGGCGGCTGTCACTCTTGCGCCATGCGCCATCTGCTTATTTTCCCCTGTCTGATTGGGCTTCTCGTGCCCCACTTCCCGTCCCTCACCGCGGCGGCCGATGCTTCGGCGCAATCGGTGGTCGACCAATTGGAAACCCTCCAAAACAGCGAGCTGGGCCGACCCGCGTCGGTCGGATTCATTCTACTCGATGCGGAGACGGGCGATGGGCTCGTTGATTACTATGCCGCCCGGTTAGCCATTCCCGCTTCGACGATGAAGGTGATCGCCACTGGCACCATCCTGCACCAGTTGGGGCCGGATTATGCCTTTCGCACCCAGCTTCAGGTGGCGGGCGATATCGAAGAAGGCGAGTTGCAAGGGGACGTGATCTTGCAAGGTGGCGGGGACCCGACTTTGGGCGATGATGGAACGGATGCGGTGTTTGACCGTTGGACTTCGGCCTTGAAAGCAGCTGGCATCCAATCGGTGAGTGGCCGGATCATCGGCGATGAAAGCCGATTCGACACCCAATTGGTCGCTGGCGAGTCGTTATGGATGGATCTTGGTAATTATTATGGCGCGGGGAGCTCCGCGCTCTCTATTTTGGAAAATGAATATCGGCTCACATTCCGAACGGGTTCGCCAGGAAGTCCCGCTACGCTGCTCGGCGCCTCGCCCGAACCGCCTGGGTTGACTTTCATCACTGAAATGAAGGCCGGCCCCCATGGGTCCGGCGATGAAGGATACCTCTATTCGGGGCCTTATGACGACACGGCTTATGCGCGCGGCACGCTTCCGCCGGGACGTGGAAGATTCAGCATCCGCGGGGCATTCCCCGATCCGGCCCGGTTCGTCGCCACCGCTTTCCGGGAGCATCTCAGCGAGGCAGGCATCGAAGTGAAGGGAGAAGCGACGACCAGCCGATTGCTGGCCGCGGCGGGCGCCGACTTGCCGAAATCACGCACCACGCTCAACACCCTGGAATCGGCGCCGCTCTCCCAGCTCCTTATCGACACCAACCGGTGGAGCCGCAACCTGAATGCTGACGCGGCCATGAAAACCGTCGGAGCCGAGGCTTATAAACAGGGCGGCTTCAAAACGGGGCGCCGAGCGATTGTCGAGCATTGGGAGGAAGCAGGTGTCGATCTCGAGAGCGCCAATCTGGTCGATGGAAGCGGGCTTTCCCGGTCGAACCTGATCTCGCCGCGTCAGATGGCTGAAGTGCTGCAGGTGCTGGGTCAATCGGAGGTGGGCGAGTCCTTTCGCGCGACCTTGCCGGTCGCGGGACGAAGCGGGACCATTCGCAATTTTGGAAAAAACACGGTGTTCGAAGGGAAATTCCGCGCGAAAACGGGGACGATGAACCGCATCAAAGCGGTGGCTGGTTATTTACAAACGGCCTCTGGAGACGAGGTCGTGCTCGTCTTTTTTGTCAATCATTACGAAGGCAGCCACAGTCAAGCCGTGGCCGCCATGGAGAAAGTGATTGCGACCGCTTACGAAAAATTCTGAGCTTGTTCAGAACCGAACGCGTCGAGCACTAGATTCTGCTGCTCCCGCTTATGCACCGCCAGGGCGCCGACAGCGGGACTCGAGCTCCGATCGCGACCGGCATACTTGAATCGCTGCCCGGTGATCCCTTCCAGCACCGGATTGATAAAGGTCCAGGCCCCCATGTTTTGCGATTCTTCCTGGCACCAGACCCAATGCTTCGCGTGGTCATACCGGTGGAGAACGGCCCGGATTTTTTCCTCGGCAACCGGATAGACTTGTTCGAGTCGGACGATGGCGACATTGTCGAGCCCTTCACTTTGCCGATGCATGAGCAGGTCGTAGTAAACCTTGCCGGTGCAGCAGATCACTCGATCGACCGATGCCGGGTCCACCTCGGGATCGTCAAGAATTTCGGAGAAATGCCCCGTGGTGAAATCTTCGGCCACCGAGACGGCTAATTCCGAGCGCAACAGACTTTTCGGCGTCATGATGATGAGCGGTTTACGGAAAGGCCGCTTCATCTGTCGACGTAACAGGTGGAAATACTGGGCCGGCGTGGTGCAGTTGCAGACCTGCATGTTGTCTTCGGCGCAGAGTTGGAGGAAACGTTCCATCCGGGCGCTGGAATGTTCCGGCCCTTGCCCTTCGTATCCGTGGGGCAATAGCAGGACGAGCCCGCTCGGACGTTGCCACTTCGATTCTGCGGAAGAAATGAATTGGTCGATGATGACTTGGGCGCCGTTTACGAAATCGCCGAACTGCGCCTCCCAGATGCAGAGCATCGATGGGTAATCGAGGGAGTAACCGTAATCGAACCCGAGCACGGCCGCTTCACTCAAGAGGCTGTTGTAAACACAGAATTTGGCCTGATCCTCGCTCAGATGTCGCAGCGGGATGTAACGATCCCGGTTTTCGGCATCGTAAAGAACGGAATGCCGCTGGGAAAACGTCCCGCGCCGGCTGTCCTGCCCGCTCAAGCGGACCGGCATGCCTTCCATCAGCAAGGAGCCGAAAGCCAGCGACTCGGCGTAAGCCCAGTCGTAAGGGCCGCCGTTATCAAAGGCTTTGCGCCGTCGGCCGAGCAACATGCGTTTGATCTTCGGCTGCACATTGAACGTGGCAGGCGTCGTGGTCAGTGCCTCGACAATCCGCTCCAGCGTCTCGGGGCTGATCGCGGTCTCCACGGTGTCATGCGAATATTTGGGCTGAAAAATTGCTGTTGATTCGATGAACGACATCCGGCCGTTTTCGATCGCTTGTTGTTCGGCTTCTTTGACTTCTTTCTGGTTGGAGTCGAGGAGGGTCTCGAATTCGCGCGCCAACGCTTCCCCTTCTTCCCGGCTCAAGGAACCTTCCTCGGCCAGGCTCTCGCGGAAGAGTTGCGCCACCGAACTTTTCGCCTCGATCACGGCGTAGAGATCGGGTTGGGTGAAAGCTGGTTCGTCTCCCTCGTTATGCCCGTGGCGCCGGTAACAATACATGTCGATCACGATGTCACGTGAGAAGGTCTGACGGAATTCGAGCGCGAGCTCCGCGATAAAGGCGGCTGCGATGGGGTCGTCGCCGTTTACATGGAAAATGGGAGCTTCGATCATCTTGGCGACATCGGTACAATACCGCGTCGAACGCGCGTCGGCCGGTAATGTGGTGAAACCGATCTGGTTGTTGATGATCAGATGCACCGTCCCGCCAGTGCGATAACCTTGCAGCTGGGAGAAATTGAGCACCTCGGCCACCATACCTTGTCCGGCAAAGGCGGCGTCCCCATGGATCAGGAGCGGGACCACTTTTCGGCGGCTATCGGTATCGCCGACAATTCGTTGCCGCGCTCGTGCCTTCCCCTGCACGACCGGATTGACCGCTTCGAGATGGCTCGGATTAGCCGCGAGCGCTACCCGGATCTCCTCACCACTCTCGGTGGTGCGGATGGTTTCATAACCGAGATGATATTTTACATCCCCATCGCCAGCGACCAGATCGGGCACCCAATTTTCCGAAAATTCGGTGAAGAGAGCGTGGTAAGATTTGCGCAGAAAATTGGTCAACACATTGAGCCGGCCACGATGCGCCATGCCCATGACGATTTCGCAGACTCCTTGGGAAGGGCATTTCTCAAGCAAGGTCTCCAGGATCACCATCGTGTTTTCGCCCCCTTCGAGGGAGAACCGTTTTTGTCCGATATACCGGGTGTGGAGGAACTTCTCGAAGGTCTCCGCTTCCATGAGATGATGGAGCAGCCGCTTTTTCCTGTCGGAACTGAAATCGCTCAACCCCGGTCGATTCTCGATCCGGTCGCGCACCCAGTTGCGGACTCGGGTATCTTGAATATGCATGAACTCGGCGCCGATCGTCTCGCAGTAATGCGCGCGGAGCGACGCGATCATTTCGCGCAAGGTCATCGACTCATTGCCGAGATAGAATTTGGAGCTGACGAGTAGGTCGAGATCGGATTCCTGCAGCCCGAAAGCGTCCAACTCGAGCAGTGGTTGCGGGGGGATCGGCTCGCCAAGAGGATCGAGATTGGCGATGGTATGCCCGAGCGTCCGGTAATTGTAGACCAACGAATCGACTTTGGTCTGTAAAGTCGAGCTGGTATCAACCGTGGTCGAGGGAGGGGCATACTCGGTGCTTGACCGGCTGCCAGCTCCGTTTTGCGCGATTTGGGTATTGCCGAATTCGAACCCTTCAAAGAAGGCGTTCCATTGCGGATCCACGGAACGGGGATCCTCTTTCCATCGAGCGTAATTATCTTCGAGCAGACCGACGTTATAGTGCGTCACAAAAGTGGGTCTCATGGTTGGGAACCGCGCGCTACCGGAGTGGGCATTGGATGCCGAAACAATGCCCGTAAAGAGGTGGATTGACTGGTTGAGAACTCGTCTAGGAGCTGTTGCATCTTTTTTCTCCGCGCATCAAGGCTGGGAATTTCGAATAGGCCGGTGTAGCGGTGCGGTTATGACCCATACTGGATCAAATTCTGATGTTCGGCAAGTTGACTCTCAGCAGCGCCTCCCTGGATGCGGCGCCAGGGTCTTCGGCCTCCTGGCGCTCACGTGGCTCCTGCTCGCGGGCGGCAAGGTTTTCGCCGAACCTCATCCAGCCGATGAACCGATGGTCAAAGCCGTCCAGAAAGGCCTTCCGGCAGTGGTCAATATCAATACCGAACAAATCGTGAAGAATCGGATCGATCCGTTGGATGCCGCTTTTTACGATTACTTCGGTCAAGGCGGCGCCCGCCCGGCCAGCCCGGTCGCCACCCAGAAGGTCCAGAGCCTCGGGTCCGGCTTCTTCGTCGATCCCGCCGGTTATATCCTGACCAATTACCATGTCGTGGCCCGGGCCGCGACTGGCCGGATTCATATCACCACGCACGATAAACAGCGGTTTGATGCGAAATTCATCACCGGCGATCCGCACACCGATCTCGCCCTCTTACAAGTCGTCGGGAGCGAACCGTTTCCCTTCATCAGCACTGCCGACGTCTCCGCAAACTATCTCGGCCAGACCGTGATTGTGGTTGGTAACCCGCTTGGCATCGGCAACACCATCACCCGCGGCGTCTTGAGCGGGCTCGACCGGGAAGTCGTCATCGATGACGTCAAATATTCCCAACTCGTCCAGACCGATGCCGCCATCAATCCTGGCAACAGCGGCGGGCCCATGATCGATCTCGCTGGCAAACTGGTCGGAGTGAGCAGTGTGAAAATGGCTTACACCCCGCAAGGCGTGCCCGCTCAGGGCATTGGATTTGCCATCCCCGCCAAAGTGGCCCGATTGAAACTGGCCGATTTCCTCGCGACCGCTAGCAAAATGAAAGAATCGCAAGGAGCCCAACCGGTCTCCTCGGCTTGGGTCTATTTTGGGATGCACGTGAAGGATCTGGAAGCGGACGACGAGCAAGGTGCCGTGATCGTCCAGGTCGATCCCTCCAGTCCAGCCGACCGCGCCGGGTTGGAGCCTGGCATGCGTATCGATGCCGTCGGCAAATATCCCATCACCAGCAGCGCCACCTTGGAACAGGTCTTGACTCGCATTCGGCAAGGCATCGTGGTTGACTTCGCCATTGCCCCCATGGGATCGCCCCCTGATAAGAATGGTCTGATCCGAATGACTGCTCGTTGATTTCTGTTCGAAAATTTTGTTAAACCCTAATGCAGTCCACCTCCTTTCCCTGAAGCAAGCATGATCCAGGTCCAAAATCTTACCAAACGATACGCGAGCCATACCGCCGTTCGCGATATCTCTTTCGAGGTCGCCAAAGGCGAGATCGTCGGGTTTCTCGGCCCGAACGGCGCGGGCAAGAGTACGACGATGCGTATCCTCGCGAGTTACTTGCCCGCGACTTCCGGCAGCGCCACCATCGCCGGATACGATGTCTTCGACCAATCGCTGGAGGCCCGGCGACGCATCGGGTACATGCCGGAAAACGTGCCGCTTTACATGGAAATGAAAGCGCGCGAATACCTCACTTACCGGGCGAAATTAAAAGGCGTCCGCGGCCGGCAAGTGCGTAAACGGGTCGATGTGGTGACCGAACTCTGCAACCTCCACGACGTCTCGAGCAAATTGATCGGCGCCCTCTCAAAAGGTTACCGCCAACGAGTCGCCCTCGCCGACGCCATGGTCCACGACCCCGACCTTCTCATTCTTGACGAACCGACCATCGGGCTCGATCCCAACCAGATCCGGCAAGTCCGCGATCTGATTCGCAAACTCGGCGAACATCATACCATCCTGCTCTCCACCCATATTCTGCCAGAAGTCGAAATGACCTGCAGCCGTGTGATGATCATCAATAAAGGTCGCATCGAAGCTTCTGATACGCCGGAACAACTGCTCAAAACCATTCGAACAGCCGGCGGAGTGCGGCTCGAAGTCAAAGCTGGTGAAGGTGATCCAGCCAATGAAGTGCTCAAAATCGATGGCGTCCGCGATGTCAATGTCTCGAACGATGGCGATTGGAAAATTCTCCAGCTCCGAATCGAAGCGAACAGCGATGTGCGGGAGGAAATCTTCCGCCTCGCAGTGGACCGCAACTGGACCGTTCGCGAGCTGAGCCGTGACCGGGCCACCCTCGAAGATGTCTTTGTCGAACTTACTCAGGCCGATATTATCTAAACTCCCGCAGACGCTTCTAATTTATGAGTACCTTTTTCATCTTACTTCGCCGCGAGGTCATGGGCTTTTTTCAGTCCGCCCTCGGTTACGTTGTCCTCTTTTTTCTGTTGCTGCTGACCGGCTTCAATTTTCTTTATAGCCTCGGCATCATGAATGGGCAGGCTTTGGAAGTGACCCTTCTCGAGGTCTTCTTTAACACCGCCATTTTTTGGATTGGGTATATCCTGGTCTTTCCCCTGCTCACGATGCGGTCGTTTGCTGAAGAATTTAAGATGGGCACCATCGAACCATTGATGACCGCCCCCGTGACCGATCTTCAAGTGGTGGCGGCCAAATTCTTCGGGATTCTTATCTTTTATTGTATCGTCTGGATTCCCAGCTTCTTTTATTTCCGGATTTTCGAATCCGTCACCTCGGAGCAAGTGGCCGTTTCGGCCGGGCCTTACATCGGCAGTTACCTGATGCTGTTTATGATGGGCATGTTTTTCATTTCCGTCGGTTGCCTCGCTTCCGTCCTGACCCAGAACCAAATCGTTGCCGCGGTGATTTCCCTCTTCGCCGTGCTAATTTTCTTCTGCTTTGGCTATCTCCTTTTCATGACCGTCAACATCACGTCCGGCTTACAGGAAATGGCCTCTTATGTTTCTACGGTGGAACATATGGCGAGCTTTTCCCGCGGGCTGATCGATACACGACCCATGGTCTATTATTTGAGTGGCACCGCTCTCATGTTGTTTCTCACTTACACCTTCTTCCAAGCCCGTCGTTGGAAGTCGTAACCCCATCCAGACCTCTCTTTCCCAGCGCTTCCTGTTATGCCTGCACATCCCGAATCTACCCCCTCGGCAACACACCCCAAACGCATCAAGCGGCTGACGATTGGCGTTAATGTGATCGTGCAGATCGTGTTGATGCTCATCATCGTGGTGGTGGTGAATATCATCGGTTTTAATTATTATCATCGATGGGATCTTTTCTTGAGCTCTCAATACACGCTCTCCGAAAAAACCAAGCAGGTCTTGAGCGCTCTACGCGAGCCGTTGGATGTTGTCATGATCCGTCCACAGCAGGGATTTCCGCTCGATCAGGAACTGGTCACCTTGCTGGACGAATATAAATATTTCGGCCGACCGCATGTGAACGTGGAGATCCTCGATACTTACAAGGATTTCGCGCGAGTCTCCGAGTTGCAGACCAGTCATAACTTCAGCGAGCAAGAGAGCATCGTTATCGTCGAATATGCCGGGCGCAGTAAATTGATCGACGGGATGGATCTTTTCAATATCGATGCCAGCATGGCCATGTTTGGCCAGCAACCGCAGATCACCGAATTTCTAGGTGAATCGAAAGTCACAGGAGCCATCCTGGAAGTTCTGGAAGACCGCCAACCGAAAATCTTCTATACTCAAGGTCATCTGGAACCCCTGTTGGAGGAACAACCGCCGCTCGGCTATTTTTATGTCTATCTCGAGCGTGACAATTATGACACCGAACCGCTGGAGCTCGCCACGATCGATCAGGTGCCGGAAGAGGCTTCGATGGTCGCCATCCTCGCCCCGCAATTCGATTTTTCCGATCGGGAAATCGAGTTGATGAACGCGTATTGGAAGCAGGGGGGGCGGCTGTATGTCATGCTCGATCCGACAGCAGATACGCCCAAACTCAATGCCTTCCTCGCTGAACATGGCGTTACCCCACGCGGCGATCGCGTCTTGCGTCCCATGGCGGTCGATGATTCCACCAGCCTTGTTTTCGACGCGATCCCAGCAGTCTTCCAAGGAAACAGCCCGATCACTGATAAGCTGGTCGGCGCCGCAGGCGTCTTTGCCCGAGGCACTCAATCTCTTGGACTCGCCACTTCGGCCGATAAACCGGATTGGCTCATCAAAAGCCTCATCGTGGCTCCTCCAGGCTTATGGGGTGAGGTCAACCACGCGAAGATCGAAGAGGACGGCCTGAACTTCGATCAAGGTGAGGATTTCGAAGAACCACTTGCGCTCGCAGCGTCGGTTCAGAAAGCTGGCGTCAATGACCCTCGGGTCGCGATTGGTGGCCCGCGCATGGTAGTGGTCGGAAATGGCACTTTTCTCAACGAGACCGATCTCGCCGAGCCCAACCTCATTTTCGCCGTCTCGGCGGTCAATTGGTTGACCGACCGCGAAGCATTTATCGGAATACCACCACGCGAAATGAATAACTTCGTTTTGCGTATCGAGCCCGAACAATTCTGGAGCATTTTCTATATCGTGATTGTGGCCATTCCATTCGGGGCACTCACGCTCGGCGTCCTCGTTTGGTGGGTGCGCCGCAACTAACCTCGACCTTTCACACCTCCTCCCTCTGCTCTTATGAAATCGAAGTCGACTCTCATCCTCGCTATCGTCGCGTTTCTCCTCGCAAGCGCCGCTTGGCTCCTCATCGAGTTTATCCCTACCACCCAGCAATCGTTGCAGGGCGAATCCATTCTCCCTTTCGATCGGGAACAAGTTACTCAACTCGTGCTAAAATCAGGCGACCAAAAGGTTGTTCTGACGAAAACGAATGGCGATTGGAAACTCACTCACCCGCTCGAGGCGCAAGCGGACTCGCGCGAAATCTCCGACTTATTAAACGAAATCGAATTCCTTCAGATCGATCAAAAGATTAAAGACGGTGCGGCCAACCCGCAATTCGGATTGGAGACTCCCGAGGCCTCCCTCACCCTGACCATGGAGGGTAAAGAAACCACGGTGGCGTTCGGCAAGCAAACGCCTGTCCCTGGCAATTTCTACGCACGAGTCAACGACGATAAAGATGTCTATGTCGTTGATGGCGAAGTCATGGGATTCCTCAGGATGGCGGCTATCGATTTTCGCGATCGGCGGCTGGTCGATCTGGCGCCGAAAGCCGTGCGAAGCCTCGAACTCGCGCGAAAAGACGCGACCATCTCGGTCGAGCGCAACGAGGACCAGTGGCAGCTCACCGAACCCTATGATGCGCTGGCCAATCAAGGAAAGGTCGAGGATACGATTTCTACCGTGGCCACGGTGAAGGTCATCGATTTCATTGACCAACCCCAAGCAAGCAGCGACCCGTTGTATGGTCTGAACGAACCTTCGCTCGTCATCTCCATTCGTTCGGAAGAACGCGATCAACCTTTGGTAGTGGAAGTGGGGAGTCAGGTGCCAGGCACCGCACCAGACCAAACTGAGAAAAGTGCCGAATCAGGCGAAGAAGATGAGACCCAAGTGTATGCCAGGGTAAAAGGGGAGAAACGGATCGTAACCTTGCCGGCTGCGTTCAGCCGTTTAGGAGAGGGCGGTGGCGATGGGTTCCGTGATCGCAAATTGGTTCATGCCAATCTCGACATGGTCGACCGCATACGAATCACTCCTGATACGGACGACGCTTTTCTGCTGGAACGCAGCGACCAGGGCTGGCGCGTCTCGGGGGATAATGGTTTTTTGGCAAATCAAGCTGAAGTCCAGCGGCTGTTAGAGGCCCTAACTGGTGCTCGAGCCGTTGCCTTTTTGCCGCCCGACGATTCCCAGGCCACGAACGCCTTCAAACGGCCGTTGGTAACCGTAAGCTTACTCGCTTTCACGGATGCCCCCACGGCGGAGGCTCCAGCCGGCGAACAGCCCGTGGCTAAAGCCGAATTCGCCCTCAACGCCGAGGGTAAGCTGTTGGGTCGTGTCGAAGGAAAACCCTCGGTGATGCTTTTGCCCAATGAACTGCTGGCATTCATCCCTCGCTCGCCCATTCAGCTGCAGCCTCTCGAAGTTCTTGCGTTTGATCCAGCAAAACTGATCTGGATCGAAACCGTTGACTTTAAACTCACCCGCCAGGAATCCGGCGACTGGCAATTAGGCGATACCGATGGTGTCTTAAACGAGCAAGCCGTTGAATCCGTTGCGACCGGTCTATCGAAGCTGAATGCGGTTCGCTGGGTTGGCCGGGAAAAAGAGGGAGAAGGCTTCGGGAATCCCCGAGCGAAATTGCGATTCAAAGTACAAGATTTCCCGGTCCATGAACTCATTATCGGCAAGGAGAATGCCGCCGGGATGACTTACGCAAAGTTAGGCGACCGGAAAGGGGTCTTTCTTCTAAGCCGAGCCGACACCGAAATTCTGACTGCCGAACTGGTCACTCGTCCCAAGGCAACCACCCCGACTCCGACNCCGACGCCGACACCGACGCCGACGCCGAC
>JGI12210J13797_10421421_pt1 | contig 12529 bp, 11 predicted proteins | sample ElkSlonscriptome_3_FD_13797 | JGI IMG/M metagenome (IMG submission 13797) | reverse complement strand
GAAAACGAGTAAATGCCTATTTCAGTGAAAACCAAATAGAAAAAAGCGGAAATTCAATAATGAAGCTGAAGACCTTTTCAGCTCTGTTTCTTTATTTTGGTCCATTCATTGCCATTCTTTTTGGAGGTTTCGAATCCATAGGTTTGTTGTTTGCCCTTTGGGTAGTAATGGGTGTCGGTAAGGCTTTCATGGGCACATCAGTGATGCATGATGCCCTACACGGTTCAATGTTTGACAAGAAAAATGTCAATCGTCTATTCGGTTTTTCATCCGTAGCGCTTGGAGCAGATGCCAAAATGTGGAAAATTCAGCACAATGTTCTGCACCACACATACACGAACGTAGAGAATGGTGATGAAGATATTGAAGTGAGGTATCTACTCCGTTTCTCACCCAATCAACCGCGGTACTGGTACCATAAATATCAGCACATTTATGCTGTTTTCTTTTATGCGGTCAGCACCTTTTATTGGGCTACGGGAAAAGATTTCTTGAAGCTCGCTAAATATAAAGAGAAAGGTTTCCTCAAGACCAATAAGGAATACGCCGGCAGATTATCGAAAATTATCTTTGGTAAGATTCTCTACTTCTCCGTGTTCTTATTGTTGCCAATGTTGTTGGTCAATGTTCCTATATGGCTGACCTTCCTCATGTTTTTGAGTATGCACGTAGTTGCAGGTGTTGCACTGAGTATTACCTTCCAGCTCGCACACGTTGTTCCGAGCTCGGAATTCGTCATTGCAGAGGGAGAGGAAATCAAACAAAACTGGTCGGTACACCAACTACTAACTACTTGCAATTTTGCACCAAAAAGCAAAATCGTGGGATGGTTTACCGGTGGTTTGAACTTCCAAATCGAACATCACTTGTTCCCAAACATCTGTCACATTCACTACCCGAAGCTTTCTAAAATCGTTCAAGAAACAGCTGCTGAATTCAACATCCCTTACCACATGGAAAATACGTTCTTTGCCGCTGTGCGAAGTCACTTCAAAATGCTGAGAGATTTGGGACGAATTGATCCAGTTCCCGCTAGATAAAATCAACTTGGATAAATAATCATCCGAAAGCATAAAAGAAATTGAGAGCTCACTTTATCAGGTGGGCTCTTTTTTTGCTCGTCTGTCAGCTGAGTTTTACGCAAAGAAAAGACAGTCTTTCAATCATCTCCCGCGGGAATCTTATCGTTGTATAGGTTTTGAACCCACAAGACAAGTACGCCAAAAAGAACTGCTGTTATGATTAAGGCTGTGTTCAACAGGCCTTCTGTGCCGAAAGAAAGCTTAATGAGAATCGTTGAAATTACGAACCCGGAATTTCTGATTACCAAGCTGAATCGATTGATATAAAACAAGGAAAACAACAGAAGAAGCACATCGGCCAAAATTAAAACCCCAAAGAATTCATCAAAAAAGACCTTGTTCACATCGCGAATGGTATCCACCATTTCTGAAAGAGTGAAACTGCGATACACCCATGCGGACAGACTGTAAACAGCCATCACCAAGAATACGGGGACCAAGAGAATGGAAAGTATTTTTTTTCGCAGAATGAATTTCTCGGTTTCCTGATTATCCTGAACTTGCTTTCGCTGTTGCGAACGCTTATTATTCAACCGATAAAACAAGAATATCAAAAAGAAAAGGATAATCGTGGCCAAAAGGTCATACGTAAATTGCAAATCACCGGTAATTTGAAACCAGTCTTCCGTAAACTCGAGATTCGACAAATCTTTAAAAATCCTTCGAATGACTATCAAGGTAATGATCTCGTATTGCTTCCCGATGTAAAACGAGGTTGATTTGGGCAAGTAGTATACCAAGAGATAGGCCTCGTACAAAAGGATAAATGAAAAGGGCGTGTAAATGGCCGCGATGGGACTCGAGAACAGCTCGGGGTGAGCTGCTATCTCCAACAAACCGAATTTTTTGAGGTAAATCCCAATTAAATGGATGATAAAAGAGACGATGGCGAGCGTAATGATCACCATCTCACTTTTGTGTTTGGTTTCTGGCGCGAGTAGGATTCTATACAAGCGATCTATAATTCTTTGAAATCTAGCCATGTGTATACACAACAACAAGCCCGGAGGAATTTCGTTTCGAGTGGAAGGGATATTGATTCACATTATTAATTAAACCTTTTTAAACAAGAACGGTCTGAGACGTAAGCAGACATGAATTATACACGGCATATAAAGCATTACCAATCGCGTTTCGGTTTCGGCTTGAGCCTCAAAGATTATCTCGATTTCAAGGAATCAAATTCAACGGATCCCTTGACGCAAGTGCGTAAACAGGTCGCAGCAAGAAACTACGCTTCATTGAAAATTTCGCAGACTACTACCCCACTTCAGTTCAAAGAAATGCAGCAGATGGCGAAGGCAGACCGTAGGCAAATGATCGGCGATGACAGGAAAATAATTATCGAGATCAATGGTGAGTGGATTGCTGAAATGGCTAAGACTTCGAATCCCCTGCGGGAAAAAATGAGCCTTTTTTGGCACGACCATTTTGCTTGCAAGCCAAAAACCTCCCATATGACAAGTTCCTACTTGGAGCTTATCCGCAAGGAAGCTTTGGGAAATTTCAGGAAACTTTTGCACGGCGTATCCAAAGAACCTGCCATGTTGCTCTACTTGAACAATCAGCAAAATCGAAAAGGACGTCCCAACGAGAATTTTGCCAGAGAAGTGATGGAGCTGTTTACCCTGGGAATTGACAATTACTCCGAGAAAGATATCAAAGAATCCGCTCGGGCTTTTACAGGCTGGAGTGTAGGCCCTGATAAACGCTTCAAATTAAATCAACGTCAGCACGACAGTGGGAGCAAAACCTTCTTTGGGGAAACAAAAAGCTGGACAGGAGAAGAAGTGATCGAGCGAATTCTCGAAGAGAAATCCACTGCGGGCTACGTCTCCCGAAAAATGGCAAAATACTTTTTGGGGAGGCCGCCTGGCGAAGAACTCCAAGCAAAATTGACGAAAGTCTTTTATGAGTCAGCTTATGAAATAGGTCCTGTGCTACTGACCATCGCCGAATCTGATGAATTTACATCGAATGATATCATCGGACAAGATATTCTCTCGCCCGTGGAATTGCTGGTTCGGCTCGAGCGTGATTTCCACGTCAGTGCCAATGATAACTTTTACCGAATGGCGATTCAAAAAAGTCTCGGACAGATCCTTTTTCAACCACCCAACGTGGCGGGCTGGCCTTCCGGAAAAGGGTGGATCGATGCGTCTACCCTCCCAACTCGTCTTTCATTGGCAAGGGCTTTTTTGTTGAGAAACGATTACGAGGTCAAAACAAATGAATCTTTTGCTCAGGGTGAAGACTTATCGGAAAATCTCTCAAGGAGATTGACAAAAGGACTACGAGCCGAAGCCAATATCTCGGATATTGAGAGGGCTTTCGGACATTTGTCCTACAGCGAAAAAACCACTGAAATGGCCAATTGGCTTCTACCCGAATCGATTCTCGCTGAAAACGAACTAATCGAAGAAATCAAGAGATTGAACTTTAAAGGGACAAAAGGCGCGCTGGCTCTTATTGCTTCTCTACCCGAATACCAACTCAAGTAGCCATGCAAAATAGAAGAGACTTCTTAAAGGCAGCGGGATTAGCGGGAACTACTTTTATGATTCCGAAACTGTTCAGGTATTCAGCGCCCTCAGCTTTCGCAGGGAAAAGACTAGTCGTGGTGCAACTTTCGGGTGGCAATGATTGGCTCAATACCGTCGTCCCTTACCGAAATGACATATACTACAAGAGCCGACCAAAGTTGGCCATTGGTCAAGATCGAGTTAACCGACTTACAGATGAAATAGGTCTACACCCTTCTTTGAGCACGCTGAACAATTTATTTGATCGAGGAGAGATGGCCATATTCCAAGGAGTTGGTTATCCCGAGCCGAATCGTTCGCACTTCAGAAGTATGGATATTTGGCATACGGCCACTGACGGAAAATCACATTCCGATCAAGGCTGGCTGGGGAAATGGTCAGAAAAAAGTCCCGAAGAATTCCCTTCTTTGGAGATCAACGAAAACTTGAGCTTGGCCATGAAGGCCGAGCATGGGAAGTCCTTGGCTATCTCAAATCTAAATGGGATCAAGCGCATAAAGGACGATCGACTTCTGCAAGCAATGGCGCATAGCAAATTGCATACTCACGATATGGCCGCTTACCTTTACCAAACCGCCGCGAGAGTTACTGAAGGAGCAGATTACTTTTCAAGTTTGATCAAGTCGAGGTCAAGTAGTGTAAGCTACCCTTCAAATGCGCTCAGTTCTGATTTAAAAATTGTAGCGAATCTCATCAAGTCGGAAGCCGAAACGAAGGTTTTTTATACCTCTATCTCAGGATTTGATACACATGCCAATCAGCGCGGGACACACGAACGCCTGCTGAAGAAAGTTGACGAATCTTTGTGGGCCTTTAGGAATGACCTCAAACAGGCCAACCTCTGGGATGACACTTTGGTCATGATCTTTAGCGAATTCGGGCGCCGAGTGGCTCAAAATTCGGGAGGTGGAACCGATCACGGAACTGCGGGAAACTTATGGCTATTGAGCGGTGGATTGAAAAAGCCGGGCATGAGAGGGCAAATGCCTTCGCTGGAAAAGCTGAGTAAGGGCGACTTGGTTTTCAATACCGACTTTAGAGAAATTTACTCGGGAGTTTTGCACCATTGGTTGAAAAGCCCTCACTCAAATGGCATTTTCGGTTCGGACATCGGAACCGCAATTATCTAAATCAAGCCTATCGGACAAAGAGCCTAACATACACCGACTTAACGGCTACTTTCGTCAAAACGAAAACCAGCGAATCCACATCGGCCGTTAGTTCTAAGAATGGGTGCTCTTGAACTTCCATTCGGTCATTTCCACTGAAACTAATCGAGGAAATGACCGCTTCTGACTGATTCCATTCAATTTTACCTTCCTGGAGCAGGGGATATGTTTGATTGGTTCTAAAAGATGTTTCATGTTGGATTGATGTAACGCATTCGATCGTGAAGTCATCAAAATAAAGCAACAACTCAATGGTTTCCACTTGAGCGGAGGCCGAGCTTCACAAACCTCACTTGTCTTGTAGGCTCTATCTTTTCAATTAACTTCGTCGCACCAATTTCGACTGTCAACATGGAATCAATTCTGATCGAAAGCAAAGGAGGCATTACATTTCTCAAGCTCAATCGACCCGACGTATTTAATAGTTTCAACAAAGAAATGTCCTTCGCGCTGCATGCAGCTCTGGACAATTGTCAGGAAGACAAAACCGTAAGAGCGGTAGTAATACAAGGAGTGGGAAAGGCCTTTTGTGCCGGTCAGGATTTACAAGAGGTCACTGACCCGAAAGGTCCTCCACTTACCAGCATTGTGCGCGATCACTACAACCCGACAATTGAAAAAATCAGAAACCTGGAGAAGCCTGTCGTGGCCGCCGTAAATGGCGTGGCTGCCGGGGCGGGGGCCAACATCGCTTTGGCTTGTGATGTAGTCTTAGCCTGTCAGTCTTCTTCATTTATACAAGCGTTTAGTAAGATTGGTCTTATACCCGATAGCGGCGGCACATTTTTTCTGCCACGTCTCATTGGATTTCAGAGAGCTTCCGCACTTATGATGCTGGCAGATAAAGTGAGTGCAAAAGAGGCACAAGATATGGGAATGATATACCAAGCCATACCGGACGATGAATTTGAATCGGCGGTACATAATGTTGCCACCAAATTAGCGGGGCTTCCTACAAAGGGATTGGCTTATACGAAGAAAGCCCTGAACCGCTCTATGCAAAACAATTTGTCTTCTCAGCTTGCTTTAGAAGAGCAACTCCAAACTAGAGCCGGAACAACCCACGACTACAACGAGGGAGTGGCCGCATTTTTGGAAAAACGAAAACCTGAGTTTAAAGGAGAATAAAAATGAGCAAACTAGATAAAGACTCAAAAATTGCCGTGATCGGAAGTGGATCTATGGGTGCAGGTATAGCACAGGTTGCCGCTACCGCAGGACATCACGTTTGCCTTTTTGATAACAACAGCGAAGCCTTGGAAGCAGCTTCTACGAAGCTTACTAAGATTCTTAACCGACTGGTAGAAAAGGAACGCCTAACGCAGGATGAAGCAAATGACATACAATCGCGTATCTCTTACTGCCACAATCTGGAAGACCTGGCGGGGTCCGATTTAATGATCGAAGCCATTGTCGAGGACTTGGATGTAAAGAGAAATCTATTCAGTCATTTAGAGCTCATAGCAGAGGACAGTACAATTCTTGCCACAAACACATCGAGCTTGAGCATTGCCAAAATTGCATCGGCCTGCTCAAAGCCTCATCGAGTATTGGGAATTCACTTTTTCAACCCTGCGCCTCTTATGCCCTTGGTCGAGGTGATTCCCGCCGTTCAGACATCAGGTGATGCATTGGTAGAAGCCAGAAACTTGGTCGATTCATGGGGAAAGGTGACGGTGATCGCAAAGGACACTCCCGGGTTTATCGTAAATCGAGTGGCTCGTCCATTTTACGGTGAGGCGCTGCGCATTCTGGAAGAAGGCATTGCAGATGTTCCAACAATAGACTGGGCCGTAAAAGAACTCGGTGGTTTTAGAATGGGGCCTTTTGAGTTGATGGATTACATTGGAAATGATATTAACTACGTTGTGACGGAAACCGTTTTCACAGAATTCTTCTACGATCCGCGCTATAGACCTTCATTTACTCAAAAGAGAATGATGGAAGCGGGGTGGCTGGGCCGTAAATCAGGAAAGGGATATTACGATTATAGCGAAGGAGCTGAGAAACAATCGCCAAGTAAAGATACTGACTTGGGCAATATGATTCTCAATCGAATCTTGGTCATGCTAATTAATGAAGCGGCTGATGCCTTGTATCTCAACATTTCTACTCGAGAAGGTATAGAACTGGCGATGACTCGCGGAGTCAACTACCCGAAAGGACTCTTTCAATGGGCCGATGAATTGGGTATTGAAGAAGTATTGAAGCAGTTGGAAACGCTTCAAGAATTATACGGTGAAGACCGCTATAGACCGAGCGTATTGCTCAAAAAAATGGTAGAGGAAAAACGTTCCTTTTATACAGAAAATTTAATCGAAAATTAATGTCTGAAAAAAAGCCGTCATCGTGGAAGATCGTCGAAGAGATGATGAAAAAAGATGCGTTCAGTCAGTGGCTGGGCATTGAGGTAGTTGTGGTGGACAAAGGCTACGCAAAGCTCAAGATGAAAGTGAAAGACGAAATGTTAAACGGATTCGGTATCGCGCATGGCGGTGTCACTTATAGTTTAGCTGATAGCGCCTTGGCTTTTGCCAGCAATGGTCATGGTAAAATGGCCGTGTCTACGGGAACATCAATAGCACACTTTAGACAAGTGCAGCCCGGAGATACGCTTACAGCCGAGGCTAGGGAAACGAACCTCGGTGAAAAGGTGGCGCACTATCAAATTACCATCACAAACCAAGACGATGAGGTAATGGCCTCCTTTTTTGGTAGCGTCTACCGAACCAATAAAGACTGGGAAATCTAGCATGAAAGAAGCGTATATTGTCCATGGGGTGCGAACTCCGATAGGAAGGTTCAGAGGAACTTTAAGCTCTGTGCGAGCAGATGATTTGGCGGCTCACCCCATCATCGGGCTTATGGACCGTTATCCGAACATGGATTGGTCGGCAATCGATGATGTAATCATGGGATGTGCCAATCAGGCTGGTGAAGACAACCGCAACATAGCCAGAATGGCTCTTTTACTTGCAGGACTTCCCTTTTCCGTGCCCGGTGAAACGGTCAACCGTCTTTGCGCTTCGGGCATGAGTGCCATCGTGCACGCTTACCGAGCCGTTAAAGCCGATGAGGGAGATGTCTTTATCGCGGCAGGAATGGAGCATATGACCCGAGGCCCATGGGTACTTTCGAAAGCTTCGGCGCCATTCGGTCAAGACAGCAAGCTCCACGACTCGAGTTTCGGCTGGCGATTCATCAACCCCAAAATGGAAGAGATTTACGGCACGGATGCCATGGGACAAACTGCCGAGAATCTGGTGGACATCCATAAAATATCGCGCGAAGATCAGGACAAATTTGCTGCTTGGAGCCAACAAAAAGCGGTGAAAGCCCAAGAAAACGGAAGACTCGACAAAGAGATTCTACCGGTAATAATTCCCCAACGAAAGAAAGACCCCATTCGATTTGCAAGCGATGAATTCGTAAGAAAGGGAACCACTGCTGAGGTTTTGGCTGGACTCCGGCCCGCATTCCGCAAAGACGGAACCGTAACGGCGGGAAATGCATCGGGTCTAAATGACGGCGCCGCAGCTACACTTATTGCATCTGAAGACGGCCTTAAAAAACACAACCTCAAGCCACTGGCGAGGATAGTCAGTAGCGGAGTGGTAGGTGTAGAGCCGCGAATTATGGGAATTGGGCCCGTGGGTGCCTCTCAAAAGGCCCTCAAAAGAGCGGGACTTGCCTTGGAAGATATGGATGTGATTGAACTCAACGAGGCTTTTGCCGCCCAAAGTTTGGCGGTAACGCGTTCGCTGGGTCTCGACGACAATGACCCGCGAATCAATCCCAACGGCGGAGCCATTGCCTTGGGCCATCCGCTGGGAATGTCGGGAAATCGAATCACCTATTCGGCAGCCTTGGAACTCAAACTTCAAAACAAGCGCTATGCACTTTGCACCATGTGCATCGGTGTAGGGCAAGGCTACGCTGTGATTCTCGAAAACCCTAATGTCTAAAAAATGAGTAACATCTTTTCCTTTAAAGGCTTCACTCCTGTCGTTCACCCTTCGGCTTTCGTTCACCCGAATGCGACCGTGACCGGAAATGTGATCATTGGAAAAGACGTTTACATTGGACCCGGAGCGGCGATACGCGGCGACTGGGGCAAAATAGAAATTGGTGACGGCTGCAATGTTCAGGAAAATTGCACCATTCACATGTTTCCCGGCAAGACGGTGATTTTGGAGCCTTCAGCCCACGTAGGCCACGGGGCAGTCATCCACGGGGCGCATCTCGGAGAGAATTGCCTTATCGGCATGAACGCGGTGATTATGGACGATGTCCACATCGGAAAGGAAAGCATTGTTGGTGCGCTGACCTTCGTTGCTGCCGGAAAACGCATTCCCGAAAGAAGTTTGGTAGTTGGCAATCCCGGCAAGGTAATCAAGAAGGTATCGAATGAAATGATCGCTTGGAAGACAAAAGGAACGGCTCTGTACCAAACTCTGCCCGAAGAGTGCCATCGATCACTACGGGAGACTACCGCCTTGAGCGAAGAAGATGAAAATCGTCCCGACCAAGAAAATCTCTACCATACGTGGAATAAAATCAAGGGAGAAGATTAATCAACGGCCTTTGCGATAAACCGGCGAATAGGCTTTGCGGCATTATGCTGCTCTAAAATTGTTCTCATCAGCTTGTCAGAAGTCACCAGTTCAGGGGAGGATTCACAGAAGTAATACATGCTTTTCTTGTAAATCAGCGGTTCTTTCCGAGCAGCTGCCGTCAATTCTTTATTTGGCAGCCGTTTGTTTTCATCTCCGTGAATTTCCTCAAAGAGCTTTAAGAATTGCTCGTCCTCGACTGCTTTCCTGAATTTCTTAGGATTTGCCGCTATTGCTTCCCGCAGGCTCTGTAGTTCTTCCTTACTCGGCTGAAAGGCACCACCGCCTACCATGACTCTGCCAGGGCCAAGTTCGAAGTAAATGCCACCCTTTGCGATGCTTTTCTTCCCATCGGGAGCAACGGCTGCGGAACGATGCAATTTGTAAGGAGACTTGTCCTTACTGAAACGAATATCTCGATTGATCCGAAATATGGCAGATTTTGGATGAATGTTTAAACGAGGATCATCTTTTTTCAATTCATCCACCACGTCTGAGACAAACGCCTCGAACGGTTCTTTGATGTTCTTATGGTAACGGTCTCGGTTTTGGTCAAACCAATCTTTATGGTTGTTGGCTGCAAGTTCTTTAAAGAATTCATTGAAATCAGGTGAGAAATAAATCATATTCTATAAAGTCACGGTCTGCAAAAATGTTCGACTCGTAAAACCGGAACGGATTATTCGTTTTCAACAAGGCTATGATAAATTTTCGAGATGGCTGGTTTTTATTCCTAGCAATATTCTTTTACCTTCGATATTAACCTAGCATTTCAGACCCTATGACTTTAGATAGACTTACCACCGAACTAAAGAATACTTCGACTGACGAGATTAAGAATGGCTGGTCGAAAAAGATCACAAACGGTGACGAGACCTTCGGCTTAAACATTACCACCGTTCAAAAAGTGTCCAAGCAACTGGACACGGATCCGGTTCTCGCCGATGAACTCTATGCCGGTGAGAATCACGATCTCAAGGTTTTAGGCACCTACATTGACGATCCTGAAAGTTATACGATGGACGAGATGTCAGACCGAATTGAGCAAGTCTACCCCTCTCCTTTTTCAGATAAATTTTGCGAAAATGTTGTGGCGAAGTCCCCGTATGCCGTTCACTTCATCGATGTATGGAAAAAGAGTACGAAAGCTGACAAGCGTTGTTATGCTTATTCTACTTTGGCCTCTGTAGCCAAGCAAAAAAATTCTTTAGGAGAAGATTTTTTCATTGATCACATCAACTCTATATCGGGTTGCATCAAGAACGAACCTCGACACGTGCGCAAAGCCATGTACAAAGCGATGATCAATATTGGATGTCGTGACAATTTCTTAAAAGAAGCCAGTATGGCAGCCGCGAGAAGAGTGGGCTTAATCAGATTGAATGGAAAGTCTTCCGTTGATCTTTTGATGAAAGTTCAAAAAGCTGCAGAGTCGAGAAAACCCGTTTTCGCTTAACGAATCAACACAATGTGGCCTCTGAGGGTTTTTGGCCCCGGATCTTCAATTGACTTTATCTTAAGGATGTAGATAAACAAGGAAGGCCCTGAGGTAAATGAACTCCCTTTGATTGTTCCATCCCAGTTTTCAGTTGGGTTGGTGGTGTAAAAGACTTCTTTTCCGTTGCGGTCCAAGACCATAAACTCGTATAAGTCCAAGGCAGGACCATTGACAACAACTCGGAATGAATCATTTAAACCGTCGCCATTCGGTGTGAAAGCATTGGGGATAAAAACGTCCAGTGAACTGCCCGGTAGAACATCATCACCCGATGACTTCTGTGCATTCACGATCGCCGTCGAGCACGTGAACAATAAAGCGAAAACAAATATTTTTTTTGCGGCCATAACTAATAGCTTGTAATATAACTAATTCATTGAAAACTCAGCGATTAACGGCTGAGAAATTTCATCAACTGTCTACAGGTTACTTGGCGGTATGAATGGCAAAAGGGCAAGCGATTGCTCGCGTACCCTTTTGACGTTGAAAGAACCTTGAAGGTTGCATCAATATATTTCTCGTTTTCGCTTGGGTCGCAAGACAAGCACTCCGACCAAAACAACCAACGGAAAAATCCACTTCGCCCAATCGCTCATACCATCGTCCGTACCTTGTAAAATGGCGGCGGGCAAGAAGGAGTTTCTCTGCGGTGCATACTTGTCCGGCTTAAAGCGTTTCGAAAACTCCGTGACGTAATCGGCATAGTTCGGATTGGTCCACCCCGCCAATGCGGAGAGCTCTTTCACTTCCAGATTTCTTCTGTTTTCCAAATCGCGAACGTATCGCTCGCCCGCCTCACAACTCAAGTCGCCCTTGGCGGGATGGGTGATGATGTACCGCGCCTGAAAGTGTTCGGAATTCGGGGTAACCTGAAACTGCAAGTCTTGTGGAAAGCGATCCTTCGTGTAGCGCACGTGTAGCCGGGTGAAGAAGACCTGACTCTCGTAATTCATGCCCGTAACCCAATTGACTCCTGCAGTGGCAAAATCGCCGAATACGGGTGGAGGCGAAACGCAGGGGTCGCACTTTACACCCTGCATCGGACTCACGTTCCAAGCATATTCCAAAAATACCGCGCTCCTTCCCTCTTTGTGGTACGCTCGGTGAAAGAGGTCTTGGTAGAATTCACCGAAGTATCGGTTTACAAAAAGCGGAACCTTATTGGCCGTGGGCATTTTTACCGTTCGGTAATTCACCGGCTCTACCCGTCCCTTTCGGGTAAAAGCGTAGACGATCAAGTCCTGCGGACCATTGGCATTCGCCATTCCCAATCGGATGGGAAGCATAAACCGATCGCTTTCAAAACTGATTTGAATCGGACGGAGGTAATCGAATCCCTTTTGCTGTTGCTTGTCCAAATTGACCTTCACCACGAAGAACTTGGTGTCGTTGAGGATGTACGGCTCCAAAACCTCAGCCGCTTTGGCGGGAATTTGGTATCCGTTTCGCGTAAGCCAAGTCTCGAGCCCATCGGACTCTTCAGCGCTGAGGAGCAAGATATCGTACTCGCCGATGGTGTATTGGGCTTCGATGGTGACGCCGTAATCTGCAGCATCCTCCTCCGCAGACTCCTCTCGAATCATCATGGACATCGGCGCATTGCTTCGCTTCGCCATTTCCATGT
>JGI12210J13797_10347404_pt1 | contig 12530 bp, 10 predicted proteins | sample ElkSlonscriptome_3_FD_13797 | JGI IMG/M metagenome (IMG submission 13797) | reverse complement strand
GGGCTCGCCGCCGCGCCAAGGGGTGAGCTGGCCCCCGGGCGAGGGCCTGACGGCCCTCGACCCGGGGGCTCGAATTTCCGCACTTCTTGATGGTGGGCAACACGGCGTCCTGGCCCTGGAAGCCGCCGGGGACGTGCAGCGGGGCCGCGGGGCTGCCCATGGTGCGGTTGGCGTCGTTGGCGAGCGGACCTTGATCGACCCAGGTGAGCACCCCCATGGGGTCCTCGATGACGGCATCAGCGCGGAGCCACAGGGCCAGGCTGGGGATGGAGTCGGGGAGGGCGGGGGTGCAGCCGAGGCCACCGCTGGTGGACTCGCTGCTGGACGACTCGCTGCTGGTGGACTCGCTGCTGGATGACTCGCTGCCGGTCGAGGTGGAGGAACTACCGGTCGAGCCCTCGGTGTCGCTCGAACTGGACGAGCCGGTGGAGCCGGAGGAGCCGGACGAGCCGGTGGAGCCGGAATCGATGCCCTCGGAGGTGCCGTGCGTGGTGGCCACGCTCGTTGCCGTGCTGGTCGTGTCGCTGGTGACGGAGTCGGCCTGGGTGGACGCGCTGGTGCTGGTCGTGGAGGTGGCCTGGGTGCTTGCCCCGTCGTCCACCCCCACCGGATCGGTGGGGCACGCGGAGAGCAGGAGGATGGAGAACAGATGGGGGGTGCGGCAGATCGAGGGCATGATCGAGTGGCTGGTCGGTGAGGGACGCGTCGAGAGGGACCGGAACGAGCGTAGCCGCGTCACTCGGACACGACGCGACGGTCGGACATGATCCAGAAGTAGGCCGCCAGGTAGAACATGACGAGGAAGATCGCGAAGGGGAGCCACGGTCCGTCGTCGTCGACTCGGTGCATCCACAGCGGCGAAGAGATGGCGCCACCCAACATGCAGATGACCAACCATCGCAGCCCGCGAATCGAACGCTCCAAGTGCTCGAGGAGCCACCCGAGGAGCACGCGCGACACGACGATCGCGATCAGTGCGCCCACGAGGGCGAGCGGCTGGCCCTCCTGCCGCAGGAGCATGATGCTGATGTGGAAGAAGACCGTGCCCACGGCGAACGTGCGCACCAGTGCCCACCAGCCGACATTGCGACGGAAGTGACGGAGGCGGCCCATGGACGACGCTAACGTGGAACGGCGGAGCGCACCAGCCCTCGGCCCTTACTCTCGACTGCAGGGGCTAGTCTTGTGGTTTAGCAACTTGAGAGTAGCCCGTGCGCGCTTTTTAGCGTCGCCAAACCTCGAAGCGCCCGTCCGAGAAGCACCGGCGGATGTACGGGCGCTGGCCAGGCCGGGGTAGCGCCGGACGAGGGCGTCGATGTGCAGGCGGTGGGCGCGGGCGTGCATGGTCTCCTGCTGGAGGAACGCGTCGGCCTCGGGCCTCGGCGGCGACCTCGGGGTCCGAGATCTCGGCCTTGGCCCGCTTGATCACGGTCACGATGTAGCGCTCGAACGCGATCGCGAGCATGCCGATCGCGTTGGTGAGGCGCGCGAAGTCGGGGTTGGTCGGGTGCCACGCGAAGGGGACGGTGTCGTCGAAGGCGAAGGGGAGCTTGCGGATGCGGAGGGTGGTCATCGGCGGGCTGCTATGTGCGATGTACGGAATTTCTCGGGCCTGTGCCTTTGTGAGTCGGGAGGGTTACGCCCTGCTACGTACATGGTTTGGGGACATGCGCGGATTCGTGGTGTGAGGTTTACGGAAGGTTGGTGGAGGCGCTGCAGTCAAAGAGGGATAGTAGTCTTTCTTTTGTGCCCTTATACTCCGAGTGATCGAAGGCGAAGTAGTTGGCGTTCTGTAGTTGGCGATACATTCCGCTGTTGGTATAGTTTGTAGATCCCGAAACTGCCCCAAACGGTGTGACGATGCCTTTGGCATGTAAATCTTCGATCTGGTGAATTCTTGCGCCGAAGTGGTCCAGTTGCCTGAGGAAGTCGACCTCATGTCGATGGTAGGCCTTTGTAAGGTTGCTTCTTCGGTTTCGTCCGTACTTCAGAACGGCAACATGCACGCTCCATGAGCGTTTGAGGAGCATGAGTATGATTGTTCGGAAATCGATGGCTCCATCGCCAAAGTTTCTCGCTGACCTGTTGTACCATGGGCCAGGCCGGAGAGTAATTTCGACGTTGGAGAACCAAGGGGAAATGATGGCAGCGCAAGCGATTTTAGGCGACTCTTCGATCAGGCATAGTGCGAGTGTGTCGACGATAATTTGAGGTTCTTGCCAGCTTACATTCGGCATGCTAGATTCGCATCCTTAGGCGTAGTCGAGGAGTTGACAGTGAGGTGCTCAGCGGGGTTGGTCTCGTCACTAAGTCCCAACGGCCTAGCGAGAGAGAGGGGGTGATGCGGATCACGACATCTTCTGAGTCGTCGCTAGAGGAAAGAGTGATATCGAAGCCTGTGGTAGGTAGTGGTGTTGCCATCATGCGAGCTTGATATCTTGTAAGTTCACTCGCTGCGATTGTTCGGCCGATACCATTGCCTGGATAGAATTGCTGTGCGTTGGGATGTAGGTTGACGCAAGTTTGGTAGAACTGGTCGAGTATGAGTTTTGATATGGTAGTGCGGGATCGGTTTGGGCCATAGACGTTTGCTTCAGGAGATACTTGGCAGGAGATGCAGCCATCGAGACAGAAGTACATTGAGTTCTCTAGTGCAGAAAAATTTGGGTACTGGGCAGACGGGATAAGTTGGGCTGGTGATTCTCCTGTGGACGCAAGAAACTCAGGGCATTGCTGGAACACTCCGATGCTATCAAAGTCCTCTATTCCTAAAGACTTGCGGATGTGCATAAATGCTGGGCCAGAAGCTCTGCTTTCGCTAGAGATAATGTCCGGCCGAGGACCGTAGCGTAAAGATGCATCTGCTTGGAAGAACGAAAATCTTGCAGCCTGAGAAAGCTCGCACTCGTTGAGTTCCTCTTCGAGTTCGGAAAGAAAATCAGTGTCAGGGAGAGGATCTATGCTCATTCTGAGTGCTACTTTCTTGTCTTCGAGGGCGTGCTCTATAGTAGAGATGAAGAAATTCTCACGAATCGCATCGACAGACCCATTGCCTCCTTCGTCGGAATCGAATAGGTATATTACGAAATGATCGTTGTGAACCTGATGGAAGTACTTTAGGTCGCGGTCTTCGGCTCCTGATGTGCGTAGCCCCGCGTTCAACAGAGCCACCCCTAAAGTGTTTGCCAATAGTCTAACTAGAACCCGTTCCTGGTACTGAACGTCCAGTCTGATTCGATTCCTTGATGCAGCTAGAAAGTTCTCATATGTTGAGGTTAGAGTTGCTGCTCGAGAAGATGGGTCCTCTGGATCTTGTACCTCTGCTAGTCTGTTGCATATTGAAGAGAAAATCGATCGGCTCAAAAATGCATGATGGGAGGGATTGAAAACTCCTTGTAGATCGGACAGATTAAAGTGTGGGGCGGTTGAGCGGTCTGCAGATCTCGACCGGTGCCACTCTGTGAGTAGATGAAACCATATGATCTTGCTGAGGTCTCGAAGTGTGAATACGGATGGAGAAGTGTCGTCAAGCTCTCGGCCGGTGGTGCTCCTCGGTCTGGTAGCAGAGAAATCACTCAGAAAAAAATCGAGAGTATGGATTAGTAGATGTTGATAGGCTGCTGATTCCCTAGTATTACTGATTGATTCTAGTGTGGCTAAGAAATACGGACTATTTGTCGAGATCCGAAATGACATGCCTGGCGCCGAAAAAGTTTGTCCAATTGCCACAGGCTGCCGGTCCTGATCGCGATACAGAAGTCGACTATTTGTTATAGAACGCGCTGCGAAGCTTCGGTCTAGACCCCATACGAACTCCGTGATGCCGATCGATGCATGGTAGTTTACTCGTTCAAATACTGAGTGTATGGGATGTTGGTCTGGTCCGAAGTTAACGGCATACTTACGCTCCATTCGTGATAGGATATCTTCTGCTGGTGATGCGTTGCATATACGGTACCAGCGGAGTGGGTAGCATTTAGGAGGAATTCCGGCCGGAACTGAAGACTCTTCCGACGAGAAGTGTTCTTCATCGTCATCGACGAGGAGTCCATCAGTGGTCGCGTTGGGTTTGCTATACGCTGGCCGTAGTACGACCTTCTTTGGCAAGAATACTGGAACGCCATTGCTGCCACACGGTGCCCCAGGAGGCAATTCGTCAGGGTGTATCACTGTGGACTTTTCTTCATAAAATTGAGAGTTGTTAGTGTCAAGATATGCTGAAATGATCCCGGGTTGCTGTAGAGCTGCGTGCTCTCGATCAGGCAGTACAGAAAGCGAAACTTTATCAGGGGTAAGGTGGTATCGGTAAGTTATAGTACCGGGACACAGTAAGGCTAGGGCGATCTGGATTGGCTCAAAGCCAATGTGTGCTTCGCCCTGATCATTCATTGAGACGATCTCAGTGTAGTTCTTTCCTGATATTTCGAATAGTGTAGGTGACCAAGAGTACGGGCGATGGCTCTTGAATGATGCTGTGTTCTGCTGGAACACCTTGAGGCTAAGTAGTTGGAATAAGTAAGACCGCTTACCCAGGCCTCTGGGATACTCATGAAGAAAAGCTCGAACTCGTGGTGGTGCTGTCGAAGGCGTTGGTGATGGTTCGTGTTTGTAGTCAGCAATCTCTTGCGCAACCAGGAATTTATTCCCGTCGCTCCAACTGAAAAGATCGACAAGGTCACCGTAGACTGCTTCGAGTACGCCGGTGCATTCATCATCATCTGCCCCGAGGCATTTCAAGAATTTGATTAGACACGCCCTGTTCTCTTCGGCATGAGATCCTTTGAATAGAAAATCAATAAGCCCAGCTAGCTTATCGTGCCATATCCCGTTTCCCGGATCGTCGATGTCATTGATCAACAAGATTCGGTGACCCTCGCGATGGATTCTGTTTGCGTATTTTCCGGTTTGATTATGCAGTATGAAATCGAACGTTGCCATGTACAGGTGGCTTCGCCGTATGACTTCGCTCCTTTCATGAAGAGGTATTGGTTGGAGATAGTTGGAGTCGAGTACTAATTCGGGGTTCCGAAGATAGTACTGTTCTCTCGTGCTCTCAGTAATGATATGGACCACTAGGACGTCTGAGCCTGGTTCTCGCCCGATTCTCCCTACCTTCTGCTGGAGCCCGGCCGGATCTCTCATTGCACGATACGTAAGCCCTTCTGATACATTAGAAAGATCTACGCCTACTTCGATTCGTGGCGAGCCGATCAAGAACGCAAGGTTCTCGTCTGTGTGCTTTTTCGGGCCTATTCGGAATAGGACATTGTCTCCTACGCGGAATGTCTCGTTGATATCTGTTCTTATGTCGGAGGAAGATCTCTTCGAGGTAAGGGAAGATACGCGAATGCCTGCAAGAGGAACAATTTTCTGTTCGAAGCTAAGCTTTCTGGTGTTTTCCATGGTGGGCCCTGGATTATTGTTGCCTAAGTGATCCTCTGACCACCACCAGCAGAGACCTGCATGAAAGAACGGGCAACTATCAAGATTCTCTACTGAGATGGAGTCATCAAATCGATTGTAGCGTGATGCAGGCCAATCAGCTTGGTCAATGCGGAGAAGTCTTAGGCAGTACTTGGGATGATCCGGATCCCAGAACTCACGTGAGTGCTTCTCGGCCCCAGACCCTAGAGAAGTAGGAGTTTTTTCAATCTTTGAGCGTATGCCTGTTTTGCACTTCGCGCAATGGTCTTTGTAATAGTTAATGAGATTGATTCTCCATTTTGGAGTTGATTTTGCAAAGCTCTCAGTCTGGAGTATGCGCCAGAGAGGCTCCGAAAATTTGACAAAGTATGGGACGCTTTTTGATGTCATTCTTTGGGGCATAGCAAGGCGCTTAGTTGACTCATTGTCTGCCACTAGATCCGCCCATCGATTTACCGCGTCAAGTGAGTCTGAAAATCCCAAAGTTTTTCTGAGGAGACGGAAGTCGCGAAGTGAGGGCTGGGTACCTGTGAGTGGGTCTGGTATAGTGCTCCCAACTTCGTAGTAGTCTTGGATTAGGCCGTCTCTGCGATTATGTATGGTGCATGATGTTGCATTCGTTGCTGCTGTCATCGAACTCGACTGTGGCCTTTGCCGAAGGAATACATGATGGACGAACCCTAATTCTTGACGACTGGAGGCGGGGATCTCTACGTATTCAATTCTGTTTGGTGAAGATGTTACTAGTCGGCCGAGGTGTCGTTTAGGTTCTGCGATTGTAGCAGATGCCCCTATAACAAACGGGTTTGATCCTGCGTTGGGCGTCCGTTTCGCTACCTGTGTCATAATCTCCGAGAATGGCTTCGATTGATCGCGAGAGCGGACTCTTGATAGTTTGCGGTGTAAGAATAGTCTTGAAAGTAGAGCCTTGGCGTGGGCGCCATAAGTCCCGGAAAATAGATGGGCTTCATCTATCACTATTATATCGAGGTGCTGAGCTAGAAACGGAAATGCCTCTGGATTTGATATTCGATTCGCTAGAGTGTCTAGGTTCGAAATGATCATAGGTGTATTTTTGCTGTAAGTTTCCCGGATTGCACGTAAGAGCCGTCCTTTGCCAACTGGAACAGATGCTTGAAGATTCGAACCTGCATCAAGAATCGGACTTGGTAGTAGTACGTCTGGATTGATACGGCGGATATTCTTCACGAGATTCGTGAGGTCAAGCAATTGGTTGTTTGCGAGAACTACGCGTGGGTACAGGAATAGGACACTTGGACTTCTTTTGTTCTGTAGTGCAAGGTAAGTTGCATGAATGAGAGGTCCAATTTGGAATGCATAAGTTTTCCCAGAGCCAACTCCAGCGGTGATGATTTGCCCGTCGAATTTCTTGCGGTATGCGCCGGAGTACAGGCCTGCAATGGTGTTCGACACTGATTCTTCTTGAAACTCGGCAATGTTCGGTTCTTTTCCGGATTCTACCAGGTGATCTTCTAGTGCCTTAAGTACTGTGACTGTTGCGGTGGCAAGGTGCGCTACTTTCGTTGTTGAAGATAGTTTGTATATTCCTTTGGTCGTTGATATTTCTCTTTTTGAGATCTGTTCAATCAGTCTTGTCTGAACATCGGAGATGGGAAGAGAGAAGAGGGGGCGTTCTTGACGTTTTGTTACGTAACGGAGTAGTGATGTGCCTGGCTTCATGTCGAAGCGTTGGTAGTTGTATGAGAGCAAGCGTGCAATTTCTGCATTTCTTGATCTGTAGCGGAGGTCGATGCTGGAGTTGAATACGGCGACTTTTCGAGTCTTGGTCGGACTCTCAAGGATAGGCTCATTGTAGTAGGGTTTTGCTGTCGTGGCGAGTGTGTGCTCTCTTTCTGACTTGCAAATCTGCATTATTATCCTCGCTTTCCATAATTCGGTTAGGTCCTGGTGAATGTCTTCGATTGAGCGGGTCACGCAGTTGCTGGCGAGGTATGATTGTATATCTTCTGTTGATAGCCAGTGATCGAAGATTCCCTGGCGGTGAAGTTTATCTTCAAGGCTGTAGATTGCATCGAGAGTGTTCATGTTGCTTGTTCCGCGTGGCTCTGCTGTGGCAAGTACTTTAAGTGCTTTTTGAGGAAGTAGCTTCCGTGAACATCTTCAAAGAATTCACCTTCGAATCCGCCCACCGCCTCCCGAACGTCCCTCCGGACCACAAGTGCGGCCGTCTCCACGGCCACAGCTTCCGCGTCCGGCTCCACGTCTCCGGCCCGGTCGGCCCCACCACCGGGTGGGTCCTGGACTTCGCCGACATCAAGGCCGCGTTCAAGCCGCTCTACGCCAAGCTCGACCACAACTACCTCAACGAGATCCCGGGCCTGGACAACCCGACCAGCGAGAACCTCGCCCGGTGGATCTGGCGCAACCTCCGCCCCTCGCTCCCGCAGCTTTCTGCGGTGGAGGTCTTCGAAACCTGCACCTCTGGGTGTATCTACCGCGGCGAGGACGAAGGCGACGCCGAGGCGGATTGAGATGGAAGACGTTCAGGGCAGCAACGACCACCGCCGCATCGCGATCGATCGCGTGGGCGTCAGCGACGTGCGTCACCCCATCGTGGTGCTCGACCGCACCAAGGAGAAGCAGCACACCATCGGCACGCTCACGATGTCGGTCGACCTGCCGCATCACTTCAAGGGCACGCACATGTCGCGCTTCATCGAGGTGCTCAACGAGCACCACGGCGAGGTCACCATGCGCACGCTGCCCGCCATCCTTCGATCGCTGCGGGAGCGGCTCGAGGCCGAGTCGGCGCACCTGGAGGTCTCGTTCCCGTATTTCCTCTCCAAGTCGGCGCCCGTGAGTGAAGCCACGGCGCTGATGGACTACGAGTGCTCGTTCATCGGCACGTCTCGACCCGACGAGGACGACTTCATCCTGCAGGTGAAGGTGCCGGTCACCAGCCTGTGCCCGTGCAGCAAGGCCATCTCCGACTACGGCGCCCACAACCAACGCGGGCACGTCACGATCCAGGTTCGCAGCTGCCGCGACGAGAACGGCACGCCGCATCTGGTCTGGATCGAGGACCTCATCGCTCTGGCCGAGGCGAGCGCCTCGGCGCCGGTCTACCCGCTGCTCAAACGGGCCGACGAGCGTCACGTGACCATGCAGGCGTACGACAATCCCGTCTTCGTGGAGGACATGGTCCGGAACGTTGCGGCTCGGCTGCAGGACGAGCAGCGCGTCTCGTGGTTCTTTGTGCACGCCGTCAACCATGAGAGCATCCACAACCACGGTGCGTTCGCGTCTTTGGAGTGGACGCGCCCCTGAGGCGCGTGCCCGGACCCACCCACTTCGTAACCACCTGCACGGATCGCAAGCGCGTACCGGTAACCGATGACCGACGCCTTCGCGAAGTGAAGGACGGTCCGCCCGCTCAGCGCGCAAAGGCGTGGTGGAAGCGGCTGGAGCAGAGCCCGACGATCGATCTCGTCCACGCGCGCGATCTCTACGCGGGCGAGCACTGGAGCGTAGCGCTCCAGATTCCAGAGGCGCTCCAGCACGCCCAGGGGGAGGTGACGCCATGGGTTGCCTCAGCCGGCTACGGTCTGGTGGGCTGGGATGCACCGCTCAAATCATACTCGGCTACGTTCTCCTCTGGCACCGAGGACTCGGTAACGGGTCCTTCGGCCGATTGGCAACCGCGAGGGCCGCTCCTCGAGGCGTGGTGGGAGGAGATCTCTCGATTTTCCGGTCCGTCACCGGGGGAACCCCGACGGCTCACGGCACTCGCGGAGGGCGCTCCCGAAGCCACGATCGTGGTCGTCGCGTCCCCCGACTACGTGCGCGCCATGCAACGCGATCTCCTCGCTGCACGAGACCGGCTGCGACATCGCCAGCGCCTGATCGTCGTGTCCAACGCCGCCAAGCTCTCCAACGGCCGGTTCGCCGAGCACCTGATCCCGGTGGACTCACGGGCTCGGTCGGTCGTGGGGGGAACGATGCAGGGGCTGAATGCGCGCGTAGCGCAGCAGCTGTTTCTCGGACTGGACGCCGGAGCCGGTCCGCTCGATGCTCCCACGCTCCAGGCCCACTACCAAGCCATGACCCGGAACGCTCAGAAGCCCTCGCGCCCCAAGGGCGAGCCGATGACCGACGAGCAGGTGATCGCGTTCATCCAGGACGAGATCGCCTCCGACTCCTCCGCCCGGCACACCCGCTTGCTCCGCAAGTTGCGGGACGCCGGGCGCTCATGCGAGCAGAAGCGCTTCCGTGGGCTGTTCCAACGGGTCACAGGCCAGACCTAGCGCCGCGATGAAGTACTACCTCCCCGATGCCCAGGACCTCGTCGACCCGAGCTTCGACTTCGATCGCGAGACCCGTAGCCCCGACCGGATCCGCCAGCGCGACGATCTCTACGCCCACGAGGTGTTCAGCACGCGTGCCTACGATGGCGTGCTGCTGTCGAAGGGAATCGTCGAAGCGATCGGCGGCGGTGCCGGCCGCTACGCGCAGGCGCAGCGCCTGCGCTTGCTTCGCGAGGGCGTGAAGGAATTCTTTAGGGTGTCGGGCCCTCGCTCGTCGCGTCTGCACTTCATGGGCGACTGCGGGGCGTTCACCTACGTCAAGGAGAGCAAGCCGCCGTTCTCGGTCGACGACGTCCTGGCGTTCTACGATTCCTGTGACTTCGACTACGGGATCTCGGTCGACCACATCATCCTCGACTATCGACCCGACTGGGACGAGAAACGCTTCGGTGCGGACGGCGTGCCCAAGGAGGTGCGGCAGCGCCAGGAGTTGACGATCGACCTGGCCCGCGACTTCCTGCATGCCCACAAGGCGGGAGGGCTGCGCTTCTCTCCGCTGGGGGTCGCGCAGGGCTGGAGCCCCAAGTCGTACGCTCGCTCGGTGCGCGCCCTCCAGAAGATGGGCTACAAGTACATCGCGATGGGGGGGCTGGTTCCCCTCAAGACGCCCGATCTCCTCGAGGTGATGCATGCGGTGAGCGAGGCCCGAAAGCCACGCATCAAGCTGCATCTCCTCGGCGTGACCCGGGTCGAGCACATCGCGGCCTTCAAGTCGTTCGGAGTGGCAAGCTTCGACAGCACTTCCCCGCTGCGCCAGGCATTCAAGGACGACAAGGACAACTACTACACGCTCGACCGCGCATATACGGCTCTGCGGGTGCCGCAGGTCCAGGGCAACGCCAAGCTCGAGAAGCGCATCCGGTCCGGTGAGGTCGACCAGACCAAGGCCCGAGCGGCCGAGCAGAAGTGCCTGCGCATGTTCGCGGAGTTCGAGGCGGGCAAGCGGAAGTCTCGCTCAGTCCTCACCGCGCTGCAGGAGTACGAACTTCTCCACAGCCCCACCAAGCGCTCCCGAGTCGAGGCCTACCGCGAGACGCTGGAGGCGGCCCCGTGGCGGGACTGTCCTTGCGACGTGTGTACCGCACTGGGTCACCACGTCATCCTGTTTCGCGGAGCCGAGCGCAACCGCCGGCGTGGCTTCCACAACGTGTGGCAGTTCTACCAGCGGGTTCAGCGAGGTCTGAACCGCGACTACTCGTCGCTCACGCGACGCAGCACCACCGCGCCGCAGCAAGAAGCGTTCGGCCTCTCCGTGTGATCCATGCCAGCACTCGAGACCATCGCCGTACCCGCCATCGAGGTCCAGCAATCGAAGGGGAGATGCCTCTACACCTTCGCCATCGATGGCAAGCGCGTCCCCGAATTCGCGTCCATCTCCCGGATCAAGCGGACCGGTGCCACCCAGCTTCTGGGCTACCAGCGGCCGGAGGTGTACTCCCACATCGAGGAGATCCGTAACTACCTCGAGACCCCCTCTCCGATGATCCCCAACGGGGTGGTCATCGCGTTCAACAGCAGCGTGAAGTTCCGACCGGCGGGAAGCAAGCGGCTGTCGACCAGCTACTCGCGCATGGGCAGCTTGAGGATCCCCCTGGCCGTCGACGACGCCCCACGGGCGGGTTTCGTCGTCGACGGCCAGCAGCGACTCGCCGCGATCCGAGAGGCGCACATCCCGTCGTTCCCGATCTTCGTCAACGCGTTCATCACCGACGACGTGCGCACGCAGACCGAGCAGTTCATCCTGGTCAACTCGACCAAGCCACTGCCCAAGGGGTTGCTCTACGAGCTTCTGCCCAGCACCGACGCTCGGCTGCCCACGCAGCTCCACCGGCGCCGGTTGCCCTCCCAGTTGCTCGAGCGCCTCAACCACGACGACCGCTCGCCGCTGCACCACATGGTCCGAACGCCGACCTCACCCGAGGGCATGGTCAAGGACAACTCGGTGCTCAAGATGCTGAGCAACAGTCTCAGCGACGGCGCGCTCTTTCACTACCGCAGCGGTGGAGAAGACGGGCCCGACGTGGACGCCATGTTCGCGCTGCTGTGTTCGTTCTGGGAGGCCGTGAAGACCGTGTTCCCCGAGGCGTGGGGGAAGAATCCTCGGCAATCACGGCTGATGCACGGAGCGGGGATCGTGGCGGTGGGCAACCTCATGGACCACCTCACGGCCAAGTATTCTCGCAAGGGCATCCCGTCGGCGAGCTACTTCGCAAAACGCCTGACGCTGGTGGCTCCGTACTGTGCGTGGGTCCAGGGAACGTGGAAGATCCCCAAGAACCGGCGAAAGTGGAACGAAGTCCAGAACACTCGGCAGGATGTCGCGTTGCTCACCGAATTCCTCCAGCGGACCTACGACTACGTGGCCCAGAACTCGTGAGACGTCGGGCGCGGCTCACTTACGGCTCGTGACCCGCTCCCTCCCAACGAACGCCACGAACGCCACCCCGCTGAGCGGGTACGGAAACCCGATCCCCATCACCGCCCAGATCCCCGCGTGCATGCCCCACGCCCCGGCCACCCACGCCCACCGCAGCCACCCGCCCCGCAGCGCCAGCGGGGCCCCCACCTCGAGCGCCACCGTGGCCACGGCCATCGCCGAGAACACCCCCGCGTGGGGCCACATCCACGCGCCGATCCCCAGCCCGCCCTCGGCCCCCACCGAGCGCATGCGCAGGGCCTCGTGGGCCACCTGCAGGCGCAGCGCGTCGCCCGACAGCCACTCCAGGCCCCCCAGGCGCAGCTTGGCCAGCCCGGCGATCG
>JGI12210J13797_10555434_pt1 | contig 12540 bp, 8 predicted proteins | sample ElkSlonscriptome_3_FD_13797 | JGI IMG/M metagenome (IMG submission 13797) | reverse complement strand
CTGAATCGGACCAAACAGGGCCGGCAGGCTAGAGTGGTCGCGCCAAGGCGAGCGTCCCGGCGGCACACGCCGCCCCAGCGAAACCGAAGAGGGGACCCAGGACCAGAGGCATGGTGATGCCGAGCCCGGCGATCACGGAGAGGAAGCCCAGGAAGCCGAAGCCCAGGGGGAACGGGACATCGGCCGTGTCGGGTCCCACCACCAGCAGGAGTGCCATCCCTGCGGCGAACCAGGCGAACCCCCAGGTCAGCCCCGGCCCCAACGCCCCTCGCAGCCTCCTCGACCAGTTGCCCACGACGACCCCTCCATTGCCGGACCCTGGTCGATGACGCAGCCCACCGGATGGGATGTAGCCGACCGGAGGTGACCGACCGACTGGACGTGAATGACTTCCCTTCGCGAAGTAGTCTTCGCAGAGAAGTGGCCGCAAGACCGGTGGAGCCTCAACGCCGACGCCCGGGTTGAAGAGTCTCTGGAGGACGTTATCGGACCCCCACAGGCCGACCATCCAGATCCCATGCGGGATCGATGGGGATTCCGAGATGAGTCAGCGCCGTGACCGCGACGTCGACGATGAAGACCGAATCGGGAACGAGGTCGGCGTGCACGGCGGGTCCGCTGGCCAGAAAGTAGATGGTGCGCTCCTCCGGGGTATCGCCGCCGTGTCCGCCGTCGGTTCGACGCCCGTGGTCGGTGCTGGAGAGGATCAGCCAGTCCTCCTGAGCGTACGTCGGCCGCTGTCGAAGGGCGGCCACCAACCGGCCCACGTGTCGGTCTGCCAGGGCGATGGAGGCCCGGTACTCGGCTCCGATGGAGCCGTATTCGTGGCTGGTCTCGTCGGGGTTGCCCAGGTACACGAAGAGGGCGTCGGGATCCCCTCCTCTGAGGACACCCACGGCTTGCTGCACAGTCTCCTCGTCCGCTTCGACCCACCCCAGCTCGTATCCGTCCAACACTCGTCGGTCGTCGACCCGGTCGCTGATCGTCGGAGACCCGTCCTCTGCCCGCACGAGGGGCGTCCAATCGGCGATGGCGAAGGTCCCCAACTCGGGACGGACCTCCTCGATACGGGTGAGGAAGTCAGGGAAGAGGTCGTAGCGCTTGCCGGTGAACTCGTTGTCCGTCACGCCGTGCTTCTCCGGCCAGACCCCGTTCAAGAAGGACGACCAGCCGGGGCCGCTTACCGTGGGAAAGCCGGTCCTTGCGTCCTGGACCATTACGCCCTGCCTTGCGAGGGCGTCCAGGTTGGGGGTGGAGACCCGGGCCAGAATGTCGGGGCGGATACCGTCGATACCGACGACGAGGACCTTTCGCACCGGGTCCGTCGGCAAGCCGTCGGCGCCTCCCATGCCAGGGCCGTCGGGAGCACAGGCGAATCCGGACGGGAGGAGGGACAGGAGGACGATCCAGCGAGGAGTGATTCGGGACTTGCGGGTCATCGTGGACCAGGGCCGTAGGTGGGGGACGTTGACGGATCGGGGCGTCGATGCACATACACCCCCGGAAGGTGAGAGGCACGGAGTTCTCATGCACGCTGCCGCGCCTGACCCCAGGATCACGAGTTCCGGGGCAGAGGAGGGGGTGGTTGGTGACCTTGTCGAGCGCGACTCGGCCGCGTTGTGGGGCTCCGCGGCAGCGGATCTTCGCTGGTAACGCCGGGTGGTTCGGCGATCGAGGCGCGCCCACTGTGCGAATCCCGTGAAAGGGAGTTACAGTGTGGGCCTTGCCCTCCGTCTCTCCCACCCCCTCGAGAGTTGCCCGAACCCTCCCCTCCCGAGAATCGCGTCTGGCCGTGTTGGGGCCGGGTGGATACGGTCAAGGCCGTGTTCGTCGTGTTTCTGGGGGCTTACATCCTCTTGGGGGAGGGACCACGTTGGATCGGCAGCGGCGACGAGAGTTCAGCAGTCCACGGTCCGATGCAGGATGGGCTTCGGACGTGGGCGGATCCCGAGGAGCGTCGGCCGCCCCGAGCGGCCCGACGGGAATCCGAAGCCGTCCACGCCCGTGGAGGGTGGGCTGCGGACGACTGCACGGGAAGCTTCGAGGTCTTCGCACCGGGACCCGGGGGATCGCTGCACTTCGCCGTCTGGGAGCCCGTCTCGCAACGCCCTGGGCCCCCGCCGGCCCGCTCCGCCTCGTCGGCATCGAAGAAGGTCGCACCCGACATCGACGGGTGTGCCCCCAGGTCCCTCCACGACGTGCTACCGGGCCGGACCCCCGGAGACCCGGCCCACTGACCCGGGATCGGTGGTTGGCCCTCGTGTCCCGACCTCCTGACCACCCGGCGATCGACCTCGCGGACAGGTGTGCCGTGATCCCCGAGCCTCGGAAGCCTGAGACCCGCCTCTTCCGGCGGACCGGGTGGGTGCTGGGCACCCTCCTGGCCCTGAGCAGCTCCGCCTGCCTGGGCAACGTCGGGCAGTCGTCCATGGAGTCGGTCACCAGCGAGGCCTTCGAAATCGAAGCCACCACGCAGCGAACTCGTATTGCGGCTCAGAACGCCGAGACCAACCTCCTCGGTCTGATCGAGCTGAGCGCCAACCGGATCATCGCCGCCACAGACGACCGGGAGGTCGCCCGCAACGCTCTCCGTTGGAAGGCCGGGGCCATCCCCGTCGTGCAGAGGGCGGCGCATCATCCTGACGCCCTGGTGAGCTTCGTCGACGGGTGGATCCTGCTGGTCCAGATGCGGGAGTACCTGGATACCGGCCAGGGACGGGACCTCTTCGGGGACCAGCAGTCCATGGCGGTGGAGCCGCTGACGGAGATGGAGACCCGCCTGGCCACTCTGATCGAGGAGACGATCGGCTCCACCAACTACGGGACAATCAGCCAGTTCGTGTCGAACTGGGCCGAGGCGAACCCCATCGACAACCCGCTCTTCGTGCGCCTCCCTGTATCGAGCTTCGTGGCAGATGCCCTTGGGGAGGTGCGCATGGGCGGCGTGCAGGCCGTCGGCCGCCTCGAGGAGCTCGCCTTCGACGCGCAGCAGATGGCCCAGAGTTACCTGACTTACACCCCGAAGGTGGTCTTGTGGCAGGCACAGCTGTTGGTCGAAGAGATGCTCGACACGGCCAGCGTCGGTCCCCTCATGAGCCAGGTCGATCGCCTTGAGCTGTCGATGGCGGCCACGCGCCTCATCGATGAGTTCCCGGAGCTGATCCGGGCCGAACGCGCGGCCACCACGGCAGAGGTGGCAGCCCTGACCGAGGCTTCTCTTGCGACTCTAGCGGGCCTCGCCTCCCGGGAGCGAGAGCTGGTTCTGGCCGAGGTGGCCCGCCTGGTCCGAGCCGAGCGGGCGGCGCTGGCGGACGACATCGCCGAGGCGCTGATCCGAACCATGAACGAGGCCGGTGACGAGGCCATCGTGGTCATCGATCACACGCTCGAGAGGATCGCCGTGATGGCGGGGGCGCTGATCATCCTTCTGGCCCTGATCCAATACCTTCTATTCCGCACCCTCCTGGCGCGGCGCCGGACGTGAAGGGCAAGGCCACCCCGATGGAGCGCTGACGGCGCCGTCTAGTCCCCACCCGTGGGAACCGGGGCAATCCGCGCTGGGACGGAATTCGGGGGGGCGTGAACACCCTGCTGATCGGGTTGAGCGGAGCGGCCTTCCCCCTGGACCTCGAGGGCGTTCGAGGCCCGCTCTTCCGAGTTCTCGGAGGCCTTCCAACCGCGAAGCATCGCCTGGTCGTGGCTCACGGCCCACAACGCCACAAGGAAACCCAGGTAGAACAGGCCGGAGCCGAGGCCGATGAAGGACAGGCTCCAAAGAACGCCCGCAGCGAACCCGGTGACGGCCATGCCAACTGTGTAGCCCACTGCGGGGCGACGGGCGAGAATCCGCCCCAGACGCCGGAAGGCCAACGCCACGGCGCCGGCCAGCATCCCGCCTTTGATCAGGACCATGCCCCGAAGCACCCGGGTCAGACCTTCGGGCCGAGCCACCGGGTCGGCAAGGGACGTGGCCAGGGCCCATCCGGCGACGATGGATACGACAACAGCAAACAAAAGGACCGCTCTATCTCTTCTCGCGCGTGGATTCTCGGAAAGCATGAGACTCACTGCGTTCGGGGAGTTCGTACGAGGGGTTGGCTACCCTCGACCTCCTCGCCCGGTTCGCCGCAGCTTGCTCCCCAGGCCGACGGCTAGATTCCGGTAGATCACCACACCGGTGCTGGGGCGTCGCCGGACGAAGGCCTCCAAGGCGTCGGCCTCCACCGAGGCCACCTGAATCGGAGTCTCGGCGACGGCGGCGGCGGAGTGGGTCGTCCGGGTCAACAGAGCCGTCTCGCCGAGACACTCCCCCGCCGCCACCCAACCGACCCGCCGGAATCCAGGGACCTCGATCCGGACCTGACCGGAGAGGACGATCCACATCTCGTTCGAGGGGTCGCCGGCGTTGAAGATCTCCGTACCGGCCGGGTACTCCTCGACGTGGAAGAGGGCGGCAATCTCCAGCACGTCGGGATCCTCCAGGCCCTCGAAGAGCTCGATCTGGTCCAACACCTCGGTGACCCGGGGTTCGACCTCGTTGCGCCGGAAGGAGCCCATCACCAGCTCCGCAACCTCCTTGGTGGGTGAGACGAACTCGGCCTCCTCCTCCAGGGGGATGAAGAGCCTCACCATCCGTATCAAGTCGAGGCGCTCCACGTCGTGAAAGGCCAGCGCCGGCACGTACGCCGCCGGCGAGAACCCCAGATCCAGGAGCGTTCGCTGCATTCGGGGCGAGTAGGCGCTCACATCGATCTCCACATACGCCATCCCCGGCGTGTCTCTGAGCCGAACCAGGAGGTGGCGCAGGAGGAAGGGGATCGCCTCGTCCTCCAGCGTGATCAACTCGAAGACCCGAGCGCTCCCCTCGTTGTGGTCCTCCAGATACCCGACGCCCCCGATGACCTGGCCACCCCGCATCGCCAGGAGGTACTGGGAGTCGGAGGCCTGAAGTCGAAACAGGCCGTAGTGAAGTCGCAGCGGGCCGAAGATCTCTCGGTTCTTGAGCCGCCCCCGTTCGATGCGCAGCAGGTCGGCGTACCCGGTGGTGGACATCTCCTGAATTTCGTAGTCCCCCACCGGATACGGCCTGGATTCCTCGTCCACCAGGGGGTGACCCCGCAGCCCGACCCGCTCCAGAGCGCCACACGCCAGAGCGTAGGACTCCGGGGTGATCCGGGGGTGGTTTCGACGCAAGCTCAGGGCGTCGCCGAAGTACCGGACAGACGCTGAAACGCTCTCCCTTCGGGATCCAAAGCGAAGCTTGAGAGGCAGGAGCCCCACCGGGGTGAAGCCGTGTCGCCTCGCCAAGCGCTGGGTGAATGGGTGGAAGACACGAGCCTCCATGAATCCCACATGCAGGCGGCCCTCCACTCTTTTGATCCGCTCATCCACCAGCCGGCTGCCGATACCCCGGTGACGCCAGTCGGGGTGGACCGCCAGCCGCCCGAACTCTCCCACGAGGTCCGTAAAGGCCCCGATCTCGAGGATGACCGACGCCGTGGCCACGGCCCGGCCCGCGTCGGAGTCCACGGCCACCAGGATGAGTTCCTGGTCGGAGAAGATCATGCGACGGAGGGCGTCGATGTCGTAGAAGTCCGGATAGACGTAGTCGTCTCCATAGCTCGCGACGAAGATGTCGCGAATCCACGGAGCGTCGGCCTCCACGGCCTTCCGGACCTCGACCATGCTACCCCCTGGGCTGAGCCGTCTCGAGCTCCTCTCGGGTCTCGACCGAGACGGCGGGTTCTGCATCGGCCAGCGCCGCGTGGGCTGCGGCCAGACGAGCCACCGGAACCCGGAAGGGTGAGCACGAGACGTAATCCAGCCCCACCTCGTGGCAGAACTGGATGGTCTCCGGGTCGCCCCCGTGCTCCCCGCAGATCCCCACCTCGAGGTCGGGACGCACGGCGCGGCCATCCTCCGTGGCGATGGAGATCAGGCGGCCCACCCCCTCCCGGTCTATGGTGGCGAAGGGATTCGCCGGGAGGATGTGGCGCCCGAGGTACTCCACAAGGAAGCCGGACTCCGCATCGTCCCGGGAGATCCCGAACGTGGTCTGCGTCAGGTCGTTCGTGCCGAAGGAGAAGAAGTGCGCGACGCCGGCCATCTCCCCGGCCGTGAGCGCTGCCCGGGGGACCTCGATCATGGAACCGAAGAGGTACGGCACCTCCACCCCGGTCTCTTCCTTGACGGCGCGGGCTACCGCCTCCACTACCGCCTCCTGCTCCCGAAGCTCCTCGACGTGACTCACCAGAGGGATCATGATCTCCGGCCGGGCGTCGACGCCGTCCTCGATGCAACGAGTGGCGGCCTCGAAGACCGCTCGTACCTGCATCCTCGGGAGCTGGGGAATGAGGATGCTGAGTCGAACCCCCCGGGTCCCAAGCATCGGGTTGGCTTCAGAGAGCTCCTCCACCCGGTCCAGGAGCCGTTGCTTCTCCTGGATACCACCCAGGAGCTCGTCGATCTCACCCAGCGTTCCGGCATCTCGAAGAGCCAGCTTCAGGTCTGCAAGCTCGGAAGAGAGGTCGTGGGCTGTGGGCAGGAACTCGTGGAGTGGAGGGTCGAGGAGCCGGATCACCACGGGAAGCCCTTCCATAGCCCGGAAGAGCCCCTCGAAGTCGTCCCGCTGGAGAGGCAGGAGAGTCGCCAGGGCCTCTTCCCGCTCTGCTACGGACTCTGCCATGATCATGCTCTGGACCACCGACAGCCGATCCGCCTCGAAGAACATGTGCTCCGTGCGGCACAGTCCGATCCCCTGGGCGCCGTACTCCCGTGCCCGCTCGGCGTCGGCGGGGTAGTCGGCGTTGGCCCGGACCTCGATCTTCCGTATCGAGTCGGCCCACTCCAGGAGGGTGAGCAGCTCGGGGTTCGACAGATCGGCGTCCACGGTGGCCAGCTTCCCTTGGTACACCAGGCCGTGCGTCCCATCCAGGGCGATCCACTCCCCTTCCTTGATGACCGTGCCGTCCGGAGTGGTGATCGTCCGGTGATCCAGGTCGATCTCCAGATCGGTGGCCCCGACCACGGCGGGCTTCCCGAACTGTCGGGCCACCAGCGCCGCATGGCTGGTCCGGCCTCCTCGGGTCGTCAGGATCCCCTCGGCCGCCAGCATCCCGTGGACGTCGTCGGGCTTGGTCTCGGGGCGTACCATGATCACGGGTCGACCGGCCTCCGCCCACCGCTCCGCAGAGTCGGGGTCCAGGACCGCCATCCCCACCGCCGCCCCGGGAGAGACGTTCAGCGCCTCCGCCACCGGGACCGCCGCCGCCACGGCCTCGGGGTCGAGGCGGGGGTGGAGGAAGGCATCGATCTGATCGGGCTTCACCCGGGATACCGCCTCCTCACGGGTGATCAGCCCCTCCCGCACCTGGTCCACCGCGATCCGGACCTCGGCCTGGGGGGTCCGCTTCCCGTCCCGGGTCTGGAGAATCCAGAGGTGCCCGCGGTCCACGGTGAACTCCATGTCCTGCATGTTCCGATAGTGTGTCTCGAGATCCTTGGCGATGTCCCGGAGCTGCGCAGCGACCTCAGGCATGATCTCATCGAGTTCCGAAAGGGGTCGGGTCGTGCGAATCCCGGCCACCACGTCCTCCCCCTGGGCGTTCAGGAGGAAATCCCCCTCCATTCGGTTGACCCCGGTGGTGGCGTTCCGGGACATGGCCACGCCGGTGGCGGAGCCCTCCCCGATGTTGCCGTACACCATCCGCTGGACGGTGACGGCGGTGCCCAGGCTCCCGTCGATCCCCGCCGCCTTGCGGTAGTCCACGGCACGACGACCCATCCAGGACCGGAACACCGCCTCAGTGGTCCGCCGGAGCTGCTCCTGGGGGTCCTGGGGGAAGGGCTCGTGGGTGTAGGTCCGGTAGATCTCCTGGAAGCGCCGAGTCACCGCGCGCCAATCCTCCTCGTTGAACTCGGTGTCGCTGGCTACGCCGGCTGAGCGACGCCGGGCCGAGATCACCGCCTCGAAGACCTCGTCGGGGACGTCCATGACCACGGAGCCGAACATATGGACCAGGCGACGATACAAGTCGTAGACGAATCGACCGTCTCCGGTGCGCTGGACCATGGCCTCGGCGATCTCGTCGTTCATCCCCACGTTCAGGACCGTGTCCATCATCCCGGGCATGGAAAAGCGGGCGCCGGACCGGCAGGATACGAGCAGCGGCCTGGCCGGGTCCCCGAAGGTGCGCTCGGTGAGCCTCTCCAGGCCCCGGACCGCCTCCGTCTCCTGCTCCCACAGGCCCTCGGGCCAGTCTCCGGCCTCGAGATAGGCCATGCAGGCCCGACTGGTGACGGTGAAGCCGGGGGGGACGGGGATTCCCAGCCGGGTCATGTCACCCAGATTTGCGCCCTTCCCGCCCAGGAGCGACCGGACCTCCTCCCAGTCCCCGCCCACCCGAGACTCGGCGGCGTCCAGCTCATTGAACAGGTAGACGAACTTCTCCATGGGGCGGCCTCGTGTCGTGGAAGAGCGAATGGTTCATGGCAGTCGGGTCATCGAACGCAGGGGCCACGGCGGAGCCGTGGTCCGGGTGCGCGCACACTGGGTCACGGTAGACGCGGCAGCAACACTCTCGATGTCGGGAATTCGCCTAAACCGGTGTAGGTCAGACCCCTTTCGACCGCTTTCCCCGGCGGGATCGGCCTTCGGGAGCCGATCCTGGTCCAGTACCGAGCGGGCACCCGTGGGACGGAAGCTCGCCGTCCTTCGCCGCGCCGCGCCGCGCGGCCTCCAGGCGGATCCCTGCCCGCTCGCCCGGTGTGGCGGAGAACCATGCCTTGATCTCCTCGACGGTCCTGCCGCAGCTGGTGCACATGATCCGCTCGGAGTCCAGCTGACACGTCCGGGTGCACGGAGACGGCACATGTCCGGCCAGACAGCTTCGGCAGAGGCACGGTCCGCCCGGGCCCGGAAGACCCACCCGGACCAGGATTTCTGCAGAGAGAGGTCCGCTCAAACACCAGCAACGGTGCCGACGTCCGGGCCCGGGACACTCGTTGGGCCCCCCGCAGACCGGGCAGGCCAAGGGGTCGATGCTCAGGGCTCGAACACCGCGATGCGGGCCGCCGACGGGCCCTGACCGGTGGGGATGCTATCGACCAGGGTGAAGGTGTCCGCCTCGTAGACGAAGAGGTAGGGCGGCAATCCATCGGAGGGGCTACCGAAGAAGGTCTGGTAGAGCCGGCCGTCGGCGGCGGCCACGGCGTCGAAGGCCCCGCGGCACCCGCCCCCCTCGAGGGGTGCGCAGACCGGGTCGTCGGAACCCCTCAGCCAAGTCCGGGTCACGGTGTCGAAGACGATCGTCCCCAGAAAGAAACCCGAGATGTAGGCCAGTCCGTCGCCGTCCACCGAGATGGCACCGGCACCGACCCCGGCGTTCTCGATCAGATCGAGCCGCTGAAGGGTGACCGGGTCGATGATGGCCAGGGTGGCGGGGCTCACGAAGTCTCCGGTGTTCACCACGTAGAGGAGTCCGTCGGGTCCAGCCGCGGCGGCGCTGGGGTTGTTTCCTCCGGTCGAGACGGTGCCCAGGACCTCGAGAGAGGTGGGATTCAGCGCTGTCACCACGCCTTCGCCCAGGGGAGAGAAGCTCTCGTCCAGGTTGCCGGAGACCACGAGCGCCCGGCCGTCCACGATTTCAATGTCCGTAGGGGCCGGCGTCACAGAGACGAGGTCGGAGATCTCATTGGACTCTTGTTCGAGGGTGGCCCGGCCAACCTGGTCATCCAGCAGGTTCGCCACGAGGAGCGCTCCGTCATCCGTGAATGCGGAGCCTGTCGCATTCCCCGAGGGAAAGAGGAAGAAGCGGTCGATCCTGAGGGTCGCCGGGTCGATGAGGGCGATCGACGCCGCGTTCCCCAGGGGAACGGCGAGGTTCCGGCTCCCCACGATGATCCCAGTCGGGGTCACGGCGCTGCTGGCCCCCAGAGCCACCTCCCGGCTCTCGATGGGATTCCCCACCTGGAAGAGCCCGAGGGTGTTGTCCAGGGAGTTCACCACCAGCCCGATCTGGGGGTCGCTATCGGTGCCCTGGAAGAAGGGTCGGTCGTCGCCGGGGTCAACGGGATCGTCGTCGCCACAGGCTGCGAGGAGGGCAACGGTTGCGAGGAGAAGGGCGGCGGGACGTCGCTTCAGGGAGGCGAATCGGTGGTTCATGAGTCCTCGAAATGAATAAGAGAGTGCAGAAGTAGGAGCGGCTCAACCACCTGGGGGGCCGGCACGGATCCGCAGACTCAGCATCCGGCCCGGGAGGGGGTAGTCCACCAGGAGAGCCGCGGGTTCGTCCAAGAGGTTCTGGACCGCGAGCTCCACGGAACCACCCACCGCGTCGAGGCGGAAGGCCCACCGCATCGCAGCGTCCAGCCGCCCATAGCCGGGCAGCGAGTTGAGCTCGGTACCGGGGCTCGTACGCCGCTCCCCGACCCAACGCCACCGAGCGCTCCAGTCCAGCCCCAAAAGTGCGAGGGAAGCCGCCACGTCGGCCGTGAGCTCGGGGCGGTAGACGACCTGCCCCTCGAGGGTGGAGTTCGCGTAGCGCACCCGGGTCCACCCCACGTCTCCCCGGAGCAAGGTCAGCGCCCCGGCCTGTAGCTCGGTGGAGAGTTCGAGGCCCTCCCGGTCGACATCCACGTTTCGGGGGCTCCACACGAACCGGAAGTCAGGGAACCAGAGGATCATCCCGTCCACATCGGCGCGATAAGCCGACGCCCCCACCGTCCCGGTCCAACCGGCACCCTCGACCGTCTGGCGCAGCTCCAGCCCCACCTCACCACGCACCCGCTCCGGAGCGAGCTCCGGATTCGGGGCTGCCAGGACTCCCTCCCGGAAGAAGAGGTCGGAGACATCCGGAGGTGACACCGCACTCCCCACCATCGCCTCCAACGAAGTGCCCCCCCGGTTCAGGAGGATCGACGCCGAAGGCGATAGGACCAGGCCGTCCAGGAAGTCGTGGACGTCGCCCCTGAGTCCCCCGGCGATCTCCACCGAGCCTAGGTCGGTGCCGGCTCGCCAGACCCCGTGGAGCCAACCGCCCCCGCCCACGACCTGGTCCGGAGCGCCCGGTGCGAGAGTCGTGCTCTCGATGCCCCACCCCCGTCCGTCCAGCCCGGCACGCCAGTCGAGTCCCCCTGCACGAAGACGGGCCTCACCCCGACCCTCCAGGCGCAGGACGCTGGACTCGGCTCGGTAGGCCTCGCCGAAGGGTGGCGAGGGGTCGTGGACCAGGGCCTCGGTGCGATCCGCACCCACGGAGGCGCTCCAGCCCTGTCCCGCGGATCCCCCGTCTCCCTGCAGTACCGCGCCGATCCGGCCTTCGTCGTTCTCGCCGGTCGTAGAGGGCTGAACGACAGTGCCCGGGCTCCCCCGAGACGCGTCACGGGCGTGGAGTCGAAGGCGGAGCCGGGGACCCTCGTCGGGATCCCACGCCGTCTCGACGTACCCGGAGAGCCACTGCGCTTCGGCGTTATCCCGGGTGCCGACGCCGCCGCCTCGCACGTCGGGAATGGGATACTCGAAGTCCCCGGAGGTACGGTTCCATTCCCCGCCGAGGGCCCAACGCCAAGCCGATCCCGGAGTCGCGAGGTTGGCGGACCCTCCCAATGCCCAGGTGCCCAGGCTCCCGCTCTCGACACGAGCCCGGACGGAGGAGGCTCCGGGTCGGATCGTCTCGATGAGGATCGCTCCGGCCAGGGCTCCGGCCCCGTATCGGGCTGCGGCAGCGCCGGGAACCACGGTGACCCGGGCCACGTTCGACAGGTCCACCTCCGAAAGGTCGGCCTCTCCGGTGAGGGGCGAATTGAGGACGACGCCGTCCACGAGAACCAGGACCTGATCTCCCGACGATCCGCGGATCCGGGGAACCGCCGGCGTGCCCGGACCTCCCCGCCGAACCACCTGGACCCCGGGCAGGGCCTCCACCACGTCGTCCAGCGTCCGGACCTCGGCACCGAAGCCCTCGACCTCGATGGACCGTGCGCCTCGAGGGAGGGCCTCGACCTCCACTGTCAGCGCTTCGAGGCTTATCGGGGTCGGTTGCAGCCGGAAGACGACGTCCATCGTCATCCCGTTCTCGACGTCCACCACCTGTTCCGCAGGGAGGAAGCCGGCTCCCCGGGCCCAGACGGTATGTCGGCCCGGGGCAAGTCCTCGGACCATGACCCGACCGTCGACCCCCGTCCGAACCGGGGCGAGCCCACCTCCGACGACCTCGATCACGACACCGTCGAGGGGGCGCCCCGAACCCGACTCCCGCGCCTCGACCCGCAGGTGGCTCGTCACCTGGGCGGCGGCGGGGAGGGCCGCCCACCACGGACAGGACGCGGTCAGGGCCAGAAGGAAGGCCGCGCGAGCCCAGACCGCCGAAGCGGTTCCGGGCCCCTCAGCGGCGCCGATAGTCGATATGGACATCCCCGTCTTCTCCGAGACGGGGAGAAGAACGGGGTGCGCGATGCCACTACCCGGCGGTAGGGGTATCGAGGCCCATTCCCCTCCCGAGAGGGGTCGAGCGTGTCGGGACGCAGGAGAGGTCTCCTGGC
>JGI12210J13797_10501089_pt1 | contig 12543 bp, 12 predicted proteins | sample ElkSlonscriptome_3_FD_13797 | JGI IMG/M metagenome (IMG submission 13797) | reverse complement strand
CTCTGTGAGCTAAAACCTCGCATCTTGACAGCAAAGTAGAAGCTTCAGTACTCGTAAGGTATCAGGTGGTCATCAGTAGATCAGCCTATTGCCGCCCTAATTCTCACTCAGCGGAGATTTAGGTTTCGACATGCCGATTATAGCCAAGCTACGGAGAATTACGTTACATCATAATCCGTCACGCAACGGCATTCGCGGCGACCCAAAATAGACCATCTACCAGCAACGTACTCAATACAGCGCCGCTGAATGCCCATCGGGACAGCCGATGAGGCGATTTTAGAGGGGGCCAGCCTGAAACCACAAGCACCGCAATCAAGGCGATGGCGCAGCCAATGCCCCAGGGCGTTTGTACCTTCAAAACGGCTTCACCCAAAATAGGTGCGGCAAAGTCGGGCTCCACCACCATCAAAGAACGCCAGTGGGGAATGAGGTCAACCAAGTAGAAGTACAAATCTGTCAGGGCAGTGCCCACCAGAGAACCCAGGTAAAACCAGTGGCCAATATGCACATCGCGCCGCCGAATAGCGAGGATTGTAAATGGAAGACCAATAGCTTCAATGGGGAGGTGCAGCAGAGGTTCCCATCTGAGCCAGCCCCAGTAGATTGTTCCAGCTAGCCAGGTCCAGGCAAAGCCAACCAAAAGATCGCCCCAGGGCTCTAATGCAGGGCGCGATCGCATCAGCAGAGCAATGCCCCACCAGACCAGCAGCACATCTAGGCTGAGGAGGGGTGCGACGCGTACCAATGGCGCTTGAAAGAAGACCGGCACCGCCACCAAAAAAATTGCGGCCGCAAACATGAGCCACGGCTGCCGCAGTGCGGGGCGAACAGGAAGCGCTTCGAGGCGCACTGATGGGGGCTGGGGCAAGGTTGTATAAGCCAAGGGTGAAGATGAGATGAGGTTCACGTTTCTTAATATACTACAGATGCTCGGATTGAGGCGGATCTAAAAATGCCCCTGGGGGGTATATAGGGCAGTGTAGTGCGAATTTCTGCAAAAAACATCCTCTCCCCTGTAGATTGCGGCTGTAGGGCGCTTTACGGGCATATGAATCGGCAATCGTCCAGCAATATAAATTTTTTCTGAAATTTCTGCGCTTATCTTGATGCTGCCTGATCCTGCTCCTAAGCTGGAGCAACTGGAGAGATGTGGTGTGTCAACCCCAAGGACGCCAATGCAGCGTTTCCCCAATATCTCATTCCCCAATATCTCAATTGCGCTGATGAGCTGATATATGTTTTCTTTATCAAGTATCTTTTTTTATCTATCGAATTTATCGCTAGCCCCCTGGGGATTATCTATGCTGCATTCTGGTCTGAGCCTAGGGCCTAAGCTGATGGCCCAGAGCGGGGCTCAGGCTCTAGAAGGCAGTGCTACTGACTTAAATGTCTTCCAGTCCATCGTCTTGGGCATCGTTCAGGGATTGACAGAGTTTTTGCCCATCAGCAGCACAGCCCACATGAAAGCGGTGCCGGTGGCCCTGGGCTGGGGTGATCCTGGCGTGGCCTTTACCGCCATCATCCAGCTAGGGAGCATTGTGGCCATCGTTTGGTACTTCTGGGACGACTTGACCCAGGTGATCTCCGGCATGGTGCGCGCCATCGCTCAGTCCGATTATCAGTCTCAGGATTTTCGCATCGGTCTCGGCATCTTCCTTGGAACATTTCCCATTGTCATCTGTGGCCTGCTGATGAAGGCGCTGATTCCCGACTTGGATAATTCCCCCATCCGCAGCATGGGGGCGATCGCCATTGCCTCCATCGTCATGGCGCTGCTGCTGGCCTTGGCCGAAACCGTGGGTAAGCGAATGCGCAACTTGGACAAGCTAGGCACCCAGGACGGCGTCATCATGGGATGTGCCCAAGCCCTGGCCCTGATTCCAGGGGTGTCCCGCTCTGGCTCTACCCTGACGGCAGGCCTGTTTATGGGTTTAGAGCGGGCGACAGCGGCTCGGTTCTCTTTTTTGCTGGGGATTCCTGCCATTACCCTGGCGGGCCTGGTGGAGCTGGTGGGTCTGCTGGAGACCAACTTCGGCGGCATTGGTCTGGTGCCCCTGGTCGCCGGTCTAATTGCCTCAGCCGCTTCATCCTATGCCGCGATCGCCTGGCTGATTCGCTACCTGCAAAACCACAACACTTGGGTCTTTGTCTGGTATCGCCTCGGCTTTGGCGTGGCAATTTTGATTGGTCTCTTCACGGGCGTGCTGCAAAACAGCTAGCCTCCCCAAGGGGAGAAGGCCCCGTCCCGGCAATGCTGCGCCAGTCAATTTGGAAAGCTCTGCTATAAAATCGGGGTATGCGACCCATTCAGCCTGCCCTCGTCACCCGCGTCCTGCCCGACTCCATTGCCGAAGATCTCGGTTTTGAACCGGGCGATCGCCTGGTGAGCATCAACGGTGAGCGGCCCCGAGACCTAATAGACTACCGCTTTCTTTGCGCTGACGAATTGCTGACCCTAGAGGTGCTGGACAGCGCCAACGAGCGCCATGAGGTAGAGCTGGAAAAAGACCTCGATGATGACTTGGGCTTGGAGTTCGAGACGGCCCTATTTGATGGTCTGATTCAATGCAACAACCGCTGTCCCTTTTGCTTCATTGACCAGCAGCCCCCCGGCAAGCGAAAAACCCTCTACCTCAAAGACGACGACTACCGACTGAGCTTTTTGTATGGCAGCTACCTCACCCTGACGAACCTCACCCAGCCGGAGTGGGAGCGCATCGCCCAGCTGCGGCTCTCTCCACTCTATGTGTCCGTCCATGCCACCGACCCCGATGTGCGATCGCGACTGCTGAAAAATCCTCGGGCAGGCCAAATTTTAGATCAGCTGCGGTGGTTCCGTCAGCATCGGCTGCAGATTCATGCCCAGGTGGTGGTTTGCCCTGGCATCAACGATGGGGAGCAGTTGACCCGCACTCTGATGGACTTGGCGCAGTTTTATGATCCAGAGGAGCCGACGGTGCTCTCTGCTGCAGTGGTGCCTGTGGGGTTGACTCGCTTTCGCCCCGATATCGATGAACTCACCCCCGTGGACACCGCCACAGCCCGTGAGGTGATTGCCCGAGTTCAGCCACTGCAGGCCCAGCTCCTCGAGCAGCATGGCTCTCGGTTCGTTTGGCTGGCAGATGAGTGGTTTCTGATTGGCCGCTTGGACTTGCCTCCGGCAGAGCACTATGAGAGCTACCCCCAAATTGGCAACGGGGTGGGCTCAATTCATCAGTTTTTAGACCAGTTCCATCAGGCAGCCGCCGACCTGCCCCAGGCGCTTCCTCTGGGCAGCGATCGCCGCTTGTCGTGGGTGGTGGGCAACGCAGTGGAATATGCCTTTGCTCCCCTAGTGCAGCGGCTCAACCAGGTGAGCGGATTAACGGTGAGCCTCGCCCCGCTGCGCAGCCGCTATTGGGGGCAGGACATCACCGTGACCGGGCTCCTCACGGGGCAGGATCTACTCAGCCTTACCGGACAAGACTTGGGAGACGGGCTGCTGCTGCCATCACTGATGCTGAAGCACGATGAAGCCAAGTTTCTGGATGATATGACGGTAGATGAGGTGGCCGAGGCGCTGCAGACGCCAATTCACGTGGTCAACGGCGTCGATGCCCTGATTCAAACCTGCCTCACCCCAGGGTATCCTAGCCCCGTTGGTGCGGCTCGCTAGGGGGCCACGCCATGCCGCCCATTGCCCTCATCACTGACTTCGGGCTTCAAGACGCCTATGTCGGCATCATGAAAGGCGTTATTGCCGCCATCGCTCCCCCGGTCCGTTGCCTCGATATCACCCATATGGTGCCACCCCAAAATCTTCGGGTAGCCCAGTTTCATCTCATGGCCGCAGTCCCCTATCTGCCGCCGGGAACCGTCTACTTAGTCGTCGTTGACCCCGGTGTAGGCAGCGATCGCCATGCCATTGCAGTGCGCTTTCCCGGTGGAACCATCGTCTGCCCCGATAACGGTGTGCTAACGGGTCTGCTTGGCCGCTACTCACCAGCTCAGCTGCAGGCGGTCACCTTAACCCAGCCAGCCTACTGGCTTGTTTCCCCTGACTCTGAAAGCGCCCAAACCAGCGCAACGTTCCATGGGCGGGATATTTTTGCCCCTGTGGCGGCTCATCTGGCGTTGGGAACCCCGCTAGAGCAGGTGGGAGACCCCATTGCCCTGACGTCTTTGGTGCAGAAGCCAGAGCTGTCGCTGCCGAAGCAGGCCTCTAGCGGCGTCATTCAGCATATTGATCACTTCGGCAACCTGATTTCTACCATTTCTGCTGCCGCCGTCCAAGACCGCTGGAGCGCGGTCATTGGCCATCGCACTATTCCTTCCGGCAAAACCTACAGCAGCGTCGCCGCTGGGGAACTTGTGGCTCTGATCGGCAGCCACGGATGGATCGAAATTGCGGCCAACGGGGGGCGAGCGAGCGACCTGCTCCAGGGAACTATCGGCCAGCATATTGCCATTGTCACACCGAAAGCATAAAAGAGAAGAGGTATAAAAGAGCACAATATAGGGAATATTAGCATCAGTGACTCCCCTGAAGGGGCTCTTACCCCTCAGTCAGATCAGGCAATCCGGGATAGGCTGGAACATGTTGTGTTTCCTCGGCCTGAGCCAGCCCTTGCCAATCAACCCCAGTCAGTTGCCCTAGGCGACAGCGGGAGCATGGAACTCTCATCGTTCCGCCAGCTCTCACGCCATTTGCTGAAGCGAGATGCCAACAGTTATGAAGCTTTCTTTTCGGGGCGTTTTATACGAGAGCCCATTCCGATCTACCGATGTCTACTCCATTTCCGATTTTCCGTCTCAGTACGACATGCTGTCTCAGCAGATGAGCCAAATCCCTGGCCTAGAGGCCTCGCTACACCTCCAAGCGCCACAGGCCCACGCGCAAGAGTATCCGTCCCCAGAGTATCTATACCAAGAGCATCTGTACCAAGAGCATCACCATGCAGAGCGGCTGCAGACCCAGACCATTGCAATGCCAATGCTGCTCTCCCCCATCGCCTCCATCCTCGTTGCGATTTGGGAACCTGCTCCCCAAAACGAATCTCGCATCCGGCCATTTCACTTTGTCGCGAAGTACCTTCTCTCATCCCAGCAGTCAGTATTCGGCCTGCTGAAGCACTACCACACTATCTATCTCGATACCCCAGAAAACCCTGCGCCCCATTTCTTTATTGGCGTCCGCGGCTCGCTGATTCAGATGATGGCCTCTTTGCCGGGATAGATATCCCGAATCTTCATTAGAATAGGGTGGCCCACGACCAACGCCTTCTACCTCAACCGCCGCCATGGGATATTCCATTGACGCTACAACTTCAACCTTTCAAGATGCGGTGCTTGAGGCATCTCACCAACAGCCGATTCTGGTGGACTTTTTTGCCCAGTGGTGTGGCCCCTGCCAGCTGCTGAAGCCCACGTTGGAGAGAGTAACCCAGGAATATAGCGTCGGGCTGGCCAAAGTAGATATCGATCAGAGCCCAGAGCTAGCTAATGCCTTCGGCGTCGAGGGCGTGCCTGACGTGCGCATTGCGGTAGCCGGTCAGCTGCAGCCGGGATTTGTGGGTGTCATCGCAGAACCCCAGCTGCGATCGCTTTTGGAAAACCTCGGGGGGGCCTCTGCCGTTGAGGCCGGACTGCAAGAGGTTGAAGCGGCCATAGGCGCAGGGGAGACCGAGCGGGCTTCAGACCGGTTAGACGACCTGCTCACTCAGCATCCTGGAGATGAACGCGTAGTAGCCGCTGCCATACCTTTTTGGATAGCGCAACGGCAGCTTCATCGCGCCCAATCAGCATTTGAAGCAGCGCTAGAGGTGGTTTCCAATCCCAACAGTGCCTTTCTACGAACGCTCCGGGGAACGCTTCACCTCGCCTATCTATGTCAAACCGATGCTTCTGGCGCTAGGGGGAGCGACCCTGAGACAGAGGAGCTGAAACAGCTCGCCTGCAAAGCCTCTCAGGGCCATGATCTCGAATCTGCCTTAGCAGGATTTTTGGCGATTCTTGAGGGCGATCGCCACCATCAAGACCAGGCTCGGAAGGCCATGATTGCCGTCTTCGACTGCCTTGGGGACGAGCATTCGTTGACGAAGGCGTACCGCAAGAAGATGATGATGGCGCTGTTTTAGCCCAGCACAACAAGCCCGGCGCGACGATCTGGCGGCATCAGGCGCTGGCGGCATGGACCGCAACAGGCTCTGTTTGCGCTGTCTTCGTTTTCTCCTCGGGCACCTCGGTCTGGGGATGCACAATCAGCACTGAGCAAGGCGCGTGGTGATTTACATACTGACTCACGCTGCCCAGCAGAATTTCCTGAAGGCTAGAGCGTCCGCGGCTACCCACTAAGACAAGGTCGGCATTCCAGACCTTAGCCTGTCGGCAAATGAGCGGCCCAGCAGCGCCCTTTGTCAGGCTAACCGACGCCGCCACACCATTGGCGATCGCACTATCAGCCCGGCCTTGAAGCAGATTGAGCTGCCGCTGCTCATAGTCTCGCTCTTGCTTCCAGTACAGGGCCATCGCCTCGTGATAGACATCAGGGGCATATTCCATGCCAACGCTGCTCGGCAGTGGGGGGCAGTCAGTTTCGTGGAAATCCAGCACATGTAGCACCAATAGCTCTGCGTTGAGGGCCTGGGCGAGCTCCCGGCCTTTACCATAGACGTCATCGTCGCGTTTTGAGTGATCCAAAGCTACCAAAATGCGGTGAACCATCGTTTGTCTCCTTCAGGCACAGTCCGTCACAGTAGGCCGACTGCGCAATCCTCACACCTCGGTGCCTACATCTAGCACCTGTTGCGCTATCGACCTTTGCCTGCAAGGTTACCGAACTAAGCTGAGGATGTTGTGATGGTACACAAGCGTTAATACAGTTCGTAGCGCAGCAGGCGACAGTCAATCCCTCCGTTAAGCACAGGAATACGCCGCGACGCTCGGAGCCCAATGTGCTTGGCCAGCGCCATATTGCCGCACAGCACATAGGCCGTCCACCCCCGACAGCGCTGTTTCAGCACGTCCCCCAGCTGTTTGTAAAACGGAATGAGCATTTCCACCGTTCCGATACGCTCCCCATAGGGCGGGTTGCAGATGATGATGCCGTGGTCGGTGGGGGGCGTCATGTCCAAAAGAGCTTTTTGCTGCAGGGTGATCGACTCAGCGACCCCAGCCATTGCGGCATTGCTCTGGGCCTGCTGAATTACTGCACCATCGCGATCGCTGCCCACAATGGGAGCTGCCGCCGCTGAGCGCTGCTCCATGTGGGCCTCGTCCTGCTGCTGGTCCCAAAGCGCGGCGTCGAAGTCGGACCACCGCTGAAAGGCGAAGGTGCGCCCCAGCCCAGGGGCAATATTGAGAGCCTGACGAGCCGCTTCTATGGGCAATGTACCTGAACCACAGAGGGGGTCAAGAAAGGGCTGTTCCGGCGTCCAGTCCGCGAGCTTGAGCAGGGCGGCGGCCAAAGTCTCCTTCAAAGGGGCCTCGCCCATGGCCGGTCGATAGCCGCGTCGGTGCAGGCTCTCCCCAGTGCTGTCGAGGCTGATGGTAGCCCGTGGCCCCTTGGACGATCTCGAAGATCCATCGCCGCCAATGTGGACATTCACCTGCAGGTCCGGGGCCTCGGTGTCGATGCTGGACCGTTCGCCGTACTGCTGCCGCTGCTGGTCTACGATGGCGTTTTTCACCTGCAGCGCCGTGAAATGGGTATGGTTGAGCTGGCGGTTTTTGCCGGTGGCGCGAACGGCAAAGGTCTGGTCTGGGGTCAGGTACTGCGACCAGTCAATGGTTTGGATGCCTCGATAGAGCTGCTTTGCATCCCGGCTTCCCTGCTCGGCCAGCTGCAGCAGAACGCGAAACGGCAGCCGTCCCCAGAGGTTGACGCGGTAGAGCAAGGCGCGATCGCCCTCGAATCCAACTCCGGCAAAACCTGGCTCAACGGCCTTTGCTCCAAGCTGTTTAAGTTCTTCAGCTACGAGAGGTTCTAGTCCTCGGGCGGCAGTAGCGAAGTAGCGATAGGTGGTCATAGTGGTTACGCATGTGATTATGCATGGGAAGCCTATCTTAAATTCAAACCCTTGGGCTAGCTCCGGCTACGACACTATCACTAAACCGCCTGGCCTGCGCTAGGGTAAAGTCATACTCAATACCTGTCCCCACCCGTCCCCTTACCCCAATACTCCTACGCGGCTGCCCTGCCCATGACAACACCTGCATCTCCCCTCACCTCCGGCTCCCTGGTTCCCCCCTCCCCCCCAGGATTTTGCTCAGGGTTCGTCGGCATCGTGGGCCGCCCCAACGTGGGGAAATCCACCTTGATGAATCGCTTGGTGGGGCAAAAAGTTGCCATCACCTCTCCTGTCGCACAGACCACCCGCAACCGACTCCAGGGCATTTTGACACTGCCGGAAGCCCAAATCATTTTTGTTGACACTCCCGGCATCCATAAGCCCCACCACCAGCTGGGCAAAGTGCTGGTCAGAAATGCCCGCACCGCCATCAGCTCTGTGGATGTGGTGCTGCTGACGGTGGATGGTTCCGTTCCCGCCGGTCGGGGCGATCGCTTCATTGTCGATTTACTAGCCCAATCGTCGCAGCAGGTGGTGCTGGGTCTCAATAAGCTAGACCAGCGCAGCGATGACGGAGGAGAAATCAAGGCTTCTTATGAGGCGATCGCCAATGACCATGGCTGGCCATTAGTCGAGTTTTCCGCCCTGGAGGGCACCCACGTCGAGGCTGTGCTGGCTCACCTGACTGAGCGACTGGACCCCGGCCCCTACTATTATCCCCCTGACCTAGTCACCGACCAGCCTGAACGGTTCATCATGGGGGAGCTGATTCGCGAGCAGATTTTGCTGCAGACGCGGGAGGAGGTGCCCCATTCGGTGGCCATCTCCATCGATCAGGTGGATGAAGCGCCGGATATCACCCGCATTTTGGCGACCATCCATGTGGAGCGCATGTCTCAAAAAGGCATCCTGATTGGCAAGGGGGGGAGCAAAATTAAGCAGCTGGGCACGGCGGCTCGAGAGCAAATTCAAAAGCTGGTGATGGGAAAGGTTTATTTAGAGCTGTTTGTGCGGGTGCAGGAGCGGTGGCGGCAGTCCCAGACGCAGCTGGCAGAGTTTGGCTATCGGCCTGAGGAGTAGGGTTAGGCGTCAGCCTGTTGCATAGGTCGCATTACATAGGTCGCATTGCATAGGTTGCACACAGACTGCTGCATCTTGTCGAAAGGGGCTAGTCATATAGCTCCGTTGCCGACAGGCCAGAACGCCCGGAACCTAGGCAACGGTTACACTGGTATAACCATAGCCCTGATGCCTTTGCGGCAACGGTGCAGCCTATCCCGATTGAGAACCCCCAGCGCCCCATGACTGATTCCAGCGCCTCCCAACCCTCCTTGAGCGATCGCTACACCGCCTTCATCGACAAAATCATTGACGACACGCTCAAGGGCAAGGTCCGCTCTAAGGAATATGTCTATAACCAGTTGCTTAAGGCCCTGCGGCTGGGGGCTGGGGAGATTTTTGAGCGCTGTTTGATAGAGCGGCGGGCGGCCATTCAGCAGCAGCTTGACACCCCAGGCGGAGCAGGGCGGGCCAAGATTGAGCGTCAAGGCCGCGCCCTCAGCACCCTAGAAGACGCTTGGGCCAAGTACCAGCAAAGTCAGCAGCGTCAATCTGCCTCCAGCACCGCCGCCATGCGGCTCATGCGGGCCGACGCAGGCGATCGCCTGTCGGTGCTGGCCGACATCTTGGATCCCAACCAGACCTATGTGTTTAACGTCCAGACCATTGAACAGCTGGCCCAAGCTCTAGGCCAGGCCCAGTCCGAGGATCCCGCCATCACCGACGAGCTGCACCGAATTGCAGCAGGGCTGACCCAAGGGCTCAAAAGCTACACCACCCTGCAGCCCCACCTGCTGGGCTGGATCTATGAATCCTCCCGCACCGTCGGCTTCACCCAGTCTACCGTCAGCGCCAATAACCCCTGGAACTACTGGGCCAACCATATAGATCGCCCTCTGCCCAAGCAGCTCTTCGCCGCCCAGACCCGCAACCAGTCGGCCCGAGACCTCGCCCAGACCAGCACAATAGACATGACGGCTTGGGTTGAGCTGATGGTGCTGCTGAGGGGCATGCAGGCGGGTTTAGTTGAGTGGTTTGACAAGCAGCCCTATAGCTTTCAGATGGGGCGTAATCTAGCCTCGGCCACCTTTTTGGCCTTTGCTCTCATTTGGGTCGAGCTGAGCAGTGGCTTTAGCGATCGCCCTGTGGCCGGTGCGGCGGGGCTGTCCAACGCCTGCTTCCAGGTGGCGCTACAGATTTTGCGCCGCTTTGCCCAGCGGGATAACTTTCCCCTCTACGGCGGGGTGTTTGTCTCTTTTTCTGGGGAGGCGTTCCGCAACACCATTACCTACCTAGACCAGCCCCTCAAGGCCATCGAAAAGACTCAGGAAAAAGCGCGGATTTTGACGGTGCTGGGCTACTCGCAGCAGTGGGGCGGCAACCGCAAGCAGGCGCAGAAGCTCTACGAAGAGGCTTTGGACCTGGCCCGCGAGGCGTCAGACAAAACCTGCGAGGTGGCCAACTTGAACCATCTCAGCCGCTTGTTTCTGGGGCAGCGCGAGTTTGAGCCAGCGACAAACTATGGGCAGCGGGCCTTGCTGCTAGCCCGCCAGATTGGCGACGGCACAGGGGAAACAAACGCGATCGCCAATGTGGGCTATGCCGAGGTACGCCAGGCCCAGCAGCAGGGACGGGCGACAATGCAGATGATGGAGCCGGTGGTTCAGCGCCTAGAGCGCGGGATGACGCTGGCGGAGAAGCACAAAGACCTGCTGTCGGGGCTGTATTGCGCTCTGGGGCTGGGCAACGCCTACCTGGTGCTAGAGCAGGCCAGCACCGCCAAGCCTTACCTAGAGACTAGCGTGGCGACGGCGCAGCAGGCGGGGCATCTGGCGCTGGAGGGGCTGAGCTATGCCGCGCTAGCCGAGACGCACTATCAGCTGGGCCAGTTTTTAGAAGCGGTGGTGCCTGCCTGTCTGGGGGCATACCTGCTGAAGGAAACTGGCGCACCGGAGCAGCAGGCGGCTAACCTGGTGGCGATTTTGCGGGGGCAGCTGGGGGAGCAGTTTAAGCAAGCCCTGCAGCGGCAGCGATCGCAGATTGTGGCCCGCATCAGCCTGGAAGGGTACGACGCCCTGCTGGAGGGTGAGTAGCGATCGAGGGCATCTTGAGCTAAAGTCGTCGCTCGACGCCTCATAGGATTTACGCCTCTGTAGGTCTCAATAGAGTTCTGTTTGAATGAGGAGGGTTGTGATGCAAACGCTACCGATTGAACAGTTGACGCTCTATGACTTGGAGCAGCGGTTCGGGCTGGCAGAAGCAAAAGAGCCTGAGTTCTTTTCGGAGTGGCGAGGGGAGCTGCCTGCGCTGACATCGGCTGAACGAGAGCGACTAGCGCGGGTGGAGGCGGCCTATGCAAATTTGGAGCGGCGCGCATTGCTGGAGAATACGGTGAAGCTGGTGGTGGTTGCGCCGCTGCTGGATTTAGCGGGCTTGTTTTTGCCCCCGTTCTACGTCACAACGGAGAAGACGGTTGAGGTGGTGGCGGTGGCGGACGAGCTGACGCTGCGGGGGCGGCTGGATGTGCTGGTGCTGAAGGATCAGCTTTGGGTATTGGTGATTGAGTCGAAGCGGGCTGAGTTTTCGCTGAAGGTGGGGGTGCCGCAGGTGTTGGGGTATATGATGGCGGCTCCAGCATCTGAGCTGCCGCTATATGGAATGGTGACGAACGGCAGCAGTTTTGAGTTTTTGAAGCTGGTGCGCGGGGAGACGCCTCGGTATGGGCGATCGCGGGAGTTTTTGTTGGGGCAGGATGATGGGTTGGGGCGGACGCTGCAGGTTATGAAGGGGTTGGCGGCGATCGTGGCGGTTGGATGAGTGTTGAATTGGTAGGATTAGGCTGAGGTAAGGACGCGGTTTGTAGCAGGGCTAACAATGGTCATGGGATGGATGAATCGCCTCCGCAAGTGATTGCAGCTTCTGATCTAATAATCTGAGCAGGCAAAAATTTCTCAAAGATGGATGTTTGGCATCAGTTTTTGCCGATTGGAAAAGGCAAAATAAAGCAGTTTTCCTGAGGTTCAGGAGAACCTAAAGCAGAATTTTATAGGAATTTTGCTCAATTACACATCAGCAGAATGCCATTTAAAAAACAAGCAACAGATTGCTGTACAAATGAAATTCAATACATTCTCCGAGCTACGCGAATTTATTCGCCGCTACAACTCAACGTCTGTCCTAGAGATTGGAGCAAAAAGGTGCTGGCAAATCTGGGAGGCTAAAGCCCTATCTTCTTCAGACTGGGTATCTAGTAATGCTGAGCGTAATTATGCTATTCGGCTTATTCTATTATCTAGCAAAGGTAATCCTCATAGACAAGGCAAAATTGACGTTCAGCGCTTCGACGAGCTGATAAATGTCTATCACAACTGGGATAAGCATACTATCTCAGACAAAGAGTTCCTTAAAAGAGAAGCCATACTTTTATATAACC
>JGI12210J13797_10208696_pt1 | contig 12550 bp, 9 predicted proteins | sample ElkSlonscriptome_3_FD_13797 | JGI IMG/M metagenome (IMG submission 13797) | reverse complement strand
TCCGCGCTTCGCCCTCCGGTTGGAGGTCTCCGATTCCACCGATGCACAGGAGTTCGGCAACTCGGACCTCCTGGCTCGCTCCGGATCGCTGCATGTGGCGACGCGGTGTGACGCCCGACGCTGCAGGGCCGAGGGTGGTGTGGCTCTCGAATCCGTTCTCTACCGCGACTACTCCGCAGCCGCCGTGGATCTGGGCCTCGATGTCGGGCTCGGGCCAGGGCTTTCAGTGGCCCAGGGAGGGGGTTCCCTGAAGCTCGCCGGGGTCCGGACACCCTCGGCAGCGATCCGGGCCGTGGAGGCGGCGTTGGAGGTCGTGGACGGCGTCTGGAATCTCGAGGCTTCGGCCCTGCTCGACGAGAGGAGGGACGCCACCCTCGCCGTCGACGTGGACCCGGGACCCGAGCGGATCCGAATCCGGGACTTCGCGTTCCGCATGGACGACGACCAATGGCGACTTCAGGCGCCGGGATCGGTACGGTACGGGGGGACCGGCATCCGGCTGGACACCCTGGAGGTCGTGGCCGGCGACCAGCGCCTCGTGGCCGGTGGCGTCTGGGAAGGGGCGAATGGAACCGATGTCGTCGTACAGCTGGACTCCGTCCGGGTCGGCACCGTATCCGATCTCGCCGGCGCTCCCGACCTGGACGGGTGGGTGGACGCTCGGATGAAGGTCCAGGGCCCACCGGGGGTGCCCCGGGTGGAGGGCACCGCCTCTGGAGAACTCACCCACGACGGCGAGCCGCTTCACAGCTTTGCCATCGCGGCAGACCAGCGGGAGGGGATAGCCGATCTCGACCTGAGCCTCCGCGATCCCAGCGACCAGGAACGGCTGCGGTTTTCGGGAGACATCCCCCTCGACGGGGACGATCTGGAGTGGGATCTGGACCTGCTCGCGGACTCCCTCCCACTGGGGTGGCTCCAACCGTACATCCCCGATGAGCTGGCTCGGGATCTGTATGGGGCCCTCGATGCCGAGGTCCGGGTCGAGGGGGCCCGTCCCGACCCCTTGGCCTCGGGCCAGCTCGCCCTGGACAGCGCGAGGGTCGGCCTTCCCGTGGCCGGCATCACCCTCACCCAGGCCCGACTACGCGCGTCCATCGACGAGCGGACGCTCACCGTCGACACCCTGTTCGCCCGCTCCGTCGGGACGGCACGGGTGGGAGGGGAGATCCGCCTCCCCTCCCCCTCCGAGCCTACGGAGCTGGACCTGTCCGTGGAGGCCGACGGCTTCATCGCCATGAACACCTCGGCGATTCGAACCGTGGTGGACGGCAGCGCAGCGCTGACCGGGACCGCCCGCCAGCCGGAGCTCACCGGGACCGTCCGCATCCCCGAGGCGGTGATCCGACTCGATGAGGCGGTGGTGGCCTCGGGCGTGGAAGATGTCACGCTCTCGGACCGGGACTGGCAGATGCTACAGACCCGGTTCGGCCTCATGCCTCCCGACGACCGCACCCCCTCGCTCCCCCTCTACGAGGCCATTTCTCTGGATCTCTCGGTCGAGCTGGGTCGGGACCTGTGGGTACGGCAGCAGTCGAATCCGGAGATGCAGGTCCAGTTCACCGGGGGCTTCACGGTGCAGAAGGACACCGAGTCCGAGCTCCTCGACCTCCAGGGCGACCTCGAGGCGATCCCGCAACGGAGCTACATCGAGCAGTTCGGCAGACGCTTCGAGCTTGAGGAGGGGAGCGCGCAGCTTCGGGGCCCGGTGGAGGAGACGCGGATCGACGTCACCTCGGTCTACCGCGTCCCGCCCCGGGGGGGAACAACCTCGGAGGTGGCGGTCCGCCTCGACCTGGACGGGCGCCCCGGCGACCTCAGCCTCGCCCTCTCCTCCACACCCTCGATGGAGAACGCCGACATCGTGTCGTACCTGGCGACAGGCCGGCCGGCGTCCCAGGCCTTCGGCGGGGACGGCGGAGCCGGCACGTCCGCGGCGGAGGTGGGCACCGGGATCGTCGCCTCCCAGCTCACCTCCGCCGTGGAGGAATTCGCCCTTCGGAGTGTGGGGCTCGACGTTCTCGAGATCCGCCGCGATGGGCTCCGCCAGGCCACACTGGTCGCGGGACAGTACGTCACGCCGGAGCTCTTTCTCGGGTTCCGCCAGCCCCTTTCCTTCGGTGACGACGAGGCCTCCGGACCGGCACCCGAGGACGTTCAGGCCCAGCTGGAGTGGCAGACCTACCGCTGGCTCCTCCTCCATCTGGAGACGGGGGGAAGCGCCTTCCGATTCTTCCTCCAGGGATCGTATGGGTATTGAGTTCCAGGCGGGGATCATCAGGTTGCTGGTCGCCATCATCCTCTCCTCTCCGCTCCCGGTGGTGGCTCAGGCGCCCCTCTTCCTGGTCGACCCGGAGACCTCGGTGGCCTCGCTCTCGTTCGAGGTGGAGGGTGGTAATCCCCTCGGCGAGTCGCGGCTGGAGAAGCGGATGGCGACGGCGGCGCCCACCGCCTTCGAGCAGTTCAAGGGGTTGCTGGACTGGATCCCTCTCCTATCGGGACCGGACAAGCCACCCTTCGAGCCCGTGGCTCTTCAGAAGGACATGGTGCGCCTCCGGCGGTTCTTCCGCGCACAGGGTTTCCCCCGTGCAGAGGTCGACTACCGCGTGGCGCTGGACACCGCGGCCAACGAGGTGGACGTGGTCATGGAGATCAGTCCCGGCCCTGCTCGGGTCCTGGAGTCCCTCGACGTCGACGCCGGGGTCGATCCCCCCCGGAACCTCGAGGTCCGGCGATTGGTCGAGGACCTGGCAGGGATGGTCGGTGGTCGGCTGGGGGATGCCGAGATCGAGACCCTCCGGGCTCGCTCCGTAGCGTGGGCACGCCGTCGTGGATTCCCGTTTGCCAACGCGAGGACCGCCGTTGCCCCCACCGATTCCCTCCGGCCTCAGGTCACCGTACAGCTGGACCCGGGTCCCTCCGCCATCATCGAGAAGATCCACGTCCCCGACGGGCTCATCCTGGATTCGGCGACCGTGCGAAGGCAGCTGCTGTTCGCTCGAGGAGACACCTTCGCTTCGTCTCGATTGGATCGGAGCGTGCAACAGCTTCTGGACCTGAACCTGGTGGAGCTTGCCCTGGTGGAGCCGGTCCCTGACCAGCCGCAGGACTCGACGGTCGACATTCAGGTCCGGCTCAGCGAGTCCGACCTTCATCTCGTCTCCGGGCGCGCGGGCTACTCTGACACCCGAGGCGCGCTCACCGAGCTGGAGTGGGCGGACCGCAACTTCGTGGGCGGGGGGCGAACCCTCAGGGCCACGGCGCTGGCCGAGACCGGGGTCGGGGCGGTGGGAGACCTCCCGAGGGAGCGCTATGGAACCTCTCTCTCCCTGGAGCAGCCCTGGCTCGGCGATCCCCGGGTGTCGGGGATCGGATCCGTCTACCTGGACTACATCGACGGCCCGCGAGAGGAATCTCGATCCGTCGGAGCCGATCTGACCGTGATCTGGAGGCGGGGACAACAGCGATTTCTCTCCCTCCGGTACGGCATCCAGGTCCGAGACGTGCTGAACAATCGGGGTGTCGGTTCGGACGACATCGGGGTGCTGGATCTTCTGAGGGACGTCGAGGGTCTCGACGGCTCGGTTCGTCGGACTTCCCTGACCCTGTCGGCAGGATGGGGTCGGCGAGACGACCTGACAAGACCGACCCGGGGCTGGTCCATGAATGCCTCCCTGACCGGCGCCGGTCCCGACGCCTGGTCCGATGTCCAGTACCTGCGGGGGAACCTCTCCGGAGCCTGGCTGGCACAGGTCGATTCCGGTGGCCCCCGCCTGCTGGTCCGCGGTCGGGTCGGCAGGCTCCTCCCCCTGGGCCGGAGTCGACCCGGAGATGACCCCCTGGCCGCCTTCCTCCGTCTTGGGGACGCCGTCTTCCTGGAGGGGGGCACGCAACGCGTGAGAGGCTGGGAGGACGCGGCGCTGGGCCCCAAGCTTCCAGACCTCACGATCACCGGCACCGGGGACGAAGCTCAAGCAGCCTCGGCGGATCGGTACGTCCCCCTCGGCGGGCTGGCACGGCTCGGGGGCTCGGTGGAAGTCCAGCTCCCGGCGCCCCTCCTCTCGGACACCTACGGCCTCCTGTTCCTGGATGCGGGGCGACTCTGGACACCGGACGACGGGTTCGCCGGTCCAGACGGACTGCCCGCCCTGGCCACCGACGACGACGTCCGATTCGGCACCGGTGCCGGGCTTTCGATCGGTACGCCCGTTGGGCCCGTCCGAGTCATGGTGGGCTACAAGCTGAACCCATCGCCATTGGACCTGAGAGATCCCGGATCAGTGGCAGAGGCGCTGCTCAACGGGACGGATCCAGCCGAGGTCCCGGAGAACCCATGGCGGCGATGGAGACTGCATCTGGCCGTGGGGCGAGCCTTCTGACACGCCGTGGCCGCCGCTGCCCCGAACTTGCCCGGTGAGTGCCGAGGGGTCAGAAGTCGTCCCCGGAATAGGCGCAGCCCCGATATTCCCTGTCGTCGAAAGCCACCTCGGCACTCATGTGGAACCAGGCCCCGGACATGGCGTCCCGACAGGGCTCGCTGTAAAACCGGGCGCTGAGTGCAGGAGCAACGGCGGACCCGGCTGCCGCCGGCCCCTCGGTTCCATCCACCACCCAGTCCCCGCGGTCCGAGCGATACGGGCCTCGGTGCTGCAACGTCCGCTCCCCGTCGGGGGTGCGCCACTCCAGCGTCTCGCGCCGAACCACCAGAGACCAGAAGGGCTCCGTCCCATGGGCGCGGAAGGCCATGCCTGGCTCGGGTCCCGCACACCCACCCCCTTCCCAGGCGGCGCGGCGCACCTCCAGAACCTCCAACACGGGACCCCGATCCCCCTCGTCCAGGGTGGCGAGAACGTCCACGAACACCCCCTCCATAGGCTCCACGCCCGGTGCCAGGCCATCGTGGAGCGAGAGGAGCTCCAGGTAGGCCGGACCGTCGACCATCCGCTCCTCTCCCGTGCCGCAGATCGTGACGACTGGGCTGCCCTCCGTGGTCAGATAGCCGGTGACGCGCATCGGCTCGAGTGAGGGAGGAGGCACGGTGTCGTCCCCCAACTCCGACATCGACTCCTCCACATCCGGCGCATCCCCGGCGCAGGCGGCCAGGGCCAGGGCCAGGGCGGCGACAAGGAGGGCGACACCTCGGCGTCCCCGGTACGATGTCCCGGCCCCGGGCATCAGTTGATGACCTCGTAACCGTCGGGTCTCGTGCGCTCTCGACCCACCCCGGCGCCGGTGTGCTCGTTCAGGAAGCGAGCCCCACTATCCAGATAGGGATTCGCCCCGTCGGAGCCCGCCGGGGACGCGGCGATATCGTGGAGGACGAGGGCTGCACCTGTGCGAAGGCTCGACATCATGGAATCCGGGGATCAGGGGATCGGGACCGGTCGGAAGCGCTCGGGCGAAGGCTACCCCCTCGTGGCGGGCTCCTGCGAAAGATAAGACGGCCCTCGGGGCTGCACAGGTCGACCCGGCGACTTACCCCGCCCTCACCGACCCTCGACAGGGATGGAATCCTCGGCCAGACGCTCTCCAGGGCGAGCTCGTCGATGGGAAGTCCGTGAACCGGAGAATCAGCACCGGTTGCCCCGCCGTCGCTCTCTGCGCCAAGCTGGGTGCGCATGAGTCTCCAACGGATCATCCTCCCACCCTGACTACCTGGAGTCCATGAGCGCCGACCCACCGGAGCGAACACAGAGCGACGAGGCCGTGGACGAGGAGGGCCCGAACGACGACTTCCGTCTCTTGCTGGAGGCGGCCCGGCGAGTACACGGCTACCACTTCTTCCGGTGGCTCGAGAGCTACCTGACCTGGATCTACCACAGCCTCTATCGGCTCTACCGTGCCGAGGCGCTGGGGCCCGACGGCCGCCCCAGCCCGGAGACGGACTACCGGATCAGCTTCGATCCGGCGGCCCTGGACCGGGGGCTGCTCCTCGACGTGCTCGGGCTCTACGTGTACCTCGTCGCCTCGCACAAGTGGACGAATGTCCATCTGACGGCCGAGACGGACCGCAAGCGGGTGCTCTACCTCCGGGGATTCGACTTCGAGGGCGCTCTGGCGGTGGGCGGCGGAACGGCTATGGGAACGAGCTCCATGGACACCACCGGATTCAACCAGATCATGGCGAAGGCCCTCGGCGGTCAGTTCGACGTCTTCAAGGCCATGAGCCCACGGGACCTGCATTCGGAGAGCATCGGAGCCCAGCACCGGTTTCGTGACCTGGACGCGCTCCAGGACTATGGGAACCGACCCATCCGGTCGTTCTACGTCCACGCCCACCATTGGAAGGCCGATATCGACGCTCTGATGGATCGGGTGGACTTCGTCATCGTCTACCTCTCCTCGATCACACCCAGCGTCCTGTGGGAGATCGACACCCTGAAGTCCAAGGGCCGGGCCCCGGACACCACGATCGTGTTCGATCAAGGGGCCATCGACTCCAAGGCGAACCAACCGGACCTCGGCGACCTCGCATCCCGCGACGAATTTGACGAGCTCCGTTGGAGGAACTCGAAGACCGGCCCCCCGTCCATCGCTCCTGAGGAGCTTCGCGCCCGCCTGGCACAGGACTTCCTGGTCCTCACTCCCGACGAGTTCGAAGATCAGATCGAGGAGCAGAAACAGAGGATCTCGGCCTCCGCGGGCCCCCGCCCTGACGAGTCCCGGGGACGGCCGATCCCCTTCCGGTTCTCCCCGGCCTTGGGAGCGTCTGAGATGGACCGGTTGCGGGCGCTGGCGGACGAGCTCGGACGCGAGATCCGCTCGCGACTCGGTGACGAGCCCATTGAAAACCTCCCCTGGTTCCTGAACCGCGTGCAGCTCAAGCTCTTCACCTCCGTCCTCCTGGGCCGGCACGAGGAGGTGGGGTCCGCGCTGGCCGTGTACGCCGGCGTCCATAAGGCCCTCCTCGACCATGAGATCGGCGGCGACGCTGTCCGGGACCACTTCGGGATGGCCGACTACTATGGGCCGCATCTCGTGGCGTTCGGCAAGGACGGTCAGCTCGCCGCTGACTCGTGGGACGGGATCCTGGATCGCCACGAGGCCCTCGTCGCAGTCGCAGGCGAGGCCGTGGGAGAGTTCCTGGCGGAGGTACGGCGGCGAGGCGGTTGAAGCGGAGGCGGGCGGATAGGCGACAGACGGCACGAGGGCGGGTTGGCGCCGGGACCACACGGGGGTTGCGACCGCACGGGGCCTGCGACGGCACCCTCCTGCACGGCCACCCGGGAGATCAGCGCGTCACGCCGACTCGGGCGAGGACTTCAATAGACCGATTTCGTAGCGTGCCGAGGTCTCCGGAGTAGGCGCTGCTGAGGCCTTCCACGATCCGGGCCTCGATCTCCGCCACCCAACCCGTACCGACATCCATTCCGATTCCCACGCCAGCGGTCCAGGCGAAGACGGCGGTCGCTGGCTCATCCAGCTCCGGTTCCAGAACCACGTCGACGCGGCTCCGAAGGAGCAGGTCCATCGTTGGCCCGGTCGCCGCATGGAGCCGCAACGCACCGACCTCCAGGGTGCCTCGGGGGAGGACCGAAGCCGTGACGTAGTCGGTCCGGATCGGGCTGACACCCAGCGCTCCCGGGACCTCCGCCGGGTCGAGAAACGTGCCGCTTCCGCGCTGTGTGAAGGCGGCCTCTGCCGTCACTGAGAGCCATGGGACCGGGGTGGGGACGTTCACCCAAGCACCCAGGACGAGGCCACCCACCGACTCCGTCTCGAAGCCCCGGTTCCACACCGGCGTGTTCTGGACCCACCCACCCAGCCCCCCGAGGGTGATGGGGCGGGACTGGGCGGCGGTGCCCTCGGCGCTGAGAGCGGCGACGGCCAAAAGGGGGAGCGACCAGCTCCGCAGCCTCATCGCAAGAGCGGTGTGATGTCGGATCATGGCCCCCGTACCCCGAGCAGGCTGCTGAGGTGCGCGACGGGGGAACGGGTCCGGGGCCTGAGAGCTTCATTCGGATTCAGGATTGCGCCATTGTTTGGATATTCCACAATTCGACCTCCGTGCTCATGCCCCTCAACATCAAGAACCAGGAGGTGGAGGGCCTCGTGGCCCAGGTCGCGGCGTTCACCGGCGAGTCGAAGACCGGGTCCGTGCTCCGACCAAGGGCGAGCGTGAGGAGATCCTGGGGTTCCGCCCCACGGGGGTCTGAACGATGGTCGTGGACTCTTCGGCGCTCCTCGCCGCCGTCTTCCGTGATCCAGGCCACTTGATCCTCGTCGACCTCCCAACCAGCGCAGAGCTGGTCGCCGCAGGATCACACACGCTGCCAGAGACGGGAATCGTCCTGAAAGCGCGGCTCGGTGCCACGGCACGCGGGATGGTAGAGCGCATCCTGGCCGAGTTCGGCATCGAGGAGATCCTCTTCGGCGAAGGGCACTGGACGGGGGCCGCGGAGGCCTTCCGGCAGCTCCTGAAGGGCCGGCACCCGGCTGGATTGAACTTCGGGGACTGTTTGACGTATTCCGCCCCTCGCCGGGCGGGGGAGCCGCTCCCGTGCCTGGGCGACGACTTCCCTCGAACCGATCTGGAGCTGGTGGCACGAGCTTGAGCCCCGCCGCCCCGTGGATGCCCGACTCTACCGAATCGACCTCGGAACCGCCCGACGCTGAAGCCCGGCGCCTCGACGAAGACGTCCGCCGGGAGCAGAACTGGAAGCGCTGGGGGCCCTACCTGTCGGAGCGGCAGTGGGCGACCGTGCGGGAGGACTACTCCAAGGACGGATCGGCGTGGAGTTACTTCCCCCACGAGGACGCCCGCAGCCGAGTGTACCGTTGGGGAGAGGACGGCCTCCTCGGCATCTGCGACCGGCAGATCCGCCTCTGCTTCGCCGTGGCCCTCTGGAACGGACAGGATCCCTTCCTGAAGGAGCGCCTGTACGGCCTCACCGGGCCCCAGGGGAACCACGGCGAGGACGTGAAGGAGCTCTACCACTACCTGGACTCGACGCCGACCCACTCCTTCATGCGGGCGCTCTACCGCTACCCCCAGGCCGCCTTCCCCTACGAGGACCTCGTCGAGGAGAACGCCCGTCGCGACAAGACCCAGCCCGAGTACGAACTCGTGGATACCGGAGTCTTCGACGAGGACCGTTACTTCGACATCACCGCAGAGTACGCCAAGGCCTCGCCCAACGACATCTTGATTCGGATACGCGTCGCGAACCGTGGCCCGGATCCCGCCTCGATCCACGTCCTTCCCACCCTCTGGTGCCGAAACACCTGGGCCTGGGGTCGGGTGGGGGAAGACGAATACTGGCCCGCGCCCTCGCTCCGGGTCGACGACGACGGCCGAGTGGAAGTCGTCCACGCCTCTCTGGGTACCTTCCTTCTGAGCGTGGACCGGGAGTCGTTCGGGGCCGAGGTCGAACTCCTCTTCACGGACAACGAGACGAACGATCGCCTCGTCTACGACACCGCGGCTTCTCCGCGCTACACCAAGGACGCCTTTCACGAGTATGTGGTGGAGGGTCGGGCCGAGGCCGTCCGGCCGGAGCGGACCGGGACCAAGGCCGCCGCGTGCGCTCGGTTGGACCTCGATGCCGGGGAGGAGCGGGTCCTGCGGCTGCGCCTGACCCGGGCGGACCAGGCGACCCCAGAGCCCTTCGACGACTTCGAGGCGACCTTCCAGGCCCGGGAGGCCGAAGCCGCAGCGTTCTATGAAGCCCGGTTCCCCGAGGGGGCCTCCGACGACGAGCGCAACGTTCTGCGGCAGGCCTACGCCGGGCTGATGTGGTGCAAACAGGCGTACTACTACGTGGTGGCGGATTGGCTCGACGGTGATCCCGGGCAGCCGGCTCCCCCGAAGAGACGAGGGACGGGTCGCAACGCCGACTGGCGCCACGTCCACGCCCGGGACGTCCTCTCCATGCCGGACGCCTGGGAATATCCGTGGTTCGCGGCGTGGGATCTGGCGTTTCACGTTCTCCCGATCGCCCGCATCGACCCCTACTTCGCCAAGAAGCAGATGATCCTGCTCCTCCGCGAGTGGTACACCCGGCCCGACGGTGCGCTTCCGGCCTACGAGTGGTCGCTGGGCGACGTGAACCCTCCGGTCCACGCCTGGGCCTGCTGGCATATCTACAAGACCACGGCGCCCCCGGGGGAGCGGGACCGGGTCTTTCTGGCCCGGGTCTTCCAGAAGTTGCTCATCAACTTCACCTGGTGGGTGAACCGGAAGGATCCCGACGGTCGAAACCTCTTCACCGGGGGCTTTCTCGGGCTGGACAACATCGGAGTCTTCGACCGGTCTCGCCCGCTCCCGACGGATGGGCGGCTGGAGCAGGCGGACGGGACCGCCTGGATGGCCTTCTATTGCGTGAACATGCTGGCCATGGCGTTGGAGCTCGCCAGGGAAGACCCGTCTTACGAGGACATTGCTACCAAGTTCTTCGAGCACTTCATCGCCATCACCGACGCCATGAATTCATTGGCAGGCCAGGGGCTGTGGGATGAGGAGGACGGCTTCTACTACGACGTGATCCGGACCTCCGACTCGACCATCCCCCTGAAGCTGCGTTCGCTGGTGGGTTTGCTTCCGCTGATCGCAGGAGATGTGTTCGAGGAGGAACTCGTTCAGCGTCTCCCAGCCTTCCGGAAGCGCGTCGCGTGGTTCATGCAGAACCGCCCGGACCTGGCGGGCCGGATCACCTCCGTGGAGGCGAGACAGGCCAGCGACGGCCACACCCATCGACTCCTGGCAGTGCCTACCCTGGACCAGCTCCGGGCGGTATTGGAGACGCTCCTCGACGAGGAGGAGTTCCTCTCTCCTTACGGACTCCGCTCCCTCTCCCGACGGCACCTGGACAACCCCTTCCAATTCGATCTCGACGGCGCCGTCCACTCGGTGCAGTACGCCCCCGGCGAATCGACGACCCGGCTCTTCGGCGGTAACTCGAACTGGCGGGGACCGATCTGGTTCCCCACCAACTTCCTCCTCATCGAGGCGCTGGAGCGGTACCATCGCTTCTACGGCGACGAGCTTCGGGTGGAGTACCCCAGCGGGTCGGGGCGGAAGTTGACCCTGGACCTGGTGGCCCAGGATCTATGGTCGCGCCTGGGGAGTCTCCTCCTTCAGGACGAGAACGGTGACCGGCCTTGCCACGGTGGCGACGCCCGCTACCGCGAGCATCCCGGCTGGAGGAACCTGGTCCTCTTCTACGAGCATTTCCATGGCGACGACGGACGCGGTCTCGGCGCCAGCCATCAGACCGGCTGGACGGCACTCGTGATCCGGTGCATCCACGAACGAGTGGAGGCGCGGCGAGCACAAAGACGAGCGGAGGACGGGCAGTGAAGATCGGAATGATCGGCTTGGGCCGGATGGGCGCCAACATGACCCGAAGGCTCATGAGGGACGGACACGAGATCGTGGCGTACGACGTCGACGAGAGTCAGGTCGAGGCTCTCGCTGGGGAGGGGGCGGAAGGCGCCTCGTCCCTGGAGGACCTCGTCCAGCGGCTCCCAGGGCCCCGGGTGGTCTGGATCATGGTCCCGGCGGCCTTCGTGGACGAAGTGGCGACCACCCTCCAGGAGGTCCTGTCCGAAGGCGACATCGTCATCGACGGCGGGAACTCCTACTACCGCCACGCCGTGGACCGTGCCAAGGCCCTCGAGCAGCTGGGCGTACGACACCTCGACGTGGGGGTGAGCGGTGGGGTGTGGGGACTCCGGGAAGGGTACTGCCTGATGATCGGCGGGGACGCCGAAGCCGTCTCTCACGTCGAGCCGGTCTTTACGAGCCTCGCCCCGGGGATCGATGCGGCGCCGAGGACCGACGACCGGACCGGACCGGCGCTCCCGGCGGAGCAGGGCTACCTCCACTGCGGAGGGCCTGGGTCGGGCCACTTCGTGAAGATGGTGCACAACGGGATCGAATACGGGATGATGGCGGCCTACGCCGAGGGTCTGGCGATCCTCCGGCGGGCCGACATCGGCAGCACGGACCGGAAGGACGACGCGGAAACCACCCCCCTGGCAGCCCCGGAGTACTACCGGATGGAGATCGACACGGCGGCGGTCTCGGAGGTCTGGCGACGGGGGAGTGTGATCCGCTCGTGGCTGTTGGACCTCACGGCCTCGGCGCTCCACGAGGACCCGGACCTCGAGGCCTTCTCCGGCCATGTGTCGGACTCCGGCGAGGGGCGGTGGACGGTCCTCTCCGCCGTGGAGGAGGGGGTACCGGCCCCGGTGATCACCGCCTCGCTGTACAGCCGGTTCGCATCCAGGGGCAACGACCGGTTCTCGGGTCAGGTGCTCTCCGCCATGCGATCGAAGTTCGGGGGTCACGTAGAGACGGACAGGGGTCAGGCGGGGAAACACGGGGGTCACGTGGAGGAAGCCGGGGAATGAGCGACTGCGCCGACGCCCTGATCATCTTCGGCGCCACCGGGGACCTGGCGGCGAAGAAGCTCTTTCCCGCCCTCTACGAGCTGGCCCAACGGGAACTGCTCCCTCACCAGGTGATCGGGGTCGCCCGATCCGACTGGACCGACACTGAGCTTCGGGAGGCGGCGCGAGGGGCGATCCACGCGGCGGTCCCGGACCC